>Ga0116227_10015628_pt1 | contig 11193 bp, 2 predicted proteins | sample S1TSphgellanicum_FD_89693 | JGI IMG/M metagenome (GOLD analysis project Ga0116227, IMG submission 89693) | Host-associated microbial communities from peat moss isolated from Minnesota, USA - S1T2_Fb - Sphagnum magellanicum MG | ecosystem: Host-associated > Plants > Peat moss > Unclassified... | reverse complement strand
TAACGATGGGGCAACATAGCACCCGGCCTTTTGATTCGTGCACCTGCAAAGGTGTATAGCATGTAGAAGATGTATAGGGCTACTTGGAAGTTAGAGGGACCTAACCACCAGTTAGGAGGGCGAGTTATGGTACACATGTATTTGTGTATGCTCTTGTCCATGTTATGTGTTTGTGTGAGTATGTGAGTATGGTATGTTAGCAATGTATGTTGTATGATGATATGTATTCGCACGACATGTTAAATGAAGAGGATTGGATAAATCAATGTGCATAAAATATATAACATACATTTTTCAATAGCCATAGGGCCTCATGTTTATGGTTTATGACACATTACCAAACCAAAGAAAAATGAAAAATGAATACAATGCCTACCTATAAATTTTCTTCCTTTTTCTTAAGGTAATGGTTTTTTTCATATGTTCAAATTCAAAATTGTTTGTTGGACTTTCATTTTAAATGAACTAGTAAGTATAAAGCTAATGTAATATACTTGAAATGACCAAACATAATCCAAGATGTGATGTCCACATGTACCCTAAAAAACCAAATGTAGAATTTTTATGTTTTTGACTACAATTTTTAGGGAGCATAATGTGTTTTCACCCATTGAAGGTGGGCAACTATGATGCATGGGTGTTTAAAGTGCTTTCGTGAGCAACCTCCCTTGATATTCAACAATCTATGTTCAAGTTGACCATGACATCAAATGCATTTGATGTTATGGCTAAACCCATTGATGTGAACCCTATTTTTCAACTTTGGCACATTTTTTCAACATGTAAAGTCTTTTTTTGCTTTTTCCCAAAATATTTTGAGTTGGTAGAATTTGCCATGGTATAAGTTATTAGAAATGTGGAGAATGAATAATGTTTTAATTCTTTGGCATCCTACAAATTTGAGCTTTATAATTGACTTGCTAACAACCTAGGCTTATTGGTTAGAATGTATTCCCAAAAGTTTTACAACTAGCAAAGCATTTCATACATTGCAAATTCATTTAATTTAATAACTTAAGGCATGTAGTTTGCATCCTTAATATGGAATAGCAACCTAGATGATCTTTAAGCTTTGTAAAGTTCAAGCTAAGAATTTTTTAAATTATAAATTGCATTTTGTGGCTTGGGTTTTGGCATTGGGCAATTTTTGTAAATGTTTGTCATTTTCCTAAAAATTAGTAATCAAACTCAAAAGTTGTACCCATTTGTTTCCATGAATTTGGCAAGCTTTGGTGGTCTCTAATATTTATACAACTTTGAATTAATATGGATTTGTGATCTTTTTGTTAAATTAACCTTGTATTGCAAGCCACTTATGCTACAATGGGTAGTTTAAAGGAAGGTTCAATCCCATTGCAAGTGAATTTGTTTTGTCACTTTTTTTTTGGAATGAACTTATATGTTGCTTTCATATTTGTTTTGGTTATTAACCATTTCTTCTTTTTGCTCATAAGTTATCACTTATAAATTTTTTCACAATTGATTTGTCAAAAGCCAAAGGTTAGAAGTGATTCAAACCCTTGTAGCCAAAAAAATTCCAAATGAAAAACAATTATAACCAAAATGTGGCCATGGTGAAGAAAAACAAATTTCCATCTTAAACTTTATGTCTCCTTAAAAAATCACCAAATTTTCATCTTAAAAAAAACAAGTAGTGAGTAAAACCTCCAAAATTTTCTAAAGGTGGACAAATTAACATTACAAATAGTAAAATGGCAACCATATCAACCATTTTCAAGTTTTTTGAAAACACACAAATAGACATGTACCCTAATGTGAATATGCTTGTTAAGGATGGGTTGCCAATGTGATACCTAGGCAAATCTCTCATAATGAACTAGCACCCACTAACACACCATCCATTGGATGCCCATCATGATTCAGTTGTGGATGCACCTCAATTTGGATAAAAACAAATTCACCTTAATAACCCATTTTATATGTAATAGGTCCTAGGTCCTATATATAGGTGGGATAGGTAGGAAAATAGATTATTACTAAGCATGAATATATGGTTTATACATAGTTAAGGGCTATATTTATTACTTATTAACAACCCACAAATGGGTGGGTTGTTAATTAGTAGGAAAATTTTAAAAGTAATTGAATTAACCACCATGGTTACCTAAGGAACTAAAATTCAACAAAAAATCATTTCCCAAGCATTCACCATTCATCATTCATGGTGTGTTGGTGAATGTTTGTTCATTTTGGCTAGGCATCACACTAAAGGTTAGCGTGGCCCATCACAATAAACACATGCCATCCTCATTTTCCTATTTTGAGGCCATCCAATTAAATGAACCCCAATTCCACACCCTCGAAGGTGGTTGCAAACTAGGGTGGTTCATTTTCAATGGATACACCACTCTATAATGTTAAATTGATAATCTACTATGATATCATTGGTTAAATGAAAAATTACATGGTGATTAATGAACTAAAAAGGTCCATATTAAAAGAAACCAATTTAAACAACTCTTTAATATGCATGTTAAGAGAAAAAAATTCAAATCCACCCAAGAGTAGTTATGATATGTATTTCTAAAAATATGGCCCATTTTAGGCCACTCAAAACACCATAATGTTTTTTTGGTTAAGGTTTTTTAACATTTTTTTTTCATTTATGTTCCATTTTTTAATATATCCTATATTGAGTCCTTAGACATCCCAAATAAAAACCATACACAAAAATGCATTTATAGAAAATCACAACTAGAAAACCAATCCAAAGTTTTTAACTTCAACAATCCATTATTATATATTTGGTGCATATATATAAGAAAAATGTATTGTTATTCAAATTGAAATTTTAAATCTAACCACAAGTTTGACATATTATTGATTTTATGCCATGTTAATAACATATAAATGCATGACACTTTAAAAAAAACTACATTATGACACAAAAAATGAGCCATCCTACTTTATAACCACCCTTCATCCCACTCAAGTGGCAACATTTTTGTTTTCCCCATCCCTTTGTTACCACCTCCTACACCACCTTCTACATACCTACCCACCTACCCACCTCCTACTACAACCCTCCCTTTCTTTTGTCCCCCCTCCTTTTCTATCATGTTATTGCCATCATTGACCTCCTATGACTCACACTTCACCATCACAAAATTCCCACAACACCTTCTACCTTCCACTTGCGCCATGCCTATATATGCCTCCAGCTTTGTTTGTTTCCTTGCCACAAACAAGCAGTCAACTTCAAGCTTGTTATCATTTTTTTGGTTTTGTACATTTACATGAAGTAGCATTAGGTATGCCCATTGTTGTCTCCTCTTTTTTCTTTTTTGTCCTCTTGTTTTTGTAAGATGTGGTGATGGTGAGTAGTATGTTCATAATCATCCATTTGTTGGTTTATTGTTTTTTTGTTTGTAGAAGGTGTAACACATCAATGTTGTGCTATTCTTTGTGATATAAAAAAGAGGTGTAACACAACAACATTATGTTTTTTTTGCAATTTTTAATAAAATGTATAACAAGTTCAACTCCTCCCAAACAACATTGTACTATTTATTTTTTTGGGTCTTTGTAGGTTAGTTGAAACATAATGAATCAATTTTTATGAATTTTAATTATTTGCCACTACATGTGTAATAATAATATATTTCAAGTGGATGATTTGCAAACTCCTCTTGTCTCATAATTTCCTTCGACATAATAATCCCTTGCCCACCTATAAGTTACTGTGACAAAACAAGATCAAGTTATAGGTAAATATACACATTCCAAATCCTTGATTGAAATGAAAATTATTTCACAATGGGGGCATATTTGTACCTAACACAAATTAATAATTATGATTCCTTTCTATTGTTAGATGTCGTTTAACCCCTTTTGGATTTCATTGCCCAATCACTTTAGGAAGCTTTACCTTTTGTTTTACCTAAAACCTTAATGCAAAAGATAACAAGTTGTTATTGGGTTTGGGACCATGGCAATAGGTCCAAGAAATAATGTCATGTAACATCATTTTCAAATATCAAAGGATTAATTTTGGAATTTTGTGGACTCCCATACTTTTTTGTATTACTTCACATCTATATAAAACTTTTTACCTTTTCTATGTGATTGCAAACTTCTAACAATCGTGTGGTGTATCTTAGCATTCATTTTCACATAAAAAAAGAAAGTATGTGTGTATATCAAATGAATGTAATGCAATTTCCCCATCACCATTTACATGTCTATGTAACTAATGAAGGTATTGCATACGCTCTTGCCATGTTTAAACTATAGTTTCTAGAAACATTAGGGTATTGCAAATGCCCTTGTCATGTCATATGAAAATTGTAGGAAAAACATGAAAGTATTCCCTCCCGAGAAACATTTTGCCAATTTCAATTACAATTTACAAAGTGACTATATTATAATGCTTTAGTAATTTTTACATTTTCAATTATAATTGCACACAAGGTGAGTGTTGCATTCACTTTGTCATTTGAGATTATAACCTACATAAACAATGAAAGTAACACATTTTGCAAACTAGGCTTGGTTTTAGGAAAATTTGCATGGTTGTTGATTTTTTTGGATGTATCCCACATGCAAATATTGCAATGTGCCTTTTGGCATCTATGATTAGGATTAAAGGTTGAAAAGATAGCTTAAATAAAAAATGACAAGGGTTTTTCAATATGTGCATTTGTTGGCATTCACATTAGGCCTCTTTTGGCAAAATGGCAAGTGTAAATAATTATTAATCTATAAAATATATGTATGTAATTGGGCTCATGTAAGTAGGGCCATGTTAATGGGCAAAAAGTGACATGGGCTTGAAAATGATGAAGATGAATGATGCAATATAGACTTAAGTTTAAATCCAAACATGAAACATAGTAACCAAAACAAATCATAATTAAGAAGCTAAAGGCAAGAACATGATATATGGAAAATTAAAATGCAAAAATAAATAAATTATTGTGATAAAAATATGAATATGTAAACACAAAAGGAACGGAACAAGGCTATGGGATTGAAGATTTTATTTCAAATTGATTTTGAACAAATTAAAGGTAATGGGGGCTCTTACCTTTACTTATACCCTTTTGGGGACTTAACTTAAAGAAACTTCCATGTAGATTTCTATATGCCCACCCATTAGGGAAGCTTATTAAAAGACATTCTAATAACAAGTTAATTAAAATTTAATTAAAAATGAATTATGAATAAACTATGAGTCAACTAAAAATTAATTAAATGTGGACTAAAAGAACTAGCAATGAACTAAAAGTGAACTAGAAATTAGCTAAAAGTGAACTGAGAATTAACTAAGAATTAAATATGCTTATAATAGATGAACTTCAATATGAATGAATTCCATTCATCATGTGAAAATGGTGTATGTGACAATAAGTAGGAAAGTGGAGGTAAATATATATATTTACTTGTTTTTTGGGTATTACCCTCATTGGTCAACACTAACATCATGTAATTGATGGGTGAGCTTATTAAATAAGGGTTCATGCAAGTACCTACTTAATGTTTTGCAATTGATCAACATCGACACCACATAGTTGGTGGGTAAGTAATAGATGCAAGTTTGGGGGGAGATTATTTAAATAGTAAACGAAGGGAAAAACTAGATGTTATAATTAGGTAGGTAGGCAAATGGGGGGAATAGGAAAATTCTTTATGTAAGTAGGTGAATATAAACATCTATGTTAGAGTTTAGAATAAAATGTTTTTAAAAAAGTCACAAGGGAAAGAAAGGTCGAAATTGTTATTATAATAAAAATTTGATTGTGTTAACCAAGGTGGTTAGCATAAAGCAAAAAACTAATGAAAAAAAATGGGCATTCAACTAGCACATAGGTAGGTTAAACAAATTAAATTCCCTCACAACACCCATGTATTATGTAAAACATTCACAATACAAGAAATGAAATTTACATGTTTTTGGCCTAGGATCACCCATGCACCTAAAGCTTGATTTTTATGCAATCTCCACCCCATGGGCAATTAACCACATATGCTTAAAGACCTTGTCTTATGGGGATCACTCACTAAAGACACCTAGATTTACTCTTGTGAACACTTCTATAATCAAAATGACACACAAGTTTATCATGGCATAGGTTGATTACACAAAAAACTTATCCCAAGACTCAATAACAAACTAGTAACATGAAATCATGAAAGGGAAATAAACTTGAAACTCCACCTACAACCTTTCAAGGATTGGATGAATTATGAACCCCATTACCAAAGAAAAATAACCAAGGTTTTATTGCTTTAGTTTAAAAACTTCAAAACATTGAAAAGATGAAAAGCAAGACAATTTGGTATTGTGTATGGTATTAGCATGTTGTCAATTAATCAAAATGTGGGAAAAGTGCATGTTAAAAAGTTTAATATATTTCACTTGGATTGGGCAACTTTGGATCTTGTGTTGGTAGTTTAATAACATCTTGTAATTTACATTGCAAAAACAATGAAGTTACCATGGTTATAGTAACTAGGGTAGATGGATATCTAGTAATTCAATGTTGACATGCAAATTGATGGAAACTTGCCAAACTTTATCACATTAAAAAATTGCAAGAATTACCATTTTTTCAAGAAGTTTGTTGGAGGAGCATATTTTTTTATGATCATAAATCTTGCTAGTCAAGAATTCAAATTAAGAAGATAAAAGTAGACAAACAAGAGGAACTTTGCAATTTGTTGAAGGAAAATTGATAATTAGTTCGAAAAGCTTTAAAACCTTACTAAAAGGATGAACATTTATGCAAAATGCACCTCACAACCTACCAATTTGCCTTCTTTTAAGGTTGACATACCACAACTAACCTTGACTGATTAATATTACCAATTTGAAAAACCTCATGATGCAAATTCCCAAGTGGAATATTTTTTATTTCCAATTCCAAAAGGTATTGAACTTTTGACAACCCCAATATTAGCAATCACTAAAGTTAGAAAGGAGGTTCTTGCTAAAGAAGTACAAAAAAATTCAAAAATTACTTGTGTAGAGTTGTAAATGTAGATATGGACAATAGCTTTACAAGTAGGTGCAAAAGTAGATGAGGATGTTGCAATTGTAAAATTAAAAATTTCTTTATAATGATCTTTAATTAAGATCCAATAGTAGGAATTACAAAGGTGTGTTCTTAAGTAGGAGGAGGATGATATTAAAGAAATAAACTTTGAAAATGTGAACTTCTATAAGTTCAATAGTGATTAGACTACCAAATTAGAAAGTGGACTATAATAGTTTTAGGACAAAAATTAGGGTAAGTTTTGATAATGACATCTTGAAGAATCATTGGAAATTTGTTAAGGTTATTGACTAGCCTTAAAAGGTTGGCATTAGCCCCCTATTGAAAGCCTTTAGCTAGCTCTTTGAATTAGACATGTCACTTACATAAAAACAATATTTAAAAAATAATCTTATTTATGAAAGAATCTTTTCTTTCATTTTTTAAAAGTGTTATAAGGAAAGATCACCACTTGAGGTGATCAAATACGTTTTTATGAGTTTATGTTGCTTTTCTCCATTTGGAATACAAAAGTGCATTTTGTAAAAAAAAAATTTTACTTCTACAATTGTTGTAAATTGATGTTGAATTTGGTTGCAAAACTTATTAGATCTATTTAATCCCTACCCACAAAATTATTGGTACTTATGTAATAGAGAAACTTAATAAGGTTGAAACAAGGTTGAGAGATTGTCCCAGACCTAAATTGGTCAAAACTTTTCCATGAATGTTTTCTAACTTTAAAATTTTTTATCACTATAGATATTTTATTTCTATACCGTGAGAACATGATTTGAAACCATTGTGAACCTTTAGATGTGGAGTTTGGTAGTTGGTGACAATTCAAGGATGGCAAAGAAGAGGCTTTGTGGAGATCAAGCAACTAGAAAGCAAAAGACTTTTATGGCCCAAGGTAATCACAAATCGTCACAATGGTGAGCTTTGAGTTAAGGCTGCTACCTTGGCTTGCTAATCCATGGATTGATGGCTATTTATCAATTTCGGGAAGGAAGTACGTTTATTTGTACATGCCAACTTACAATAATTATTTATTATTCAAGGAAGGTATACTTGAAGAAGGTTTAGAATTGGACCACTAATTTCTCATTATTTCACCTTCATGGTGGAGAGCCTTCTAATAAAATGCAATGGATATTTGTTTCATAGGGCTAGGACATTTGGGTGATGGCCCCATTGCAATTTGTCAACAAATTTCTCCTTTCTTCAGAGAAAAACAACATTGCCAAATGAAAAAAAAATCAAATTCCAATAATCAACTTTCCACTATTATTTGAATCCCAAAAAGTCCACATGTGCCCCATGACCCTTTATTTTAATTTTCACCCATAGTTTCTCTCTCTTTATGGATAGCTCATAAATAGGTATGAGATTTTAAGGATAGAGGGGGAGATAAGGGGTGAAACATCGGTGTAAATTTATGGATTCCTTTGATGTTGGGAAATTTTGTTAAGTGTGTCAAGTGGGTAATAATACTAGTAGTGTTTGTTTTTACACAAGGACTTACTTTGATTTTTGGATGTGTGCTCTAGAAAAATCGAAATCCATGGGACATGCCCCATTGAAAACTTTGGTTTTGGGATGTGTAAAAATGTACAAGGATGTGTTTGCAAGACATTAAACATTTTATTCAAATATATAGCAACTGATATGTAAAACTACTTGAGATCTATCATGTTTTTTACCACATTAAAAAAATCAAATCACAAATGATGTAAATTCATAATATTGACATTTTTCCATGTATTGCATATTCTTACAAACCATACGAACATGAGTAATTAGTCAAATGTAAGTAAATACAACATTGAATTTTTAAAAAAAATTCCAAAACAAGAATATAAATCAAAGAATGTAAAACTTACATCTAATAATGAATGACAACAGGATGCAAATTGCCCTAATTCATGCCCCTTTTTATTTAACTACTAAAATTAAACAACCTTAAAATTTGTGAAGTTGCACAAAGAACACAATCCACGTGTGTCTAACAAAATAACATCTTATGATAATCTATTAATATAGCAATATTGATATTTTTCATTGATAAAAAAAATTGAAAAAAATTTGAGTTTCTGAACCTATCATTTAATTTGGATCTATTCATGGATGTATCCAAATTTTAAATGATCAATTTTGTGAAGTAGCTTTTTTTTTTTGGATTGGTCATTTTGGCCTTTCAGGATACAGGACACCCAAAAAAATTTAATAAATAAATAAATAATTGTGCCAAAAAACCCCCAATAGGTAGTAGCACCTTTGGTACAGATTCAAAGCCAATATTTTGTCAGTCTTCATCTTACATACATATAGCCTTACACAACACTTTTAGTTGCCAAGAAAACGAAAAATCACAAATTTCAAGTGTCTTCCTTGAAGGCTTAGCATTAGTTCTTCCTTTGATTGATCACTTGTGGCAGCTGCAAAATTTTCAAACTTGCTAAAATCTATGTAAAAAAATAGTTATTCACCCATTATATTAGTAGTGTGGTTTTTATTAAAAACTTATACAGTAGAACCTCTATAAACTGATCCCCCCAAATTTTATAACTTCTCAAATTTTATCACTCCGGCCCGGTCCATCAATGGAACCAGGCAAAAATTTTATATTCTTATAACTTATCATTTTTCCTCTTTCCGGACAATTTTATAATTTTATAATTCGTTTATTTCTCGATCAGTTATGGTGGAAATAGCTAATAATTCTGTTTAAGACTATTCCGTGACTTTCCAAGGGGTCTCCACGACCTTCTGCAGAGTGTAGCTCAGATCTATACTGTGTATATCTAGTTTAGGGCAAAGTGTGAAGTGCGTTGGAGGGACAATATTCCGGTTACAAGCACGTTTGGAAAAAAAATGTTGGACTTCAGATTTTTTCACCTTTTTTCTTTGCCAAAGACGGGTTGCCTTGATGATAAAAAATGCAAAGAAAATGGGAAAAAAGAGCAGCTTGCAGCTTTTGAACCCTGCGCCTCACACTTCCAAACTCTCCCATAACTTATAACCTCTCAAACTTTATCACTGGTTGCCAGTCCCTAGGTGATAAAATTATAGAGGTTATCCTGTAAGTGATTCCAAAGTTATTTTGCGATAGGCTTTAGTTGGCCCACCAAAGAAAATCGTTTGAAAAATTTTCGACACTATCAAGATAAATTGATATAGTCTTTCCATTTGCCTCACAATTGCATTCGCTAAAACGAGTAGAACTTTGGGCAAAGGATATGGGATAAAATGTTAGGCTACTAGGGATATGGAGAATATGTGGGAACTATGAGAATAACATAGGAACATTATGGTAAAAACATACGAGTAAATCTTAAGGACATCAAAGGGACACATGGGAATAACAAAGAGAACATGTGGCCAAGCACATGGGTTTGAAACTATAGAATACACAGAAAACACATTGAAAACATAGTACAAGAAGGTTTTGGAGGTTGTTCCCAATGTGTTCTCCATGTGTTCTATAGTTTTAAACCCATGAGGATTTGAGAATGTTAGCTTAAGACCAAACTTTCATGGTAAACTAGAATTAAGTCCTAAATGGGTAGCATGGTGTTAGGGGACTCAACCTTAGAGTCCCTTACACCAAATGTGAAGAATGCACACCTTAAGAATAAAAGGTGTTACAAATGGCTCTTCAAAGTGGTGCCTCTCTTTTAAGTGAATAGTTGATAAATAGCCTATTTTGCTTTGCTCTCCTTTTATGGCCTTTGTCGCAACCCTAGCTTTGGGCTCGCGACCAAGGCTAAGGGGGTTGCAAGGTTGCAAGCCAAGAGGAAGGAAGCCCGGGATTCAAAGCAAAGGCATTGCAAGAGTGCGGGCCAAGAGGAAGCCCGGGAGTTAAGCCAAGAGGAAGCCCGGGAGTCAAGGCAAAAGGAAGCTCGGGAGTCACATCACATACTCCCGGGAGTGTGAGAAAGTGTTAGAAAGTGTGAGGTAGTGAACCCTCACACTCCCAAGGCAAACTCCCACTTTGGGAGATGGAGTCCCGGTGGACTCCCGAAACTTCAGAGAGCGATTGCAGGGGCCAAACCTCAATGGATTGTGGCGTTATTTATATCATTGGAAAGCTCTTGAAGCGTAGATATCTAAAATGGGCTCACATTGCTCATTTGGACATCTGAAACACAAGTTATGGCCAAAAGAAGGGTCGGGAGTCAAATTCCCGAGAGTCTGC
>Ga0116227_10015627_pt1 | contig 11194 bp, 9 predicted proteins | sample S1TSphgellanicum_FD_89693 | JGI IMG/M metagenome (GOLD analysis project Ga0116227, IMG submission 89693) | Host-associated microbial communities from peat moss isolated from Minnesota, USA - S1T2_Fb - Sphagnum magellanicum MG | ecosystem: Host-associated > Plants > Peat moss > Unclassified... | reverse complement strand
GCGCGCCGCGTACGCCGGTGACGATCACTTCCTCGACCTGAGCAGTGTCGGGCGTTGCGGTCGTGGCCGCGGCCACATCGGCGGCGCGAGCGGCCGATCCCGCCACGAGCAGGCCCAAGCTCAACTGCGCAGCGCCGACGAATAGCCGGCTCTTCAATCTTATCATAAGAAACCCCAGTTCCGATCTCGTTCGCGCCGCTTTCAAATGGCGATCACGATCCTCGCAATGTTGTCCGGAGATAAGGGGGTCGGCGATCATTTAAGTCTACAGCAGTAATGCTAGTCTTAATTGTAATTATTCTGCATATTAGCGTAGCGAATATTAAAGGTGACTTCTGGCAATAATTGCGTCGGGATAAAATATGGGCGCAGGTCGCTACGTTTTTGCGACAGTTTGCTCTTTGCGCCGCCATGCGCCTCAGGCTAACAGCCTAGCCATGGCTCAACGCGTTCCGCATCCTCCGATCTGGTGTCTCGGCTTTGGACTCTGGCCGCTGGGGGTGAATGGGGCGCTCCTGCTCATCACAATGCCGCAGTTATTGTCGGCGCAGCATACGCCTGAGAGCCGGATCGCCGGCATAACGGCCATGGCGCTGGCGCCGGGATTTGTCAGCTTTCTCATGGCGCCGCTGCTCGACTGGCGCTTTTCACGCCGGACCTGGGCGATCCTCTTCACCCTGATCACAGGCTTTGGCAGCGTCTTGGCCTTCCTGCTCGTCAAACAGCTGGACGTTCTGCCTGTCATCTTCTTCCTCTCTAATCTTAGCGCCTATCTGGTCGCCGCCGCCTGCGGAGGCTGGTTCGGCGCCATCGTGCCGCGGGAGCGGCAGGGCGTGCTCGGGTCTTGGCTCGCGGTGGTGAACGTCGCTTCGGGCGGCTTGGCGGTCGCTCTCGCCATCCCCGTCTTTCGGGGCTTGCCGCAGCCCTGGGGCGCGCTTGCGCTTGGGGGCCTGAACCTTCTCGTCTTACCCCTTCTGGTCACGACCCCCTGTCCACCCGCCGACGCGCGCCTGGCGCGGGAGGGCGTGATCGCCTTTGCGAAGGATGTGAGCCGGGTGGTCCGCCGGCCGATTGTGTTATGGACCCTGCTCCTGTTCGTCTCGCCAGCCACCGCCTTTGCGCTGACCAACTCACTGTCGGGCTTTGCGGGGCAGTTTCACACGCCCGAAGCGCTTGCTGGGCTGATCGGGGGCGCGGGCGTCTGTATCGCCAGCGTGGTGGGAAGCTTGCTGGCGCCGCGCTTGGGCGCGGGGCTTAAGCCCAGGGCGCTCTACATCCTGCTGGGGCTTCTCGGTGCGGCCTTCAGTCTTCTCCTCATCTGGCTGCCCAGAACCCCAACCGGGTTTGGCGTGGCGCTTTTGGGGGAGAACATATTTCAGGCGGCGGCCTTCGCCGTGTCGAACGTGATCTCGCTGAATTCGCTGGGCGAGGACAATCCGCTGGCCGCCACTCAGTTCGGCCTGCTGTTCGCCTCAAGCGCCGTTCCGCTCACCTATATGCAGATCATCGACGGCGCCGCCTTTACCGCCCATGGCCTCAACGGCGGCCTTTTCGTCGATGCCGCCGTGACCGCCGGCGCCTGCATCGTCTTGGCGTTGATCCTGCGCGCCTTTCGCCCCGCTGTGTCCCGGGCCGAAGGTGCCAGCTGAAAAGGTTAAGGCTTCAACCGCCTGGAGAAAGGCGTCGCGGGCGGCCTTTGATTGTGTTGAACCCGTGTCCACGGTCGGCGTTATTTTTACGGACGGCCCAAGGAGGCTCGGCGTCGTCGCCGGGAGCTATTCATGTTGGCCAAAGTCACGCTCACGGTCGCCACCGCCGCCGCCCTTCTGATAGGCGCGAGCGCACAAGCGAACGCCCAAGCCTATCCCGGCTATTTGCCGCCGCCCGCCTACGCCTACGCGGGCCAGGGCGCGCCAGCCTATCAGGATGAGATCGACACCCCCGGCGACTGCGGCGGTACCGGTTTCACGATCCTGGGCGCGCGCGCTGGCGCAACCGTTTTGGGCTTTGACGCCGGAGTCGGCGGCCATTTCGGCTTCAGCGGCTTTGGCGGCGCTTGCCGCCGTCACAGAGCGCCGATACAGGCCTATGCGCCGCAGCCGTATGCGCCCCCGCCGGTGCAATACGCGCCGCCACCGCAAAACTACTATTCCGCCCCCCAATATTCGCCGCCGCAATATTCCTCCCCTTGCGGCTGTCAGGCGGGCGGTTGGTAACTTCAACCCCACGGCTTGGGTTGAACCTCTAAGACGCTTGGAGACAAGCTGAGGTTCGGGCACAAGCTGAGCCCATGCGTTTTTGGCCCTATCTCGCTCTATCCGCCGCCGGCGCCTGCTGGGGGCTCGGGCTCCCGTTTGGTGAGGTGGCCCTGCGGGAGACGGACGCCGCTCATATGATCATGCTGCGCTTCGCCGTGGCGGGGCTGGCCGTTCTGCCTTGGACTTTGCTGCGGCCTCAGTGCCGTCGCCTGCTCCGCCATCCTGCTGTCCTTCTGGCCGGGGCCTGCTATGCCGCGGGCTTTTTGATCGAGTTCGAGGGGCTGGCGCGCTCCAGCGTCGCGATTGCGGCTTTGCTAGTCGGGCTGATGCCGGCGCTGATCGCCGTCTCCGCCGCGATGGGGGGCGAACGAATCGGCCTCGCCTCCTGGTTCGGCGTCGCAGGCGCGACGCTCGGCGCGGCCCTGATCGCCGGCAAGCCCGGCGCGGGTGCGACGGCGCTCGGCGTCATCCTCTGCCTCATATCGCTGCTGGCCTTTCTGGCCTGGCTCTACGCCGCCAAGCGCGCGCCGGCCGCCGCCAGCCCGGTGGATGTGTCTTGCGCCGCCATCGTCATCGCCGCCGTCGTGCTCGCTGGCCTGGCGACGGTGCTGCACGGGCCGCCCAACCTGCACCTGTCGGCCCAAGCCTGGGGCGGGATCGCAGGGCAGGGGCTTTTGTCCACCATCGTCGCCACCATCGCCTGGCAATTGGGCGCGCGGCGGGTCGCGAGCGCTGCGGCCGGCGTCTTCATCAATCTGGAGCCGCTGATCGGCGCGACCATCGGCGTCGCGTTCTTTCACGACCGCCCGACCTTGGCTGCGGCGTTTGGGGGTTTACTCATTCTGGGCGGCAGCCTGACCACCGTCTTGGGCGAACATCGCCGCGCCCCCCAGGATATAATAGCCGCCGATGCATCAACGCCGGCTTGACGTTTTTGTCAATTTGGCAATTTCGTCAGTTTTCTATTGCCTGTTCATCCATTCCGTCGCTCAATCGCCTTGGCGGCAAGTTCGTCGTCGCGTCATGGACGATTGAGATGATTGTCGAATTTCCCAAGCCGGATGCTGAACTCGTAGCCATTGGTCGGCGACTGAGAGACTGGCGCACCGCGCGGGGCGTGGAGCTCGACGGCATGGCCGCCAATGTCGGGATTTCGCCGCACCAGATGTCCAGCGCCGAACGCGGCTATCTGCGGCTGACCTCGGTCCAGCTTTACGCCGTCACCCTGCATCTCCATATCCCCATGCGGCTGCTATTCGAAGACAGCGCGCCGCCGCCTCGGCATCACTAGGCCCGGACGGCGGCGAGATCAGATTTGAGGCTGCGACATGACTCCTGACGAACGCAACATTCTCCAGCAATTCATCGGCGATCTCGGCCAAAGCCGCGGGACGGCCAAGGACCCGGAGGCCGACGCCATGATTCATCAGGCCCTCCAAACCAACCCCGACGCCGCCTACCTGCTTGTCCAGCACGCCATCCTGGCCGACCAGGCGCTGCACGCCGCCCAAGCCCAGATCGAGCAGCTGCAGGCTCAGCTCGGATCATCTGCGCCCTCTGGAAGCTTCCTCGGCGGCTATCAAAGCGCTGCGCCCCAATATCCGCCGCCGTATCAAGACGTGCGACCGGCGCCGTCGAGCCCGTTTTCGGCCAACAGCGGTCTGGGCGGCTTCTTACGCACCGCCGGCACGATGGCGGCGGGCGTCGCGGGCGGCGAATTCTTGGCCGAGGGGCTTTCCAACCTGTTCGCGCCGCGCGATTGGTGAGCTGAGCAGATCGATTGGGACCTCGTCATCGGGTCGCCATCGATTTTACAGTCTTAGTCCTTGAGCAGCGCGGCGGCGTTGCGTCTGGTCGATTTGGGGCGCGCGCCGATGTTGATATTGGGTTTGTTGTTTATCGTCGCGGTGTGGGCCGGGACGCAGAATGCGCTGGCCGGCGGCGGCTCCTTCATCACCTTGCCCTTGCTGATGTTTACCGGGCTTGATGCGCGGGCCGCCAATATCGCCTCCACCCTCGCGCTGTTTCCAGGCCAGGTGACCACCGGCTTTTTCGGGCGCAGCATGGTGTCGGGGGCGGCGAACCTGTCGTTCCGCGTGCTGGTGATCATCAGCCTGATCGGCGGCGCGCTCGGTGCGCTGCTGCTGCTGGCGACGCCGCCGACCTTCTTCGCCCATCTGGTGCCCTATCTGGTGCTGTTCGCGACCGTGCTGTTCGCGTGGGGCAGCTTCTTTCGCAAGACCGGCGATCTTGCCAAGGCGCTCAGCCCCCGCGCCGCCATGGCCATGCAGTTTGGCATCGCGCTTTATGGCGGCTATTTCGGCGGCGGCATCGGATTCCTGATGCTGGCGGCCCTGACCATGGCGGGCCTGGCGGTCAGGAATGCGGGCGCCACCAAGAATGTGCTGGCCAGTGTGATGAACGCCTCAGCCGTCGCCATCTTCGTCTTCACGCCAGGCATTCCCTGGCTACGCGTCGCCATCGTCTGCGTCGGCGCCATCTGCGGCGGCTACCTTGGCGCGCTCGCGCTGAAGCGGGTCAACGAGAAGCTGATCCGGGGGTTTGTGGTGGTGATCGGGCTGTGCCTGACGGTGGGGTTGTTCTTGCGCCAGCCTTGAGGCTTGCGATGTGCGCACTGGGTTTTTCCCTTTTCCGCTTCCCTCGGGCTTGTCCCGAGCCGAGTGTTCAGCGCCTGAGCGCCCTTAGGCGCCTACGCCCGCCCCGCTCTCACCCCAGCCGCTCCGCGTGCCAGCGCAGGTGGTCCTCAATAAAGGTCGCGATGAAGAAGTAGGAGTGGTCGTAGCCGGGTTGACGCCGCAGCGTCAGGGGGATGTCCGCCTTGGCGCAGGCGGCTTCCAGGAGCTCCGGCTTCAGTTGGCCCGTGAGAAAGTTATCCGCTTCACCCTGATCGACCAGGATCTCGGCCACGCGGGCGCCGTCCTCGATCAGGGCGCAGGCGTCATAAGGGCGCCAGGTCGCGCGATCCTCGCCCAGATACCCGGTCAGGGCCTTGACGCCCCAGGGGCAGTTGATCGGCGAGACGATGGGGGCGAAGGCGGAGACGCTGCGGAAACGGTCCGGATGCTTCAAGGCTAGCGTCAAGGCGCCATGGCCGCCCATGGAATGGCCCGTGATCCCTTGCCGCGTCATGTCGGCGGCGGGTAGCTCCGCCGCGATCAGGGCCGGCAACTCGGCGGTGAGATAGCTGTACATGCGGTAGTTGAGGGCGAACGGCGGGACCGTCGCATCGACATAGAAGCCGGCGCCCAGCCCGAAATCGTACGCTTTTTCAGGATCGTCCGGCACATCGTCGCCGCGGGGCGAGGTGTCTGGCGCAATCAGCATCAGCCCCAGCTCGGCGGCGATCCTTTGGGCCCCAGCCTTGACGGTGAAGTTCTCCTCCGTGCAGGTCAGGCCGGACAGGAACCATAGCACCGGTACAGGGGTCTGCTCGGCCTGGGGCGGGGTGAAGACGGAGACCTTCATCGCCGTCTTGGTTTCGGCTGACTCGTGGCGATAGGTGGCTTGCAGGCCGCCGTAGCTTTTGGCGGCGCTGATCCGCTCCAGCGCCATCAGTAGACGACCACGCTGCGGATGCTCTTGCCTTCGTGCATCAGGTCGAAGCCCTCATTGATCTTTTCGAGCGGCAGCGTGTGGGTGATCAGATCGTCGATGTTGATCTTCCCCTCCATGTACCAATCGACGATCTTGGGCACGTCGGTTCGCCCACGGGCGCCGCCAAAGGCCGAGCCTTTCCAGACTCGGCCCGTCACCAGTTGGAAGGGACGTGTGGAGATTTCCGTGCCCGCTGGCGCGACGCCGATGATGATGCTCTCGCCCCAGCCGCGGTGGCAGCACTCCAACGCCTGGCGCATGGTGTGAACATTGCCGATGCATTCGAAGCTGAAGTCGGCCCCGCCGCCGGTGATGTCGACAATCGCCTGAACCACCTTGTCGCGGCCGACCTCGTCAGGATTGACGAAGTGGGTCATGCCGAACTTCTTGGCCATCTCTTGCTTGCCGGGGTTCAGATCGACGCCGATGATCTTGTCGGCGCCGACCATGCGGGCCGCCTGGATCACGTTCAGCCCGATGCCGCCCAGGCCAAACACCACCACATTGGCGCCCGGCCAGACCTTGGCGGTGTAGATCACAGCGCCCACGCCCGTGGTGACGCCGCAGCCGATGTAGCAGACCTTATCGAACGGCGCGTCGGGCCTGATCTTGGCCAGCGCGATCTCTGGCAGCACCGTGAAGTTGGCGAAGGTGGAGCAGCCCATGTAGTGGGCGATGGGCTTGCCGCCGAGCGAAAAGCGGCTCGACCCGTCGGGCATCAGGCCCTGGCCTTGGGTCGAGCGGATCGCCGTACAGAGATTGGTGCGCTGAGACAGGCAGGATTTACACTGGCGGCACTCGGGCGTGTACAGCGGGATGACGTGATCTCCGACCTTCACAGAGGTCACGCCTGCGCCGATCTCGCGCACGATACCGGCGCCTTCGTGGCCCAGGATGGAGGGGAAGATACCCTCGGAGTCCAAGCCCGACAGGGTGTAGGCGTCGGTGTGGCAGATGCCGGTGGCCATCAGCTCCACCAGCACTTCGCAAGGGCGCGGGCCTTCCAGGTCTACGGTCTCCACCGTAAGCGGCTTGCCGGCCTCCCAGGCGATGGCTGCGCGAACCTGCATATCCCGACTCCTCAAACCGCTGGATGTGCAAACGTCCTAGCCACCTCGCAAAGCTTTGGGTAGCCCGCGGTCTATGCCCTTAAGGCATGATCCTATGGGTTGGCCTTTGCGACCTGGCTCGTCGGCGCATCCAGGCCGCCGCCCAGCGTCCGATACAGGGCGACCAGATTGGTCGCTCGCGTCAGGCGGGCGCTGATCAGAGTCTGCTGAGCGCTGTAGAGCGTCACCTGCGCCGTCAGGGTATTGACGAAGGGATCCGTGCCGCTGCGGTAGCGGGCGGTGGAGAGGCTGAGCGACCCGGACGCCGCCTGCACCAGCCGCTCCTGGGACTGGAGCTGATCGTCAATCGTGCCGCGCTGGGCGAGCGCGTCGGCGACCTCGCGGAAGGCGGTCTGGATCGCTTTCTCGTACTGAGCCAAGGCGGCGGCCTTCTGTTCCTTGGCGTAGCGCAGCTTGGCGAGGTTCGCTCCGCCGTCGAAGATCGGCAGGGTGACATTGGGCTGGAACGACCAGGCGCCGTTGTTGGCGTTGAAGAGGTGCGTGAGGTTGATGCTCGCCCCGCCGCCCGACGCCGTGAGGCTGACGGTCGGGAAGAAGGCCGCGCGGGCGGCGCCGATGTTGGCGTTGTAGCCTTTCAGCGTATGCTCCGCTTCCAGCACGTCGGGGCGGGTCAGCAGGACGGCGGAACTCAGGCCCGCGGGGATGTCGGCCAGGGTCGGCAGGCTGTCGTCCTGGCCGGTGGGCAGCAGGGTCGGATCGACAGCGGCGCCCACCACCAGAGTCAGGGCGTTGACGTCCTGGGCGACCTGGGTGGTGTAGACCGAAACGCTGGAGCGCGCCTGTTCCAGAGTCGTCTCCGCCTGGCGCACATCGACTTCCGAGGAAATGCCGGCGTTGAATTTGGCGACGGTCAGATCATAGGTCTTCTGGTCGCTGGCCAGGGTGTCTTTGGATACCTTCAGGCGCTGGAGATCGGCGGCGTAGGTCAGATAGTCTGTGGCGACCTCTGAGACCAAGGTGATCTGGGTCTCGCGACGCGCCTCGACCGTAGACAGGTACTGTTCCAGAGCCTGTTTCGTCAGGCTGCGGACGCGACCCCAAAGGTCCAGCTCATAGTCGCTGATTCCGACCGAGGCGGCGTATTCCTGGAACCCCACGCCGCCCTGCGGGATGGAGAAACCCTTGAAGGCGCTGCCGATTGAGCCGAGCGCAACGTCGCTCGGGGTGTGCTCGTAGGTTGCCGAGGTCGAACCGTTCAGGGTCGGCAGCTCGGCGGCGCCCTGCACCTTATATTGCTGACGTGCTTCCTGGATGTTGATGATTGCGACGCGCAGGTCCCGGTTGTTGGCCAGGGCCTCGGCGATCACGGCTTTCAGCTTGGCATCGGTGAAGAAGGCCTGCCAGCTCAGGTCGCCGATGGGCTGGGCTGAGCTTTCCGCCGCCGGATAGGCGTCGCCGGTCGGGAAGGCGGCCGGTACGGGCGCGGCGGGGCGCTCGTACTTGGGCGCCATGGTCGCACAGCCGGCGAGTAGGGTCGTCGCCAGGGTGATGGCTATGGCCGGCTTCGTGCTGAGGAGCCCCTGCCAAGGGGCACCTCGAAGCACGCAGACCAGGTTTGACAGCGGAGCTGAGCGATCATGACGGCTCATTGCCCTACGCTCCTTGCACATTGGTATCGGCGATCTTGTCCGCGGGCGTGTGGATGGGCGGCCGGTCTTTGAACACCATGCGCACCACCACATAGAACAGCGGGACGAAGAAGATCGCCAAGATCGTGGCGGAGATCATGCCGCCCACGACGCTGGTGCCGATGTCGTTCTGACTGCCCGACCCCGCGCCGGATGAAATCGCGAGGGGCGAAACGCCAGCGATGAAGGCGAGCGAGGTCATCAGGATGGGGCGCAGGCGTAGGCGCGCCGCTTCCAAGGCGGACTCGATGGCCGTCTTGCCGCTGCGATAGGCGCTTTCCGCAAACTCCACGATCAGAATAGCGTTCTTCGCCGCGAGCCCCATGGTGGTCAGAAGCCCGACCTGGAAGAAGACGTCATTGTTGAAGCCACGCAGCGTCACCGCCAGAACCGCCCCGATGATACCTAGCGGCAGCACCAGAATGACCGCAACCGGCACCGACCAGCTTTCATAAAGCGCAGCGAGGCAGAGGAAGACCACGACCACGGAGAGCCCATAGAGCAGCCCCGTCTTTCCGCCGGCGGCCGCCTCTTCATAGGACAGTCCCGTCGGCTCCAGAGCGACGCCGGGCGGCAACCGCTTGGCCAGCATATCCATTTCCTCGGTCGCGGCGCCCGAGCTAATACCCGGCGCCGGTTGGCCCAGCAGCTCCAGGGCCGGCATGCCGTTGTAGCGACTGAGCTGGGCTGGGCCGAACGACCAGCTTTCATTGGCGAAAGCCGAGAAGGGGGCCAAGGCGCCGCTGGCCCCGCGGACGTACCAGTGATTGAGGTCGTCCGGCTTGGTGCGATAGGGGGCGTCGCCTTCGACATAGACATGCTTGACCCGGCCGCGATCCAGGAAGTCGTCGACGTACACGCCGCCCCAGGCGGTCGATAGCGTATCGTTCACATCTGACAAGGATAGGCCTAGCGCGGTGGCATGGGGCTTGTCGATATTGACCTGAAGCTGGGCCACGTCGGGCAAGCCATTAGGGCGTACGCCCTGGAGCAGATGGTCTTGGGCCGCCATACCGAGCAGTTGATACTCGGCGGCGAGCAAGCGCTGGTGACCCACGTTGCCGACATCCTCCAGCTCGAGGTCGAAGCCGGTGGCGGTGCCCAGTTCCGGAACGGCCGGGGGGACGACCGGGAAGATCATGGCGTCGCGGATCTGGCTGAACGCCCCGAACGCTCGGCCGGCGATGGCGGTGGCGCGGTTTGCGGCGCCGGGACGCTGGCTCCAGTTCTTCAAGGAGACGAACGCCAGCGCGGTGTTCTGGCCTTGGCCTGTGAAGCCAAAGCCTGCCGAGGTGAAGACGCCGTTGATATTGGCGGCTTCGTGGGTGTGGAAATAGTCGTTGATCTGCTTGTTCACAGCGATTGTCCGGCTTATCGCCGCGCCGGGCGGAAGCTGGACGATACAGATCAAGATGCCCTGATCCTCGTCCGGCAAAAAGCCGGTGGGGACGCGCACAAACAGCACGCCCATGATGAGGACGATGACGCCATAAAGAAGGCCAAACCGGCCCCAACGCTTGAGCACAACCGCGAGGCCGCCCTGATAGCCATGAACGCTGCGGTCAAAGTTGCGGTTGAACCAGCCGAAGAAGCCGCGGCGCGGTTGCCCATGGTGTTTCGTAGGCTTCAGGATCGTCGCGCAGAGCGCCGGCGTCAGCACCAAGGCCACCAAGACCGACAGCACCATGGCCGACACGATGGTGACGGAGAACTGGCGGTAGATCACGCCGGTCGAGCCGGAGAAGAAGGCCATCGGCATGAACACGGCGGTCAAGACCATGACAATGCCGATCAGGGCGCCGGTGATCTCACCCATGGATTTTCGTGTGGCGTCGATCGGCGAAAGGCCTTCCTCGCTCATGATCCGCTCGACGTTTTCCACCACGACGATGGCGTCATCGACCAGGAGGCCGATGGCCAGCACCATGGCGAACAGCGTCAGACCGTTGATGCTGTAGCCCAGCGCCGCCAGCACGCCGAAGGTGCCCAAGAGCACAACGGGCACGGCGATGGTGGGGATCAGGGTCGCCCGCAGGTTCTGAAGGAAAATGAACATGACGATGAAGACGAGCACGATGGCTTCGATCAGCGTCTTCACCACCTCTTCGATGGAAATGCGTACGAAGGGCGTCGTGTCATAAGGGTAGACGACTCGCACGTCGGGCGGCAGCTGGCTCTGAAAGGTGGCCATTTTCGCCTTGACGGCGTCGGCCGTAGCCAGGGCGTTGGAGCCTGGCGCCAGCTTGATGCCGATGCCGGCCGCCGGGTGGCCATTGTAGCGGCTGGAGATGGTGTAGCTGTCCTGACCCAGCTCAACTCGCGCCACATCCTTGAGGTAGACGGTGGAGCCGTCGGTGTTTGTCTTCAGAACGATGTCGCGGAACTGTTCGGGCGTCTGCAGCCGGCTTTGTGAGTTCACCGCCGCGTTCAGCTCTTGGCCGTTCACGGTCGGCGTACCGCCCAGCTGGCCGCTGGCGACCTGAGCGTCCTGGGCGCTGATTGCGTTCTTCACGTCGGTCGTGGAGAGCGCGTAATTGTTCATCTTATAGGGATCGAGCCAGAT
>Ga0116227_10015624_pt1 | contig 11196 bp, 13 predicted proteins | sample S1TSphgellanicum_FD_89693 | JGI IMG/M metagenome (GOLD analysis project Ga0116227, IMG submission 89693) | Host-associated microbial communities from peat moss isolated from Minnesota, USA - S1T2_Fb - Sphagnum magellanicum MG | ecosystem: Host-associated > Plants > Peat moss > Unclassified... | reverse complement strand
CTGCGCCGCCGCCGCGGCGCGCGCCCACACCGGCGCCCGCTCGCGGCTGGTGGGCGTGGTCTCGGCCCATGCCACGGCCTACCTCGACTCGTTCCGCGCGCGCCGGCCGGTCGAGGCGCCGGTCACCACCGCACTGGCCGACGGCATGGCCTGCCGCGTGGCCGACGCCGAGGCGCTGGAGGTGATCCTGCGCGAGGCCGACGAGGTGCTGGCCGTGACCGACGACGAGGTGGCCCAGGCCATGCGCGCGCTGTTCGCCGACACCCACAACGTGGCCGAGGGCGCCGGCGCGGCGGCGCTGGCCGCCGCGATGCAGCAGCGCGCGCGCTGGCGGGGCCGCAGCGTGGGCGTGAGCCTGTCGGGCGGCAATGTGGACACGCAGACGTTCTGCGAAGTGCTACAAAAAGCATAGCTGGCGTCGCCCGAGCGACAAGCGCTACAGGCGGTTTTCATCACAATTCCCGGATGGGAAATCTCTACCTCGTGCGCCATGGGCAGGCTTCATTCGGCGCGGACGACTACGACCAGCTCAGCGATCTAGGCCGGCGCCAGAGCGTGCGCCTGGGTGAATACCTGCGCGGCAAGGGCCTGCGCATCGATGCCGTCATCACCGGCACGCTGCGCCGCCACCAGCAGACCTGGGCCGGCATCGCCGAGGGCCTGCAGCTGCAGGCCGAGCCGCTGCCCTGGCCCGGCCTCAACGAGTACGACAGCGAGGCGGTGATCGCGGCCATCCATCCGCACAAGCTGGAGAAACCCGACTCGCCCGAGATGTACCGCCACCACTTCCGGCTGCTGCGCGATGGGCTGGCGCAATGGATGGCCGGCGTGGTCAGCCCCAGGGGCATGCCCAGCTACAACGACTTCGTGGCCGGCGTGACCAGCGCGCTGGACCACGTGCGCGCCCACCATCACGGGCAGAACGTGCTGATCGTCTCCAGCGGCGGGCCGATCTCCACGGCGGTGGGCCACGTGCTGGGCACCTCGCCCGAGACCACCATCGAGCTGAACCTGCGCATCCGCAACAGCTCCATCACCGAGTTCGCCTTCACGCCCAAGCGCCACATGCTGGTGACCTACAACACGCTGCCGCACCTGGACAGCCCCGACCACGCGTCCTGGATCACCTACGCCTGAACGCGGTGCGCCCGCGCCGGCGGCTGCCGGCAGCCCGAAAAGATAAGCATGTTTATAATCAACATGCTTATGAGACGCGACCTGACGAACCGATTCGCCTTCCTGGTCAATGACGTGGCCCGGCTGTACGGCCGGCACTTCGACCAGCTGGCGCGCGAGCAGATCGGTCTGTCGCGCGCGCAGTGCCGGCTGCTGGGCGTGCTCGCCATGCAGGAGGGCCCGCTGTCGCAGGCCGCGCTGGCCGAGCGCCTGGACCTGAGCGCCATGGGCGTGGGCGGCCTGTGCGACCGCATGGAGGCCACCGGCTGGATCCGCCGCCAGCCCAGCGCCAGCGACCGGCGCGTCAACGAAGTCCACCTGGAGCCGCGCGCCGAGCAGGCGCTGGATGCCGCACTGGCTCTGAGCGATACCATCCACGCCGCCGCGATGGCCGGCCTGAGCAGCGCCGAGCGCGCGCAGCTGCTGGCGCTGCTGCGCCGGGCCCACGCCAACCTGGTGGCCATGTCCGGCGAGGGCGCGGCGCCATGAGCGCCGCCATCGCGGGCGCCCCGGGCGGCGCCGTGGCGATCGACCCGGCGCGCGTGGCGCACCGGGGCATGATCACGGTGTCGATCATGCTGGCCACCATCATGCAGGCGCTGGACACGACGATTGCCAACGTCGCCCTGCCCCACATGCAGGGCAGCCTGCAGGCCTCGCAGGACCAGATCACCTGGGTGCTGACCTCCTACATCGTGGCCGCGGCCATCGCCACCCCGCTGACCGGCTGGCTGTGCGCCAAATGGGGCCGCAAGCAGGTGTTCCTGGCGGCGGTGATCGGCTTCACCGCGGCCTCGGCCCTGTGCGGCATGGCCGGCTCGCTGTGGCAGATCGTGGGCGCGCGGCTGCTGCAGGGCGTGTTCGGCGCGGCGCTGGTACCGCTGTCGCAGGCCGTGCTGCTGGACATCAACCCCAAGGAAAAAGTCGGCCAGGCCATGGCGATCTGGGGCGCCGGCATCATGGTCGGCCCGATCCTGGGGCCGATGCTGGGCGGCTGGCTGACCGAGACCTACGACTGGCGCTGGGTGTTCTACATCAACCTGCCGGTGGGCGCGCTGGCGTTCTACGGCATCGCGCGCTACCTGCCGGAGAGCCGGCCGGCCGGCGTGCGGCTGGACCTGTTCGGCTTCGCCACGCTGAGCCTGGCGGTCGGCCTGCTGCAGATGTTCCTGGACCGCGGCGAGCAGCTGGACTGGTTCAGCTCGGCGGAGATCCGCATCGAGGCGATCGGCGCGCTGATCGCCTTCGCCTTCTTCGTGGTCCACACCTGGACGGTGCGCGGCGGCTCGTTCCTGAACCGGGCGCTGCTGCGCGACCGCAATTTCCTGATCGGCGGGCTGTTCGCCTTCATCGTGGGCATGATCCTGTATGCCACCATGGCGCTGCTGCCCACGCTGCTGCAGGGCCTGCTCAACTACCCGGTGATCTACACCGGCGAGGTGATGGCGCCGCGCGGCATCGGCACCATGATCGCGATGATGGTGGTGGGGCGGCTGATCCAGCGCGTGGACGTGCGCCTGATCATGGCGGTGGGCTTCACGCTGACCGCCATCGCGCTCTACCAGATGACCCGCATGACGCTGGACATGGACAGCACGGTGGTCATCGCCTCGGGCTTCATCCAGGGCCTGGGTATCGGCTTCACCTTCGTGCCGCTGAGCGCCGCGGCCTTCTCCACCCTGGCGCCGCACCTGCGCAACGAAGGCACGCCGATCTTCAGCCTGCTGCGCAACATCGGCAGCAGCGTGGGCATCTCGATCGTGCAGGCCCTGCTGACCGAGGGCACGGCGCGCGCCCATGCGCAACTGGTGGGCGCCATCACGCCCTACGATGCCGCGGTGCAGAACCTGCCCCGGCTGCTCAACCCCGACAGCGCGCCGGGGCTGGCGGTGCTGAACCTGGAGATCAACCGCCAGGCCGCGATGATCGGCTACCTGGGCGACTTCAAGCTCATGATGTGGATGACCCTGCTGGCGCTGCCGCTGCTGCTGCTGATCCGCCGGCCGGCCCGGACCGAGCCCGGCGCGCTGCCGGCGGCCGACGCGCCGCACTGAGCCGTGCCGCCCGCCCCTACAGGGGCAGATCGGCCTTCTTGAGCGTGCGCAACACGAAGCTGGACTTGCTGTGGCGGATGCCCTTGATCCTGTAGAGCCGCTCGCGCAGCAGGCGCTCGTAGTCGCGGGTGTCGCGCACCGCCACGCGCAGCAGGTAGTCGTACTCGCCCGAGACCAGGTAGGCCTCGATCACCTCGGGGATGTTGGCCAGGGTCTCGCCGAACTTCTCCAGCGTGTTGTCGGAGTGGCTGTCCAGCGTGACCTGCACCAGCACGGTGTCGCCCAGGTCCAGCGCCTGCGCGTTCAGGCGCACGGTGTAGCCTTCGATCACGCCCGCCTCCTCCATCTTGCGGATGCGGCTCCAGCAGGGCGAGGGGCTCAGGCCCACGGCCTGGCCGATGTCCTGCAGGCTGGCGCGCGCATCGGCCTGCAGCACTTTCAGGATTTTCCGGTCCATCTTGTCCATGAAGATGGATTATCCGCATAACCCTCGATTCCAGAACAATTTTCTGCATTCAATCGATTCATGCAGAAAATCAAGAAGATATTCCGGCGGCTTGCGGCGATACTTTCTCCACTACGGACCGGCTTACCGGCAGGCCCCGTACGGCAGGTTCCGCGGCGGGTTACCGCCTGCCGCGGAACCCGGCCATTCAGGCTTGCGCCTGGCGGCTCAGGCCTGCCACACGCCGTAGCCCGCCTCGCGCAGGCCGATCGCCAGTTCCACCTCCATGTCGCGCGCCCCCTCGTAGGGCATGGGGTTGTACATGGCATACAGGCCGGGCAGCAGGCGGATGCCGAAGTCCCGCACGAACACATTGGCCTGGATACCGGCCTTGTGCTTGTCGAAGCGCACGTCGGGGTCCAGGCCCGTCATGCCCACGTAGACGAAGGGCTTGCCCAGCTGGTAGTCGGGGTTGGCGCGCCGGAAGCGGCCGACGTTCCAGACCTGGTCGGACAGTTCGACCACATAGACGTGGTAGTGATGGCGGCGCGCGCGGGAAGCCATGGTGCGGGGCGTGGATACCCGCGCATGGTAGCGCCACGCGTCGGCATTGAACTGACTGGCCGCCTCACAAGCCCAGCTCGCCGAGGCCGGGGTGGGCATCGGGCCGCCGCCCCGGCGGCCAGTGGAACAGCCGGTCCGCGGGTGCGATGGGCAGGTCGTTGATGCTGGCGAAGCGCCGCTGCATCAGGCCTTGTGGGTTGAACTCCCAGTTCTCGTTGCCATAGCTGCGGAACCACTGGCCCGAGTCGTCATGCCATTCGTAGGCAAAGCGCACCGCAATGCGGGCGCCGTCGAAGGCCCAGAGCTCCTTGATCAGGCGGTAGTCCAGCTCGCGCGCCCACTTGCGTTCCAGGAAGGCCCGCACCTGCTCGCGTCCGACCGGGAACTCGGCGCGGTTGCGCCAGCGCGTGTCCTCGGTGTAGACCTGGACCACGCGCGCCGGATCGCGCGAGTTCCAGGCGTCCTCGGCCATGCGCACCTTCTGGGCGGCGCTGTCCTGCGTGAAAGGGGGAAGCGGGGGTCTGGTTTCCATGGCGTCTCCTGGGTGCTGGAAGAGAAGTAGACAGGTCTGTCTACATGCCCGCAATCTAGCAGAAGTAGACAGCCCTGTCTACAATGCCGCATGGACCTCTCCGCCCTGCCGGCGCGCGACCGCATCCTGGTGACCGCGCACGCCCTGTTCTACCGGGACGGCATCCGCGCCACCGGCATCGACCGCATCATCGCCGAGTCCGGCGTCGCCAAGCTGACCTTCTACCGCCACTTCCCGAGCAAGGACGCGCTGGTGTGCGCCTTCCTGGACTACCGGCACGAGCGCTGGATGGCCTGGTTCGTGGACGCGCTGGGACGCCATGGCGCGCAGCCCGGCGGCGGGCTGGCGCCGCTGGCGGCGGCCCTGGCCGAATGGTTCGCCGACCCGGCCTTTCGCGGCTGCGCCTTCATCAACGCGGTGGTCGAGGTCGGGCAGGCCCTGCCCGAAGCCGCGGCCATCGCGCGGCGCCACAAGGAGGACATGGTGCAGGTCATCGCCGGCCTGCTGCCGGAGGCCGCTGCCCAGGACGCGGCGGCCCGGGCCGCCGCGCTCGCGGTGGATGGCGCCATCATCGGGGCCCAGATGGGCCACACCGGCCCGGCGGCCGACGGCCTGCGCCGCCTGCTGGCCGGATTGGCCGGCTGAACGCCCGGCACGGCTGGCCGGCGGCCCCCTTCAGGGGTGGCGGGCCGCTAGCGCGGCAGGTAGAGAGTGGCTTCCACCTCCACCAGCACGGCGTCGCCCGGCAGCATGCCGCTGGCCTCGACCACCGTGCTGACCACCGGCTCGGTGAAGAACAGGCCGCGCACCCGGTTGTAGGCGGGGTAGTGGCGCAGGTCGCGGAAGTACTGGACCAGCCGCGCCACGTCCTGCATGCCGCCGCCGCACTCGCGCGCCATCTCGCGGATGCGGTCGAGCACGAACCAGCTCTGCGCCACGATGGGCGCCTCGAACACGTCCACCGACATCTGGCCGGTCACATAGCCCAGGGCGGCGAGTTCCTGGCGCGCGGCCTCGGGAATCTGCGCGTAGCCGGTGACCACGGCCTGCGCCGCCGGGTCGACCGCGATCACGCCGCTCATGAAGACGTAGTCGCCGGCGCGCTTGTAGGCCGCGTAGTTGGCCAGGGGTTTTCCAACGCTCATCAAAATTTCCGTCAGGGTGAATGGATAAGGCGCGCCGGCGGCGCCCTCAGCGGGCGCCCAGCTTCTTCTTGAGGTCCAGGCCCACGCCCTTGTCCACGAACTGCGTGGTGGCCACCTTGGAGAGGTCCACCTCGCCGGGCTTGTACAGGCCGGCCTTGACCATCTTGTCGTAGAAGTCCTTGATGCGCGCCTGGCTCATGGCGCCGATGCCCTGCGCCAGCGCCTCGCCGCTGTCGACGATGCCCAGCTTCTTCATCAGGCCCAGCGAGCCCGCGAGGTTGGCCTCGGTCATCTCCGGGTTGGCCCTCCTGATCAGCGCATTGGCGGCCTTGTTGTCGCCATAGAGGTAGTTGTACCAGCCGAGGATCGAGGCCTCGACGAACTTGCGCACGGTCTCGGGCTTGTCCCTCACCATGTCCAGGCGCGTCTCGATGGTGGTGCTGTAGGTGGAGAAACCGTTGTCGGCCAGCAGGAAGACCAGGGGGTCGAAGCCGGCCTGGGCCTTGATGGAGAGCGGCTCCTCGATCGAGTAGCCCTGCTGGATGGACTGCTTGTCGGCCAGGAACGGGCCGACGTTGAACATGTAAGGCTTGATGGCCTCGTCCCGGAAACCGTACTCGGCCTTCATCCATTGCCAGAAGCTGAACTGGCCGTCCTTGCCGATGAAGGCGGTGGGCGCCCTGACCAGGTCCTTGAAGCTGGCGTAGCCCTGGCCCGGATGCGCGAAGATGGCCTGCGGGTCCTTCTGGAAGATCGAGGCCACCACGATGGTGGGCACGCCGTTCTTCACGTTGTCGAAGCTCTGCAGCAGGTTGCCGGCCATCAGGAAGTCGATCTTGCCGGTGGGCAGCAGCGGCCGGTTGTTGACCTGCGGGCCGCCCTGCTGGATCTCCACGTCCAGGCCATACTTCTTGTAGGTGCCGTCGGCCAGCGCCTGGTAGAAGCCGCCGTGGCCGGCCTGCGCCTTCCAGTTGGTGGCGAACACCACTTTTTCCTGGGGAAAAGCGGCTGCGGCGCCCACCAGCAAAGCGGCAACAGCTATGAATTTGGTAGCAATCGATGTCATTGCGAAGCTCCTCGGGCGGCGTTGTTCCGGGATTTCCCATGCTTGCATAAAACATACCCGCGCACAAGCAAGGGCACCCCGTCACCGCTCGCCCCGCGACTCGGACTCGTGCCAGTGCCCGAGCACCAGCCGCGAGAGCAGGTTGAAGGCCAGGTGGATCGCGATGCCGGTCAGCGACACCAGCACCAGCGCCGCGAACATCTTGGGAATCTCGGTGCGAAAGCTCGCCTCCAGGATGCGCGAAGCCAGGCCCGTCTCCTTGCCCGCCGCGCCGGCCGTGAACTCCGCCACCACGGCGCCGATCAGGCTCAGCCCGCCCGCCACCTTCAGGCCCGCGATGAAGTAGGGCATGGCCGAGGGGATCAGCAGCAACCTCAGGGTCTGCCAGGGACTGGCGCGGTACAGGCGGTACAGGTCGCGCAGGTTGAGGTCAGCGCTGCGCAGGCCGATCACGGTGTTGGACAGGATGGGGAAGAAGGCCACGATCCAGGCGCACAGCAGCAGCGCCGCCGTGGTGCTGGGCACGAAGATGATGATCAGCGGCGCGATCGCGATGACCGGCGTGACCTGCAGCACCACCGCGAACGGGAACAGGCCCAGCTCGACCCATTCGTTCAGCGCGATCACCAGGGCCAGCAGCACGCCGCCCGCCACGGCCAGCAGCAGCGCGAGGAAGGTGATCTTCAGCGTGTACAGCCAGCTCGGCAGCAGCGAGCCGAAGTTGTCCCGCAGCGTGGCGGCGATCAGGGAGGGCGCGGGCAGGATGTAGTGCGGGATCTGCGCGATGCGCACCACCGCCTCCCACGCCGCCAGGGCCAGCAGGAACGCGGCCAGCGGCACCGCGATGCGCACCCAGCGCCGGCGCACCAGCGGCGTGCCGCCGGCGCCTGGCGCGGCGCGGCCGGGCTCGCCGCGCTCAGCCATGGCCGGCTCCCGCGTCCGCCTGGGCGGCGGAGGCGGCCTGCAGCGCCTGCGACACCTGCACGCACAGCGCGTTGTAGCGCGCCGTGGCGCGCCAGCCGGCCTGGCGCGGATAGGGCTCGTCGACGTGGATGTCGGCCAGCATGCGGCCCGGGCGCGCCGCCATCACCACGATGCGCTTGCTCAGGTACACCGCCTCATAGACGCTGTGCGTGACGAACAGCGCGGTGAAGCGCTGCGCCTGCCACAGCGCCAGCGTGTCGTCGTTGAGCCGAAAGCGCGTCATCTCGTCAAGCGCGGCGAAGGGCTCGTCCAGCAGCAGCAGGCGCGGCCGGGAGACCATGGTGCGCGCGATCGAGACCCGCATCTTCATGCCGCCCGACAGCTCGCGCGGGTAGGCGCCGGCGAACTCGGCCAGGCCCACGTTGGCCAGCGCCGCCGCCACCCCGGCGCGCGCCGCGGCGCGCGGGCGGCCCGCCAGGCGCAGCGGCAGCCAGACGTTGTCGAACACCGTGGCCCAGGGCATCAGCGTGGGCTCCTGGAACACGAAGCCCAGCGCGTGCGCATCGCGGTGCGGCGCGCCGCCGCGCCAGGTGATCGTGCCCTGGCTCACCGGCGACAGGCCGGCGATCAGGCGCAGCACGGTGCTCTTGCCGCAGCCCGAGGGCCCGAGGAAGCTCACGAACTCGTGCTCGCCGATGGCCAGCGACAGGCTCTGCACGGCCAGCGTGCCGTTGCCGTAGCGCTTGCCGACGTCCGCCAGTTCGAGCAGCGTGTCCATCCGCTCAGGGGGCCCGGGGCAAGCGTCGGGCGATCGGTGGGCGCGGCAGGTTCATGGGCGCCCTCTCAGTCGGGGAGCTGCGGCGCGTCCACCAGGGTGGACAGCGGCAGCCGCGCCACCTCCTGCAGCAGCGCGGCCAGCTGGCGCGCCGCCGCCTCGATGACCGCGCGCCCCTTGTCCGCGGTGGCCAGCGCGGCATTGCCGGCCGCGCCCATGGGGTTGTAATCCTGCATCTGCCAGCCCAGCTTGGCGCTCTTGCCGTTGCCAAGGACGGGGTAGGTTTCAGCCCGCGACTGCGAGCTGGACTTGAAGTCGCGCGCCTGCGACATGTCGACGAACTGCGGGCGCAGCGCCAGCATCATCGAGGTCTCCACATCGCCCGCGTGGATGCCGAAACGGTGCTCGGCGGCCGGGAACAGGCCGTCGGCCTCGCCCAGCGGCAGGGTGAACCAGTTGGTGCTGTAGACGATCAGGTCGTGCTTCACGCGCAGGTCGCGCGCCACGATGTCCATCAGGCTGACCTGACCGCCGTGCGCGTTGAACAGCACCAGCTTGCGGATGCCGGCGCGCGACACCGACTCGCCGATCTCGCTCCAGACGCGGATCAGCGTCTCGGCGCTGAGCGTGAGCGTGCCGGGAAAGCGCTGGTGCTCGTTGCTCTTGCCGACCTGCTGGGTTGGCAGGAACAGCACGGGCAGGTCAGCCGGCAGGTGCGGCAGCGCCGCGGCGATCACGCCGTCGGCCAGCGTGGCATCCACGCTCACCGGCAGGTGCGGGCCATGCTGCTCGATGGCGGCCACCGGCAGCACGGCCACGGTCTGCGCCGCCGCGCCGCTGCGCTGCAGCCGGGTGAAGTCGAGCGTGCTGAGGTCGGCCCAGAAACGGGATTTGGCGTTCATGGCGCCATCTTAGAGCCCGTTTCGCCTTCTCGCCGGCCGGCGATGCCCGGCCCCGGTCAGCGGCGGTCGTGGTCCCGATCACGGGGGCCGCGCGGGCCGCCGCGCTCACGCCAGTTCGGGTGCTCGCGCAGGTAGCGCTCGCGCACCCAGTTCTCCTGCACGAAGTACACCGGCTGGTTGCAGGCGTTGTAGTTGCCGCAGTAGCGCGCCCAGTTGCGCTGGGCCTCCACCGGCACGTACAGGTAGATCGGCTGGCGCGGCACCGAGAACACCGGCGGTGCCACGACGATCGGCTGGGGGTTGACCACCACGGGCTGCGGATAGGCACCGATGTCGATACGGCCGTAGACGCCAGGCTGGTTGATCCCGATGGAGACCCCCGCGCTGATCTGCGCGAACGCGGGCGCCACGGCGGCGGTGGCAGCCGCGGCCAATGTCAAGGCAATCAGTTTCTTCATGGCTTGCTTTCCCGGGTTGTACATGCGTGCTCAACGCAAGCGTGGCACCGGCCGAGGACGCCCGGGGCATGCCTTTACTCATATTTACTTACAGCTGGTGGCCGGAAAGCTCCGCCAGCCGGCGAACTTCAGCGCCAGGAAGTCCACCAGCGCGCGCACCCGCGCCGGCACGAACAACGCCGCCAACCTCCTGCGCGCCCATGCGCTGGTGGAAAGCGGCCGCGCCATGGGCAAGGTGGTGCTGCAGGGCTTCTGACACCGCGCCGCGGCCCGGGCCGCGGCGCGCCTGGCGGTCGCGGGAGCGGGGCCGGCCGGCTCAGGCGTGCGTGACCACCGCGTTGCGCAGCACGCCGATGCGCTCGATCTCGGACTCCACCTGGTCGCCGGGCTGGTTGTAGCCCTTGGCCGGCACCAGCTTCTCGCCGTCCTCGGGCGGCATCCAGTGGCCACCCAGTTCCTTGTCCGAGGACCAGGCCGTGCCGGCGGGCGTGCCGGTGATGATGACCATGCCGGGGCGCAGCGTCAGATTGATCGAGAAGAAATGGATCAGCTCGGCGCACGACCAGATCATGTCCGCGGTGTTGCCCGACTGGCGCAGCTCGCCGTTGATGCGGGTGCGGATCTGCAGGGTCTGCGGGTCGCCGATCTCGTCGGCCGTGACGATGCAGGGACCGAACGGCGCCGAGGTGTCGAACACCTTGCCGCGGCCCAGTTCGTACCAGGTCGTGCCGTCGGGCTTGCGGCGCACCTGGCGGTCGCGCGCGGTCACGTCGTTGATGATGGAGTAGCCGAACACATGGTCCAGCGCCGATGCGACCGGGATGTGGCGGCCGGCCTTGCCGATCACGATGGCGAGTTCGGTTTCGCAGTCGAGCTTCTTCGTGAGCACCTCGTCGTGCACGATGCCGTCGCCCGGGCCGATCACGCAGTCCGAGGTCTTGATGAAGAACTCCGGCTCCTTGCCCGACAGCGGCGCCGAGGCCTTCTCGCGGTTGTGCGCGTGGTAGTTGCTGCCGGCGCACAGGATGGTGCTGGGCATCAGCGGAGCCAGCAGGCGGACCTGGTCCAGCGGGTACTGCACGGCGCTGCCGGCCGTGCGGGCCGTGGCGGCATCGCGGATCAGGGCGGCCATGTCGTGGCCCCAGCCATCGACCT
>Ga0116227_10015623_pt1 | contig 11196 bp, 11 predicted proteins | sample S1TSphgellanicum_FD_89693 | JGI IMG/M metagenome (GOLD analysis project Ga0116227, IMG submission 89693) | Host-associated microbial communities from peat moss isolated from Minnesota, USA - S1T2_Fb - Sphagnum magellanicum MG | ecosystem: Host-associated > Plants > Peat moss > Unclassified... | reverse complement strand
TAAAATTAATAAAGTCATTATTTCAGATTACAGCGGAAGAAAAGTATTGGAGAAACCTTTGAATGGCGAAAATAAAGTAGATGTACAGACTTTGGTAAAGGGAACCTACCTCATTCAGGTTTTTACTGATAAGGATTTGGAAACCATCAAGTTTATTAAGGATTAATATCAGTTTTAAGGATAATAAATTAAGAATTTACAGAAAGTAGGCTTACTTTGTCTTGATAGTAAGCTTACTTTGACCCAATAGCAAGCTTGCTGTCATCTGATAACAGGCTTGCTATTTTTTTTGGGAAGTTAGAAGGGAAAATATGATCCGCCTTTGAAAGTAATAATTTGAATGAGGAACAGGAATATTGATTATTAAAAAACGAATCCTTATTTTTGAAAAAAATAAACAATGTCCAGCTTCATAGACTTCGGAATTGCCCAAAAACAATATCACGGAATGAACAGAATCACGCAACTTTTCAATATCAAATATCCAATCATTCAGGGCGGAATGATCTGGCATTCCGGATGGAAGTTAGCTTCGGCAGTTTCTAACAATGGCGGACTTGGGTTGATTGGTTCTGCAAGTATGTATCCTGATATCTTGAGAGAGAATATCAGAAAATGTAAAGAAGCTACGGATAAACCTTTCGGAGTCAATGTAGCTTTGCTTTATCCGAATCTTGAAGAAATCATTAATATCATTCTTGAAGAAGATGTGAAGATCGTTTTCACTTCTGCAGGAAATCCAAAGGCTTATACAGAAATTCTGAAAAAAGAAGGTGTCAAAGTTGCTCACGTTGTGTCTAGTGTTAAATTTGCAGTGAAATGCCAGGAAGCAGGAGTGGATGCTGTTGTAGCAGAAGGTTTTGAAGCGGGCGGACATAACGGAAGAGACGAAACAACAACACTTTGCCTGATTCCAAATGTGAGAAAACATATTGATATTCCATTAATCGCAGCCGGTGGCATTGGATTGGGAAGTCAGATGAGGGCTGCAATGACTTTGGGTGCAGACGGCGTTCAGATTGGTTCCCGTTTTGCAGCAACTGTGGAAGCAAGTTCTCACGATAATTTCAAAAATAAAATCGTTGAACTGAAAGAAGGCGATACACAATTAACACTGAAAGAATTGGCGCCGGTCCGTTTGGTTAAGAATAAATTTTTCCACGATTTGGAAGATTTGTACGAAACGGGAAGAAATATCGAAGCTTTGAAAGAAACTTTGGGAAGAGCTCGTGCAAAACGTGGAATGTTCGAAGGTGATTTGGTTGAAGGAGAATTGGAAATCGGGCAAGTTTCTGCTTTGATTGATGAGATTCTTCCGGTCGAAAAAGTTTTTGAAAACTTGATCAAAGAATTCAACGAAGCGAAAGTAAATTTGACCTTATAAGAAACAAGATAAAAGTAAAAAGAATCAAGTTTAAGACTCAGCCTGACGACTTATAATTAATCATTCATAATTCATAACTAAAAAAAGTGTTCTCCAAACAAGAAGCTCAACAACTAAAAACAGAATTCTGGACGGCTTTCGGAAAGGCTTTTCCGAGAAAATGGCTGTTGTATGATACGAAAGTCAAGGATTTTTCTTTCAAGTTCTATGCAGACAACAAAAAGGCTGAGGTTTCCCTGGATATTGAGATGAAAGATGAATTGTTCCGAAATGCTTACTACGAAAAGATCTGGTCTCTGGAATCTATTCTTGAAGATTTTGTTGGCGGGTTTACGAAAGAAGAGTTCTATGCTCTGGAAAACGGTAAAGTGATTAGCAGAATTTGGGTTGAAAAGCATGGCATAAGTATTTTCAACAAACAAACCTGGCCGGATATTTTCGAATTCTTTGTTGAGAAAATGGATGGTTTTGAACGTTTCTTCTACGAGTATGAGGATTTTATAAAAGATGTTTAGAAGCAGGAAGAAGGGAGATACCTTTTACTTAATACATTAATACTTATTACAATAACAATGAAAAATATTACAATAAAAGCCAATGATTTTTTCGAATTACTGAAACTGAAAGATCAGTCGATGTGGGATATTTTTGCACAAATGATTGATGGCGAAGAGAAAGAAATTGGTTTTACAGATGAGCACGATAATTATATCTTTCATTATATCTTGCCTGCTACAGTAGAAAAATTAGAGGAAGATAAAGTGCTTTTCGCTAAAGAATATGCGGAGAAATTATCATGTCTTAATTCTTAACCAGACTTTTCTTCCACTCGATGTAGCCGATGATTGCCATTGCTGTGAATATGAAATACTGTAATCCTGTCAATGCCAACCCTTTTTCAAACATCATAGGAACGCAGATGAGATCTGCAACAATCCAGAAGATCCAGTTTTCTATATTTCGTTTTGCCATAAAATACATTCCGACAAGAAACAGGGAAGTCGTAACAATATCGGTGTAATTCGCCCAATCGAGATGGTATAATCCAAGCTGAACGTTTTCCATAGAAAACTGATTATTGATAAATGGTTTGTAATAATATACAGTTCCGACAAAGAGTAAACTTCCTACAAAGAGAATACTCCCGACTTTCCAATCCTTGGTGCTTGCTTTCTTCACTTCTACGTGAACATGATCATTGGAATGCTTTGCCCAAAGAATCCAACCGTAGATACTCATTGCTGTATAATAGACATTGATCAACATATCTCCCAAAAGTCCAAAAACAAACATAATGTAGATGAAAAGGACAGTGGAGATAATTCCTGTGGGATAAACCCAAATATTCTTTTTAATAGAAAAATAAACACTTAGTAATCCAAATAGAACAGCAATAGCTTCAAAATAAATAAGATAAGTCTCGTAAGAACTATATTGTGCAGTAAGGGTTTCCAGAAAATTCATGGTATCAAATGTAGTGATGTTTCCGATAATAAAAATCCTGTTGGGCTATTAAACTCAATAGGATGTGTGAAAAATTTTATAAACTAATCTTGTGACCTGATTTTTCAGTAAAATATTTTGAGCTATAACCATATATTCTGTAAACAGAAGTAAGAGAACCACAGTTTTAAACAATAATTTCATATAATTTTTTAAGCTATCCAGATTTAAAAAATCTGTACACTAATTAATAATATCTGGGATAGAAAAGTAAACCATGGAATAGAAAAATATTAAGCTAATAATGAATACTGTTAATAAAAATCAAAATAAATTAGTTAAAAAATGTTAAGGTTGATATTTTTTTAATATTTTCGTAATTCAAAATAAATATAGAAGAAAGCCCCCTTTCAATTTTTGGGGATTAAAAAAATTAAATTATGGCAAACATTTGGATTAAGAAGCCAATGGAAGCGTATGAAGCGGACATCAAAAAGAGTCAGTTGAAACGTGTATTGGGAAAATGGAGTTTAACGGCTATTGGAATTGGTGCTATCATTGGAGGTGGCATTTTTGTTTTAACGGGTACAGGAGCTTATTATAATGCTGGTCCTGCTTTGGCACTTTCATTTGTTGTGGCTGGTATTGCATGCGTTTTTGCGGCACTTTGTTATGCAGAATTTGCATCTATACTTCCGGTAGAAGGCTCGGCTTATGCTTATGCGTATGGAACAGTTGGCGAGATCTTCGCCTGGATCATAGGCTGGGGATTGATATTGGAATATGCGATGGGATCTATGACGGTTGCTGTTTCCTGGTCGGGTTATTTTGGGAAATTGCTCAAGATGTTCGGGTTGCATTTACCGGATTATCTCACTACAGATCCTCAAACTTATGCAGCTGCAGGTAATTCTGGTTTCTCTATGAATTTACCGGCCTTGTTGATTGTTCTTTTCGTTATATCAATTTTAGTACGGGGAACAAAAGGTGCAGCAAAAGCTAATAACTTTATTGTAATCTTAAAAGTGTCTGCTATCATTTTCGTAATTATCGCAGGTGTGTTTTTCATTAATGTAGAAAACTGGACACCATTTATTCCTGACGCTACAACAATTGTAGAAAATGGCAAGCCAATGCCTGCTTATGGCTTCGCTGGGATTATCAGTGGTGCTGCCGCAATTTTCTTTGCTTACGTTGGCTTTGATGCCGTTTCCACACAGGCCGGAGAAGCTATCAATCCGAAAAAAGATGTTCCTTTTGCAATCATCACGTCATTAGTTGTATGTACAGTTTTGTACATTTTGGTTTCTTTGGTATTAACTGGGATGATGCATTATACAGATTTCAATCCGTTGGGCAAATATCCGGATGCAATCAAAGCACCTGTGGCTTATGCTTTTGATATTGCCGGACAGGCTTGGGCTGGTTATATTATTACAATTGCAGCAACTGTAGGTCTGATTTCTGTATTGATGGTAATGATTATGGGACAATCCAGGATTTTCTTAGGAATGTCAAAAGACGGTTTGATTCCAAAAACTTTCTCAAAAGTAGATGAAAAAGCAGGTGTTCCAAAAAAGAATTTATATATCCTAGGGGCGGTTATTGCAATTATTGCATCATTTACACCAATCAATGATTTGGCACATATGACAAGCTTCGGGACATTATTTGCTTTCACAATGGTATGTGTAGCAGTTTGGGTTTTAAGAAAAAAAGAACCGAACCTTCAGAGAAATTTTAAAGTTCCAATGTTACCGGTAATTGCTACTTTAGGGATTTTGATCAACGTTTATCTTATCATTAACCTGAGTATAGAAGCACAGACTTATTCTCTTATTTGGCTCGCTTTGGGATTTGTGATCTATTTCCTTTATAGTAAGAAAAATTCCAAGATGCAGAATGGCGGATTTGGAGAAACCTTCAAGGTAGAACAAGAACCGCTGCAGGATATTGATATCGATATTGACAACAAACATTAAATATAAATTCCGCTATTATTTGGCGGAATTTTTTTTGGAGCTTTAATCCCGCTATCCGCTATATCTTTTTCTTTTAAAAAAAAGAAAAAGGATGCCGCTACTATCGGGGCTATGGCTTTCTCCACAGAATAACATTTGTTCAAATTTTTATAAATTTATGAAATGAAAAAACTAAGTTTACTTTTCCTGCTGATCTCAACATTCCTTTATTCTCAAAAATTCACAATCGATACATTATTAACCGACAAAATCAGTATTCGGGCCATCCAACTTTGGGATGGAAAAGTATGGTATTCTGGGACAGATTCTAAATTTGGTTACGTAGATGTAAAAGATAAAGTTGATAAAAAGCAAATTGTATTTTCCCAAAAACCTCTTCAATTTAGAACTTTGGCTCAAAATAAAAAATATTTTTATGCAATTAATATAGAAAGTCCAGCTTATTTTTTTCAAATTGATAAAAAATCTTTGGACTTCAAAGTTGTATTTAATGATAATGATTCAACAGCTTTCTATGATGCTATGAAATTCACAGATAATAATTTTGGATTAGCATTTAGCGACCCATCAGTAAATCATAGATTGAATATTTCTCAAACACGAAATGGTGGTTCTAAATGGGTTCATTGTAATGATTGTATAGCCTTTCCTTATTTAGAAAAAGGTGAAGCCGCTTTTGCAGCAAGCAATACAAATATAGCAAGTGTTGGGAATTATATTTGGATTGCAACAGGAGGTATAAAATCTAGAATTTACAGAATGAAAAACAAAGACTGTAATTGGAAAGTCTTTGAAACACCTTTCACTCAAGGAAGATCATCACAAGGCATTTATTCCATAGATTTTTATGATAAAAACTTCGGGATTGCAGTCGGAGGAGATTACACTAAACAAGCTGACAATATTAACAACATTACAACTACTAATGACGGCGGTCAAACCTGGCAAATTCAAGCCTCTGGAAAAAATGCCGGCTATATGACTTGCGTCAAATTCCGTCCCAATACCAAAGGGAAAGAAATCGTTGCAGTCGGCGATCAACATATCAGTTTCTCATCGGATTACGCGAAAACCTGGACAAAAATATCGGACGAGAAAGATCTCTATGCGTGCGAATGGGCAGATAAAAATACTTTAATTTTAGCTGGAAAAAATAAGATTATAAGATTGAAATTCGATTAGAAAGATTAATTTTCTATGTTTTCAAGGATAGTTTATTGCTTTGTCCAATTCTATAGGATTATTATATTTCTTGATAACATTGCGCAGTTGATTGTTGATCTCTCTCTGATTTTGAGAGTTGACAATGGTTCCATCATTCAAAAAGAAATCTTCAACTTTTGAAATACCAATTCCGTTTTTGATGAAGTTGACAGGAGATTCGTAATAATTCAGTTTTATTGCTTTATATTTTTTCCAATCTACGGGTATGCTAATCTGTTTAGATATTTCTATGAATTGATTCTCTTCTGGGTTTGCGATTTTTTCAGATTTAGTCAATTCAAAACGGTAACTGTTTTTATCATCAAAAAGTTCAATGATTAAACCAGGCAAACCGTGGAATTTGTGCGGACCTTCTGGAAAAGGTAAATTTGTTGTGAACCAAGCAACCCAATGTCTTCCGCCCCAAGTTGTGGTCGCTTTTTGTAATGTTAAATTTTTAATCTGTTTTTTTTCATCGGTCAATTTCCAGTTTTGGCTGTTCTCAGTTTTTAGATTCAGAACAGTATTTTCTATCAGGTCATATTCCTCAAACAGATTATTTCCAATCTTGTGAACGATGATATTGGACGTATTCAGTTTCATATCCTTAGGAAAAGGGATATTGTTGTTGATTAATGAATCTGCGAGATAAAAATCCCGAGTGTAGAAAAGTGTTTCAGACTTGTTAATGTCCAAAATATAATTCTCTTTCGTGGTAATCTCAGATGTAGAATCTTTTTTATAAATCACATCATAAATGAAACGATGAGTTTGCCCTTTTGCAAAATTGGTAAGCATTACCAATGCTAAAAAAATATTAATCCTGTATCTCATTCGATTTTTCATTGATGAATTCTTCTTCTTCTTTCGATAAAAGTATTTCGCCTTTGTCATTACTCATCTTCAAATCTTTCCAAAAATCTTGGTTAATTTTTACCGGATTTTGAACGCCTTTTGAATCCGATTTTTCAAAATTTTTGAAGATAATTTCCCTTGCAGAACGCTTATCATAAATCTTATCTCCGACATAAGTTTTTAAATTTTCTACCGCAAAACCAATTTTCGATGGCACATATTTATCTCCATTTTTATAATAATCAAAACTAAGGATTCCATCTCCCAATTGTACTAGATATTCTACATCATCCTCATCTTTCAAAGGAAAAGGTTTGGTAGAACTTTGATTGAAGTGTAAGTCAAAATGTGTGATGGCTTTATCTATTTTATTATACAAAATCCTTCCTTTGTAAATATGGGTAGAATCTAATTTGATAAGAAAAGAAATATCTTGCTCGGTTTCATTATCGTCCAATAATTTTCCATAAGCTTTTGCATTTTTCAACTTAGCAGAGCGTAAGGTTCGGAAAAGTTCATAATTTAAGAACAAATCTCCAATGTTATCTTTAGTAGTATTTTGTTTTTTTTGTTTTATTTTATTCTCAGAAGTTTCGGATTTCAAATAGCGCAAATCATCTATCTGAAGTTGAACGAAATTATCAAACTTGTCATTAAAAGCTTCTTTTGCATTATAATTTCCATCTCTACTCCAGAATTTTCCATCAGCAATCATCAGAAGTTTCATTTGATTATTTTCGAAAGCTCTTTGTTTTATCGTAATGTCGTAAAGTTGATGTTGGTCATAATATATTTTGGAGTAATTGTCAGAAACATCTTTCAATAATTTTTTAATGTCGATGGAAACAATTTTTACTTCATCAATATTCTGATATTTTGGTTTTAAGCTAATGGTCGGTTTGAAATTTTTCACTGTTTCAGACAAATAACCAATTGCGGAAATCTCTTGTTTATCACTATTTTCAGGTAATAGAATATAGCCGTCATCATTGGAATAATAGACATTTTGGTTGGAGATGATTCTGGCATTCGGAATCGGTTTCGATGTTTCAGAATCTAAAATCTGTACTTTCTGTTGAGCGAAGAAAAGAATGGGGAATTGTAAGAAAAGAAGTATTAGTTTTTTCATGTAAAATGGTTTTAGTTTTTATAAAATTACTTTAAATACAACGCTTCTTGTTATAATATATTACTAAAATTGATTTGCTAAATGTTAATTTTTAACTAAATAGGTATGTCTGAAAATTGACAATTTGAATAATATTTAATCAAAATAACCCATTTAGAATCCCTATTTTTGCACCGGATTTATGAAATTGAAAACAGAAATTTGAAGATGAAAAATACGGTTATATTTGATATGGACGGTGTAATTGTGGATACAGAACCGCTTCATAAAAAAGCTTACTATCAGCATTTTGGAGAATTGAATATTGTAGTTGATGCAGAGCTGTTCTCAAAATTTACAGGAAAATCTACCCGGAATGTTTATCAAATGATAAAAGAAATTTTTGGGATTGATAGTAATGTTGAAGAATTAGTTTCCAGAAAAAGAACCCTGTTTTATAACTTATTTGATTCTGATCCTGATTTGAAATTATTGGATGGAGTAGAGGTTTTGATTAAGGATCTTCATTCAGCTAATTTCCAATTGATATTAGCATCATCTGCTGCAAAATCTACGATTGACAGAGTTTTCAAACGTTTTAATTTATTTCCGTTTTTCTCACATCTCGTAAGTGGAGAAGATTTCCCAGAGTCAAAACCGAATCCGGCCATTTTCATAGAAGCACAAAGGCTTTCCGGAAATGACAAATCAAATTGCATTGTCATAGAAGACAGCACAAATGGAATCCAGGCGGCTAATGCGGCAGAAATTTTTTGTGTTGGTTACAAAAGTGAGAATAGCAAAAATCAGAATTATGAAACAGCAGATTTGGTCATTCACCATTTTGATGAATTGAAAGTCGAAGAATTGGAATTGGTTTAGAATTTCTGATTGAATAAAAACATTTCCAACGATTCAGCTGAAATATTATTTTCATTAGCTATTCTATGCATTAGAAAGTTGTATTTATTATAATGTATGTAATTTTCTATTTGTATGAATTATTCCCCAAAAAATGCCATAGAACTACCAATCCAAATCGCATCTTTCTTGTTGAAATCCACGTTGACCATTGCCGCTTTTGTCATTCTAATAAGATTTATTAATAATTCTGGATCTTTTTTTGCCGGATCCCAACCAAATAATAAACGAATTTCAGCTTTAGAAAATTCGCCGTTGATGTCTTCAAAAAGTGGTGCATAAGTCACCTTTCTTTGCAGAATGTAATTTTCTTTATCGTCAATTTGATTGATGATATTTTGAGTTGGATTAAGATTCACGCCGCTTCCTGCAAACGAAAAAAGTGGTTTCAGAACAAAGTTTTCTAATTTTTCACTTTCAGGAAAGTCAGGTAAGAAATAACTTTTCGGTACAAATTCGTGTTTCAGTTTTGGAAGGATATATTTTGAAATTTTGAAAAACCAATTCGGATGTGTGATCCATTCAACATCAATCTCTTCCCTGAAATCAAATTCAGCTTCCAAACCTTCAATCTTATCTAACTCATCGAAAATTACACGATTATAGATACGATTGATAGGAATTAATTTTCCATCGTTTTCATAGAATAATTTCTTGCCTTCTTTTTTCACTTTCGTAAGACAAACCGTTTTGATTCCCAGTAATTTTTCTGTCATTACAAAATCAACAGCAGTTTTTTGCTTTTCAGGATAGATTTCCAGCAGAATGACATTTTCAGGATTCTCGTTTCCAATAATTACAGCTTTCAATTTTTCAACAAACTCTTCCTTTGAAAGAGATTTTTTCAAATCATTCAAAAACGGATAAACTTCTGTAATCACTTCCTCAAACAACTTTTGAAAACCAAATAGACTTGGAAAAGCCTGCAGTTCTATCAGTTGTGGAATAATATCACCATTTTCATTTTGACAAATCCCAAAATCAATTGCTAAAAAATGTGGTTTTGTGGTATCATTCGGAACGTTGCAATTTGCAGGAATTGCTTTGCTGAGTTCTTCATTAGACATGTTTTTGATCTGCGAAATAATGGTTTTAGAAGCGTCGTCTAACTTGTTCCAAAAATCATTGGTAAGAAAGATGGGACTCTCAGAAAGACGAAACGCGGCTTCGTGACCGCATTTCTCTATGATTAGCTCTTTAGTTTTCTGATATTTTTCCGGAGAAAATTCATTGTTGAATTGAGTTCTGTATTTTGGGATCATAGTTTAATTTTTTTTGATAGTGGTTTGTTGAAGGTTGTTAGTTTCAAATTTGAAAACTATGAACAGTCAACTTTAACCAAACACTAAATTTTTGGTAATCTGCTCTGAAGCAAATTTTAGAAATCTGGGAATGATTTGCGCTTGTGTCAGAACGATTTTGTCATCATCATTCATTCTATCGATAGTTTCAAGATATTTTTCCATTCCGAAAGTTTCAATCATCGCAGTTTTATTTTTTTCATCCTCCAGATTTTTCACAAAACCTGTTGGGTCAGCCTCAGGATGAAACTGTGTTCCGAATATCTCATCAGAAAAACGAACTGCCATCAAGGCTCTTTCCAAATGAATAGTTGGACGGATTTTCTCCAAAGCCACGACTTTCATTCCCAATTCTTCAATTTTTTCCTGATTTGGTTCAATACATTGGTAACCTCTTGAATCTACAGCGTAGAAAGGGTCTGGGAGATTTTTGAAGAGAAATTCTTTTTCGCCATCTTCGGATTTGTGAATTGGCATTACGCCGAAAGAATACGATTTTCTCTTACAAACGTTGGCAATTCCGAAATGAATTACTGCCAATTGGAAAGAATGACAAACTAAGAATGCGTATTTTTTCTGTTCATTTTCCCTATTGTGTTTCCAGATTTGATCTAAGAAATCAGCATATTTATTTTCCCATTCGTAGCCTTCACGATGCGGATTCCCTGGACCTCCTGAAGATAAAAATATATCGAAATCGGCAATGTTTGGCATTTCGTTTTTATAACGAATATCAAAAATTTCTACCGAAACGTTGTCATTGGATTGTTCCTGAAAAGCTTTGGATAATTCCTTAATATTTCTCATCCCTTGGTTGGGATGGTTGTTATTCATATCCAAAAGTGCAATTCTTACATCATTTTTACTCATATCCATAAATTTTGTACAAAATTAAGAATTTTAAATTTGAGGTAATTTTGAAAGATAAATCAATTATTAAATAAGTCCTTTCTCGGTTTCATAAATCATGTAATCCACTACTTTTTTAAGGTCGCCACC
>Ga0116227_10015622_pt1 | contig 11197 bp, 11 predicted proteins | sample S1TSphgellanicum_FD_89693 | JGI IMG/M metagenome (GOLD analysis project Ga0116227, IMG submission 89693) | Host-associated microbial communities from peat moss isolated from Minnesota, USA - S1T2_Fb - Sphagnum magellanicum MG | ecosystem: Host-associated > Plants > Peat moss > Unclassified... | reverse complement strand
GCCGGTTCGCTCGAAGGCAATGTCAGCTGGGCGCCGGATTTGTGGGGCAAGGTTCGTCGCACCATCGAGGAGAACAAGGCCACCGCCCAGGCGAGCGCCGCGACTCTCGCCAACGCAACGCTGTCCGCGCAGACCACCCTCGCCACGACCGTCATCGAATTGCGCGTGGCCGACGCCAACATCGCGCTCACGCAGAAGACCGTCGACGCCTACAAGGAATACTTGCGCGTGGTCGCCAATCAAGGCGCGGCCGGCACCACGCCGCCCTCCTCCGTACTGACCGCGCAGACTCAGCTGGAGAGCGCCCAATCCACCTTGATCTCACTTGGCGTCGCCCGCGCGCAATACGCCCATGCAATCGGTGTGCTGGTCGGCAAGAATCCCGAGGACCTGGATATTCCACCGAGCACCACGATGCCCACGCTGCCACAGGTACCCATCGGCCTGCCCTCGACGCTGCTGCAGCGGCGGCCGGACATCGCCGTCGCCGAGCGCCAGATGGCGTCGGAAAATGCCGCGATCGGTGTGGCGGTCGCCGCGTACTACCCCACCCTCACCCTCTCGGCATCCGCGGGCTTTTCCCAATCGCCGCTGCACGGCTTGCTGCACGCCGCCAACCACGTCTGGTCCTTGGGCGCCGACGCCAGCGAAACCATCCTCGATTTCGGCGAACGCCGCGGCGAGGTGGCCGCCGCGAGGGCGGCCTACGAGTCGGCCGTGGCCAATTACCGCGGAACCGTGCTCACCGCATTGCAAAACGTCGAGAACGATTTGTCCGGCCTGCGCATTCTCGCCCAGCAGGGCGAGGTGCTCGAGTCACTGGTGCGCGACGCCACCCGCGGCGCCGAGATTGCGTTCAATGAGTACCAGGCGGGCACCGTCGACTACACTACGGCCGCCACCGCGCAGGCCACGCAGTTCAGCGCCCAGGAAAATGCGCTCAACGTGCAGCAGCAGCGATTGCTCGACACGGTATCGCTGATCGGCGATCTGGGCGGCGGTTGGTCGGCGAGCGAAATCAAATGATCTATATTCGATTCCGCCGCAACAGCAGCCACGCCAACATCGCGGCTTTCTTCTGATCGGCTCCCCAGGGCGCCCCCAACGGTCGGCCCAGGTCGGCGACGGCGTCTTGCAAACGGGTCGGCGGTAAGCCTAGCGCGGCTTGTGCCTGCGCCTCCACGTCCCGGATCGGCAGTCGACTGACATTGAGACCGAGTCGCTCCGCCGCCGCGACCAGCGCACTTCGAAAGTGTTCACCGTCGGCCGTATGAATCAACGCGTGCGAGGCAAGAATCGATTGCAGCGAAGAACCGTGTCTCGTCACGCAGACCTTCGAGCGCCCGCCGGCTCTTGACGAGAGGATGGCCGCGGGCCATAAGCATCGAACCAACGGCGCGCGTGATTTGCGAGTACTTCAACGCCATCGCCGCTGGGCCACTCATTCCGGCGCAGGGGGCCGCGCGTTGGTCGGTGCTGACGACCCAGGCATTGGCCGACGCTATCTGGACTTTCGATACGCCACGCTCGGTTGGCAGAAAAGGCTAAGGACCCAATTCCGCCCGCCAACGTTCGGATGCCGTGCCGGCGGGCAGCACTTGCGTCAGCCGGGCGATGAATTCCTCCCGCGAGGCAGCGCTCGCTGCCGCTCGCTCGACCAACTGTGTCGCCATGGGACCGATGTCTTCACTCAGCCGTGCGATCACGCGCTGCAAGGTGGCGGCGTGCAGCGGCCACTCGCCGCGCCCCGGGGTCACCGTGACCGGCCGCTGCGCCAGACTCAGGCTCACCCGCATGCGTTCGAACGCCTTTTCGAGCGCCGACACCTCGTCGTGTCCGGTCGTCTTGATGCTCTCCGAATCTACGTCGCCGCGGCTCACCCGGTCCGCGACCCGCGACAGTCGCCCGATGCGGCGGCCGACGACCAGGTAGAGCAGAGAATTGACGATCAACAGCATGAGGGCGAACGCCGCGATGAGCATGACCATCACACTCTGCAGCAGCACGTCGGCGCGCTTCTGTGCCACGGACATGGGCACCGAGACCACCTGTACGGCGACCACTTCGTTCAGTTTCCAGCCGAAGCCGTTGGCGCGGCCATAGGTATCGAGCATGGTGGCCGGGGCCGCTTCGGGCACCGAATGACAGGCGAGACACGCCGCGTTGGTGATCCGGATGGGTTTGGCGATGAACGCGAAGCGGCCCTTCGGCAAATCCCGCACCTCGGTGTATTCCGGGCTGGTCTCGTCCCGGGCGAGAGTCTGGATGGCCCACGTCTCCCAGGGATCCGCCTGATCGCGTTTATTGGTGGGATTGAGCGCCGCCACATGATAGCGATAGTCATGAAACTGCTGCTGCATGCGGCCGATGGTTTCGGTCGCCGCGTAGGAGGATACGCTTTGCACCAGGAAATCGTACTTGGCCTCGAGGGACGGTTTGACCTGCTCGACGGTGTAATCGAAGGTAGCCTGGGCGGCGCTCATGATCAGACGCGCCGTCTGTTCGGTCTCCTCGAATGCCGTGCGATTGGCGATGCTCCTGACCACCACAAAAGCGATCGCCATCAACACCAGGGTCGCGGGAATCAACAGGAGATTGATCTTCAGCGTCGATGACATTTTCATGCGAAGCGCGCGAATCTATTGCTTGACCATGCGGATAGGCTTCACGTCGGTCAACCAGCCTTCATAGGGGGACTCGAAAATACGCGTCGCCCGCAGGTCCGGCAGAGTCAGGTGCATGACGCTGTGCACATTGTCGGCATAGGCGATGCTGCCATCCTGCAGGAACGTGAATCCCATGATGCCGCTGTCGCCGGTGGTGAAGACTTTTTCCAGCTGCTGAAAGCGTACCCGATACAGGCTCGCCGGCCGCATCGCACCGGAACTCAGCCAGAGCATTCCATGCGCATCGAAGGCGAACGTACCGGACCAGGTGGCCGGCATGCTGTCCGCCGGCAACGAGTAGTACGCCACCGCCTTCGAGCCCGCCAATTCGAAGATCGTGCCCCCATCCTGCGAGCCCATGACGCTGCTGAAATACAGATGGCCGTTCGGACCGAACTCCAGATGCTTGACCGGCCGATCGTGCTGGTAGACGACGACCTCGCGATCCGCGTCGATCTTGAAGATGCGCGCCTCGGTCGCGTCGCAAAAATACAAGGTGCCGTCCGGCGCCTCCGCCGCCGAGAACAGACCTCCATTACCCGGGGTGGTACGAGTGTGCTGTTGGAACACCTGCGTCCCCACCAACCGGAACAACCGCCCGTTTTCGCTGCGTGAGAAGGCGCGCGTGAAGTACAAGGGTTGGAGGTTGTCGATGCTGACGGCCACCGCTTGCGACGGCTCGGCGGCGCCGGCGGTGGGCGGGGCGCGCGATTGGTCAGCGTCGTGGGCAGTTGCGTCGTGTGGAGGTGCCGCCGCGGCGATCTTGGCGGTGCGAGCCGGCTTGACCGGCGCCAAGCTCGCCGCCATGGCCGGCGGCGGCCGGTAGCCCTCCGCATCCGAATCGCGGCACACCGCGAAGCAAAAATTGCCTTCGATGCTGCCCTCCCACCACGGCTCCTGCTGTCCATCCGAGCTCTGCTTGACGCCGCTGACCATGCGCTTCAGCACCGTTTCGATCGGCAAATCCGGCGCCGCCGCCATCTGCGCGAGGAGCTGCGCCGTGTACAGTCCGTTGCGTCCGTCGCCGTCGCGCGCCACGCTGCCCGGCCGGGTCGCATAGGAAATCAAAGTGCCGGACGGCGCCTCGATGCGCGCCAGCCCGCGCGAGCCGGAGCGCGTACCGACGGCAAATGGGTTGTCGCGGCAGGCATCGAGAAACACCAGATTCAGCTGCGTCTTCGCGTCGCCCACGATGTCGAGCAATTGGCGCAGCGCCAAACTCTGGTTGGGGATGTCCTCCTCGCCGGAAATGTCGGCGTCGACACCGGGGAAATAATTCTCTCCCTTGATCTGCATGCCGTGTCCGGCCAGATACACCAACGCCACGTCCGCGCCCTGCAGCTTGACTTTGAACTCGCGCAAGGTCGACCCGATCTGACGGGACGTCAGATCCGCGCGCTCGATCACGGTAAAGCCCAGTTGGCGCAAACGTTCGGCCATGTCCTCCGCATCATGGACGGGATTCTTGAGCTTGGGATAGTGCAGGAACCCGGAATTGCCGATGACGAGGGCGACACGTTTGCCCCACGGCACCGGCTGCGCCGGGATCGCGGTCACCGCCGGGGTTACTACCGGCGTTGCGAGCGGTGTCACCACCGGCATCACCGCAGTCGTCACCGAAGCCGACACGGCAGTCGAGCGCCGGGCGCCCGGTAACACGTCGGCGGCGCCAGCCGTTGACGCGGTGGCGGCAGGCACCGCTGCGGCCGGCGCTCCCGCGGTCGGCGTCGGCGCGACGCTCGGCGGCACGAGATCGCCGGCGATCAGCGGATGCTGCGCACCGTGCACGCCGCCGGATTTGAGCATGGCATCGATACGCGGCTGCATGCACGCCGACAGCTCCACGCCCGTCGGCGACGCCGATACACACTCGAGAACTGCGCGGGTTGCGACTCCTCCATGCAGGGGATCATCGAAGGCTGCCTCGCCCCCGCGAGCAGCGACGATAAACAACGCGGAGCGTGGCGGGTCATCCGTGCCGGCCGTGAGCGCGGAATCTCCCGCTGCCTGGGGAGTCACGCCGGTGCAAGCCTCGGTCGGCCCCGCGATCGGGTGGAACTTGGCGGCGAGCGCACCAGCCGCGCCCGTATCGCCGGCAAAGCCCGCGTCGACCAATACAATTGCTCGCGACGCTTTCTTGCGCAAGGCGGCCGCGACGGCGGAGAGTTCGGATAGAGGCAGGGGTTTCAGATCGGAGGTCACGACAGCCGGTTGACAATCCGGTAGTCGCGCGCCGTCGCCGGAAAAATAAACGAAGACGCGATCCTCGGGGCGAATGGCATCGACCAGGCGCGCAAGTTCCGTCCGCGCGGCGTCCAGGGTCACCGCCTCATCGTGCAATGCCCGCACGGCGGACGAATCGAACCCCAGCGCATCCAAGATCAGCCGCGCATTCGCCTCGTCGCGGGGAACCCCGACGGTCATGATGAGCGCGCGATCCTCGCCCCACACGGCACCGGGAGACCCTAGCAGCAGTGCGGCAAGCGTGGCCAGAGCGGATCGATGAAGGGCGTGCAACACCAGTTTAAATGTAACTCAACACGGTCTATACGGGTCGGATCTCGTGGCGCCGCAAACCATGCATCAAAATATCGACGAGCCGCCGCGCGCTCGCTTCCCATCCCTCATGGGGATTTCCATAACTCACTCCGACCAGTGCGCGCAGCAAGTCGGGCGGATCGATATCCGGGCGCACATCGCCGCTGGCGACCGCGCGTTGAATGAGCGTCGAAATTGCGTCGGTGATTATTTGGACCGAGGTTGCGTAGAGCGACGGCGTACGATCGGCGGCAGCCGCCAAGGAAGGCGCGATCAAGCGCTTGGTGGCGATGTAATCGATGAACAGGTGCATCCACCGGTGCAGTGCCTTGCCCGGCGGCAGGGTCTCGAGCAGCTCCGGCACCGCTTCGGCGAGCTGCTCAACTTCGCGTCGGTAGACCGCTTCGACGACCGCCTCTCGGCTCGGGAAATGGCGATACAGCGTGCCGATGCCGACACCGGCACGGCGTGCGATTTCTTCCAGGCTCACAGCCAGCCCGACCTCCGAGAAACCCTCCTTGGCGGCGTCAATCAGTAGTTGTCGATTACGCGCACCGTCGCAGCGGAGTTTGCGCGCCTGGGTCGTCGGCTTTGGATTCACTGTCAACGGACCGCTCCTGACATAACACTTGAAAAACGGAGGCAGCCTCCGTATATTAAACGGAGGTTCCCTCCACTTCCCATTAGATCACTCTTCCAAGGATTTGACCATGAGCCATTATTTTGAACCCACAACGCGTACGGAGGCCGTGGCGGCCGACGTGCTCATCCCGCTCATCAGAACCGCAGCGACAATCGGCTTCGCCATCGCTCCCTGCTCACTCGGCTTCGTCATCATCGCCGTGTCTGAGCAATTGATTCGCTCAATCATGGTGGGCGACGATCCCGAAATGCTGGTGAGCGATCTGCAGAATCAGTTTCCCGACGAGGTGATCGAGATCAACGAAAACCCGGATGCCGGGCTGGCAGCGAAAGTCGTGGATTTGATTGAGAGATCCGTGCCTGCGGGCAAAACGGCGGACTACAGCTTCTTGGCCGACCAGCTCGGCGCAAACGCAAGGGCGGGCTGAATCTGCTAGTGGAGCGCCTGCTCCGGGTCGACGTGGATTAGTCGAACTTCGTAAGACCCAGTCAAAAGGGGCCGACAAGCTTCTCCACGGTGTGGGACATTGCGCCGCCCATCGAGTAAGTCGCACTCCCGACTGTGGCGGTGGTCGTGAAACTCTCACAGCCTCCGGCGGGCCCCGGTGATGGCGACGTGATTCGCCAAGGCGCGGTTCAGCACCATCGCAAGACGCACGCCGGCCTTGCTCAACTGTTCCCGCGTTACGAGGGTCGCGTCGTCGACGTAGGCCGCGGAGAGCTCGTAGTGGTTGGGGCTGTCCGGTGCCGGCAGCAAGCCGTAAGTGTGTTGCTTGGCGATGGCATAGGTTTCGAGGGCCCACTCGGCCGCGGTGCCGGTGGCCCATTGCGCTCGTTGATTGGCCGTAATCGTCGCAATCAGTTGACCTGCGACCGCAGTCTCGCTTCGTCCCAAGCGTGCGACAAATTCCACGTCCCAGTAATGATGAAGATTGTTTGGCGCGATTCCGGGCGCGGTCACGAATTTCTGATTGCCGCCTCGATCATGATCGTCGCTCGAGTGCAGGGGTTGGTGCAGGTCGCCCACGAAGTGCAGCAAAAACTCGAGCGCCAATCGTCGCTCAGGCTCACTCGTCGCGGGATTCGAGAGTTCCGCGGTGAACTGATCGATCTTGTCGACTATGCAGTCATCGGCGGGTCCACGGGAGGCCAAGGTGTCTTCGGCCAAGGCGGGTCGGCCAAAGCAGGCGCTCATCAAATCCGGTCCGTCGAGCTCCAGATTCACGTAATGCCAATTGCGGGTTTGGTTGTAGTGCTCTTTCGTGGTGTTGCGATCGGAGTCGCGGTATCGGTCCGCCCAACTCGCTTCCCGGTCGATCGGCTCCGCCAGCAGGGCGTTCACTTTGGCGCGTACCGCGGGCTGCAAATAGTGATCCGCGATCAGGGCGATCACTTCGTGGCCCTCCTCCCCCCATGCGTGGACCGGTGCGGCGATACTGCATAACGACAGCGACCAAGCTGCGCCGAGAGCAACCTTGAGAAGCTTTGGCATGTAATCAACCATTGCTCATTATCGCCTGAGCGCCTGCCATAGCGCTCATTATCACCGCTGATTGCCACCTCAGCGCAGCGCCAGCGTGGCTGCACCGATGATCTGCGCCTGTCCCGCGGATTGCACCAGGACGGCGACATCCGTGGCGTCGTGCGGCAGGGAATCGAGTCGCGAACGATATTGCCGGGATTGACCGTCCCATCGGCCCAGGTTGCGAAAAGAGCGCACGATGTTGAATTCGGTGATCGTTCGGCCCGCATTCTCGCCGCGGCCGATCGGCGACGTGGCGGTGCGCAAGTAGCTCACCAGCACGACGTCGCAAACAGGGGCCGGCATCGCAGGCGCGCTCAAATCGACGATGACCTCGCCGTCATGCGCCGACAATGCGATCGCAGAACCCTTGCGTTCCACCGCCAGCGCCCTGCCGATGGCAGCCCGGTCGCTGCCCACGTAATCGGCCCGTCCGTCGATGACGACTTGCGGCGTATAGACCGAGGAGAGCCGCAAAGTCTTCGCGTAGCCTCGCTGACGCTGCGCCGCATCGGGCAGACCGAAGCGGTCGCGCCAACCGAGATCGTCCCAGTAGTCGACGTGGAAGGTGAGCGCGAGCACGTCGCGGCGTTGCGATAGCTCTCCGACGTAGGCTTCCGCGGGCGGGCACGAACTGCAGCCTTCGGAGGTGAACAATTCGAGCACCGCCGGCCGCGACTGTGCATTCGCCGCGGCCCCGCAGCACAGCAACACGCCGGCGAGCGACAATTTATACAGTGATCTTTGCAGTGATCTTTGCAGTGATTTTGGCAGTGATTTTAGCCGTGGTTTTGGCAGTGATCGCATTGCTGACCGTCCGGGTATGGCTGATGATCAAGAGACCGGCGGCCGCGTGGAGATATTGCGGGGTGTTGCGTCATGGGGTCGACCTGCACTGCTGGCCTATGGTAAATATGCGGCACGAAAAAAAGGGAGGGATTCCTGATGATGCGCACTCTACGCCCGCTTGGCATTGTCGGCGTGCTGCTCGGATCGTCGGTCGTTCACGCGGATGACACGTTCTCCGGGTTTCTCTGCTGCAACATGCGCACCGACGGCTCATGGATCACCGACATCAACTATGACGAGAACGGCAAGCGCGTGATTCCGGTCGGCACGCCGGTCACGGTCAGGGGTTACGGCCACTATCGCGTGAACGTCATCATCGACGGTAAGAAACAATCGATCGGCAACGATTACAGCCGCGATCTATCCAAGGAAGTGTTTGCCAAGCGCTATGTGGTGGCCGAGGATCCGAAGATCGCGCTGGCGACGTATCCCAAGAACGTCCAAGACGCCATCCTCTCCTCGCGCCTCACCAAGGGGATGACCCGCGAACAGGTGCTGATGTCCGTCGGCTATCCGGTGAGCAGCGAAAACCACAACCTCGATGACAAGATTTGGCGATTCTGGCTGAGCAGCTTCTCCGAGTTTCGCGCCAAGTTCGACGACAACAATCAACTCGTCGAGGTCGATGGGGACTTGGACGCGAAGACCAAGGTCTGGATCGAATAGGGCCCCGGCAAAATCTCCGCAGAGATTTCCAGAGCGTCAATTCATTTTCAGAGCGTCAATTTTCAGAGCGTCAATTCCATGAAGACGGCGCCCTCGACGGGGTTGAATCGATACGCCTCGGTCGGCTTGAAGCCCACGGATGCATATAGCGCCCTCGCCGCCTGCATATCGGAGAGCGTATCCAGCAGCAGTTTGGCGTATCCGAGTTGCGCGGCGGCGGCAATGATCCCTTCGATCAGCAGGCGCCCGACTCGACGTCCGCGGGCCGAGGGTACGGCATACAGGCGTTTGATCTCGCCGACGCCCGCCGAGAGTTGCCGCAGACCGATACAGCCCAGATAATCGCCGCTCTCCTCCGCCAAAAGAAAATCTCCGGTGGGCGGGGCATAGATGCTGGGTAGATTCTCGAGTTCGCGGGCGAAATCCTGAAACGCAAGATCGACCTCGAGCGAGGCCGCGTATTCCTCGATGAGCCGGCGCGCTGCACGCCAATCTTGCTCACACGCGGGCGGCGCCAGGCGAATCGTCACCGACGATCACCTCAGTTGACTGTCCTTGCTGCCGCGCCGGTTGTAACCGCTGAACTCGGCGGCGTCGCGATCGTGCGCGCCCTGACAGGCGACGCACAGGCGAACCCCGGGGACTGCGTTTCGGCGGGCCTCGGGAATCTCGAGGTCGCATTCCGCGCAGTGCGTCAATGACGGACCTTGGGGCAGCCGGCTGCGGACCCGGCTGACAGCGTCCTTCAGGGTCGCGTCAATCTGGTCCTGGACCGCACCGTCACCCGCCCAACCCGTCGCCATGCTTGCACACTCCAAATCCGATTCATGCGTCTTCGCACCGCCATTTTCAAGCAGCGGAGCCAGGATTGCCAGCGGCGATTTCGTCCATCACGGTCACCAGAGCCGACAGAATGCCGGGCTCGGTCGCCGAGTGGCCGGCGTCCTCGACGATCATGAGCCGCGACCCCGGCCACGCACGGTGCAGTTGCATCGCGGTGATCGGCGGGCACAGCAGATCGTAGCGGCCCTGAACGATGGTTGCCGGGATATGGCGAATCCGGTCCATGCGCCGGAGCAATTGATCGTCGGGCTGGTATCGGTTGTTCCGAAAATAGTGAACCTCGATACGGGCCATGGCATAGGCCACGCCTTCCTCAGTGGCGCCGGCCAACCGCGCCGAATTCGGCACCAAGTTGGCCAGGGTGGCCTCGAAAACGCTCCAGCGGCGCGCGGCCGCGAGCCTCACGCTGCGATCCGGATGTTCGAGCAGCTGCGCGTATTCCTCCAGGGGATCTCCGTCCCGCCGCTCGGGCGCAAGACCCGACAGCAAGGCGTCCCACGCCTCCGGCCGGAACAACCGCCCGGCCTCGAACAGCCAGCGGATCTCCGCTTCACGCATCAAGAAAATACCGCGCAACGTGAGACTCGCACACGCCGCGGGAACTTCCTGCGCGTACGCGACGGCCAGCGTCGAACCCCAGGAGCCACCGAAGACGTGCCACGCGTCGATTCCGCGCAGCTTGCGCAACTGCTCCAGATCGGCAATCAGATGGGCCGTCGTGTTGTTGCGCAATTCCCCATTCGGTGTCGACCGACCCGCGCCGCGCTGATCGACCAGGATCACTCGATAACGCTTAGGATCGAAGAAGCGCCGGCTCGCGGCGGAGCAACCCCCGCCCGGCCCGCCGTGCAGGAACACCACCGGAATGCCGTCGGGATTGCCGCACTCCTCCCAATAGAGCGAGTGAATCTCATCGACCGCCAAGCGCCCCGAGACGTACGGTTCGATGGCGGGATATGCCTCGCGCAGCACGGTCATGATCCGTCGCGCTCGCCCCAACGCCAGGCGGGCGGTTCGCCCTTCGCATAGCAGATCCAAAGGAACAGCAGCGTCATCACGAGGACGAAACTCAAGAACGCGACCAGATGGCCCGGCATCAGGCGTATGGCGCCAACCGCCATCGCCGCCAGCCACACGATCAACACCGCCCAGCCCTGCCAGCGCGTGGGCGGACCCCAGCCCCATCCGAAGCGCTTGGCGGGAAACCAATATCGATTCTCGTGTTGCATGCGGGGACCTCTTGCCGCGCATGGTAGCGCAAGCCTTCATGCCTGTGCGCGTTGCACCGCCCCAACCCTCGTGGGAATATCGGCGCCATGTTGCGCGTTCAACTGTTCGGATCGATCGCTCTGGCGATGACGCTGCAGACGGCGGCGCTCGCGCAGGAGGCGCCGATGACGCCGCTTCGGCCCGATCAGGTCAGCTTCCTCGCGCTCTACAAGGAACTGGTGGAAACGAACACCACGCTGTC
>Ga0116227_10015621_pt1 | contig 11197 bp, 9 predicted proteins | sample S1TSphgellanicum_FD_89693 | JGI IMG/M metagenome (GOLD analysis project Ga0116227, IMG submission 89693) | Host-associated microbial communities from peat moss isolated from Minnesota, USA - S1T2_Fb - Sphagnum magellanicum MG | ecosystem: Host-associated > Plants > Peat moss > Unclassified... | reverse complement strand
TCAACCACGGCTATCTGGCGGTGGATTTCTTCTTCGTGCTGTCGGGCTTTGTGATCGCCTATGCCTATGACGACCGCTGGGCGCGGATGAGCCAGTGGAGCTTCTACAAGCGCCGCCTGATCCGCCTGCAGCCGATGGTGGTGATGGGCAGCATCGTCGGCGCGGTGCTGCTCGGGTTCCAGCATTATTCGATCTATCCCAAGCTGGCGTCGGCCACGACGTGGCAGGTGGTGGCGGTGATGCTGGTGGGCTTCACGATGATCCCGCTGCCCAAGTCGCTGGACATTCGCGGCTGGGATGAGACCTATCCGCTCAACGGTCCGGGCTGGTCGCTGTTTTACGAGTATTGCGCCAACATTCTCTATGCCGTGGGGCTGCGCAAGCTGTCGAACCGCTGGCTGGGGGGGGTTGTGGCGCTTTCGGCGCTGTTCCTGATCGATCTGGCGGTGCGCGGTCCGCGCGGTGATGTGATCGGTGGCTGGTCGCTCGATGCGTCGGGGCTGCATATCGGTTTCGCGCGGGTGCTGTTTCCCTTCTTCGCGGGCATTCTGCTGATGCGTCTGGGCAAGACCATCCGTGTGCCTCAACCCTTTCTGGTGGCCAGCCTGCTGTTGCTGGTGGCGCTGTCGCTGCCGCGTTTCGGTGGGCAGCAACTGTGGATCAACGGGGCCTATGATGCGGCCTGCATCATTCTGGTCTTCCCGCTGATCGTGATGATCGGCGCGGGCGATATGGCGGTTGATGGGCGCTCGGTGAAGATCGCGCGCTTCTTCGGCGATCTGTCCTATCCGATCTACATCACCCATTATCCGCTGATCTACATCTACACCGGCTGGGTGGTCGATGGCCATGTGCCGCCGCTGCAGGGCGCGGTGGTCGGTGCGGGGGTGTTCGTGGCGGCGGTGGCGCTGGGTTGGGCCTGCCTCAAGCTCTATGACGAGCCGGTGCGGCGCTGGCTGGCGCGCCGAAGCTGAAATCATCGCTGAAAGCAAAGGGCCAGAAAGGCGCGACCGGCATATGGGGCTGCGGAAAAGCCGGTCGCGCCAGATTGGCTTGGCGTGCCTTTGCGCGCCGTGGCCGTCACGGGCGGAGGTCTCTTGAACCCTCATACCCTTCGGCGCAGCCCACTGTGCGGGGGTGGACTGCACAAGGGGGACAGTGGGCCCGCGCGGCTTGACGGGCGCTTATCAGGACGGGTTAACGTCGAAACGATATGGGCTGGGGAAATCACCTAGCAGGGCTGCCGTGATCGCCTCGGCCACCACCTCGGGAGCCTTGACGGAGGCGGGATTCTCGCCCGGATAGGCCTTGGCGCGCATGGCGGTGCGGGTGGCGCCAGGGTTAACGATTGCCACGCGGATCGCGGAAATATTCTTCATTTCCTGAGCATAGCAATCGAGCAGCACCTCCTGCGCGGCCTTGGTCGCGCCATAGGCACTCCAATAGGCGCGGGGCGCGGTCGCCACCGAGGTCGTGAGGCCGACGACGCTGGCCCGCTTGGCTTTTTTCAGCATCGGCGTGAAGCAGGTGAGCAGCGCCTGAGTCGCCAGCACATTGGTGCCGATGGCGCGGTTGAAGGCCTTCAGGTCGATATCCTGCACCGAAGTGAGCTGCGGTAGCTGCGCAGCATTGATGACCAGAATGTCCAGCGCCTCCCACCGGCCAGAGATGGCGGTGGCGAGGCGGGAGATGGCATCGGGTTCGGTCAGTTCGAGCGGGGCGATGCTGGCCGAGCCGCCCGCCTGATGGATAGCATCCTCGACGCTTTCGAGGGCCTTGGTGTCGCGCCCGGTCAGGATGACATGGGCGCCTTGCGCTGCCAGCGCCTCAGCGGTGGCCGCGCCGATCCCCCGGCTGGCGCCCGTGACCAAAGCGAGTTGGCCTTCAAAGGGGCGGGCGTCAGACATGGGGCTTATCCTTCCAGAGTGTTTTAGCGCCGGGTGATATCACCCGGCGATCCGGAAAAGGCGACAACAAACTAATTTAGGCGGGAATCTTTACGCCGCCGCCCTTGCCGGCCTCGATCAGATCGGTGAGGCGGGTCGGGTAATCGCCGGAGAAGCAGGCGTCGCAGAACTGCGGGCAGCCATTGTTGCGCTGCTGCTCACCCACCGCGCGGTAGAGGCCGTCGATGCTGACGAAGGCCAGGCTGTCGGCCTGGATGAAGTCGGTCATCGCCTGCAGATCCATGCGGGCGGCCAGCAGCTTGTTCCGCTCGGGCGTGTCGACGCCGTAGAAGCAGCTGTGCTCGGTCGGCGGGCTGGCGATGCGCATGTGGACTTCGCTGGCGCCGGCATCGCGCATCATCTGCACGATCTTGAGCGAGGTGGTGCCGCGCACGATCGAATCGTCGATCAGCACGATGCGCTTGCCCTCGACCAGCGCGCGGTTGGCGTTGTGCTTGCGCTTCACATCGGCATGGCGGGCGCCGTCGCCGGGCTGGATGAAGGTGCGGCCGACATAGTGGCTGCGGATGATGCCCAGTTCAAACGGGATGCCGCTTTCCTGCGCATAGCCGATGGCGGCGGGCACGCCCGAATCGGGCACGGGGATGACCAGATCGGCATCGGCCAGCGATTCCTTGGCCAGTTCCTTGCCGATCGCCTTGCGCACTTCATAGACCGACTGTCCGCCCATCACTGAGTCGGGACGGCTGAAATAGACATGCTCGAAGATGCAGGGGCGGGCCGAAGGCTCACCAAACGGGCGCTGCGAGATCATCTTGCCATTGTGGCTGACCTGGATCATCTCGCCCGGATCGACCTCGCGGATGAATTCGGCGCCGATCACGTCGAGCGCCACGGTCTCGCTGGCAAAGACGATGCCGTCACCCATGCGGCCGATCACCAGCGGGCGGATGCCCAGCGGGTCGCGGCAGGCGATCATGCCCTCGGGCGTCATGCAGATCAGCGAATAGGCGCCCTCGACCAGCCGCAGCGCGTCGACGAAACGGTCGAGCAGCGTGGGATAGCGGCTGGTGGCGACGAGGTGGATGATGACCTCGGTGTCGCTGGTCGACTGGAAGATCGAACCCTTCTGCACCAGATCGCGCTTGAGCGTCATGGCGTTGGAAATGTTGCCGTTATGCGCGATGGAAAAACCGCCGCTGGCCAGATCGGCGAACAGCGGCTGGATGTTGCGCAGGCCCGAGCCGCCGGTGGTGGCATAGCGCACATGGCCCGAAGCCATCTTGCCGGGCAGTTCGGCGAAGATATCCTGATTCTTGAAGACCTGCGCCACATGGCCGATGCCGCGGCGCGAGAAGAACTCGTCGCCATCGAAGCTGGTGATGCCGACGGCTTCCTGACCGCGATGCTGAAGCGCATGCAGGCCGAGCGCGACGGAAGCCGAGGCGCTCTTGAGCCCGATCACACCGAAGACGCCGCATTCCTCATGCAGATTGTCGTCCTCAAGATCCCAGGGGGTCGAGTCGCGATCGGACGAGGGCGAGGCGGCGGGGTGCATATGGTCGGTCATGCCGGGCGTGGGTGCCTTTTTGCGCCGGGTCAGCGGCGGGAATAACGGGCCCTGTACCACGATGGGTGCATCCCTTCGGGCGGGCCCTGGGTTCGAGCGCGCCTTTACGAGATTTATGACATTTGGCAAGGGGGCGCGCTCTTGCGCCGGGGTCTAAATGGGAATGGTGTGGGGTTTTGGCAAGGGAGCGGGCCGGTGCCGCCCATCCGGCGAAGTCGGATGCCCAATTACGCCGCCACTTGGAGTCGCGCGCGGCCTCTTGCCTTGGCGACATAGAGCGCCTTGTCGGCCTGATCGAAGGCCACCATGGCATCCTCGCCCAGCGTCGCCAGCCCGATCGACGAGGTGACCGAAATCTCCATCCCGCCATGATGCGTGACCGTATGGGCCAGCGTGGCGCCGATGCGGCTGCAGATGCTTTGGGCGATGGCCAGATCGGCGTCGGGCAGCAGCAGGGCGAACTCCTCGCCGCCGATGCGCGCCAGCATGTCGGTGGTGCGCAGCCCTTGCTGCGCCACACGGGCAAAGCTGCGCAGCACCTCGTCGCCAGCGGCATGGCCATAGCGGTCGTTGACCTGCTTGAAATGGTCGAGGTCGATCACCGCCAGCGAGGCCGGATGGCCACGGGTGATGCAGGCCCCCATCGCATCCATCAGCGCGCGGCGGTTGGGCAGGCCCGTCAGCGCATCGGTGAAGGCAGCCTCGGCCAGCGCGCTTTCCATCCGCTTGCGCTCGGACATGTCGCGGATCACGGTGACGACGCATTCGGGTTCGCCGTGCCGGTCGGCCACGGCGCGCATATGCGCCTCGAACCAGCGCGGGGCGCCGATCAGCGGCTGGCTCTCGAAATCGACCAGCACGGTCTCGCCCGGCTTGGCGAGGGCCCGGGCATGCGCCTCGATCACGCGGCGGCGGTGCGGCGTGTTGACCAGCAGCAGTGCGCGGTGGCCGATCACATCGGCGGGCTGGCGCTGGATCAGCGACAGGATCGAGGGCGAAACGAAGTTGACGCAGCCCTCCAGCCCGGTGCTCATGATGATGTCGGTCGAATGGTCGGCCAGCAGGCGATAGCGCGCCTCGCTCTCGCGCAATTCGCCAAGGCTGCGGCGTAGCTGGTTGACCAGACCGCTGACCGGCGTGATGCAGGCCATGGTCAGCAGCAGATAGACCTGCACCGAGGTCAGTTGCTCGGCCAGCGGGACATGCAGCAGGGTGAGCGGCCCATGGCCATGCGTGGCCACCAGCACCGCCACCGTCGCGATCAGCAGATACATGGCGCTCAGCGTCACCAGATCGATCCAAAGCATGGCGGCGACCAGCACCAGCACCGGCAGGAACAGCAAGGGCCGGTCGGAGAGGCCGAAAGACAGCAGCGCCGTGGCGCTCATCAGCCCGGGAAAGCCAAGGGTGAGGGCGCCGCGCAGGTTCCAGCGCAGATGGCGCAGGCGGGTGATCTGGCGGTGGCGCCTGGCCAGGCGTTGCAGCCGTGTCAGGCAGGGCAGGAACAGCATCAGCCCCAGCGCGTGGCCCAGCATCCAGTCGCGCGCCAGATGCCAGCTTTCGGGCGAAAACTGCTTGAGCACCCCCCAAAGGAACAGCCCGCTCAGGATCGGCGGGATCAGGCTGACCACGAAGACCAGCCGCATCAGCCAGCCGGTCTCGTCGCTGCGGGGCCCGCGCCGGCCCTTGGGGCGCAGCAGGCGATGCATCAGCTGGGCGGCGGCCAGCGCCTCGACCGTATCGGCCAGCACCATGCCCACGCAGGTGGTCCATTTGAGGTTGTGCTGGATGAACAGCAGGCTCAGCCCCGCCATCGACAGGGCAATGGTGGGCGCCCACACCCGGCGCGGGCGCGAGGCGATGGTGGCGGCCAGCAGGGCCGAGCATGGCCAGATAAAGCAGAAGCCGCTGCCCATCGGCGTCAGGCGCATGGCCAGCGCGGCCAGCACCGCATAGGCCAGCGCCAGTTGAAACGCCTGAAGGGGAGGGGATTTGAGAACCATTGATCCGGGATGCTACGGTGGTGAGATTAACGGGCGGTAATCATGAACGGCCCGATTGCGCAAAAATGCGCAAATATGGCCAGCTTTCCGGAACTTTTCGGATGGTAAACGATTGCGCTTGCGCATGCATCGATCAGCCGGGCGGGAGAGCGACCGAACGCCCGCATCGAAAATGCGCTTTTGCGCATTGTTCAAACAGGCTCTAAGGCATGGGCTTCGTTGCGATGGGGGTTTTGCCCCATATCGCGGATGATATCTTGAACCGATCGGACCCTTTCGGCGTGATCCTCTCTACCTTCGAATGGACTGTCGCCCGGCGCTATCTGCGCCCCGGGCGCGGCGAGGCCTTTATCGCCATGGTGGCGGGCATCAGCCTGGCCGCCGTGGCGCTGGGCGTGGCGGCGCTCATCATCGTGATGAGCGTGATGAACGGCTTTCGCGCCGAGCTTTTCGACAAGATCTCCGGCCTTAACGGCCATGCGGTGATCCAGGGCTTTGGCGGGCGCCTCGACAATTGGCAGGACATTGTCACCTCTGCCAAGACCACGCCGCATGTGGTGCAGGCCAGTCCGTTGATCGAGCAGCCGCTGCTGGGCAGCTTCAATGGCCGCGTCTCGGCCATGGTGGTGCGCGGTCAGACGGCGGAGGATATCACCAGGCTGTCGGCCAAGGTCGTGGCGGGCAATCTGAAGGATGTGCGCCCCGATGCGGGCAATGTCGCCATCGGCAAGCAACTGGCCGAGGATCTGGGCGCTCAGGTCGGCGATTCGATCACCATCATCAACCCGGCGGGGCGCTCGACGCCGTTCGGCACGGTGCCGCGTCAGGTCAGCTATACGGTGGCGGCGATCTTCGAGATCGGCGTCTATGACTTCGACAAGGCCTTCGTCATCATGCCGATGCATGACGCGCAGACGCTGCTGCTGCTGGGCGATGCCATCAACGGGGTGGAAATCAAGGTCGACGACCCCGACCGCGTGACCGAAATCCTCGCGCCTCTGGCCTCCAAATGGGAGGGTCACGCGGCGGTCAGCGACTGGAAGGCCATCAATGGCGCGCTGTTCCAGGCGCTGGCGGTGGAGCAGGTGGTGATGTTCGTGGTCTGCTCGCTGATCGTGCTGGTGGCGGCTTTCAACATTCTGTCGAGCCTCATCATGCTGGTGCGCGCCAAGACGCGCGATATCGCCATCATGCGCACCATGGGCGCCAGCCGCACCAGCGTGATGAAGATCTTCATGACGGTGGGCTGCACCATCGGGGGGCTGGGCACGGGGCTGGGCTGCCTGCTGGCCGCGCTGTTCCTGTTCTTCCGCCAGAATGTGGTGAACCTCATCCAGATGATGACGGGCCAGAATCTGTGGGACCCCAAGATCCGTTTCCTCACGCAGCTGCCCGCCAAGGCCTCGCCCTTCGAGGTCGGCGCGATCATCATTCTGGCGCTGGGCCTGTCCTTTGCCTTCACCCTGTTTCCCGCGCTGAAAGCGGCGAGCACGGACCCTGTTCAGGTGCTGCGTTATGAGTGATGTTGCCCATTCTTCTGTTGTCCGCCTCACGGGCCTGACCCGCAGCTTCACGCAAGGCGGCGTGACCATCGAAGTGCTGCGCGGCGTGGACCTTGCCATCGCGCCGGGCCAGATCGTGGCGCTGCTGGGGCCTTCGGGGTCGGGCAAGTCGACCATGCTTCAGGCGGTCGGCCTGCTGGAGGGCGGCTTTGGCGGCAAGATCGAGATCGCCGGCAAGGATGCTAGCGCGATGGATGGTGATGCGCGCACCGGGCTGCGCCGCGACCATCTGGGCTTCGTCTATCAATTCCACCATCTGCTGCCCGACTTCACCGCGCAGGAGAATGTGGTGCTGCCCCAACTCGTCTCGGGCAAAAGCCGCGAGGAGGCCGAGGCGCGCGCCAGTGAGTTGCTCAGCGCGCTGGGCCTGTCGCAACGGCTCGACCATCGCCCCAGCCAGCTTTCGGGCGGCGAGCAGCAGCGCGTGGCCGTGGCCCGCGCTCTGGCCAATGCCCCGGCGCTGGTGCTGGCCGACGAGCCCACCGGCAATCTGGATGAGGCCACCAGCGACCGCGTGCTTGAGGAATTCCTCAAGCTGGTGCGCGGCAGCGGGGCGGCGGCGCTGATCGCCACCCATAATGAGCGCCTCGCGGCCAAAATGGATCGCGTGGTGCGGCTGGTCGAAGGGCATCTGGTGGAGCAGCCACCCGCACAGGCTCATCTGTGAGCTGGCCCGCCATCCCCACGCTGAGCGGCAAGCATGTCACGCTGCGGCCATTGGTCCGCGGAGATCGTGAGGCGCTGCTGGCCGCCTTCGCGCAGGGCTTCGAACTGACCATGGCCACCATGGCGCCGGGGCCCGACACCATCGACGCCTGGCTCGACCAGATCGAGGCAGACACCGGCCACAACCGCGCTCAGGTCTTCACTGTGCTCGATGCGGGCGGGCAGGTGGTGGGCACCACGCGCTACATGCGGATGAACGAGAAGCATCGCCGCGTGGAAATCGGCGGCACGCTCTATGCGCCCAGCGTGCGCCGCACCGGCCTCAACACACAGGCCAAGCGCCTGCTGCTGGGCCATGCCTTCGAAGGGCTGGAGGTGGCCTGCGTGCAGATCCGCACCGATGTGTTCAACCTCGCCAGCCGCCGCGCCATCGAGCGCATCGGCGCCCGGCTGGACGGCATTCTGCGCGGCCATATGGTGGTCGGCGATGGCGAAGGCGGCACCCGTCCGCGCGACACGGCCGTCTATTCGATTCTGGTCAGCGAATGGAAAGCCATCAGGCGCCATCTTGATGGCCTGCTGGCGGCCTATGACTAAGGTCTAACCCTTGCCAAGTGGGCGATGAAACGCCACATCGCATATAGAAAACATAGTAACGGAAGGATCATGCAATGTCCCAGCCCAGCACGTTTCGCGGCGAATCGCAGCTGCCCCATGGAATCGAGTGGGATCAGGACGCCACGCTGCATCAGGCGGGCGATGCGGGCGTCCTCGCCGAGCTCAAGGTGCTGCGCCACGGCCACCTCGCCGATCTGATCCGCTACATCGCCCTGCTGCCCGCCGCCCAGCGCGAGCAGTATGAGATCGAGCGCACCGGCCACCACCGCATCAAGGCCGAAGAGGCGATGGAGCTGTACAACCACCCCGGCTTCCCCCACGCCGACGCCTGATGGCCGAGCAACGCCTCAGCGACTTTTCCGCGCGCCTGCCAGACGGGCGCGCGGTGCCGCTTGCCGAGAAGGCGGGCAAGGTGGTGTTGATCGTCAACACCGCCAGCCAATGCGGTTTCACGCCCCAATATGCCGGGCTGGAAAAGCTGTGGCAGGATTACGGCGGGCGCGGTTTCGAGGTGATGGCCTTCCCTGTAACCAGTTCGGTGGTCAGGAACCCGGCAGCGCGGAGGATATCGCGCAGTTCTGTCAGGTGAACTTCGGCCTGTCGTTTCCCTTGATGGACAAGGTCGAGGTGAACGGGCCGGGCGCGCCGCCGCTTTGGCAGTGGCTGACCTCCACCGCGCGCGGCATCTTCGGGACGCGGAAGGTGAAGTGGAATTTCACGAAGTTTCTGGTGGACCGTGAGGGCAGGGTGGTGCAGCGCTTTGGGCCTCGGGTGAAGCCAGAGGCTTTGAAGGTGGCGATTGAAGAGTTGCTTTAAGGGTTAAGGGGAAGGTGCGAGGGCCATCGCCCTCGCGCTCCCTTTAATGTCTGCGTTGCGCTTCGGGTTCGGCTTTGGCGCTTCGGGCGCGGCGCCGCCGGCTTTCATCATCTATTGCAAAGACACTTCACTGCCTGCGGCGCTTGCTGTTGCTCCGGTGGATAGTCCGGGCGCAAGGATCGGGCACCGCTGCCTTATCGTCGGAAGACGTCATGGGAGCGCGAGGGGGTAACCCCCTCGCATCTCTTCTCTTATCCTCCACCAATCCCCATCTTATCCCCAACCTTCCCCACACCCCGCATGGCGCCCTGATTGATCCCTCCGCCCACGCGGCCATAGGCTGAAACCATGGCGTCTTATTCCCCCTTCGTGCCCTTGCGCATCTACTCCAGCTTCACGATGCTGGATGGCGCGATTGATCCCAAGGCGATTGCCAAGCTGGCCAAGACGCGCGGTTTCCCCGCGATTGCGATCACCGACAAGAACGGGCTTTACGCGGCGCCCGCTTTCTCGAGCGCCTGCAAGGACGCGGGCATTCAGCCGATTGTCGGCACGGCGCTGGCGGTTGCCCGGCCCGAGGGGAGCAATGTTTCCGGCGCTTTCGGCCCTGCGGCGCCGACGCTGGATTGGCTGGTGCTGCTGGTTCAGAACGAGGCGGGGTGGCTGAACTTGTGCCATCTGGTCAGCCATGCGCATCTGGAGCGCCCGCTGGAGTATGAGCCGCATGTGCCGCTCGCCGCCATGGAAGGCCACACCGAGGGCCTGATTTGCCTCACCGGCGCTGGCGATGGCGCGGTAACCCGCCTGATCGCCGAGGGCCAGCAGGGCGCGGCGGAGCGTTATCTCGATACGCTTCAGGCCTATTTCCCCGGGCGGCTCTATGTCGAGATCGCGCGGCGCGGAAATGACGCCGAGGATGGCGCCGAGGACGGCGTGGTCGATCTGGCCTATGCGCGCGATCTGCCGCTGATCGCCACCAACCCCGCGCATTTCGCCGAGCCGGGTGGCTTTGCCGCGCATGACTCCATGCTCTGCATCGCCAATTCCACCCATGTCGACGCCGCCGACCGTCCGCGCTCCAGCAAGGAGGCATGGGTCAAGCCCGCGCCGGTGATGGAGCATGCCTTCGCCGATCTGCCCGAGGCGGTGGCCAACTCGCTGGTGGTGGCGCAGCGCTGCGCTTACGTGCCGCCCAAGCGCAAGCCCCTGCTGCCCAGCCTGGCGGGCGACAAGGAAGGCGAGGCGCGGATGATGGTCGATCTGTCGCGCGCCGGTCTGGCCAAACGTCTGGCGCCCTATTGGCCCGGCGTGGATGAGCCGGTGCTGGATGCTGCCCTCGCCAAGCAGGGCGATGAGCGCGTCGCGGCCTATGAGGCGCTGCGCCCGCTGGGTGTCACCGAAGACTTTTTCGAATACGCCGACCGCCTCGATTTCGAGACCGGCATCATCAACCGCATGGGTTTCGCCGGCTACTTCCTGATCGTGGCCGACTTTATCCAGTGGGGTAAGCACAACGACATTCCGGTGGGGCCGGGGCGTGGTTCGGGCGCCGGTTCGCTGGTGGCATGGGCGCTGACCATCACCGATCTCGATCCGCTGAAACTGGGCCTGCTGTTCGAGCGCTTCCTGAACCCGGAACGCGTCTCGATGCCCGACTTCGACATCGACTTCTGCGAAACCCGGCGCGGCGAGGTGATCCGCTACGTTCAGGCCAAATATGGCGCGGACCATGTGGCGCAGATCATCACCTTCGGTAAGCTGAAGGCGCGCGCCGTGCTGCGCGACACGGGCCGCATCCTGCAGATGTCCTATGGCCAGGTCGACCGCCTGACCAAGATGGTGCCCAACCATCCCACCGACCCGTGGACGCTGGAACGCGCGCTCAACGGCGTACCCGAACTGCACCGCGAATACACCAATGACCCCGAGGTGCGCCGTCTGATCGATCTGGCGATGCAGCTCGAGGGCATGCCGCGCAATTCCTCGACTCACGCGGCGGGCGTGGTGATCGGCGACAGGCCGTTGGCGCAACTGGTGCCGCTCTACCGCGACCCG
>Ga0116227_10015620_pt1 | contig 11198 bp, 8 predicted proteins | sample S1TSphgellanicum_FD_89693 | JGI IMG/M metagenome (GOLD analysis project Ga0116227, IMG submission 89693) | Host-associated microbial communities from peat moss isolated from Minnesota, USA - S1T2_Fb - Sphagnum magellanicum MG | ecosystem: Host-associated > Plants > Peat moss > Unclassified... | reverse complement strand
TTTAAACTTGGTTCTTGACTCTTGACTCTTGGCTCTGTTTTTAATCCAATTTTAATACTGCCATAAACGCGCTTTGGGGGATCTCTACGTTCCCAACCTGGCGCATCCGTTTTTTACCCGCTTTTTGTTTTTCTAACAATTTACGCTTACGCGAGATGTCACCGCCGTAACATTTGGCTGTAACGTCTTTACGCATTGCCTTTACGGTTTCGCGGGCGATGATCTTGGCACCGATAGATGCCTGTATAATGATCTCGAACTGCTGGCGTGGTAAAAGCTCTTTCAATTTTTCGCAGATCTTCTTACCAAAATCATAGGAGTTGCTCCGGTGTATCAATGACGATAACGCATCAACAGGTTCAGCATTTAAGCGGATATCCAATTTAACCAGGTCGCTTGAGCGATAACCTATCTGATGATAATCGAATGATGCGTAACCTTTCGAAATGGTTTTTAATTTATCGTAAAAGTCGAAAACTATTTCACCCATCGGCATTTCAAAGATCAACTCTACGCGGTCTGAAGTTAGGTAAGACTGGTTAACGATCATTCCACGTTTTTGGATACATAACGACATTACCGGTCCAACAAAGTCGGATTTTGTAATGATCGTCGCCTTTATATAAGGTTCTTCTACGTGGTCTATTCTGCTCGGATCAGGTAAATCGGATGGATTATTCACAGCAAGCTCATCACCCTTAGTTGTGTAAGCAAGGTATGAAACGTTGGGTACAGTGGTGATCACCGTCATGTTAAACTCACGTTCAAGACGTTCCTGGATGATCTCCATGTGTAACATGCCCAGGAATCCGCAACGGAAACCAAAGCCTAAGGCAGCAGACGATTCCGGTTCGAAAACCAAAGAGGCGTCGTTCAATTGCAGTTTCGCCATGGACTCGCGCAATTCCTCATAGTCTTCTGTATCTACAGGGTAGATACCGGCAAATACCATTGGTTTTACTTCTTCAAAACCCTGGATTCCTTGTTCGCATGGACGTTCGATGCTGGTAATGGTATCGCCAACCTTAACTTCGCGGGCTTCTTTAATCCCTGAAATAATGTATCCTACGTCGCCGGTTTTTATTACGTCTTTAGCCAGTGGCTTAAGTTTCAGCGTGCCAACTTCATCGGCAATATATTGTTTTTCGGTAGCGAAGAATTTTACTCTCTCGCCTTTGCGGATCTCGCCATTAACTACCTTAAAGTAAGCAACGATACCCCTGAACGAGTTAAAAACCGAATCAAAGATCAATGCTTGTAAAGGAGCGGTAGGGTCGCCAACCGGTGCCGGCACACGTTCAACAATGGCGCGTAAAATATCGTGAACCCCCATGCCGGTTTTACCGGATGCTGCCAGGATTTCTTCACGTTTACAGCCGATCAGATCAACGATCTGGTCTTTTACTTCTTCCGGCATAGCACCGGGAAGATCCATTTTATTGAGTACAGGGATGATTTCCAGGTCGTTTTCCAATGCCAGGTAAAGGTTGGAGATGGTTTGCGCCTGGATGCCTTGTGCTGCGTCAACAATCAGTAAGGCACCTTCGCATGCCGCTATCGACCGGGAAACTTCGTAAGAAAAATCCACGTGCCCGGGGGTATCTATCAGGTTCAACACGTATTTCTGACCATCAAGTACATAATCCATCTGTATAGCATGACTTTTTATGGTGATGCCGCGTTCGCGCTCCAGGTCCATATCGTCAAGCAACTGGGCCTGCGACTCGCGCTGGGTGATGGTGTTGGTATACTCTAATAACCTGTCGGCAAGGGTACTTTTGCCGTGGTCGATGTGTGCGATGATACAAAAATTACGAATGTGTTCCATTGAACCGCAAAAGTAGCTATTTCAGGCGGATATTTGTAATGCTGTTAAGTTTTCAATAACTTATAAAAGAGATGATAGAAAAAGCGGTTATCAAACTGATTGAAAAGGAGCTTTCGATTAATATTACAGGAACTGTGCCGGTTGGCGGGGGAAGCGTAAACAAAGCCTATTGCCTGCATACTGATGCTAAAAAATATTTCATCAAAATAAACAGTGCAGGTGAATTTCCGGGCATGTTTGAGGCAGAAGCAGCCGGTTTGAACCTGATCGCCCAATCAGCCACGATTGCAGTGCCCGAAATTTTATTGAAAGGAGAAGTAACCGGTGAAAGTTTTTTATTGTTGGAATGGATAGATTCGCAACAACCAACTGCATCGGCTTCCCAAAAGTTGGGTATGCAATTAGCCCAGATGCACAGACACTCATCGGAATTCTTCGGACTGGATAAAAACAATTACATGGGTTCCCTTCATCAAAGCAACAAAAAGCACTCAACTTGGTCTGATTTTTTTGTCAATGAACGTTTACAGCCCATGATAAAGCTTGCCGCTGATAAACAGTTGCTTAACGCGAAGGATATTGCTGATTTTGAATTACTCTGCAAAAAATTACCCGGGTTATTTACAGAAGAGCCATCTTCATTATTACATGGCGATCTGTGGGGAGGCAACTACCTGGTAAGTGACAAAGGAACCCCTTACCTTATTGATCCGGCCGTAAGTTACGGCAACCGCGAGTTTGATATCGCCACGACAACTCTATTCGGCGGGTTCAGTCGCGAGTTTTATACAAGTTACCACGAGCAATTTCCCTTGAATAAAGGATGGGAGCAACGAATTGATCTGTGGAATATATATCCTTTACTGGTGCATCTGAATTTGTTTGGAATGGGATACCTGGCACAAGTAAAACATTGTTTAAGGCGGTATTTGTAATGTATTAAAAATCAACTGAATACTGAAATCAAATAAATCAACGGTTCCGAAATTATCCCACCTCAAACTGCAGTCCGCTTAAATACTTATACAGTCCCTGTTCTAAATTGATTAATTCATGATGGGTTCCCGATTCTATTACCGCGCCTTTTTCCAGCACGATGATTTTATCAGCTTCGCGGATGGTAGACAAGCGGTGTGCAATAATAATAGAAGTCCGTCCTTTCATCAATTCTTCCAACGCTTCCTGTACCAAACGTTCCGATTCTGAATCGAGCGATGAAGTGGCTTCATCCAAAATTAAAATCGAGGGGTTTTTTAATAGCGCGCGGGCAATGGCAATTCGTTGCCGTTGGCCTCCGGATAATTTTACGCCGCGTTCACCAACTACGGTATCGTAACCTTCCGGGAACGACATGATAAACTGGTGTGCGTTCGCACGCTCAGCCGCTTTTACAATTTCTTCTTTTGAAGCAGACAGCTTACCGTAGGCAATATTCTCAAGGATCGTGCCGCCGAAAAGTATCACATCCTGCGGAACGATGGCCACCTGGTTGCGGATATCGGTAAGCGAATAATCGCTCGCCGGTTTATTGTCAAATGCAATATATCCGTTTTGAGGATGATAAAACTGCAGGATCAATGACGCGATAGTTGATTTACCCGATCCGCTCGGACCTACTATTGCTACTTTTTGTCCGGCCAATGCATCGAATGAAATGTTTTTTAATACCGTAAGTTCCTGCCGGGATGGATAAGCGAAAACTACATTGTCAAAAGAAAGACTGCCGGTAATTTTTTGCCGAACCTTATTTTCCCGGTCGGTGATGGAAATATCTTCACCTTCTTCGTCCAATATTTCTAACACCCGTTCGCTCGCTCCAACAGCTTTCTGCATATTTCCATATAACTCAGGGAAACTGCCCATCGATGCGGCTACAAATACGCCATAAATAACAAATTGCACCAGTTTACCGATGGTAAGGTCGTGATGGCTCACCATTACCGATCCGTACCAGATAACCGATACGATCGCCCCGAACAGGCAAAAAACAATGAATGATGCGAATAATCCACGGTATTTGGCGCCTTTTACAGCAAGGTTTACCACATCGCGCAGGTTGTTGTCATAACGGGCTGCTTCGAATGCTTCGTTTACAAACGCCTTTACGTTGGCTATACCTTGAAGCGTTTCTTCCACAACGGTGTTAGATTCAGCGAGTTTATCTTGTGCTTGCCGCGATAAATTGCGTATAAACCTCCCAAACGCAACACCTGAAACTACTAATACAGGCATCAATAACAATAAAGTTAAGGTGAGTTTTGGCGATACAATGACCAGGAAAGTTATTCCGCCTGTGAGCAGGATCAATTGCCTGATCATTTCAGCAAGGGTGGTAGTAATGGCATCCTGTATCTGGGAAAGATCGGCAGAAATGCGACTGTTCAATTCTCCAACCCGGCGATTGGAGAAAAAATTCATCGGTAAAGTGATCAGTTTGAAGTAGGTGTCCCGCCTGATATCGGCCAGCGACTTTTCAGCAACCTGGACAAACCAAACTACACGGAAAAAGGAAACAAAGCCTTGCACAAACAACACAGCCAAAGCCAGCAAGCCAATCGCGTTAAGCGATGCCGGCAGGAACCAAAACTTTTGCTTTCCCTGTGCCGCATCGATCAATGCGCCCAAAAACTGCGGAAAGCTTAATCCTACCAGGCTCGACAGGAATAAACATACCATGGCAGCCACAAACCTGCCCCTGTATGGTTTAACATAGGAGAGGAGCCTGCCAACCTGTTTTAAGCTTTTGCTGTTTATTTTTGCTTTGGGCAGCTCAGCTTCTGCCGCATTGCCGCTATTAAGTCGTCGTCTTGCCATTTATTGATGCTTTAAGTGTTAAGACGATTGATGTGGCGAAACATTTTAGACTAAGATTAATAGGATTAAAAGATTTTAGGATTCACGTGTAAAGTTTATAAATCAAAATAACCCTCTAATCCTGCAAATCTTAGTTCAAAAAGCCTCTCTATTCATTATCCAGCAAGTAAGCTTTAAAACCTTCGAAATCTTTACCTAATGCGGTTACCTGTTTGTCTTTTTCAGACAGTTCCTTAACCTGTTCCGGAACATCAACTTTATCGGCTATGCTTTCGGGAAACACATCGGGGAATTTGCAGGGGTGGGCAGTGGATAAAAACACACCGGCGGTGTCTCTCCGGTAATTATCCTGCTGATAATCACGCAGGGCCTGCCAGGCAATGGCTGTATGCGGGCATGCTACATAGTTATAGTTGTCGTTAATAAATTTGATGGCATCCAATGTTTGCTCGTCATCATATTTGTAGCCGGATACAAGGTCTTTAAATATATCCATATCCTCCTTAAACAAATCAGCTATACGTACCCAATTGCTCGGATCGCCAACATCCATCGCATTAGAAAGCGTTGCCACGGATGGCTTCGGCTGATAAACGCCGGTCTTTAAAAATTCCGGAACAGTATCGTTTGCATTGGTTGCAGCGATAAAGTGTTCAACCGGTAAGCCCATCTTCCAGGCCAGCAAACCTGCGCCGATATTGCCAAAATTACCGCTGGGTACCGAAAATATTACTTTGGAGATGCCTCGTTTAAGGAGTTGCGCATAAGCGTTGAAATAATAAAATGTTTGTGGCACCAGCCTCGCAATGTTAATAGAATTTGCAGAGGTTAATCTGAATTTTTCGTTTAACTCTTTATCTGTAAATGCTTGTTTAACAAGCGACTGGCAGTCGTCAAATGTACCATCTATCTCAACCGCCCGGATGTTGTTACCGTTAGTGGTTAGTTGCAGTTCCTGGATATCGCTTACCTTATCCTTTGGATACAAGATGGTTACCCTGGTATCAGGTACACCTAAAAAACCGAGTGCAACTGCACCTCCTGTATCGCCTGAGGTGGCTACTAAAACATCTAATTGTTTTTCGCCTTTTTCGAGGAAATAGCTCATTACACGGCTCATGAAACGGGCGCCAAAATCCTTAAATGCCAGCGATGGGCCATGCCATAATTCCAGCACGAAGGTGTTTTCTTCCAGCTTTACCACTGGTGCCAAAAAGCTGATAGCATCATAGATAATTTTCTTAAGATCATCTGCAGGAATATCGTCTCCAATTAAATGTTGGGCTACGTGCAGCGCGATTTCCGGCAGGGTATATTGATCGAGATGATTTAGAAATTTATCATCAAGCGGGGAGATATTGACGGGCATATAAAGGCCTTTGTCCTGCGGCATGCTGTTAAAAACTGCCTCTTTGAATGAAACCCTTGTCGAAGGGTTTTTAGTACTATATAATTGCAATTTGATTTACGATTTGAGATTTACGAATTTATTTATGTTTTTGTCTGAATCAGGATGAGTGAGGGCTGCGCCGTTTTCAGAATTTTAGGATTGTCAGGATTTATGTACCAATTCAAATTAACGAACTATTCCAGGTATTCTGAAAATTTCTTAATTCTGTTAATTCCGGTTCAGACCACTACCCAATCACCCTCGGCCCTTTATCATTAATAGTGGATACATAAGCATTGGAACCAATATTTATGCCGTTTAAATGTTTCTGTAATTTTTGAGTAACCAGCCTGGCCGTTTCTTCATCCCTGGTAAAGGCAAAAACAGACGGGCCAGAGCCTGAAATACCGAAGCTCACAGCGCCTGATTCCATGGCCATTTCACGCATTACGTAAAAATCGGGGATCAGCATGGAGCGCACAGGTTCTACCAGTATATCCTTCATACTGCGGCCAATCAGGTCAATATCCTGCATAAAAAGACCGCTTACTAAGCCTGCAATATTACCCCACTGGGTAACGGCATCCTTCATCTGGATATTTTTACGAATGATTTGCCTGGCCTCGCGTGTGGGCACGTCTACATCCGGGAATACGATAGCGCACCAAAGGTTAGAAGGGTGAGGCAAGCGCACCACATCCAAAGGCTCATAGCTGCGGATCAATACGAAACCGCCGAAAAGGGCAGGGGCTACGTTATCTGCATGGCCGTGGCCGCAAGCCATTTCTTCGCCTTTCATGGCAAAGGGCAACAACTTAATCGGGTCGGCATCGTCGCCAAGTAATGTTTTTATAGCGAATAGCCCGGCTACCGTACTTGCCGAACTGGAACCTAAACCGCTACCGATCGGCATTTTTTTATGCAGTTCGATATCCAGGCCGATATCCGCGCGGCCAATACTGTTCAAATAATGCTGAACACTCACGCTTACGGTGTTTTTAGCAGGATCGAGCGGTAAACGGCCATCATCGCCGGTTATTTTGCTAATGGTGATCCCGGGGCTATGAGTCATCCGCATGATCACCTCATCGCCCGGCTCATCTACTGCAAAGCCAAGCACATCAAACCCGCAAACTACGTTCGCGACGGTAGCAGGGGCGAAAACATGAATGGTATCGTTCTTGTATCCGGGTAAAGGTTTGACTTTTGAAACAGCGTTTGTTAATTCTTGTATATTATTTTCCATGTGATTATCTTCTTTTATATTGTTGCCTGATTGTTATGGCTTGTGCGATAATTGGAGTATCTATATGATCATATACTGTCGAAAACGCTACGAAGGCTTCCAGGCTTGCTTTTTCTTTATCAGTTATTTTTGAACTAGCAAACGATTCGATGCTGGTAATTACAGAAATAGCGGGTTCAATGGCAAACAAGAGCACCTTAGCTGGTTCGGGTAATTTTGAGTTACAAAAATAAATTACCGTGTTGGTTTCAAGCAGATACATTTTCAGATCTGTTTATTTATTCTCTCTTCCCAATCATTTCGGCCATCATTTGCCGCTTTTTGGAGTTCAGCAGCAGTATCATCGCTTATAGTGCCCCAAAAATCTGCCATAGTCATCTTCTTCGGTTCCACGTCTGCTTCATCTATAGTTAAGGCAATCACCTCTATCTTTTTACCAACAAAACTTTGGGGGATATGTAAATAAAGGTCCTGATTGTCAGGGGTTATAATAGTTCGTATCATCGGCTATTATTGATTTTAATTATAAAAATACTTCATTTCAGTTTTACAACCAAATAGCTTGTTTCTCATGGAGTTGTTCTACGCCCCCACATTTATCAAATCTGCAAACACCCCAGCGGCGGTAACTTCGGCACCTGCGCCCGGGCCTTTTACAACTAATGGTCGCTCTTTGTACCTGTCGGTTGTAAATGATATGATATTATCACTTCCCGACAAGGTGAAAAAAGGATGATTTTCATCAACCATTTGCAGGGTAATAGCTGCTTTTCCGTTTTCCAATTTTCCGATATAACGCAACACCTTGTTTTCGGCTGCGGCTTTTGCTTTCAAATCGCTAAAGAAAGCGTCTTCGGTTTTTAAAGCAGCATAAAACTCATCAACTGTTTTTGCTTCGAGACAGGCTTTAGGCAGCACACTTTCAATCTGCACATCGGCTTCTTCCATCGGGTAACCTGCATCGCGGGCAAGTATCAGCATTTTGCGCATAAAATCTTTTCCGCTCAGGTCATCACGCGGGTCGGGCTCGGTGTATCCTTTATCCTGCGCCTCTTTTACCACATCGTGAAAATTGGCATTGCCTTTAAAGTTGTTGAATATAAACGAAATAGTACCCGAAAGAATTGCCTCTATACACATGATCCGGTCTCCGCTGTTCATCAGATCTTTTAGGGTGCGAATGATTGGCAAACCGGCGCCAACGTTGGTTTCGTAAAAGAAATCTACTCCGTGCTGCAAAGCTGCATCGTGAAAGGTTTTATATTGTTTGTACGATGCCGAATTACCAATCTTATTACAGGTGATGACAGATATGTTCGATTTAAAGACCTGCTCATAAACTTCAACAGGCTTCGGGCTGGCGGTATTGTCGATAAACACGCAGTTAGGCAGGTTCATACTTTTCATCCTGGCGACAAACTCATGCAGATCGGCCGGTTCATTTGAAGCCTGTAACTCTTCCTGCCAGTTATCCAGCGAAATACCGTCACTATTGAAAATCATCTTACGGGTATTGCTGATACCGGCAATTTTTACTTGTATGCCGTTATGCTCCTGTAAATAAGCACTATGGGCATTTAACTGCTTAAACAGGGTTTGCCCGATGTTACCGGTGCCAAGACAAAAAGCATGAAGCGTTTTTGTTAGTTGGGTGAAGAAACCATCGTGCACCGCATTTAATGCCTTGGCCAGGTCACGGGCAGAGATGATCACAGAAATGTTATACTCAGAGGAGCCCTGCGCTATCGCCCTTACATTTACACCGTTGCGGCCTAAAGCATGGAACAACTTGCCCGATACGCCGGGAGTTTGTTTCATGTTTTCGCCAACAATAGCTATAATGGCGAGGTTCTTTTCGATCACCAGGTGTTCCAGTTTTTTTGCGAGTAATTCCAGTTCAAATTCCTGTTCAATTACTTCGCGCGCCCGTTCTGTATCATCAGGATGTACAGCGAAGGTGATACTATGTTCTGAAGAAGATTGGGTGATCAGGATCACGTTGATCTGCTCGCGGGCAAGTAACGAAAATAAACGGCCGCTAAAACCCGATTTGCCCACCATACCACTGCCTTCCAGGTTAAGGATGCTGATATTGTTTATGGAAGAAATCCCTTTAATAGGCAGGTTCGATGGCTTGCAATCGTGACGGATCACTGTCCCCTCAAATTCCGGCTCGAATGTGTTTTTTATTACGATGGGGATCTTCTTTAAAAATGCCGGGATCATGGTAGGAGGGTAGATCACTTTCGCACCGAAGTAGGACAGTTCCATCGCCTCGGTGTACGATAGTTCAGGCAAAGAAAAAGCCTTTTTTACCATGCGTGGGTCGGCGGTCATCATGCCGTTAACGTCTGTCCAGATCTGGATCTCTTTTGCATTTAAGGCAGCGCCGAATATTGCGGCAGTATAATCGCTGCCACCGCGGCCAAGTGTGGTTATTTGCCCGGCGTCGTTAGATGAGATAAAGCCGGTAACAAACAGTACCTTATCCTTATTTTCATGCTGAAAGCCCTGGATTAATAGATCGGTAAGTTCCATATTAACCTTGGCCTGGCCGAATGAACTATCGGTTTTAATCAATTCGGACGCATCTACGCAAAGGGTTTCAGGAAAATGCTGGGCCGCAATCTTGCTGATCATTAAAGTGGAACAGCGCTCGCCGAAGCTTAACACAAGATCGCGGGTTTTAGCGGTAAGTTCCCGTAAGGTAAGCACCCCCTGTAAAAGGTCTTCCAGTTGATTGAAATATAATTTTAGCTTGGTATAAGCAGGGTTTTGATGCTGAATACTTAACAGGCTTTTTACAACATCAAAATGACGTTTTTCCAATTCTGCCAAAGCGGGTGTAAAATCTTTACCCGTTGCGGCGCCTTCGGCCATTGATATCAGCAAATTGGTTACACCGCTCATGGCCGATAGTACTACCACCGGTTTTTCGGACGCAGTAACCTCGCCCTTTAAAATGTTTAACAATGTCTGGATGCTCTGAACTGATCCTACGGAAGTACCGCCAAATTTTAAAATCTTCATTTTTTTAGATATGAGATTTGAGAAGTGAGATAAGAGGCTTTTGTCCCTTATCTAAAATTCAAACCTGTACAGCAATTAAAGGAGATGCGAAATTCTGTGATAAACGTAATGAGTTAATCTCATGTATCACATCTCATGTCTTAGATCTTTAACAAACAAAAACGCCTTCCCCGTTTCGGAGGAAGGCGTTCATTTGGTTTTATATTTTTTACACCATACGATTATCTTCCTCCGGATTGCAGCCCGGTGGTGGTAATTGTTGTAATGGTGGCGTTATTAACTATCATTTTTCTAAACGCTGTAAAGAAAAGGGATTATTTTTTAATAAGCAAGTTTATTTTACATTTATAAACTCAATTATAGGCCCGCTCATGTATAAATTATTAGTTATCATTTCGCTGCTATTTATTGTAGATAATGTATACGCTCAAAGCGCAAAGGATACGCTAATTTACAATCTCCCAACAGTAAATGATCAGCTGATTTACCAGGGAACCGGTATTGTATCCAACCGAAGTAAATCAACTTTAAATAGCCTGGCAAAAACATGGTTTTACGATTACTTTAAGTCGAATAATTTACAAAGAGATAGTACGCTGAATATAACTTCAGTAGATGACGCTACGCTTTTGTTACTGAACAGGGGAATACTCGAATACAAAGTTCGGCCGGGGATGGTTAATATACCTTTTGTAGCTATGATAAATATCGAAGTATCGGTTACCAACAACTCATACAGTTACAAGATCGATCATATATTTTTCAGGCCTAAAAACGGGACGCTCAACTCGGTTGGTTATCAAAATGATCCGGAGTACCTGATAAAAGTTTATAAAAGAAAACATCTGGGGCTTGCAACGGCGTGGAATGTCACCAGAGGGCAAATCAGG
>Ga0116227_10015619_pt1 | contig 11198 bp, 12 predicted proteins | sample S1TSphgellanicum_FD_89693 | JGI IMG/M metagenome (GOLD analysis project Ga0116227, IMG submission 89693) | Host-associated microbial communities from peat moss isolated from Minnesota, USA - S1T2_Fb - Sphagnum magellanicum MG | ecosystem: Host-associated > Plants > Peat moss > Unclassified... | reverse complement strand
TCGGCTCCCCCACGCCCCGCTGGCGCGGCGTCGACCGGAGACCGGCCGACGTCCCTGACATGCTTCGCACAGCTTGCCGCCTGACTTTCAGTCATCACGAAGATGACGGATCGAACAGGAGATTACCCATGACGCAGTCCTTCGCCAGCTTCGAAGCCCTCAGCAGCTTCTACCGCGAACAGATCGAAGCTCCGGGCTTTGACGGAGCCTTCGCCGAACAGGGCAATCTGGCCCAGCTCTCCATCCACGACGAGCCCATGGCCACGGATATGCCCGATCCACAATCCGCGCGCGCCGCGATGGAGATGATCATCGGCACCGTCTTTGATCTCTTCCGCGCCACCCGCATGGAGGAATTCGGGCGCGACATCGTCTGGGGCATCGTCAACAGCTTCCACGTCACTTCTCAACGCATCGAAAAGCGCGAGGACGACGCCACCAAGAAACTCGGGGATCTCGCACGGTCCTTCGACCCTTCGGAAATCTATGCCGTCGAACTCGAAGAGACCCAGCGTATCTGCCAAACCCTGATGGATTGCCGCGAAGCGATGGAAGCGATGCGCGACTATGCCGGGGAGATCTACCGCGTCGAAACCGGCCGGCCGTTCTCGACCATCAAGGGCTCACGCGTCTCCTCGGGCCTTACCGCCAGCCAGATCGATGCCCGGGACTTCCTGGCCGCGAGGTCAGCGCAGCGGCGCGAAGATCACGCACCGACTGGCCCCGTCGTCATCTTCTCGGGTGGCACCGACTGGCACGACCACGAACTGCTCTGGCAGGCCCTGGATGAAACCCATGCCCGGATACCCAGCATGGTCCTCGCTACCACTGCTCAGCACAAGGGTTGCGACCAGATCGCGCACGCCTGGGCCGCCGCGCGCGGAGTCAAGACGGTGCGCTTCACGCTCAACCGGGCACTGGGCAAACGCGCCGGGTTCGTGCGCAATGAGCAACTCATCAACCTGAAGCCGGTCCACGCCCTGGTGTGCGAAGGGTCGGGCATCCAGTCGAACCTGCTCACCCGGGTGCGGGAGGCCAACGTGCCCTACCACGCCTTTGCTATCCGCCATCAACGCATCGCTGCCTGACGCATTGGAGGACGCCGCGCACTCCGCGCGGCGTCCTCCTCTTTTTCCTCTGTGGCTGAAGGCACGCGGCGTAGTGGCGGGGCAAGCCCCCCACATGCCGCGCGCCTGCTGCGCAGTACACCGCCGTTTGGACAATTAACTTGCCAAATTTGATACAAATGGCCATATATGGCCGATGTTGGAAACGCCCCAAGAACTTGCCATTGGCCTCGGTGCCCGAATTCGTCAGCGGCGGATCGCACTCGGCCATACCCAGGCTGTCGCTGCCAAGCGAGCAGGCGTCGCCTATCGCACATGGCGGCGCATGGAGAAAGAAGGGCACGCATCCATCGATGATCTGGTGCGCGCTGCGCTGGCGCTTTCCTGCGAGGCCGATCTGGCCGCGCTGTTTCCGCAGCCCGCCGCGCGCAGCATGGCTGAATTGCTCGCCGCTCAAGAGGCGAGCGCGCGGCGCCAAAGCCCCGTCCGACGCCGCGCCAGCCCCAGGCCAAAGTCATGAGGCTGGCCCCGGGCACCCCTTTGCGCCTGTCATTGCGACAGGATCTGTCTGTGCCGGATCGCGCCGTGGGGCTGCTTGCCATGGCCGGGCAGCGTGCCGCTCTGGAATGGGCCCCGGCATTGTTGGCTGATCCGCTACCGGTTTCGCCGTTGTTCTATCCGCTGGAAAGCGGCTTGATTGAAGCGCGTGGCGGACACTTTGGCGGGCTGCACGGCTTTTTGGCCGACAGTTTGCCCGAAGGATGGGGCGTGCGCCTTTGGCAACGCCGCCTCGCCCGGCATGGGCTGAATTGGGCCATGCTGAGCCAGGTCGAGCAACTGGCGCTGGTCGGCGAAGGCGGACGCGGTGCGCTGGTCTATGCACCTGCAACAACACCGCCTGACGATGTCGCTACGCTCGATCTTGATGCTTTGGCCGCCGATGCCCGCGCCATGCTGCTGGGCGATGACTGCCATCTGGCCGATATGCTGGCGACGCTGGGCGGTGCCTCTGGCGGCGCGCGGCCCAAGATCAATGTCGGCTTTGTCGATGACGGCCGGATCTGCATTGATGAGGCCGAGCCCTCCTCGGAGATCGCGCAAGCACCCGGTTATGCCAGTTGGATCGTCAAGTTTCCCGCGCTTGCCGATCCGGTGGACTTGGGGCCACTGGAACAGGCCTACGCCACCATGGCTCGCGCGGCCGGCGTGACCATGGCCGAAACCCGCCTGATTTCTGCTCGGGATGGCCCAGCCTATTTCGCGAGCAGGCGCTTCGACCGACCGGCGCCCGGGCAACGCCGCCACATGGTCTCGCTGGCGGGAGCAGCAGAAGCGCCGCCCGATCGGCCAAGTTTGGATTACGATGGCTTTCTGCGCGCCACCCGGGCGATCACCCGGCATGATGGCGACGTTGGCGAAGCTTTCATGCGCATGGTGTTCAACATCCTGGCCTGCAACCGCGATGATCACACCCGCCAGCATGCCTATCTGATGGACCCGGCCGGGAATTGGCGACTGGCCCCAGCCTATGACCTGACCTGGTCTGAAGGCGCCGGTGGCGAGCATATGTTGGCCATCGAGGGCGAGGGCCGAATACCGACCCGTGCGCATGTTCTGCGCCTGGGCCAACGCCACGGCTTTTCCCTGGCGTCGATCGACGCAATCATTGACCGCGTGCGGGCGGCCGTGGCCGATTGGCCGACGCACGCGGCAAATGCGGGTGTTGGGCCATCGTTGCGCCTGGTGGCTGCGCGTCTGGCGACAGTTGATCGGGATTTTGTGGCGGCTTGAGTCCGTCGAAGGGCTCAACCTCGACCGCTGGTAGCCGTTTGCAACGAGGCACAAACAACTGTCACGACGCCTGATGGCGGGCGCTTCGCCCTGCAAGAACCCGACGCTTCAGAAACCTCCCCAAAACCGCCAGACGGAAATTCACTCCACCAGTTCCTCTAAGAATTGGGCACACCCTACGCTGGTAACCGCATTTTATGGGAAAAAATGCAGCAAAATCAATCAGGGATGCTCTGGAAATGTGGGGCAGTTTGGCTGCCGCTGAAGGCCTGCTAGTCCCAGAAAAACGCTTAGAATCTGGCGCTTGGACAGGTTTTGAAACACCTGTTGATAGCCATTTGGTCCCAGATCCGATTTTGAACGGCAAAAAGGCCTATCTCGACGGCAATCTGGCGCGCCGAAACCTGCCGATCGCCGATGGCGACGACGTCATCTGGGATACCGATCTGCCTGGCTTCGGCCTGCGGTTGCGGCCGTCCGGGCGGCACACCTGGTTTGTCCGCATCCGCCATCGTGACAAGCATAAGCGCTTTCACCTTGGGCGGGTTGAAGATGTCGATGCTGTCACAGCACGTACACAGGCGCGTCGCATGCTTGCCGAAGTTGCACTCGACGGTTTACCCCAGCCGCTCGCGCAGAAGCTGGCACCGCTCTTTTCAAATTACGTCGAGGAATTCTGGCGGGATTACGCGCACCACTGGAAGCCATCGACCCAGCTCCGAAATCGGAATGCGGTCCGGAATGACATCCTGCCCCATTTCGGCGGGATGCGGCTCGATGCTATCGCTCGCCCCGACATCGCGCGCTGGCGGGATGCTTGCGCGGAAGGGAAGGAAGCGAGGTTCAACCGCGCGCTGCCGGTGCTGGCGGCGATGCTCCATTACGCCGAGCAGTTGGGTCATATCCGCAAAAGCTCAAACCCATGCCGGGGCACTTCACGTTTCAAGCGCAAGCCAATGGAACGGTTCCTCAGCCCTCAGGAATACCGTCGGCTGGGCCGGTGTTTGTCCGAGGCGAAGGAGGAATCTCCCGCGCAAGTCGCGATCATGAGGTTGCTAATTTACACGGGCGCGCGGAAGGAAGAGATCGCGTCATTGCGCTGGGACTGGGTGCAGTTGCCGCGACTATTGCTACCCCACAGCAAAACCGGGGCGAAGACGATCTGGCTGTGTAAGCAGGCGGCTGAGATTTTGGAAAGCCAGCCGCGCCATGCAGGTGTGCCGTATGTCTTCCCCAACTCGCGGGGTGACAGCTCAATATCGGTCGATCCTTGGTGGTACAAATTTCGTCGCCATTGCGCGCTACCTGATCTGCGTATCCATGATTTGAGGCACAGCTATGCCTCTATCGCCATCCGGCACAATGTGGCGCTGGCAACGGTTGGCAAACTGCTCGGGCACGAATTGCCGGAAACGACTGCCAAATATGCTCACCTTGCCGACGACACCATTGCGGACGCGGCTTCGCGCGTCTCGGGCGGTCTGGCCCGTGCAATAGGGCTGGGCGCATGACGAGCCTGACACTTCGGCAAATAGTCGAACGCGCGCTGGCAGATGTCGGTGCCGATCCCAAACTTGCTGAGCGGCCGAAGGGCAGGGCACGCACCACGACCTGGCTTGCCTCTGAGATTGGGTTCGGCATCCGGCACTATCCGAGCGGGCGCCACGTCTACATCGTGCAGACACGAATGGGCGGGCGGTTGCGGACGATCACCATTGGGGCCGCCAATGTCATTACCCGTCATCAGGCGACAACGGTCGCCCGGCGGGTGATTGCCCATGCGCTGGTTGGCAACGATCCGGCCACGACACGCCAGCGAATTCGCAGTGCGCCGTCCATGGATGATTTCATGCACGAATATTGGGAGAAGTGTTCGACCTCGTGGAAGCCAACAACCCGGACGACTGCCACCGACTATCGCCGAAGCAACATCGACGGAGCTTTCCCGGACATCTATGTCGACAGCCTGACCGAAGCCGATGTTGCCAAGTGGTTCGCTGCACTCACCGATCGCGCTGGGCCGGGCGCTGCCAATCGCTGCTTCGACATTTTGCGGGCCGCGCTGAACAAGGCGGAGCAATGGGGCTATCGGGTCGAGAACACCAATCCTTGCAAGGATATTCGCCAGAATCGCAAAGTGTCTCGAACCCGCCATCTGTCAGAGCCCGAAATGGCTCAGCTCGGAGCAGCACTCGCTGATCTGAGAAACGGAGAAAGCCAGGTGCTGAGTTCGCAGGCGACGGCGGTCACCTTGTTGTTGCTCACCGGCTGTCGGCGCGGAGAAATCCTTGGACTGCAGTGGAGCGACTTGCGGGGAGAGCGCGTCCGTTTGCGCGACAGCAAGACTGGCCCCCGCACCGTGTGGTTGGGTCAGGAGGCTATCGACCTGCTCGCCAACCACCCACGTTTTCCAAAGGTGCCATGGATATTCTGGAACCAGCGGCTGAAAAAGCCGCTTGGCGATCTTCAGAGTGCGTGGGAAATAGCGCGCGACGCGGCCAGGCTACGCGACTTCCGCCTGCACGATCTACGCCATACCTTCGCCAGTCACGCCGCAATGGGCAAGGAGAGCCTGCCGATGATCGGGCGGCTGCTCGGACATGCCAGCGTCAAATCAACGGCTCGCTATGCGCACTTTGACGATTCGCACTTACTTGATGCAGCGGGCCTGATCGGCAATGCGATTGAAAGTGCTCTGGGGCTACACATCGTTTGAAGGGCATTGATCCCGGTTTGTTGACGACGTCCGGCCGAAGATCTCAGAACAACTTTCTGCGCAGTCAGGGCATCTAACCAAAAAGCATCGCAAGTCACCGGACTGACTGATCACGAGAACCTTCCGCGCCCGAGCGGCTGCGCAACCATTCGTCAAAAGTCTTGGCCTCGGAAGGGGGAGTCGGACGCTGTTTCGGCCTGATGCTGTGCGTCAAATAATTCCAGATACCCAGTGTCCATCTGTGCGGTGATTCGATGATGCCCCGCTCATGCTTTCCGCAGGCGGATTGATTGGACGTTTCCGGCGCTACGGGCACCAGTGCCATGATCGCCCGCGCGCAATAGATGCGATATTCCTGGAATAGCGCAGCTTCTGCTTCAATGATCATGGGCTTCTTCGAACGGCCTGGCGGCTTTCCACGTCACAGCTGGCTAAAAGAAAACAGCGTTAGCGCGATACATTGTTCCACAACGGCAGGCGGGATGGAGAGGCGTTGGCCGATTTCTCTATAGGACAGGTCATCCACCCGACAGAGCAGGAAGGCGGCGCGCGGGAGGGGCGAGAGCGCCTGCATGGCAACTTCATAGGCTGCCCGCAGACGCGCTTGGTCGTTATGCATCCGACCCTTCCCGTAGCTGCATGAGACGGTCGGGTGTGTGGCCGGTCACATGCCGGACCTGCTTCAGCATTGCGGCTAGCAAAGCTCTGACTTCATCCGGCTTGAAGCCCCGGTCGCTGGGCGGGCGTCTGTCGCGTAGCCGGGAAGGGTTCCATTTCCAGTACGGCGTCAGCACCCGCGTAAGCCGCGCCATTTTTGGGCAATCATGGCCGAAGCCGGTGGCATTGGCATAGGCCAGAGACTTTGCGACGCGCAGGCCGATATTGCGCGCGCACCATTCGTCAGGAAAGCCCACGTCCAGTAAGTGCGCCGAGAGGCCCAATTGGGCCGTGATGCCCGCGTGATATAGGAGGTCTGGTAAGTCTTGCAGCGGTTTGCGCACGTCGGGAAAGAAGTCGTGCGCGGTCTGGTATCGGGCCAAGCTGAGCTCCCGCCCTTCTTTCGACCTAACCAGCTTGACGGGTTCATCGCCATGGCGATTGTGCAGGACGTCCAGACCAGTTTGCCACGTCGATATGACGTTGGATTTCGCAGTCACCATTGCAGGCGCGACAACGATGGCGCCAAGGAAATGGCGGCGCGACGTATTGGGGACAATGCTCGGCATATGCACCTCCGTTCCGCATCAAGGCGTGTTGGCGGAAGCAAGGGATTGATGCGGCAATTAGATCCCGAACTCCCGCGCGCTGGGCGCGGGAGGAGCCGGGGCTGGTAACATGCCAGTGACATGCGCTGTCGCCTTTAGTGCCGAGGCACCTGGACATACGCGACAGCACCCCGAAAACTATGAGTTCTCGAGTTGCATCACTGGCGGGATTACCAGTCCCGGCGCCGCCTTTTGCGCAACGCTTAATCGGAATAGCAGAAGGGAGTCCGCGCGCCAAGACGCGGAATGACAGCGATTTGGTGGTTGGAACTCGGGGGTTTGTTACGCCGCGGGTGACAGATCTTTTACGGCTTCGCTCGTCACAATCGAGAGGGGTACTGTCGTGCGCCATGTCGCATTTTCGCCCGATCTAGGGATGGGAGCATTCGTCGGGGCAAGCGGCTCGATCACAATAGCGAGCAGAGGAGGAAACTGGGGCGGTCACACTATCACTGGCGTTGCCTGCGGACCTTTCCCCGCTCCGCGGTGCTTCAAACCATTCTGTTCGAGACCCGTATCCAGCGACGCCCCAACGGCAGCTATCTACCGTTAAAATATCATAGGCCGTCATGCTGCTAACGGCCAGGCTTGCTCGTTCCACGCCACGAGGATGATAGAACGAGCGCATGTCGGGTTTTGGCAGAAGCCGGCACTTGGCGCCCCGGATGGAAATGACGGCTTTGTCACATGAGACGCCGGTGACCCACCGGCAGCAATCGACCACATTCGGTCGCTCGGTCCAGCCACCGTGGTCGTCCGCTTCAGACAAAAAAGCTGCCGATAGGGCGTTTTGAAGCGGACAGTCGGCAATGCGCCCCAATAGCAGACATTCGGGAGAGCGAGCGCTACCCTGAAAGCCGCCATGAAATTAGCTATTACCCATTGACTACCCTGATCGTCGTCGCGCTGAATGTGCAGCTGTCGCCACCGAAGCTGGTGTTCGCAGATTTCATGGGGGATACGTGAAGCTAGTTCACCAGTTTACCAGCGGGATCGCTGGCTGGCTCACCTTTGAGCAGATGCGCCGTGGCACGGATAACCTAAGCGAGAGCACTCTTTACAAACCTCTCGAGGAGATTGCTGGTGGTCGACATTTTGAGGTAAAACAACAATTCCCGATCCCCAAAAGGTCGCCCGGCCGAGGCGCCGAAAAAACTATTGATTTTGTCGTGGTTGATCGCGCCAACTGCGCGGTTTTGGCATTAGAGGTTAAATACAAACGCAGCGGCAGAAAAATGGCCGGTTCGCTCACCAAAGACGCAGTGAAGCTACGAAACTTTACTATCACTGACGCAGACCAAACGATCGCAGCGGGCAAGGCGGGAAATATAAAATCGAGTGTTTCGGGTTTCTCGATTACGAGAGCGGTTCTTTTTGTCTGGAGAAAATCTGACGGAGTCCTGCACATTGTGAATGAAGAGGAGAGGCCAATCAAGTCGCAGCTTGCAAAGCTTGTAAAGAAAATGATTCCGAATGGACTGGAGCTCAGCGATAAAAATCTTGCAGAATGCTTTTTGGCGGGTAAGGCTGCAAAGCCTGTGAGTAACAAGTACGGTTCACTCCGATCGGGATCCACTGTAACTAATCAGCGCTTCTGGGTTGCTACCTTTATTGAGTGCGACTTGTGGAAGTCGCTATGATCTCCGTTGAAAATGAGGCTTCGGCTTAGCGTCCCAAAGCTGGTCATTCGTGCACGATTGACTATCGCCTGAAGCCTGCCATGGCGAAAAACATCTGTTTTCCATATGCAGCCGATCACTAGCCGGGCTTTTTTGATATGACTGTCCAATGAATATTTCTGAATTAGGACCCCAGTCTTTGCGCCAAAACCTCTCCCTCAGGGGAGAGGATGAGCTTCCATCCCTGCAGTTCGTCATCTGGCAAAATACTGACGTACCCATCGGTCACAAGATCGAGGCCGTAGTCGCAGGTATGGCGAAGCAAGGTCTCCTGATCTGAGGGTTTGGCATCTTGAATACGCCACAGCAAAGCTGCCTGAGGGCTGGATATAACTGTTTGGGCCTTTGCCCGTCTGCCAAGCTTTTGCTCAGACTGCGCGGCGAGCATAGCATGCACGATCCGTTGTGCATGATCGCTCAATGAAGAAAATGCCTCAGGCGCATTCTTGGCAAGCCAAAGGGCGATCAGAAAGCCATTTCGAGAACGGTGTGCGTAGGCACGCGATGCGAGTGCAGTCATGTTCGACCCTCCAAAATCACTGCCGATGCGGCAGCGAAACCCCGATATGCCCGCAATCAAATAATGTCAATGACGTATTGTGATTGATATTTTTAGTGGCAAACCCTGTCGGTTTGAAAAGTGCCGAAATCCCGGGCAAGCGATGTTTTCTGACACACCTTATCGGCTGCAATTTGCGCCACAAACCCCGAGAGCCGACAGTCGCCTCCCGGCCCATCCGCAGTCAGTGGACGAGACCAGCGCCATGAACGCTGAACGTCAGCATTTGACGGAACCTGAAGTTCAACATGTCGCCGGTGAATGGCAGCAATGTCCCACTATCCGGCGTTCGCCGGTGGTGGCGGCAGTCGACCAACTCAAGCCGTTTCGGTGTGCCTTCCTGAACGTCGGCTCCCGCCGGAACCGGTCATTCGCTGGCTAATCGCAGAGATCGAAAATTACGGGCGCTCCATTCCATGCCGAATACAGGTTATGACCATCCCAGTAGCTTACCTTGCCGTCATGGACGGACCGCTTCGCGCGGAAGACGGTTTCCGCCGTCAGGCGCTCGACGCACGCAGGGCCGGTCTCGGGAACCTCGCAGCCCCTCTGGCCATAGCCGTCATCTGAGATCATCCGCGCAGGAATGGCCATCAGCAGCGCTGCGTACTTGGTCTCCTTAAGTACGATCGCGAACTGGTTCATGATGACCGAGTAGCCGGTTCGCGCGTGCACGATTCGCGGATCCCGGGAACCGAGGGCATGAAGCAGGGAAGAAACCGCTTGGGGCGTAACCAGTTTCGACTTGTCACGAATGATCCCCTCGCTCGCGTTCCTGCACCAGTCTCGAACATCAGCGGAGGTCGCGAGCGTCATCGGGATTGGGGTCCGACCGGCGAACTTCCGCGCCGAGGGCAGGTAATCCGATGTAGTGACGAAAATGCTCTTCTGAGCCGCCTCGACATCGGCAACGCCGTGGAGCGCTGCGACCGCCGACATGTCGATCTTGTTTCTTGGAGCGTAGCGTTTGGCTTGGACCAGCGTCAGTATGTCGCCCAGAGGATCCCGCTGAAGCACGCGGACGTCGATGCCTCCGTCGTTTGAGCCGGGGCCTAGCTCACATGTGAAACCTTGGGCCTGAAAGATCCGGAAAAGAAGCGTCTCGAATTGGCGCCAGTCTAATCTGTGGAGATCCTCTGGCCGCTTTGCAAAGTGAGTGTACAGCTCCTCGTAGACGTCTGCGATGTCCGGCTGGACCAGCCCACACACCCATTGCCAACCCTCGCGATCGAGGAACGGCCGAAATAGCGGGCTGTCGTCTTCGGGATAAATGTCGGCGCTTACACTGTCGTTGCGCTCATAACAGAAGCCGTGACGATGGAGCAGCTCGAAGAACTCCATGTCGAGACCGTCGAAGTCGCCATCGAGCGCGCGTCCAAGGTCGCCATCAAAGTGCAGGATCGTAACGACAGGGGGTGAGCTAGGCTCTCCTTTGACTCGTTCGGCATAGGACTGGAAGCCGCAGTCGAACCACAGCTCGTGTCGGGTTGCCCATGCCTGTATGGAACGCTGCAGGTTGGCCACAACGGCGTCCAGCTCGGCATCCGAGGGTATCGCCGTAGCGGCGTTCGGATCCTGATTTTCTCCAAGCACAATATCACTCCAATCCTGCGTGTGACACAGGCGCGCGCGCCGCCCGTCAATCTTATATGTCTGGACGGATCTGGTTCTTTTCGACCAAGATTCGCCGTTCCGACCAGGTAGCGGGAATGTCCGCTCACACTGCAACCGGTAATTTGTAGCTTGATAGCTGCCGGAGCAGCTCCGCGCCCCAACCCGGTTGTTCAGGAAGTGGACTGGCGTCGCCGAAAGCTATCACCCCACTGCCCATGGCCGAGAACCATCCATAACGGGGCCGGAATCACACCCCGTTTATCACTTCGTGCTCGACGCAGCGTATCTACAGTCTTTCTCGCGCGACAAGAACCTCTCGGTCGAGACCTATCCTACTCGCACGGCAGGATATGGCGATCTCGCAATGGGGCACGCTGAGCTATGTCCCGATCAAGGCCGGGTTCGGAAAATCCATCACCTTCGGCATGTCGTTCGACGCGGCGGGACACAAGCTCAGCCAAAGCTGGAGCTACAAAGCGCGCGGCGCGGGCATCTTCGGCGCCGCCT
>Ga0116227_10015617_pt1 | contig 11198 bp, 8 predicted proteins | sample S1TSphgellanicum_FD_89693 | JGI IMG/M metagenome (GOLD analysis project Ga0116227, IMG submission 89693) | Host-associated microbial communities from peat moss isolated from Minnesota, USA - S1T2_Fb - Sphagnum magellanicum MG | ecosystem: Host-associated > Plants > Peat moss > Unclassified... | reverse complement strand
GGATATAGAGGCGGCTCTGGAACAGGATGAATGGTTCCGATTCGCGGCCACCGGTCGCGATCAGCGGGACGGCAGCAGGATCAGGATTCGCGCTGAGCAGCTCCTGGTACTTCTCCGGTAAGGCCTCCGTCTCTTCGGCGATCTGCGAGGAAGTGATGCAGATATGACCTTCGCCCAGCTTTTTGGACAGCAGGTAGGCATACGGCTTAAGCGCAGGAATGTCGAAATATTCAGCGAACTGCTGATGCGGATCGGTAGTCGTAAACATGGTGGGAACCGGCAGCAAAAAGCCGCCCGGCCGCCCTGAAAAAAGGGAGTCCGGACGGCTGCACTAAGTTACGAAAAGGCGTTTGCTTTTTCGCGCTGCGGTTCTGTTCAGGAACGTGGTTCGAGGGGCGTGGCGGAGAGGTTTCCATCGGAATCTACGTATCCGAAGAGGTGCTCTTCATGGTAGGCCCGGTGTGCGTTGCAGCGGCGCTGCTCGATGCGCTCGCAGGCCACCGGCAGGTGCTCCGAGGCGTCCGGCGGGGCGACGTCTGATTTTCCGAAGATGAGCTTGAGTATAGACATGGGTTTGGGGGAATCACTCCGTTTTCCGGAGTTTGTTAAACAAAGAAGGCTGTCTCATTACCGAGACAGCCTTCGCTTTATCTTAGTATGAATTCGGTATTCTCTTAGATAACTTTTACGTTGATGGCGTTGAGTCCTTTACGGCCGTCCTGCACATCAAAGCTGACGCGATCGCTTTCGCGGATTGCATCAATGAGACCGGAGTGATGAACGAAGATATCCTCACCTTCAGCAGGGGAGATAAATCCGAAGCCCTTTGTCTCATTGAAAAATTTTACTGTTCCTTCTTGCATTACTAACGATTGAAAAATGAAACGCGAAGATAAGCAATAATTTTTGATGAACAAGATATTTTTATTCTAATTGGATTATGTTTAGCGGGGGACTCAGAGGTTGATTGAGTTTACAATCTGCCAAACATCTTATTTCTCTCACTTGCTAACTTTGCAAAAGACAATATCTAATATCTATGGAACCTATTACAATTGCCTCTATTGCCACTGTAGTTCAATTTCTGGCAAACAGAGCTGCAGGTACAGCATTTGACACATCAATTGAAAAATTGACGGAACGTAGTGTCAAGTGGGTGAAAACACTGTTCTGGAAAGATAATATTCCGGAACCGATTCTTCAGCGTCTAATTGATAAGCCTGAAAGCGAAGGCAGGAGGCAAGCTGTTGCAGCTATGATCGTTACGGATATTGAAGATAATCCGGGCAACGCACAATGGCTCAAAGAACTGTCGCAGGCATTAATGCAGCATTCTCGAAACATAACGATCTCTCATAGCAAAAACGTTAATACCGGTAATATTAGCGCAGGCGGGTCTGTAACTCTTGGCGATAATTAATAGGACATGCACGGCGATATTAAGAACGTCAATTATGGCAATATCTCTGCAGAAGGCGATGTCATTCTTGGCGATGTTATTATTCATCTATCAGAAGCAGCGCAGTACATAGATCTGCAGGAGAAGCTTAGTGGTCTTCATGATAAATCTCGGAGAAAAGAACAACAAATTGCTACAGCATATACTAAAGGTGCAACGTTTCTTATCGATGATCTGACTTCTGAACTTGAAAGTATTAAACACGAAATCGTCGCTGTTCAGCAGAATATTAAGGATTTGAAGGATGCTGTAATCGCGCTCGCTGCTGATTTCAACAATATTACAATCAATACGGAAAGGTTGCGCCTGGCACGTGTGTACTTTAAGGAGGGCCGGTATCAGGAGGCGCGAGCTGTTTTTGATTCAGAATTAGAGTTGATGTCTAGTGAATTGAATGCTCTCCTAAGTCGCAAAGCACGATTAACAGAAGAATCTGTTGAGATAGATGCCAAACTCGAGAGTAAGGCAAATGAATATATGGTTCTTGCGGAGCTTACCATTCTTGCCTTTGACAATTCAAGTCGGTATGAGCAAGTTGAAAACTATTTACGACTTGCAATTAGTGCAAAGAGAACTGCAGCTATCTTATTTACATACGCACGTTTCTTGAGACAACAGGGCAAATTTGACCAATCCATTATTGCTTATAACAATGCTATAGATGAGTATCAAATTTTGAATGAGTTGAACGAAGGGCAGGCCAATAAAGAGTTAGCAGCAACGATCAACAGTCTTGGAGGTTTATTTGAAGAAATCGGCGATTTCACCCGTGCTGAAGAAACGCTATTGTCATCTCTGAAATTTTGCGAAGAAGCTGCATCATCGGATGATGCAGATGCTCTTGTAAACTTAGCAACAACACTTTCGAATATCGGGACCTTGCAAAATAGGCTCTCTAAATTGCACGAAGCAGAAGGCTACTTTTCACGCGCACACGCCATCCATCGTCGGCTCCCGACTGTAGCTACTGAAAAATTCAGACTTCAACTTGCAAAATCAAACGCTCATTTTGCATCGCTTTTATTCAAAACAGGAAATTACCCAGATGCAAAATTGTACTTGTCAAATGCAATTAACCTCTGTAATGCAGAAGCTCCTAAGAATCCACGTGTTTATCCATTTCTGGCAACGCTCCTTCGCGATATTGGCAACATCTACCTTCAAACTGGAGAATTCCAGCACGCCATAGAATCATATGAAGAATCCATCAATATATTTAGCCAACTCGCTGCAGATAATCCTAGTGCATTTCTGAGAGACTTTGCGCGCGTGTTGGCTGCGGTGGCTCATGCATATTCAGTCATAGAAAACTTTGTTTTAGCTACCGAATTGTATCGGAATGCTATCACGATTTTTCGCAAATTAATTCAACAGGAAAGAAAGATTTACCTCCCTGACTTGGCACTTGCATTAGGGAACTACGGCGATCATCTTAGATATAAAGGAGATTATCAGGAAGGACTTCAGGAAAGCATAACATCATTCGAATACTGGGAAGAATTATATAAGAATCGCGACCCTGCTTACCAAGAGAACATTTCAATATTTGCAGCCAGCTTAAGCCTTGCATATCAAAGCGTTGGCAATAAGCCTCAATCAATTTATTATGCAGAGTTCTGTCTTCGTGAAGCGGTCCCAATAGGCGATTACTCTGAAGGAGCACGTAAATCTATCTCAATTGCGAACGAGATTCTCCAGAACTGGAACCGATCTCAAAGTTGAAAGGTGGTAGTATTTTTCACTACAGTCAATTTTAACTATGTTAATATACATAATATTCGTGTTAGAATTGCGCATCGACAATCACTTCCCGATACAAAACTCCCCGAAAATCGCTCCGAGCACGTCCCGGTCGTGCAACACCTGCCCGGTCAGCTCGCCGATATAATGCAGGGCCTGACGGATATCCAGCGCAATCAGGTCCGAAGGGATATCGTCGGCTAATCCACGACGGATGTCTTCAACCGCGGCCGCGATCTGCTGCAGGGCAGCCAGGTGCCGCGTGTTCGTGATCACCGTATCGCCGGGACGTACTTCCTCCGACTGGATCATGCGCTTCAGGCGCCGCTTCAGCTCGTCGAGCCCCAGGTTGAGCTTCGCCGAAATCGGCAGCGCTTCATCGATGGCTACCGTTTCCGCGCCCGCAACGTCGGTTTTATTCAGGAGTACGATGAATGGCTTGTCCAGCGCACGGAGCCAGTCAAGCGCAGGCTCCAGCTCCTGCCGGTCCCCGGAAAGCGTATCGAACAGGTACAGCACGATGTCGGCTTCGGCTGCTTTTTTACGGCTCCGCGCGATGCCCTGCTGCTCGATTACATCGGCGGTCTCTTCGCGGATGCCGGCCGTATCGATAAAGCGGTACAGAATGCCGTCGATATTCATCGTCTCCTCGATCGTGTCCCGTGTCGTTCCCGCAATATCGCTGACAATGGCGCGCTCCTCGTTCAGCAGCGCGTTCAGCAGGGTGCTCTTCCCCGCATTCGGCGCACCGATGATCGCGACCGCAACGCCGTTTTTTACCGCATTGCCTAGGCGGAACGAGTTAATCAGTTGAGTCGTTGAAAGGCTGATGCGGTCCAAAAGCGCATGCAGCTGCGTGCGGTCTGCAAACTCAACGTCTTCCTGCGAGAAGTCCAATTCCAGCTCGATGAGCGCCGAGAAGCGGATCAGCTCGCCGCGCATCTGCTTCAGGTCCGAGGAAAACCCGCCGCGAAGCTGGTGCATCGCCGACTGCTGCGCCGCTTTGGTCTCCGCAGCGATCAGGTCTGCGACGGCTTCTGCCTGCGTCAGGTCCATTTTACCGTTCAGGAATGCCCGTTGCGTAAACTCACCGGCCTGCGCCGGCAACGCACCGGCGGTCACGCAAAGCCCGATAACACGCTGCAGAACGTACGCGGATCCATGGCAGGAAATCTCCACGACATCCTCACCTGTATAGGAATTCGGGGCTTTAAAAAGCGATATAACAACCTCGTCGACCAACTCATCTGCGCCGGAACTACGATCAACAATGCGGCCGAAATGCAGGGAATGCGATGCCTGGGCAGCAAGATCCTTTCCCTTGAAAAACCGATCGGTGATGCCGATTGCCTCCGGTCCGCTGAGCCGGATCACCCCGATGGCACCACTGCCCGGCGGCGTGGAAAGGGCCACGATCGTACTCCCCGTATTGTAATTAAGATTCACAACGCGAAGGTCCGAATTAGTTGGCTGCTTGACTGAATAGCGGAATCGACCGCTGCCTGACAGACCTCTGGGAAAGGCGCCTGAATCGTTGACTCGTTTTGCTCTAAAGTAAAAATCCCGAAGCATCAGCTTGCAGAACGAGCGTTATATACGCGGGTACTTCAGGTTCAGGCACTTCAGAAATACTTACTTCAAATTATGTCGATTCAGCCGACCAGCCAGTCAACCATTCAGCCATTCACTCAAAAACAGGATCCCGGTTCTCCAGCGCCTGATACACGGCTACGCTGCCCGCGAAGCTGGTCCAAAGAAGTAAGGGTGCGTAATTAACCGCGAATTTCCAGCCGCGCTTGCGGGCGAGCAACAGGCTTGCAAGCGCCAGGCCCGCATCCTTGACCGTCCAGATCGCGGCCAGCACCGGGCTTTTCTTGCGGAAATACGCGTAACCGAAGCTCATATAGATGATCCATATCCCGGCCTGAAGCAACAGCAGGGCCTTATCGCGGCGATCCTTATCGGGATCGTTCAGCAAGGTGTAAAGCGCGCGCACGACGAAAATATTAATCAGCACCCAGGCCGGACCGAAGACCCAGCCCGGCGGAGCCCAGGGTGCTTGCTTAAAGTTGTTTTCGTAGAGTCCGCGGTTCTTTTTGGGGTTCCCGGTTACGAGCTGCCCGATTAAAATGGTCGCTCCATAGAACAAGACGGCCGCCCAGACCGGGAAAGGGCGGCGGGACTTCAATGCAGGCTTCATAAGGCTCGTTTTTGACAAGGAGCGCAAAAAGCTATGCCATTGGGATTAGTTGCATAGGTGATAGGTGAAGCCGCCTGAAAGACTTTTGGAACGGGTCCGGAAAGAAAACAGAAATTCAAAAACAGCGCCTTTCGCTTTTTTGCCCGTCAATGGCTCAACTTTACTGTCTTCCATAGAAAAGGGACAAGACGCGGTATGGTTTCGACTGTAGCCGGACCGAGTCGGCGCCGAGGAAATTCCGCAGCTCTTTCGGAACTTCTGCATCGTTTGCGATAATAAGTATATCGGGATGGGCATTCCTGACGTACCAGAAGACCTGCAGGCCCGGAGAAACAGCGGAAAGGCCCTGCGCGCGTACAACCTGCATCAGGGGCGTGTGCCATTTCAGGCGGGCAGCTTCCTCCGCATTGCCGGCACCGGGCGGAACGTCCGACAAATAGGGAGCCTGCAACGACACGGCCTGATACTGCGGATGCTCGAAGGCCAGCAGCTCCAGCGGATAAAAAATTACACTGGCGCGGGTTGCGCTGCGATCCGGCTCCACCGGAGACTTTATGACGGCGGCTTTAAGGCTGTCATAAGGTCGTGAGATCGCGGGAATCCGCTGCAGGAGCTTATAATCGGACTGCAGAATGCGGTCGGTGAGATAGGTATTCCTGCTGAAGCTGCGATTGACGACAAAGCCTGTGAACGGCAATGCAAGACAGAGCGCTAGTACCGGATACTGTTTGCGGGCTGCGAGTACCGGCAGGCAGATCAGCAGCGTGCTGACGGCTGCAAGCGGGATCATCGCCGTAAAGAGCTGTCCCGCATCCGCCGAGAAATCCACCCCGAGAAACCAGGCGATGATACCGGCCGCAAGCGCGATCGCCACTCCGGTCAACGTGCGCTGCGCCGCAACCGGAAAAGGGCCTGCCACTTTACAGGTCAGCAGCAACAGCAGCGCGTAGGGCCAGAGCATGCTCAGGTTCAGCAGCACCGGCACCATCAGGCCCGGATGGACATGAAACCCTTGTAAGACGGCGCCATCGGTGGCGTAAAATGGCAGCGGGCCGCTTAATCCGAGGTACAGCAGGGCCGGCCACCCGACAAGCAGGAAAGCAATACCCGCCGTTTCCAGAAGCTGTCGCTTGGCGCGCGGCTTTTCCCGCCATTGCAGGAAAGCGATGACCGATATTCCGGCCAGCGCAACGGGCAGCGTCGCGCTATGAAACAGCCCTGCCGCAGCGAGCATCCAGGTCGGCTCCCGCAGATTCCGCTCCCGCAGCCGCAGCAGAAGCGCAGCGCCTAAGACGCCCCAAAGCAGCAGTTTCGGGTACTGCGCCACCGGAGCCGGCAGCAGACTGAACGCGTTGATCCAGCCGCGCGGAAGCAATGCGGCAGGCGGGGTAAAGATCAATAGCGGCCCGATGAGCATTGCCGGCAGGATACCCAGGCCAGGAGCAACGCGAAGCAGGCGATACAGTCCCATGCTCAGCAGCGCCGCAAGCGAGGGATACACAACGAGGGGCAAGGCATACAGCGAGCGGATATTGCAAAGCTTCGAAAGCAGCGCCAGGCTCCAGATATCGCCCCAATGATAGGGCTGCGCCACAGGAACGGCGGGCGTTGCAAGATCGACCAGCCGGTTCTCCTGCCCGCTCAGCAGGAGATGATCCGCAAGCCGCGCATAATAGCTCAGGTCCCCGGATGGATACTTCAGCCACTGACTGTCGGAGCTGAAGGCCTGCGCGTAAAACAGGAGAAAGCCCAGCATTCCCGTCAGGCCCGCCAGCCATTCGCCCCTTACTTTGATGGCCGGATCCCGACGACCCGACAGACTTCCGATCACCAGCAAGGGTACCGGCACCAACAGGCTCAGTCCGCCGCTCTGCACTATTGCAAAGCCGGACACGAGCAGCAAAAAGCCGGTCAGCGCGTTTTCAAAGCAGACGAGCTGCAGCCCGCGCCGGCCGGACAGTCGTTGCAATACGAACCCGCACGCGCTGCAGCTCAGCAATGCGAGCGCTCCGAAAAGCAGGCCCAGCGGCACATCGGCCCAGGCAAGAAATGCAGTCGTTTCGATGGCGCTAAATTCCGCATTCGGAGCTTGCCGCCGATAACAAAAAAAACAGCGATCCGGAATAAATCGCTGCGGGGGGCCGGGGGACGGTCAGGAGGCCCTTTTGTTGCCCGACTTGTACGTCCGGGTGACGGAGCGAAAAAGCGGTACGCTAAACATTTCTTAAGCCGCAACCGGCATAGCTTGAATGCTTAGCTTTATAGCAGGCACTGCGCCGGAAGGCCTCGCCTGCCATCTTAAATCTTCGTTCTTAAATCGCAAATCATTAATGGAAGCTACCACTACAGCCGCACCATCCGGCGGTGCGTTTCTCATTCAGCCTTCCGCACCGGAAGCGACATTCACGCCTGAGGATTTCAGCGAGGAGCAACGGGCGATCGCCCACATGTGCGCGGATTTCCTGGAAAAAGAAGTGTTCCCCAAACTTGTCGCCATCGACGCGCAGGAGCCGGGACTGATGGAGAGCCTGCTCAATAAGGCCGGCGAGCTCGGGCTTCTCGGCGCGGCATTCCCGGAAGCGCTGGGCGGGCTCGGCGAAGACTTCGTCACATCCTGCATCATTACGGAATCCCTGGGTGGCGGCCACTCCTTCCCGGTAGCGGTCACGGCGCATAACGGCATCGGCTCCCTGCCGATCCTGTACTTCGGTACCGAAGCGCAGAAGCAGAAGTACATTCCCAAGCTTGCCACCGGCGAAATGAAGGGCGCTTATGCGCTTACCGAACCGGGATCCGGCTCCGATGCGCTCGGCGCCAAGACCACGGCTACGCTGAGCGAGGACGGCAAAAACTATATCATCAACGGCCAGAAAATCTGGATCACGAATGCCGGATTCGCAGATGTGTTCACGGTATTCGCCAAGATCGACGGCAAGGACTTTACAGCATTCATCGTCGACAAAGGCACGCCGGGACTGAGCCTGGGCGCGGAAGAACATAAGATGGGCATCAAGGGCTCATCGACGCGGCAGGTGTTTTTTGAAAACGTGACCGTGCCGGTGGAGAACCTGCTCGGCGAAGTCGGCAAGGGCCATATCATCGCGTTCAATATCCTGAACATCGGCCGGCTGAAGCTTTGCGCTGCAACCCAGGGTGGCGCGAAAGGCGCGCTGCAGATCTCCGTCAAATATGCCGCGACCCGCGAGCAGTTCAAGACACCGATCGCGCAGTTCGGCGCCATCAAGCACAAGATCGCGGAGATGGTGATCAGGGTCATGGCTACCGAAAGCGCCATGTACCGCGCGGCCAAATGGATCGACGAGAAGGAGCAGGAAGCGATGGCCTCCGGCAAGGAAAGCGGAGCGGCGCTCCTGGGCGCCGCAGAAGAGTACGCCATCGAATGCGCGATGCTCAAGGTGATCGGCTCCGAGACGCTGGATTACGTCGTCGACGAGGGCGTGCAGATCCACGGCGGCAACGGCTTCTCGGACGAATACGATATCAGCCGCGCATATCGCGACAGCCGCATCAACCGCATCTTCGAAGGCACCAATGAGATCAACCGCCTGCTGACGCTTGACATGTATCTGAAGCGCGCCATGAAGGGCCGCATAAACCTGATGGGCCCGGCGATGAGCGTTCAGAAAGAGCTGATGAGCATCCCCGATTTCGGCAGCGGCGACGAAGGCCATTTTGCAGCGGAGATCAAAGCAGTCGATGCTTTCAAGAAAGCGATCCTGATGTGTGCCGGCGGCGCCGTTCAGAAGCTGATGCAGCACATCGAAGGCGAACAGGAGGTGCTGATGTATCTCGCCGATATGGCGCTGGACGCCTTCCAGGCCGAAAGCCTGCTGCTACGCGCCCGGAAGATGGAAACGGCCGGCGATGAGAAAGCTGCGCTGGTGACGGATGTCGCGCGCACATTCATCACGGACGCCGCAGACCGGATCGCGCACGCCGGCCGCAACGCAATCAACGCATTCGCCGAGGGCGACGAGCAGCGCATGATGCTGATGGGCCTGAAGCGGTTTACAAAGGTGCAGAGCTTCAACACGAAGGAAGCCCGCCGGCGGATCGCGGCAGCGACCATGGAAGCGGGAGGGTATCCGCTGCCCTGGTAGGTATGTTCATGAGTCGTAAGTCGTAAGTCGTGAGTCGTGAGTCATAAAGCGGGAACCCACGTAGTATGGGCCGAGAATCCCAGGCTGGAATTCCACATCAAACATCAACAACGCGATTCTCCGGGATCGCGTTTTTCTTTTGCGGAGCGGGATTCAATGACCTCTTGCTGTACTCCGCTGCTTGCTTCGTCGCTCCCCGAGCCTCGCTCCTCGCAATGCGCGTTACTCCCGCCGTCGGTTCCTGGTGTCTCCGCTGCTTGATTCGTCGCTCCCCGGGCCTCGCTCCTCGCAATGCGCGATTCCGTACCTGTCGGTTCCCGATCCTCATTTATGATAAGGTTCCCGCTCCACTGCAAACTGAAAACTGCCTACTGCAAACTCCAAACACTCCGCTACTTGCAAGATGTGATTGCGAACCTCGGTGAAAACGCCAATATTTAGCCCTGAAACGGCCCTGCAGCGCGTGATCCGGGAACTCGACGGCCGTCGACAATCACAGCCTAAATCCAATTGCCATGCTGTCTCCGGTCATCAACCTGATCCTGCTGCTTGCGTTCACGTACTTTATCGGCGGACTGATCATCAGCGCCATCAACGAGGCACTCAGCGGCGCGTTCCGTCAACGGCCGCGGCACTTGCGGGAAGGTCTCGAAAACCTGTTCTTTGATCCGACCTGGAAGAAATACATCACAACGGAGTTTCTGTCGAGCCCCTTCATCGAAAGCCTGCTGCGCAGGAAAGAACGGTTCCCCGCCTATATCCCGGCGAAGAACTTCGCCCAGGCCATCATTCTGCATTGCAACATCGACCGGAAGCATTTGGACGCTGCATCCGTGATGTCCGCCCTCGATGCGGCAAGTTGCCTGCCGCCGAAAATGAAGGACGTGATCCGGGGCTTTATCAACGAAGGCCATGTCAGCATCCGGCAACTGGAACGGAGCCTCGAAGACTTTTATGAGAGTGCGATGCAGCGGGTCAGCGGCTGGTACACGCGCTTTACGCGACGGGTGGTGTTCGTGCTTTCCTTCCTGATGGCCGCCAGTCTGAACATCGATACGCTCAGGATCGTCGGCGAAGGACTTTCCGACAAGCAGCATTTGGAACAGGCGGCTAACAATATCGTGAGCCAGGTAAACAACATCAATGGCAGCGGGAATATGAATGTGGTGATGAGCGGCGACACGGTGCGCATTGCAGTAAAACGCGAGAGCATCCCGCTCGTCGACTCAAACAGATCGTATAAAGAAGTGCTTGCAAGCATCGACAGTGCGGCCCGCGGAAGGATCAGCGATGTGCAGCTGGTATATCAGTCGACGACGGGTTACGGGATCGGTTACGCGGGACTCGCAGATTTTCAGAAGGACTGGGGTTATATGCCGTATTCGAATCACTGGCTCTGGATCCATTGGGGCTTTTTCTGGAAGAAGTTTATCGGTCTGCTGCTGACCGCATTCGCCCTGCAGCTCGGCAGCGCGTATTGGTTCGGGCTGCTGAACAAGGTCGTGAGCATCCGTTCCGCAGGCATTAAACCCGGCGAAAAGAATAGTCAGAAAGAGGAAAGCTGAGTACCCGCACAGGATTTTTAGGTAGATGGCAGTGTGGCCGCCCCTCATGGCGCCCCGGGTGTGCATTACCTGCCGATACCGGAAAAGCTCAGATCCCGCCGCTGACAAGCGCT
>Ga0116227_10015616_pt1 | contig 11199 bp, 5 predicted proteins | sample S1TSphgellanicum_FD_89693 | JGI IMG/M metagenome (GOLD analysis project Ga0116227, IMG submission 89693) | Host-associated microbial communities from peat moss isolated from Minnesota, USA - S1T2_Fb - Sphagnum magellanicum MG | ecosystem: Host-associated > Plants > Peat moss > Unclassified... | reverse complement strand
GGAAGGTGCACTAGGATATGCAAGAGAAATTCGCCAGCTTGCAGGTTTGTCGAGAGCTGCTGGACATGAGTCATGACGTCGAACGAAGCTCTGCCGGAGCTCTTCTGCACTACGACAGCCATGAGCAGAAGGGTTCAGGGTTCAGGGTTGAACCCTTTACTCTTGACAATTGGTGGGATTGTGTCAGGGCAGCCGATGCATATTCTGATCAAGCCGGATCAAGCCGGTCACACAGCGCCTTGGAATTAGGACACTTTAGCTGGCGGCTCATGATCATGCTTCTAATGTGAGCAAATTCGGCTTGAGCAAATTAGAAGGATTCAGATCATATCCCGGGGTGGCAACTCTTTCAGGGTGTTTGAACTTTTTATTATAATTTCTAATGCTTATGAAACTTTTAAATTTTTCATTGTTAATTATTATAGGTAATTATAGCTATTATTTTTTAAATTTAATTTCTAATTTTCATTAGCAATTATGATATATGTGGTTAGTAGGCTACACTAACTAACCTATAAGTACCTTAGACTAAATAAGTTATTAGGCCTTAAACCTTAAACCTTATAACCATTGTTTAATTTTCATTGTGGTAAATGTTTAATTATGTTGATGTGAAAAAAATTGGGTGAACTTCTTGAAAAGTATTTTAAATATATTATGGGAACATTTGACAAAATTTGAAATGAATCTATTATGCATGAAATGCCCAAAAATAGTTTGAAAATGATGTGACCAATGTTTTTCATTGCTTAAAAGACTTTTAAATAAGCTTTAAAAAATAAAAATGACATTTTAATGTGAAGTTTCTTCCATATACCTTTACATAATATTATAATATAACATCTTTTAGGGTCATAAGAAACAAAATAATATTTTTGTTGACTTGATATGTCATGATTTCAAGAATAGTTTACAAAATAAAGAGTTTAAAAATAATAGTCTTAAAGGTAAGTCGCTCCTACTAGCCAATTTGAACCCCTTTACATCATTCATATAACTACAACAAAATAGCATCAAATTAGGGGAAAATGTGTGTGAATTAATACCATCCATTTGTTGTATTAAATTTACAAGATTGTAAATATAAGAAAATTAAAAACAAATGAATTTTTAAAAAATAAAAAATACATTTGATCTAACTATTAAAGGTAGAAAAACTTCGAGTTAACTATTTCTAGGCATCCTAGTTACAAGTTACTAGTGGTACTTAGTGTCCTTACCCAAGGATGAAGCCTTTAGGGTAATTAATTATGTGGTTGATAGTTGTCAATCATTAACTTAAGAGGATTTCTAAGAGGGATTTGGATGGAAATCAGCTACTTTCTAGGGGGAATTGTAGGCCTTAGGAGAGTTAGGGGGAAGATAAGGAAGAGGATAAGGAGATGGAGGTAAAATAGGATCTCGCTCCACCTCTTTGAAAAAGAGGGTTCTATCTTCCTTACTCTTTTATCCTTTAGAACTATGCTTATACTCTCCCATACGTTGGTATGACTTTTGGGGGAAGTAAAGAGAAGGTTGTATGATCTAAGTGTGTTTTATGGAAGGTAGTTAAAAATAGCAAAACATGAGGTAAGAAAAAATGAGTGAAAGAATAAATCAGAAGAGAGAAATATAAAAAAAACTTTCTATAGCAACTAATGTTGCTATTAAACTCTACTATGAAGAGGTGTTAAATCCAAGCCAGAGGTCAACATTCAAAATGCAAATCCTCGTGGAGAAAGCAATGGAGTAGGTTGGTACAAATGGATTTAATTCCTACAAAACTATCCCACATTACTATAACAACATATTTGCATTTCAATATGAACACATTCATAATTGTTGCCTTGATTCTAAACACACTTAACTTTTAAGTTCATTACAAACACCATATTCATGGTTATTTCATGTGACCAAAATCTTTACTTCAAAATACAATGTAGAAAACCTAGAGACAAAATTATATTTCATCATAATTTTGATACTATAGAAAATTCACACAACAATATGAATATGAAAATCACTGCAGAAGTTTGTACTTCTCCATTTTATTAAAAAATTTAGATAGAATACAGCAAAATTCCATGTTGGGTTGAAATGAAATCAAAACACCAAAATAATAGTTGTAATATATCAAAATAAAATTTGTGGTTTTTTTACTACAAAATACCTACAACTATTTTTTTACTCCCTAAATAGTGTGTCTAAGAATGAAATTTTTTTTCCCATAACTCCATCTTTGGGCAATCCCAAGTCACATCAACATGATTCAAAACCAAACAAGAATTCAAAATTCAAACTTACAATGTTCCATGATTAGTCCCTATCCTAAATGCCTTGTTCATCCAAAACAATATAATCAACTTACCCCTTTAACATTACCCTCTTTGTATTATGGATTCCATCCCTAAAATCTTTATGAAATGACAAAAAATGAAATGAAAATAGTCTACAACCTTGTTAACATCTGGCTTCTCCACTATAATCTTTGTAGTCTTAACTTTTGCAAAAACTAATGGTTTTGTACCCACCTTTGGCTCTGTAGTTCTGACCTCCTCCTCCATTAATTTAATTTGTGGTTCTACTTCTAGGGGTTTTATCTTTGATACCTCTACTTCTATTGTTGGAATAGTTTCCACTTGTTATTATCCTTGAGTTGTTTGTGGTTCTTTCTCTTCCTAGCCCCTTCATTTAAGGTCTTGTGGCTCTTTAATTGACACTTCTTCCTCCTGAGTTATCCCTCCTTTGAAGTCTTGTGGTTCCTTAGTCTGCACTTCCTCCCCTTGAACTATCTTGTTGGGTTCAATCTCTTCATCATGGCCTGATGCCTTCATACTTGTTGGACTACCACAAATAAATCTAGAAAATTACTTTGATAAACGTCCAACTTGTATTTCAAGGTTCTTTCATCAACTCTATTCTAAGCCAAATTCTTTTCCAACTCCTTTGCAACATCCAACCATTCCTCAGATTCCTTCATCTTATTATTGTCCTCATTAGAATGTAATATTGTAACATTTGTTCATAATCCTCCACTCTTTTCTCGACAGCAATTGGGTTTAGACTCTTCCTTTGCTCATGTGTAATCTCTAGTTATGCATGTAGTTGCTATATATTCCTTTGATACTCCTTATTTTCCTCCACCAACTTCTCTTTTTCTACCTTTGCTATCCTTTTTCTAAGTTTTTCAAAATTCAACATAGAAGCATTCTTTAGATTCACCAATTCCAAATTTGTCAAAACATTTCCCTTCTCCTTCTTTTCCTTAGCCAATGATTGCACCTGATTACCCAAAGCTTCTTGTTGTTATTTGTAACGAAACAATGCCTCTACCCATTTTCTCTTTGTAGTTTCCCAAGCATTGGTCATCTTCTTCAACTTTTGCAGTTCTTCAACTTGTGATTTTTTAAAAATTGTCTTTGCCTTAAACTCCTTATTTTCATCCTGTAATTTTTGTATGAATGTTTTGATCTTCTACTCATTTCGATCCCGTTCTTCTTCCATATTTCTATGTTATGTTTATACTCCTTCTAGAAGTCCCTCTCCTTGTCCAATTCCACCTATAGTACTGCCTTCTGCTTCTTGTTTGTGGCCAACCTGTTCCTTAGACTATTCACCTCCAAATTCAAAACCCCATATTCAAATTCACAATTGCCATAGTTTGAAACAATTCAACTACCTTATCAATTTACATTACTTCTATAACTACTTCTTCCACAAATTTTGGTGTATTTGTCTCTATCATAGGATTTTTGGATCCTTCTACAAATGATCCCATCCCCTGCACTAATATGTTCCCCAATCCAAACTCAAATGGTTGTCCTTCTATATATCCTAGTCTACTAATTAGTACTTATAGATATGGCGATCTGAACATTGTTAAAGGAGGTTGTGTTTCCACTCTCTTCGTCTATAGTCGAATAGCATGTAGACCTTGTGTTTACTACTATTATGGTTGTTGTTGCTATTGTTGTTGCTGCAAATGATGTTGTAAATGCTGGAAATGTTGTGGACTTCCAATGGTGTCCATTTAATCTTCATATATGTCCCCATCCAAGTGCAAATGTTTTTCACCTTTTGGAAACCTTGTGTCATGTTCCTTCTTAACTTTCTACCTTTGTTCCTTCAATTGTCTCTCCTATGGAGATGTCATATGTGGTACATGTGTAGTTTGTTTAGATGCCTTTACCATTGGTGGTGCTGCTTGTACCAATGTTGGCACTTCAGATGGTGCCACTAGATCTCCCCCTCATCATTTTCTATGCCCATGCTTATGTGTTCTCCTATTCCTCCTTAATTCTTGATCCTAAGGCTCCACCTTCCTTAGCTTTGTTCTTCCTCCGAAAAGCACTTCTTGGAAATTCTACTACAACCTTCCTTCTATTTTCTAATGTTGTCTACATCTCTTCTCTCACTAATAGAAAACCCCCCTTTTTTAACCAAAAGTTTTCAACTACATGACATTTGCAACTATGTTTCAACTATATTTTTTTAATTTTAAAAATAGAATTATGGCAATTACCAATTAAGTTGATTTGTTTACTATATTGGTATATAATTGAAAGCATTTTTCAATTGTGTCGTCATTTGCCAAATATTCCCAGCATCAACAATGTCTCCAAGTTGAACTTCCAACTATGTAATTGGTAAACAATGTGTACCATGTTTCAACTAAGGGATCATTTTTGAAATATTTTTGGCATCTAAGGTTCTTTAATTAACACACAGTAAAGATATTAACTAGTGTTCAACTATTTTGGATGATGAAATGTACAAAAAGATGGATGAAATACAATCCTATTTGCAACTATCTCTTTCAACTAGGTTAAATAACTAATAGGCAACTTTAATTTTATACATATGATATTATAATATTTATTTAAAATTATGATAACATTAAATTACATGTAAATTGTATTTGTATAAATGAATGTTTTTTTGTATGCATGTAAATATTAAACTTTCATTTCAAAACAAATTTTAATAAATTTTAAAAATATATTAGTACCAATGTTTATGTTTAATACACATGTAATTTATTATTTCTATGTAAATCATTATAACATATCAAGTACTGATACATAATTAATAATATTGTGCAACTATAATGTTTATTCATTTTAATACACATGATATCTTAATATTTGTTTAAAATTATGATAAAAATTCATTAAACATTAATGTACCTTATGTCATTGGCCCAAGTTTGAATGCATTCGATTAAATTTTCCTTCCAAACCCTTTTTTGCAATTTGTTTGAGTTTCCAACAACAATATGTACCCACCAAAAATTCAATAATATTGTTCACATTTTAGGTCTCAAAATTATGAAATCAACTTTATTAAATTGAACTTGGCGAGGGCTTTCCAACAATACCAAGAATGCCCCCAAGTTTCAATATAGTTTTCAATCTTGGTTTTTCAAAATATTCAATGAAAAAATGGTTCAATAATCAATAGATTCCACACTGTAGCTCCAAACATTCTAAACCAAGTTGTTGCACCCCTATTCACTGAAAACTTTTTGATGACAAGTTCCATAGCATAACCTAAAACACTGTGGCTTGAGAGATATCATTATGACAAAACAAAACAAACCACCTTCCTTCATGGATAAATAAGGTAACATGTGTTGTTGGCCCCAAATGTGAACACACTCAACTCATTTTTCCTTCTAAACCCAATTTGTTGTAATTTGTTTGAATTTTCAACAACAAAATTCAATATCTTCCACACCTTAAATATGAAAATTATGAAATAAATTTCATTAAATCTAACTTAGCAATTATTTTCCAACAGCACCAAATACACCTTTGGATTCAAGTAAAATTTCTATTTATGATTTTATTAATGTTTGTTAAGAAAATGGTTCAATAATCAATAACCTTTGCATTGTAGTTCCAAAACATTTTAACCCAAGTCAATGCACCCCTATTCATTGTTAGGTTTTAAAAGATATCAATAACATTATATGAAATAATTTGGTTTACGAAATTTCAACATGATAGAATACAACAACATAAATTATCTACCTTCTTTAATAGTACTTGATATGTTGTAAAGTAAAATTGGATTTACATAGAAATTATAAATCATGCATGTATTGAACATACACATTGTTAAGTTGACTTATATTTCAGAATTTTTTTAAAAATTATTTTCAAATTAAAATGTAATATTTATATGCACAAAAACATTCATCATACATGTAAGCATTCATGGATAAAAAATAATTTACATGTACCTTAATAATTAATGAATATTTATTACAATTTTAAAATTATATTAAGACATCATATGTATAAAAATGAATAAACATTAAAGTTCCAAAAAATTATGAATTATGTATCCTTACTTGATTTGTTGTAAATTAACATTTGATTTACAAAAAATAAAAAATTACATATATTAAACTTACATTATTACAAATTCATATTTCAAAATTTCCTTAAATTTTATTTTGAAATTAAAATTTAATATATAACATGTTTATAAATATTAATAAACATTAAAGTTCCACAAAAATATTAATTATGTAGCATTATTTGATATGTAAATAATAGTTAGGTGTATTGAACATGCACATTATTATAAATTTACATTTCAAAATTTCCTTAAATTTTCTTCAATCCAAAATGAAAGATGATGTCAAGTTCATAAGACTAAAAAGCTAGATTGAAATACATGAATTCAAATGAAGTCAAATGATGTTTATGGTTACCTTGTACATATATTTAAAGAAAACTTCAACTATCAATGAGTACCATGTTTTGCAAGATTTATTTTCGCATTTATTGTACAAGTCTAGACTGATAACATTTCTGAACTACTACATGGGAATTTTTCTAATACTTTAAACTATGAAGAATTCATGCACAAGGCTAGGCTTGACATTGTCCAATTGAATATAAGTCTACACATTGAACCTAAACAAAATGAACAAAACATGACATTTGAAAGTACATGGACATTCCAAGGAGCTTAGGCATAATTAAGTATGGAAATCATGCAAGAATCAAAGGTTATTACTAGTTGATGTCAATCATGGTGGTGAGTAACTCCATTAATTTTCTTATTGTGTGAAAATTGAATCAACACATGTGCCAAGATGCATCTTCAGGGTGTACCTGAGTATGAATGGCATCCATGCCCAGAGATGGTGATTTTTGTCCTAGACATGAAACCTATGTTTCAAGAACCTAAAAAGATTTGAATCTCTTGTGATAAACACTTCAAATTCATCATTTGCTTCCTTCCAATGGCGATCCCACCCCTCTTCATAAGAGTTTACAAATGTTTCCTCCCCTTGCTAGTTTGTGGTAGAGACGTAAAGAACCTTGTCACCTTCTTTATATCCCATTTGGAACACATGTTCCATTTTCAATATGTCAATCTTCAAGGCTAATTTCACCACAAGCGTGGATATCATTCTCTAGAGGGGAATGCTCATTCAAGCTTTCTCCTTTGGTGTAATCTTGTGTTTGTTTAAGACCTCCACCTTTTGAACTTATGGTGGATTTAGACTTTTTGGATTATGTCATCAAATGACCTAAGCTCTGTGTCTTGAACCCAAGATTCTACAACTTGTCTTTGCAACACATAAAAGAAATAGACTCCCACTTTGAAACCAACATATTCAAAAAGATTAAAAAAGATGCAAAAATTGGAAAAATCAAAACAAACTGCAAGAATTGAAATACATGAAACAATTTTATTTACCATTTCCACGATATCAACTTGCGTAATTCCCACAAAATTAGCCTATGGATTGGGACACTGTTTCTTATAAATGAAACACTTTAGTTTTAGTTCCAATGACATTGTGTGATTTTAGTACATCTCCAAAGATACATAAAATTGAAAAATTCAATGTTGTTTTTCATTACCTTGTTTTGAAGTATGTCTAGCTTGGATTTTTTTCTTGTCAATGAATTGAGATATTTGATTTGAACAAGGGAAAACCAAACAAAGGTTAGAGGCTATGCAAATTAAAACATGAAAAAACAAAGGAGTAGAAGTAACAACCACTTTACCTCCTCTTAGCTATCCAAAGGATTAGCATTGAAAAACTCCTATAAAAAACACAAATCCAAATCAATGGATTTCACATTATAGTAAAGATTTTAATTCATAATAAAATTAATGCAAGCTTTATTTATCTTACAAAAAGAAAGAACATAATTCAAGTCTATAAAAAAATTCCATTGGAACTCCATGCTTGGAGTTCCATCATTGGTTGGTCCCGAACCTTCACTACTACAAATCATGGTTTTTTAAGAGGTTCAAATTGACTAACTTGTCATTTTGACTAATGGACATGTGCATTTTGACTAAAAGCTAAGGGTTTGAATGACACATGTATGTGTTGACTAATCAATTTGACTATAATGGTTTATTTGATCAAATACATTTAATCAAGTTGTACAATCTTAGTGAAAAAGGCCAATGGTCTTTAGTCAAGTTGAACAGTTAAATCAAGATGGTTAAAAATCTTTAGTCAAAATGACCAAAGATCTTTAATCAAGTTGAACATTTAATCAAAATGGCCAAAGATCCTTAGTAAAAATGACCAATGGTCTTTAGTCAATTTGAACATTTAGTCAAAATGGCCAATGATCCTTAATCGAATATGACATGGTCTACTATTCTATGTATCTACTCCTACTTATACATCCACTTAATTATTTAATTAACTACTTGCCTACCTATTACCCACCCACCCACTTACTTATTATTACTGATTGACCTATTCGCCTATACTTTCTCACCTACATACCTACCCACCTACTTACATATTATCTATTTACCTATCCACCCACTTACATATTTAATTTTAACCAATAAGTGTAACCATGAAGTTTAGCCACTATGTTTAGGCACTAGATTTAATCATTAAGTTTAGCCAAATTTTAGTCGAATTTTAATCATTAGATTTAATTTAAATTAATCAATAAGTTTAACCATTATGTTTAGCCATTAGATTTTTGCATAACCATTAAGTTTGGCCAATAATTATAGCCTAAGTTTAATCACTAATTATAGCCACTAAGTATAGTTTAGGTTTAGCCACTATGTTTAACCATTATATTTAATCACTTTGTTTAATCAAGGTTTAGCCATTACTTTAAGTCATTAAATTTAGTCACTAGGTTAGCCATTATTTTAAGTCACTAAGTTTAGCCACTAAATTTAGCCATTGCATTAAATCACTAAATTTAGCCACTAGGTTTAACCATTATTTTAAGACATTATGTTTAACTAGTAGGTTTAACCATTATTTTAAGTCATTAAGTTTAGCCACTAAATTTAACCATTATTTTAAGTCATTGAGTTTAGCCATTAAGTTTAGCCATTACTTTAAATCACTAAATTTAGTTATTAGGTTTAACCATTACTTTAAGCCATTAAGTTTAACCATTGAGTTTAACCATTATTTTAAGTCATTAAGTTTAGTCATTAGGTATAATCATTAATTTAAATAATTGAGTTTAACCATTAAGTTTAACCATTAATTTAAAGCACTAAGTTTAGTCACTAGGTTTAGCCAATATTTTAAATCATTCAATTTACCATTATGTTTAGCTAATACTTTAAGGCACTGAATTTAACCATTCAGTTTAACAATTACTTTAAGCCATTGAATTTAGTCAATAAGTTTAATTATTATTTTAAATCACTGAGTTTAACCATTAGGTTTCACTAATAGTTTAAGTCATTGAGTTTAACCACTAGGTTTAACCATTATTTTAAGCTATTGAGTTTAGCCATTAAGTTTAACTAATAGTTTAAGCCACTGAGTTTAACCACTAGGTTTCACCATTATTTTAAGTCATTGAGTTTAAATATTATTCTAAATCATTAAGTTTAACCACTAGGTTTAGCTATTACTTTAAATCATTGAATTTAGCCACTAAGTTTAACCATTACTGTAAGCCACTAAGTTTAGCCATTATTTTATGTCATTGAGTTTAGCCATTAAATTTAATTATTACTTTAAGTCACTAAGTTTAGTCACTACGTTTAGTTAATAGTTTAAGTCATTGAGTTTAGCCAGTAGGTTTAGCCATTATTTTGATTCATTAAATTTAGCCATTAAGTTTAGTTAATAGTTTAAGTCATTGAATTTAGCCATTAGGTTTAGCCATTATTTTAAGTCATTGAGTTTAACTATTAGGTTTAACTATTACTTGAAGTCAATGAGTTTAACCATTAGGTTTAGTCATTATTTTAAACCATTAAATTTATCCACTAGTTGTCACCTAGGTTTAACCATTATTTTTAATGATGTGAAATGAACATGTGAAATAAAAAACTTTATAAATGTTGAACAACTTTGATGGTGTGGTCCATTGATAAGGACTTGGTTTATCATTGGGAAGGTTTGGGCTTCAATTCCTTATTTTTATAACCTATGTGCACCTTGAAAAGGCTAAGGTAGTTAGGTTAGGTTAAGTAGGTAAGTTAAGTAGGCTAGACTAGGCTAGGTTAACACCTACTTACTTAAGTGCCTTTTTTTAACCTACCTAAACCTATTTATTACCTACCGACCTATAATTTATTTTTTTAATTCAGAAAATGATTTTAGTTTAGGTATAATATCGACCTAATCAAATGGTCTACTATCCACCAGTTAAATAGTTAGTCGAATAGTTAATCATTTTGTTAATCATTCTACTAGTCAAAATGACAAGGTCTAATTTGACTACCCAATTCCATTGGACATGTACAAAACGACTTGTCCAAATTGATAAGGTGATTTTTTTAACACTTATCATTTTTGGGTATTTTTTATTAGAAAACCCGGTTGAAAAAACCACGAATTGTAGTTCATTGAACTTTGGAGTGTCGGAACGAAGATATCTTTCAATGTTCCAAAGCTTAATAACAAGCCTTCCATAGTTCGGTGTTGAATTTTGGAACATTGAAAGAAAAAAACTTTCAACACCCCAAAGTTCGGTGCCCAAATTTACAGTGCCGAGAGCCAAAAGCCTTTAACCACCCAAAGCCAAAGCTTGGTGTCAAGCTTTGCAGGATCGAAAGCCAAAAGCTTTTAGCCTCCATAGTTTGATGCTGAGCTTGGGACAGTTGAAAGCTCCAAAAGAATTTCTAAAGGCTCTTTTCACAAAAAAAAATTCAATTTTTGTTTTTTTTTTTTTTTTTTTTTTTTTTTTTTTTTTTTTTTTTTTTTTTTTTTTTTTTTTTTTTTTTTTTTTTTTTTTT
>Ga0116227_10015615_pt1 | contig 11200 bp, 13 predicted proteins | sample S1TSphgellanicum_FD_89693 | JGI IMG/M metagenome (GOLD analysis project Ga0116227, IMG submission 89693) | Host-associated microbial communities from peat moss isolated from Minnesota, USA - S1T2_Fb - Sphagnum magellanicum MG | ecosystem: Host-associated > Plants > Peat moss > Unclassified... | reverse complement strand
GGTATATACTTAATATCAATAACTATAATGGCAATGAATTGAGACAAAATGGTGTTGGTAAACATGATTCTGATGTGTTATTGGTGGCTTTAGAATTATTCAATTTTGTGATTTGAGCATCATCAATGAAGTCTAGTGAATTCTTTCTAACTTTCTTAATATATTAGACATTATAGTTCATTTTGCTTTATGTTGCTGACACTTCAGTTTGTAGCATGCATTGCATTGAATTGAAGCATCAATCTGTAATGTTTGCTCAACAAATTTGGGTAGAAGGTTTGGTAGCCGTCATGTGATGGTTGTTGGGGATAATACCAATCAACTTCTTGTTGATAATTGTGAGCAGCCACCCAGAACATTAAATTCTGGTGACTCAGGGCTTGGAAACCTCATGTCATCCTATAGTATTTTGGTGGGGGAATTTTGTTTTCATGCCAAAACGTAGTAGTGTTGACAGCTGAAAAAGCCATCGCTGGAGCTGCTCTGTGATTGTATATGGCTGGGGATATATACCCCCTCCCAGTGATTTAATTTGTGCTCAATTGCTTAAAAGCATATCCATGAACCCTATGCTTGGAGATTCAACAATTGTGAAGATACAAATTTGAAAATTTTCGACTTTTTGACTCTCCACTTCTTGAGTTCTTGTATGTGAAATGCAAAGCTTGAATACCATGAGGGTGCAAAACATCACAAGCTCTCCACTTCTTTGAGTTCTTGTAATGTGAAATGCAAGCTTGAATACCATGAGGGTGCAAAACATCACGAGAAAATTGATGAGCCTACAGGCATCACAAAACATTTATTGGAACCATACATTGTGTGACAAGTTGTTTTCTCCTCACGACCTTTCGCAATTAAATTTCAGTCCAACTACCCATATCCATGGAATTAGATGAAACTTTGTCCATAGTGGATTGTAATGCTCTCAGAGTGTACAAGTTCTGTCTAAATCAGACAAAGGTTAAGCCACCATACAAAGGTCTGTTTGCTTATTATTATTATTATTATTATTATTAGTTTTCGGAGGCGATTTTTTTATCAAGTGTTTTTTGGGTTTTCTAGTCACCAGATTTAGAAAAAGATACTTAAATATTTTTCTTTTTTTTAAAATCAGATTCCATATGGACTTGCAGTTGGTAGCCAGAAATATAGAAGGATGCTTAAATGGTCATACTTTCATACTTTGTTCATAGCCACATTTGGCTAAATCCTTGTTTATGGATGATTGCCACTTCAGCTACATTGCAACATTGAAAAAAGAGGGGGAAAAAAAAAACACCAGTTAGAGCATGAGAAACCTGCTCACCCATGACAACATAATGTTAGAAGATGAATGTAAGTAAATGTTCAATCATTCAAGGATCCTAAAATTGTTAAATGCTCGTCAATGCATAGATTGCATTGCATTAATCATGAGGGTGTAAAATCTTTGATAGTATGGCAAGTAAGTACACAATGTTGTGTAATCTCTTCCATTTGTAACTCATTGATGAATGAACCAGGGGAAACCCCAACAGGGAAGCCAGGCAGCAGCCACATCAAAGAACCATGTAAGGTAAAGTGTCAAGGATGCAAGCATTCTCAAAACAAGGAACCCTAAAACCCTATGATGAAATAACAATCAAATCTGGCCCCCTATTTTGAAAATGTCCCCCACCCATTGTAGAGCATGAGGTGAACACTAACATAAACCTAACCATACACAGATCATGAGGTAAACAAGGGGGAGGATCCTTTCAACAAATAACAGGTGTTATTGGTGTAAGGTCTCTCCCCTCTTAAGGCTATGGTGTAAGGTTAAGTAGGTTTAAGATCCTCCTCTTTTCCAAGGCATGTATTCATGGATATATAAGGAGCCCTCCGAATAATCTAGCAATTTTGTTCAAGTGCTTTATAGCCACCCTCGTTTATTGGTTTTGCCCCTTCATGGTGAAGACTAGGAACATTAGAAGGATTTCAATTAAGGGCCAAAGTTTGGTGCCCCTACATTCTAGGGGCATGTGGAGTCCACTATAGAAAACATTTTGGTCACAATAGAAGGATCCACTTGGGCTTCACTACTCTTATGTATGCCATTTAAAGGGTGAAGTGCCAAGGGTTTAGCCAAAATCCAGCATTCCATATGGTTGTACCTTGCCAGCTTAGACACTAATTATATTATTATAGAGAAATGTTGAAGATTAGATCTTCAATGCTGAATAAGTCATTTCCTCCAATGTTATTACATATGTCCCATGCAATGTACTCGGATACTCCATTATTTTCCCACTTTTCATCATTAGATTCAGATTTATTTAATTTATGTAGGGAAAAGAAAAGAAAAAAAGGGCAAGAAAAATAAAAATGGAAAGAGGACTCGAGGAAACAAGAGGTCAAAGAACAAGTAGAAAAGGTCAAAAACCAAGAAAAAGGAACTAAGTGGTGTGTTGAGGTTTGAGCTGAAGCTGTTGTTACCACTCGCACCCACAAAGCCTTCGCAGTTGCAACAACAAAACCTGGAAAACTCAAACCATGATATTTCTCAACACACACCACACAACCATAAATCTTAAACAGGCCTCCATATTTAGTGTGTACAATACTCTACAATTTTATAATTTCCAGTAACCATAATCCCATTTACTAGCCTCAATGATTGGTTCACAATGAAATCAGCCACTGGGAGAAAGATAATCGCTAAGTTCAAGGCTAGATTGGTGATAACTGGAGCTTCTAGTTTCAGTTTCTAACATGAAAGAAATCAAAAGCTATCATAATTATCATCATCCAGTAATGGAAGAATTTTGACCCACCTGATGAGATCGTGCAGATGCATGAGTCAACTCCTATTCAGGGATACAATACACACAGATCACCCCAATAGCAGGTGCCGATTCAGTGATCCTTCCAACAAGAATGTGATAAAACTTTGTCAACTACAAGAAGCCAAACTGAGCTGAGCCACAGTTTGTGTTCCTGATCACAATCTTTTGGAGGGACTTGATCATCCACTGAAGACATGACAATCGTCATCACCATTTGCAGCAACGCGTGGATGGAGCTCAAGTTGGAAGACACTTGTCAAAGAAAGTGGAGTACTCTGAACACTCAAGAGGGAACAAGGAAGAGTGAGTGTCTTCCAAAGCAAAGAGAAACCTTTGAACATGAAAACAAGAGATCACCTTCAAAGATGGGTTTTCACTTATCTTAACAGCCTTTTGTCTGATTTCACTCACAAACAATTACAGTCATGCATACATATACAAAACAAGAAAATGATGTGAGGTGCACACAGAACAACACATGGAAGACAAAAAAAAAGATGCTTACCAACACGCACATTCTCCATGCAGTATGTGAAGGGAGAAGCTACATTTCCCACTGTTTGACAAGGCTCTCGAAATTCCCAAGTTGAAGTTCATGGAACCCAGAGCTTAAAATCACAGTCCAGTGCAAATTGGTGTACATACATTGACTTGCTCCCAAATGGGGAGGACCCAAGAACAAACCAGTCATGTAACATGTGTACACATATATCATACTGATCTCTTGGCACCTGCACATTTGGACAATGCACTCTCCAGATGCATGTAGAGGCGCATGAGTCCACAACCTTTGAAATGGTGGCTGACAACACCAAGGAAACCCATATCCTGGGATTGCTATACAGGGGTCCAAAACTGATTGAGTACATCCCAACAGAAAACCTGCTTCCAGAAGGTATATGTATTTGTCCTTTCTTCCAAACCAAACAATGGTTTCTTTAACTCAAAGATGTCTATAAGAGCACACTCTGTGCAGTGTATAGAGGGTCAAGATCTGCTCAGGGAGGAGTTTGAGGAAATTGGGCACTATACTCTGAACAGATCCCTTAGTGGAATGAATCTCAAGGTTCCACCATGAAGAATTCCAATGGTATGTGATCATGAAGCGGCAGGAATATCATGGGTTTTATTCCAGATGGCTTCTGACAGATGAAGCAAAAAAAAATTGGTGCTACTTCTATTACCCCTACTTTTTGGGCTACAGACAGAAGATGGGGTTTTCTCTTGAAAACAATATCTCTTGCCTGCAGAAACCAGATCTTGTAAGTTTCCAGCAACTAGACCTCTGATGTTTGTCATCATCTATTTGTCCAACTCAAAATTTGTGTCACCAACTTTCACCCTCATTGTTTGTCGTGTTCTTCTCGCATAAACCATTTCAAAAACAGGACAATGATGAAGACAAGACTTGAAGAATGAGGTGTGGCGAAAAACAATTACATGGTGTTTCTATAACGAACCAATTTGGCCAAGGTTTCTTGTGCAGCTATGGTGTCAACATGATCTGGCCCCAGCATAACAGAACGGATGTTAAGGCAGGTGCGACACACCTCCTCCCCTCTATCAAATTGACCACCTTTCATCAGCAGCTTTGCCTGCGTCTCAAGCAACACAGCTTTCAATAATGTCAACTCTTGCCATGCATACTCATCCACCTGCCACACAGGAACCAGCAGAGACAAACACCACACACAAGTCAGGTTGAGGATAGAGTGGTGTAGTAATATGGCTCATGTTTCCTCGACACCCATTGAGGGTTGTGTTACATCCACACCGGGAGGCAGGACTTGACATTGGCCCAATGAGACAGTCCCATCAGAAATTCAGAAAACCCAAAACCACAAAAGAGTATTGAGTTTTCATTTGAAAAGGGTTTGTTGTGAAGATCAACAAGAGTGTAGAAGAAATCCAGAGTGTTAGAAACTGAGACATGATGGTACCTGATGGCCCTCATAACCACCTCTCATCCAGCAAAGGGACTTGTCCCACCAATCCTGAACTTGTGACACAAACGACTTCTCCATTTCCTCGAACACACTGTTGCATTGCCGCAGAAGCTCCAGGGCAGCATTACAGTGAGAGAAGTTTGTGAAGGCACGTAGAGCAAGGGGTAATACAACTTTCTTAGTAAACAGCAATAAGTCTGTCACCCTCAAGTCCACCATGACAGTAGGAGCCTTATTTCCAAACCGGAAAACCAAGAAAGAAGCAGCCCAGAAATGGTCATAATGAAGCATTAGGTTTCCGCCTTTCCGCACAGCTTGCACTGCCGCCCTTGCTGCCAATTCACCCCCCTGCTTGCGAGCATAAGTCTGTGCAGTCAATGGAGCAGAATTCAGTTATTGCTGCTGCCGAGAAAAACATGTTTCTTTAACAAGTTTTTCATGGCTTCAAGCTAAAAATCATCAGTTTCTTTCTCTCTCTCTCTCTCTCTCTCACACACACACACACAAAGACCTGATGGACTCGATGTAGTTTTTTTCTTGCAAAACTGCAAATCCCACAGTTTCTCTCCCTCAAACACAAGTCTACCTGATGACAACAACTTGGTGGTTGGTTAATCGCTGCTCACCTGTACAATAGCATGGAAGTAGATGCATCCTTCCTGCATGCTGCGACGGGCAATATTGCATTTGATCAGATGTGCACCTGCTTCAGCTTCCATGCGGCGGGAAGAAGAATTGGGTGCAACACAACACAAGAACATCTTGGTCACACCACCACCAACACCCTTACCTCGAAACCTGCGACGACCACTGCCACCACCACCTCCTGAAGAAGAAGAATCTTCATATAGCTTGGATGCTGCCAAGGCCAACAAAGAATAGGGTATTGCATATGGTGCAAACCACCCTCCCACCCAAGCCATTCTAGTGGCAAGATTCTTCTTCTCACCTTCTGAAGAAGAAGTTCCTCCATCCAGCAGAGTAAAGCATACATGCAGAAGCCTGACAAGAAAAGGGTTTCTCCGAAGAATGGCATCATCATTGTCCTCATCATCCTCCTCCTGCTGATCCTCCTTCTCCTCATTGTCATCATCACCACCATCACCATGTCTGTCTCTTGTTGCAACAGGAATTTCTTCTTTCACCTTGTTGATTAGATCCAGGAGTTCAGTGGGTCGCATGCGAAACTCAACAAGGATCTTACCAATGATGCTCAACCCGAGAGTGAGGCGAGCAAGTCGATCCTCAAGCTCCTTCAGTTTGTCATACTCTCGCACAGGGAAGTGCTGCTCTGGCTTGCCTCCCTTCATGAGAGTCAACGCCTCTGCCCCAGACAAACAGGAGAGCACCAAAAAGGGGAAAAAGAAAGGTGCCTGTTGTTGTGGTGCTTCTCGTTGTTGTTGTTGTTCCAAGTCCAGGATTTGTCTTCGCCGTCGAGTTGTGATGATCACATGGGAAGCACATCCTACTCTGGGCAAAAGCTCTGAGACAGGATGTCCATCCCACCAGTCTTTCTCCATCTCTAAGTTATCAATGATAAGCAAGTAGGGCACATCTCGTTGCAGTTCTCTCTTCACCTTCTCCACTGCATCTGCTTCCAGTTCTTCCAAACTGCGCAATCCTCTTCCACCTCCTCCTCCTCCTCGTGGTTCTGGACCCAACTGGGTGTCTGTGCTCACATCCACTCCCAGAAACAAAGACAGATGGTGATAGTTCTGCCGGAGGTACCTGGCTTCTCCTCCCACCCACAACACCATTCTGTACTTCTGGAGATGGGTGTAGGCGTACTCCAGCGCCAGCTCCGTTTTCCCAATCCCTGCAACGCCAGTGATGCACACAAGGTTTGGTCGTGCTCGCCTGCATGAGGAGGACGATGCGGCTGCAGAGGACGATGCTGCTGCAGCTGCAATCTTCTCGTTCGAGACTTCCTTGTTCTCGACATCCTCGGAGGAGCTCTTGGAGAATAGAAGAGACTCCAGAGTCTGCAGTTCTTTCTCGCGTCCGATGAAGTCGGTGTTTCTCGGGAATGGAAGCTCTTCCAAGTCCACCACTCTCTCGGCCTGCTGCTGCTGTTGCTGCTGCTGCCAGCGGACTCGTTCTCTGTGGTCCCAGGAGCAGGCGGCACTACTGCGACGACCTAGACGAGAACCCAACAACGCAACAGCTCGCTGGATGCAGTCGCGCCAGTTCCCGCTAAAAGCTTCCAGACGCCAGCAATCGTCGACGCGCACGAGCGACTCGACGACGTCTTTCCACTCGCGCTCTTGACCACCCTCGTACAGCTTCCAAAGCTCGCCGCCTTCGTGCTCCCAGATCCGGCCTCGTCGCTCCACGATGTCGCTCACCACGCAATCCGCGGGCGACAAGTCGAAGAAAACGGGAACCAAGTTCTTGCGCTCCAGGAAGGTGCGAATCTCTTGGATCGAGAACGGATTCCGGAAGAGCTTGCGCGAGATGATGACAATGCCGAAGGTGGCAGAGTTCATGATTCGCATTGCGATGTCGTGACTCCTTTGCTCCGAGTACAAGGAGCGATCTGCTACGAAGCATGCCACTCCCTGCAGCTCCAGTTCCGCTCGCATCCATTTGGAGAAGCGTAGCAAGCCTGGATCTAAGCAGCCGTAGACGCTGATGTAAACGTCGCAGCTGCTGCTGCGGGTAGGAGGAGGAGGATGCGCCAACGACAACGACGAGGATGATGACATTGCCAAAGCTCCTCCTCCTCGGCGAGGCGACAAAGACTGAGGAAAGGTGCTCCTCTTCTTCTGTGGACTCTTCTTCTTCATCGGCGCCTTCAGCAGCAGCTGCGAGGACACTGCTGCTGGCGCAGGATGAGCGGAAGGAGGACCAGGAAACGGAACCTCGACGACAGGAGTGATCTCCGGGACAAATGGCGAGCGCGGCTGCTCTGTGGCGCCATGCTGATGAGAGGTGGAAGCTTGAGGAGGAGGAGCAGCAGCAGCAGGTGGGTATCGTTGCGAGGAAGCAGGAGTGAGCTTCAAGGGCGTGTTGCTGGCGGTGACATAGGACGCGGATGGTGGCGTGCAGGAGAGGAAGGGATTGAACGACGACGGAGAAGATGTGGCTTGCTGCTGCTGCTGCTGCTGCTTCAAGGGGGAGCAGAATGGAGAGTTGGAGGCAGCAGAAAGGAAGCTGACAGAAGAAGAAGACGAGGAAGGAGAGCGCAACAGTTGCGAACTTCGGGTGTGAACAACATTGGGGGGCGTGATCGAGGAGGAGGCTGCGGCTAACGAGGTGGTGGTGGGTGATGAAGGATCCTCCACAACAGCTGCAGATTCCGAAGAAAAAGATGACGACGAGTCGTCCACTGCTACTCGGAAGAAGTCGTCTGCAGCAGCAGCAGCAGCAGGATCCTCCTCCTCCTCACCAGCAGTGGCAGCAGCTGAATCGGCCACAGAAGCAGTCGTTACACTAGGATGGTGCGACGAAGAAGAAAAGCTGGCGGAAGTTGCAGTCGAGGAAGTTGAGGAGCTGCTGCTGCTGCTGCTGCTGACAGGTGGTGGAGGGGGGGAGGAAGAAGAAGATACGGAAGAAGTTGAAGCTGCTGGACCTGCTGCTGCTGCTGCGGCTACAGGAGGAGGAAGACGCGAGTTGATAGGACTGCGTGGAGGTGAAGGAGGAGCATGTGGAAGAGGAGAGGGAATTGGCGTAAGATCATCGGACGGTGGAAGTGGAGCTTCAAGAGGGGGTGGGTATGGGATTTGCTGCGAGTCTAGCAGCAACTGTACATGCCTACTGAGATTATGAGAAGCTGCTGCTGCTTCAGATTCTGTTGTTTCTGTAACTGGCAGCACAAGAGATGGAGTAGTAGAAAACGAGCAATGCAATGCCGCCGCCGCAGAAGACTGGGATGCTGCTCCTCCTCCTGCTGCTGCTGCACCTGCAAGCTCTGCATCCATACTAGAGCTTGCCTGCGTGCAATTGCAAAGTACTAGTATCCCAATTGATCTCTCAACACAAGATGGAAATTAGGTCATCGTCCAATTGCTTCTTCATCATGGAGCAATGCTCATGAACACCATGGAACCTGCTGAAGGTCCTACCAAAGATGCAGCAAGCTTAATGCTGCAATTCGCACATGAGTTCAAGAGAATGACAACATGGGTGAAGAAGAAGAGCACCACGCAGCAGCTGATGATCCACCATGTTCTCTCAATCTCCAAGTAGTTGCAACAATTCTTCTTCTATTTTGCTGCTGATCCTCCTGAGCTTCTGAATTCTCACTCATTGCAGCCTCGTGATCACAGAAGAAGAAGATTCATTTCACTGTCCATGTAACAAGTGCATTGTGCACAAACACCCACCCACCCACCACCACAGTTGCTGCTACAAATATGTATCCAAAAACAGGAAGAAAAAAAATGGAGCAATCCAAACTAGCTCCTCAAGCAAAACTCCACCGAGGTAGCACCCTGCTGCTGCAACTCAGGCTGCAGCAGGCAGAAAAGAAAGGAAACACATGAGATTTTGCTACAACCATGTGCAACATTCCCCCCAAAAATACAAAAACCCTAAACCCTATAACCCCTATAACAACAACCAACACCCACTAGCAAGAAATCACAAAAGCCAAAGCCAAAAACAAAACCACCACAACCACAACCACCACCACCACCACCCACTACTAAGAAATCTAGCAACAAAAAGCTCAAGATTGTGACTAGAAACAAAAAAAAATCACCAAATTGAAGAAAGTTCACAACAACAAGATCCAGAACATGATCAACCTCTTCAACAAGTTCAACAACAACAATAATAACAAAAAAGACTTAGCAAAACAAAATTAGACACCACAACATCAACCTCAATAACAACAAATCAAACTTTGCAGAAGATGAAAGATAACAACCATCCACAACAACATCAGAGCATCATCAACAACAATAACAAATAACAAATAAAACTTAACAAAAAGATGAAAGACAACAAACATCCACAACAACAAACAAAACTTAATCAAAAATGAAGAAATTTACAAACTCCACAACTTACTTCAGCTAACAACCACCAATTTCAAAACTTAGCAAACAGATTAGAGAAGACAACATTTACACAACAAGATGATACTTAGCTAAACATTCCACCACCTCTAGAGCAGCAAACTAGTACTACTACAACTTTTCCACTATCTAAAACCCTCCTCCCAAAAACTCAAACAACAACAACAACAAACAACTTAGCACAAAACAACAAGAAGCTGAAGCAAAATGTTGGGCAATAATTAAAACCACCACCACCACAACAACATCAACAAGAAGTTGAGGCAAAACATTGGGCTATAATTAAGTGTGCAGCTTTGATCTTTACATTTATGGGTTCTTAAGGTAATAAATATTTAGAAGAATTGTGCATTATTATTAATTAGGGAAGAGAATGGGAACTAGATTGATTGAAATTTGAGAGTTTCAAAGGGGTTGGAAATCTTTTGTAGTAAGGTGGGTCTTCTTTGCCCTAGGGCTGAGGATCCCATGGAAATTTCAAAGGAGATTTTGAGTGGGGTCAGGACTCTCAAATATAATATAAAAGTCAAAATCGACCTTGGTGAGGGACCTTCATAGTAGGAGGGAAGTAATTCAAAATTCCTCTCAAAATACCCTTTTTTTTTAAATAATAAAATAATACTTGGCAAACCCTAGTGTAAAGAGCGCCTAAGGTTTGTTGGAAAAGAATTTTGCTTGATTTTTATTTATCCCAATAATATAATAAAATAAAATAAAACAGAATAGAGTATTGGGGTCCTTCCCCCCACCCCTCCCTCCCCCCCCTCTCTAGATGGGGGTGTTTTGCAATTTGAATTTGGAACCCCCCAATCTAAATTTTATTTCATACTTATGGTTCATGCTCTCTAATCAAAGTGAGGGATACTAGAAATCTCAATGAAAGAAGGTGGGTTTTTCTTTTTTCCTTTTACTTTTTTCATTTTTTTTTTCCTTTCTTTCATTTTTTTCATTTTTTTAAAACCTGACTATTTGGAAGTTGGATAAAAAGTATGGTTTTTTTTATTTCAACAAAAAAAAACTGAATGAACAGAAGCAAAGTAATTAATTAATGAGGTGAGTGGATGAATGAATGAAATTAGGAGGGAAGAATGAAACACATAATCATCTATTCCCATGAGAGGGTTCTTAAGAAGGTTTGCTATACTACCTAACAAGTTTTGTGATCTAAGAATTAAGAACTAATTAAATTAGTTAAATTAGTTGTTAACTAATTGTTTAATTTAAAAGGCCTTGTAATTAAACCCAGTTTCTTGTTTCTTTCCCACAAAGACTTTTTTTTCTTTTTTTTTTTCTTTTTTTTTTTTTTTTTTAAAAACACACACTTGGTTTTGTGTTTTCCCTCACAATTTTTGTTTAACCCCCCCTTTTTTTTTCTTTTACTTAAAAATTTTGGTTTTTTTTCATTCTCAATTTTTTATACTAATTT
>Ga0116227_10015614_pt1 | contig 11200 bp, 10 predicted proteins | sample S1TSphgellanicum_FD_89693 | JGI IMG/M metagenome (GOLD analysis project Ga0116227, IMG submission 89693) | Host-associated microbial communities from peat moss isolated from Minnesota, USA - S1T2_Fb - Sphagnum magellanicum MG | ecosystem: Host-associated > Plants > Peat moss > Unclassified... | reverse complement strand
CGTCGCCCCCTATGCGCGCGGGCATGGTCTGGCGCGGCTTATTCTTCAGCGTGCTGAGGAATATGCGCGCGGCCTTGGCTACCATGTGCTGAATTTGGATGTGCGCGAGACACAGGAAAACGCGATCGCGCTTTACGAATCCGCCGGCTTTGTGCGCTGGGGCACGCATCCGGCCTATGCGCGCGTCAAAGGCAGCGTCGTGCGCGGGCATTTTTATTCGAAGACCATCCACCGATGAGCCTGACCCTTTACCCCGCGATCGACCTGAAGGACGGCGCCTGCGTGCGGCTGCAGCGCGGGGAGATGGACTCGGCCACCGTGTTTGGCGAGGACCCGGGCGCGCAGGCGGCGCGCTGGCAGGCGGCCGGTTTTTCCTGGGTGCATGTTGTGGACCTCAACGCCGCGTTCGCCGGCAAGCCGGTGAATGCCGACGCGGTGCGCGCCATTCTCGCTGCCGTGGATATCCCGGTACAGCTGGGCGGCGGCATCCGGGATATGGCCGGGATCGAATCCTGGCTCGAAGCTGGCATCAACCGGGTGATTCTGGGCAGCGTGGCGGCGAAGAATCCCGATTTCGTGCGCGAGGCGGCGCGGGCATTTCCGGGGCGCGTGGTGGTCGGCATCGACGCGAAAAGCGGCATGGTCGCGACGGAAGGCTGGGCCGAGGTCTCGATGCTGAAGGCGACCGATCTCGCCGCAAGGCTGGAAGATGCCGGGATCGCGGCGATCATCTACACGGATATCGCGCGCGACGGGATGAAGACCGGGCTGAATTTGGATGAAACCGGCGCGCTGGCGCAAGCGGTGCGGGTTCCGGTGATCGCGTCCGGCGGCATTGGCGGGCTCGGCGATATTCTGGCGCTGAAGCAGGCAGCGGCGCGTGTGCCGAACCTCTCCGGCGCGATTGTCGGACGTGCGCTCTATGATGGCAGCCTGGATGCCGCGGAAGCACTCCGCGCATGTTGAAGCTGCGCGTGATCCCCTGCCTGGACGTGAAGGACGGGCGGGTCGTGAAGGGGGTGAACTTCGTCTCGCTCCGCGATGCCGGAGACCCTGTGGAGCAGGCCGCCATTTACGACGCGGCAGGTGCCGATGAGCTAACCTTTCTGGACATCACCGCCAGTTCCGACAACCGGGATACGATTCTCGATGTCGTCTCGCGCACGGCGGAAAAGGTGTTTTTACCGCTGACCGTCGGCGGTGGGATTCGCAGCGTTGCCGATATCCGCCGGCTGCTGCTCGCCGGGGCGGATAAATGCAGCCTCAACTCGGCCGCGATCAGCCGCCCGGAGCTTGTGTCCGAGGCCGCGCAGAAATTCGGCAGCCAATGCGTGGTGGTCGCCATAGACGCGCGGCAATCCGCCCCTGGCAAATGGGAGGTGTTCTCCCATGGCGGGCGGGTAAATACGGGGCTCGACGTTTTGGGCTGGGCACAGCGCATGGAAAAGCTGGGAGCCGGAGAAATCCTCCTGACCTCGATGGACCGGGACGGTACCGGCAAGGGCTTCGATCTCGACTTGCTCAAAGCCATCTGCGGCGCGGTGCGCCTGCCGGTGGTGGCCTCCGGCGGGGTGGGGGCGCTACAGCATTTTGTCGAAGGCGCGCAGGCAGGTGCCACCGGATTACTCGCAGCGAGCGTATTTCACTTCGGACAATTCACCATCGCGCAGGTCAAGCAAGCCTTAACAGAAGCGCGCTTGCCCGTGCGTGAGCCGCGGGCGATACTCTCGCATTAAGGAGTCGTTCGAACCATCAATGGCCAAAAAGTTCATAAAATCCCCGGGCGCGCCAAAGAAGAAGCTGAACGGGCTGCCTGAGAAAAAACGTGCACCGCGACTCGTCACGGTTTCGGTGCCGCCGCCGATGGATGCACCCGATGCGCGGGTGCTGGACCGGCTTTGGGCAACCGTCCTCTCGCGCAAGGATGCGAACCCGAGTGAGAGCCATTCCGCGCGGCTGCTCTCGCGCGGCACCGCGAAAATCGCCCAGAAATTCGGCGAGGAAGCGGTTGAATGCCTGATCGAAGCCGTGGGCGGCCATCGTACCGCGCTGGTCGCGGAGAGTGCGGATGTTCTGTACCATCTTCTCGTCATGTGGGTGGATGCCGGGTTGCGGCCGGAACAAATCTGGGCTGAGCTGAGCCGGCGGGAAGGCATGAGCGGGATTGCGGAAAAGGCGGCGCGCAGGCAACCCGCCACCGGCTTCAATACGACAAAAATCCCCTGAAGGTGCGGCATGGCATATGACGAGAACAACATCTTCGCGAAAATCCTGCGCGGTGAAATTCCGTGCACGAAGCTCTATGAGGATGATTTCGCGCTCGCCTTCCGGGATATCCGTCCGGCAGCGCCGATTCATGTGCTGGTGATCCCAAAGGGCAAATATATTTCCATCGCGGATTTCGGCGCACAGGCCAGCCCGGCAGAGATTACCGGATTTTTCCGCGCCGTATCGCTTGTAGCAAAGCAAGTCGGGGCAGAGGAGAATGGCTACCGCCTGATCTCCAATGCCGGGCCGGACAGCCACCAGGAAGTGCCGCATTTTCACGTTCATATTCTGGCCGGGCGCAAGCTCGGTCCGCTCCTCACCGCTCCATGAATGAAAAAAGCACCGCCGCCGAAGTGCTGCGGGCTTTTTTCATTCTCGGTATCACGTCGTTCGGCGGGCCGATTGCGCATCTCGGCTATTTCCGCCGCGAATTCGTTGAAAAACGCGCCTGGCTGACGACGGATGAATATGCCGGGCTGGTCTCCCTCTGCCAGTTTCTACCCGGCCCTGCCTCCAGCCAGGTGGGTTTCAGCATCGGTCTGAAGCGTGCGGGATGGCTGGGCGGCGTGGCGGCCTGGACGGGTTTTACAATGCCCTCGGCCATCGCGATGTTCACCGTCGCGCATTATGTCGGGGAATTCCAGTCCTCCGGCATCGCACGCGGCGTGCTGCACGGGCTTCAGCTCGCCGCGATCGCCGTGGTGGCGCAGGCCGTATGGGCCATGGCGGGCAGCCTTTGCACCGATACGCCGCGCCGCGCCCTGGCGCTGCTGGCCGCCGCAATCCTGATGCTGCACCCAGATACGAACGGGCAGCTCACCGTGCTGGCGGTCGGCGCCATTATCGGCCGGCTGGCGCTGGCCGACGGGCCGGACCGCAGCAAGCCCCCCTCCCCGTTCGAACGCCGGATTAAGCTCGGCGCGCCGGTGCACGGTCTGGCGCTGAGCTGCCTGGCGCTTTTTTCCATCCTGCTCGTGGTCGCTTTTCTCGCTCCCGGGACCGGCAAGCTGGCGCTTTTCGGCGCGTTCTACCGGGCCGGCGCGCTCGTCTTCGGCGGCGGGCATGTCGTGCTGCCGCTGCTGCGCGATGCCATCGTGGTGCCGGGCTGGGTCTCGCCCCAGATTTTTCTCTCAGGCTACGGCGCGGCACAGGCAATGCCCGGGCCGCTCTTTACGGTGGCCACCTTCCTCGGCGCAGCGAACACCGCCGGTCCTCATGGTCTGCAAGGCGCCGCGATCGCCACCGGCGCTATCTTCCTGCCCGGCCTGCTGCTTGTCACCGGCGCGCTGCCGTATTGGCAATTCCTGCACAAACGCCGCGCCGTGGCCGCCACCATGATGGGCATTAACGCCGCCGTTGTCGGAATGCTGGGTGCCGCCTTCATCAACCTGCTCACCTTCACCACCGTCCAAAGCCTCTGGGACTTCCCCATCGCCGCCGGCGCCCTCGCCCTCCTCATCTACGGCCGAGCCCGCCCAATCCTCGTCGTCCTCTTCTGCGCCGCCGCCGGGGCCGTGGTCTAGCGACTGGCGGGCGGGGTTGCGGGATTAAGCAAGTAAGGCCAGGGGGCAGCGCCCCCTGGCCTTACTTGCTGATCCCTACCCCACCCGCTAAACGCTGAACTCGATGACCTCGCGGACGCGGGGGTAGATTTCGTTGGCCCAGCGTTTGCCGGAGAAGACGCCGTAATGGCCGACGCCGGTTTGGACGTGGTGGCGTTTGAGGAGCGGGCGGAGATTTGAGCAGAGATCGAGTGCTGCGGCGGTTTGGCCGAGGCCGCAAATATCGTCCCGCTCGCCTTCGACCGTGAACAGGAAGGTTTTTTTGATGGTTTCGGGTTTGACGAGGCGGCCTTTGTAATGGAGTTCGCCTTTGGGAAGCTCGTGGTCCATGAAAATGCGCTTCACGGTTTCCAAGTAGAACTCGGCGGGCAAGTCCATGACGGCCAGATATTCGTCGTAGAAGGCGCGATGCGTTTCGGCGGCGGCGGTATCGCCCGCGGCGAGGGAACGGAACTGCTTGATATGGGCGCCGATATGCTTGTCCAGGTTCATCGAGACGAAGGCGGAGAGCTGGACGAAGCCGGGATAGACGCGCCGGCCGGCACCACGGAAGCGCCAGGGGACGACGCCGATCATCTTATCCTCAAACCAGGAGATATCCTTGGTTTTGGCGAGGCGATTGACCTTGGTGGGATTGCGCCGTGTGTCGATGGGGCCTGCCATCAGCGTCATGCTGCGCGGGGTGCAGGGGTTACTATCCTCGGACATCACGGCGACGGCCGTGAGAACCGCAACCGTAGGTTGACAAACACCAATGACATGGCTACGTGGGCCGAGGAATTCGAGAAATTTGATGATATGCTCGACATATTCATCGAAGCCAAACACACCGGCTTCGAGCGGCATGTCCCGAGCATTGCGCCAGTCCGTGATATATACGTCGTGGTCCTGCAGCAGCACCTCGACCGTGCTGCGCAGCAGGGTAGCGAAATGGCCTGAGAGCGGGGCGACCAGCAGAACTTTCGGCTGTTTGCGGTCCGAATCCTTTTTGAAATGCAGGAGATTTGCGAAGGGAGTCTCTAAAACCACCTCGTCTTCCACGCTCACGAGATTATTGCCGACCATGACCTTGTTGATCGCATAGGCGGGGCGCTGGTGGGTGGTTCCGGAATGACCGAAAACATCGAGGGCGGCGTTGATGTGGCGCAGGCCGATACCGTAAGGTGCCGTAGGCGTTACTGAGCGCAGGAGAGAACTGCTGGTCCGCGCGATCATCCGCAGCGGGTCCATGATATCGGCTTGCGCCTGGTACATCTGATAAATCATCGTTTAATCCTATACCGAAAATCATATCGGCATGTTTAATAAATCGGTGTTCCATTGTAGGCTGTAGGCGGCTTTGTTAATCATGTGGCCAATTCAACGAAAAGGAAAGAGTGACCATGACTGAGGCAACGCTCCTGATCAGCAGCAAAAACTACTCCTCATGGTCGCTCCGGGGTTATCTTCTGGCCAAGCTCTCCGGCATTGATTTCGCTGAAGAACATGTCTCGCCGGACGATGCGCGGGCGCGCGAGGAGCTGCTCATGCGGACATCGTCCATTCTGGTGCCGTGCCTGATCCATGGCGAGGTTACTGTATGGGATACGTTGGCGATTGCCGAATACTTGAATGAATTATTCCCGAACGCGCATATGCTGCCGGCGGAGAAAGTGGCCCGTGCGCGCTGCCGGTCGATCTCCGGCGAGATGCATTCGGGCTTCGCCGCCCTGCGCTCGTCGCTGCCCATGAATTTGCGGTTCCGCAAGCCGGGCTTTACGGTCTGGTCGTCCGCACAGGCCGATATCGACCGGATTACGACGATCTGGCGGGAATGCCTGACCACCTGGAAGGGCCCTTTCCTGTTCGGCAAGAAACCGACCATTGCCGATGCAATGTACGCGCCGGTGGTGACGCGTTTCCTCAGCTATGACGTGACGGTCGGACCAGCCTGCCAGGATTATTGCGACACCATCATGGCATGGGCGCCGATGAAGGAATGGGTTGAGGCCTCGCACGAGGAGCCGCAGGAAATCATCGAACTCGATCTGGATTTTTGAAGGCCGGGATTTCTGAGCGAAACATAAAAAAGAGCCGGAAACCGGCTCTTTTTTATTGGACGTTTTATGGGAAGTTTTGTTGGAAACCCGGGCCCTCAGGCCGCAGGCGACCAAGGGGTTGGGTGGGGCACGGCGCAGGGGCCATCGACATCCACCGTGCCAAACTCTGCCGGTGAGGTAATTTCCAGATATTCCATATCGGGAGAGTAATCGAACAAATAATGGGTGATGCCGGGCTGCTGGTGCACGCAATCGCCCGCCGCGACCAGATGTTCCTTGTCCCCGTACATGAAGCGCGCCCAGCCTTTGTTCATGATGACGATATGAAAATCCGCGATATGCTGGTGCCAGCCGGTGCCGTGCTCCGGAGGCCGGTCCGGGTTTGCCTTCACCAGCTGGGCAATGACCCGGCCGCCGGTTGCCGCGGCAACGCCGAGATCCTTGTACAAAAAGAAATCCCGCAACCCGTCCATCCGCCACGCGCTATCGCCGGGCTTATGATGGGAGAACAGATTGACCGTCGTTTTATCGAGCATGGGCGAGGCTCCATGGTAAGAATTTGAGCGGTTTATGACATATTCATCGAAAATCAGCCAGAAAATTTTGCGCTGCACCAAAATGGAGCATTCAACGGCCTGATACGGAAGGCCCCGAAAAACATGCCGCGCGACAGACGCTAATCCTCGTCGCGTTCCCGCCGCACCAGCACCTCACGCTTGCCGACATGGTTTGCCGGGCTGACCACCCCTTCTTTTTCCATCTGCTCAATGAGTTTGGCGGCGCGGTTATAGCCGATTTGCAGATGGCGCTGGATGAACGACGTGCTGGCCTTGCCCTCGCGCGCGACCAGGGACACGGCCTGGTCGTATAAGGCGTTCTCGCCGGTCGTATTGCCGCCGATCGCGCCGGAAGCAGCCGATGAAACATCATCCTCGGTCGGTTCCGTTACCTCATCGAGATAAGCCGGTTCGCCCTGCTCGCGCAAGAAGGCGACCACGGCTTCCACCTCGTGGTCCGACACAAAAGGCCCATGGACGCGGGTGATGCGCCCGCCGCCCTGCATGTAGAGCAGATCACCCTGGCCGAGCAGTTGTTCGGCCCCCTGCTCGCCCAGAATGGTGCGGCTGTCGAATTTCGAGATCACCTGGAAGCTGATGCGGGTCGGGAAATTGGCTTTGATCGTGCCGGTGATGACATCGACCGACGGGCGCTGGGTGGCCATGATGACATGGATGCCGGCGGCGCGCGCCATCTGTGCCAGGCGCTGCACGGCGATTTCGATTTCCTTGCCGGCGACCATCATGAGATCGGCCATCTCGTCGATAAATACGACGATGAAGGGCAGCGGCTCGAGCGCGAGCGGCTGTTCTTCAAACACCGGCTTGCCGGTTTCGGAGTCGAAACCGGTCTGCACGCGGCGGGTCACGACTTCGCCGCGTGCGCGAGCCTCGTTCACCCGGTCGTTATAGCCGGCAATGTTGCGGACGGAGAGCTGGCTCATGGCGCGGTAGCGGCGCTCCATTTCGCGCACCACCCATTTCAGCGCGGCCACCGCCTTTGCCGGTTCGGTCACCACGGGGGCCATGAGATGCGGGATGCCGTCATAGACCGAGAGTTCGAGCATTTTCGGGTCGATGAGGATGAGGCGGCATTGCTCCGGGGAGAGGCGGAACAGCAGGCTCATAATCATGGCATTCACGCCGACGGATTTGCCCGAGCCTGTCGTACCCGCGATGAGCAGATGCGGCATGCGCGAGAGGTCCGCCACGATCGGCGCGCCGGAAATATCCTTGCCCAAGGCGATGGAGAGCTTGCCGGTCTGGTTCTCCCACATCTCCGCGCCCAGCAACTCGGAGAGATACACGGTTTCGCGCTTGGCGTTCGGCACTTCGATGCCGATGACGTTGCGGCCGCTGACGGTGGCGATGCGCACCGCGACGACCGAGAGCGAGCGGGCGATATCATCAGCCAGCCCCACCACCCGGGCGGAGCGGATGCCGGGGGCGGGTTCCAGCTCGTAGAGCGTCACCACCGGGCCGGGGCGGATTTCGACGATTTTACCCTGCACGCCGTAATCCTGCAGCACGGTTTCCAGCAGGCGGGCATTGCTCTCCAGCGATTCCGGGGAGGGTCCGGTATTGGCATGCGGCGGCGCGGGGCGCAGCAGATCGAGCGAGGGGAAGGTCCAGCCCGCTTCCAACAGCGGCAGGCGTTCCTGCTTCGGCGGCGCTTTTTTGGGCGGGACGACCGGCTTGATGGCGGGGCGGGCGCGCAGCTGCAGGAAAGGCACCGGCGGTGCGATTTCGGGCTCGTCCTCCACCGCCGCGCTGCCGGGAACCCAGCTGCGGCTGGGTGTGGCCGCCAGTTCGGCGGCCTGGGCGGTGGCGGTGGCAAGCAGCGGGGTAATCCAGGAGGTAACCGTTTCCGCCCCCCTGCGCCCCTGGGAGACGGAGGCGATGGCCGCGCGCGCCGCCTTGCGGCCGCCGGAACGCCATTCGCCGGGGGTGAAGCCGAGCGCGTAACCGAACGCGCCCATTGCGAGAACGAGGGTGACCAGCATCGCCGCACCGCCGCCCACGCGCCCGAGCACCGAATCGGCGCCCGAACCTGCGCCGGAGAGCACCATGCCGGCCGCACCACCGATGCCCGCTGAGACAGGCCATGGAACCGGGGGACCAGGGATGATGGCCATGGCCATGGCGAGCGCGGCGGCGACCAACGGCAGGGACAGGCCGCCCAGGAAGATGCGAAGCTTCAAATGCCCGACCGCGCCGCGCGACCCCAGCCGGTAGCTCCAGGCGAGCAGGAGAAGCGGCGGAATAAATCCAGCAATGCCAAAGCCTTGCAGCAGGAGATCCGCCAGCTCCGCCCCGGCGGTGCCGACGAGATTGGTCGTGCGAGCGGCACTTGCAGTATCGAAAGACGGGTCCTGCGCGTTGTAGGAGACCAGCGCCAGAAAAATCGTGAGGCCTGCCAGGGCACAGATGACGGCCGCCAGTTCGGCAAACCTGCGGCGTAGCTGCGCCCGGATTGAAGCTGAGACGAATCGCCGTGTTTCAAAACCAACTGCCATGCGCGGGTTATACGCGGGAGCTGCCTGATTTTCAAAGAAAAACCCTAAAAACAGAAACAGCGCCTCGCGGCGCTGTTTCCTTTGTCTCGACCGTTTTAACCGAGATTAGTCGCCCATGACCGGGATTTTCTGGCCATCGGAGAAGATCGCGTAGGCTTCTTCACCATGGATCGCATCATCGCCGATCAGCAGGGTTTCGTCATCCATGCGCAGCGGCACGACAAGGCCGATAAGCTTGAGCAGGATGAAGGTGCCGATGACGTTGAAGACGATGATGAAGCCGGCGCCGTAGAGCTGCAGGATCACCTGATGGAAGTTGCCATACCACCAGCCGGTCACGCTGAACGCGTCGTTCTTGGTACCGTACCACTCGATCATGCTCGGATCGGCCAGGATGCCGGTGCCGATACCACCGACGAGTGCGGCGACGCCATGGGTGTGGATCACGCCGAGCACGTCATCGACCTTACGGAACAGCGCAGTTTTGCCGAGCCAGTTCCAGGTCATCCAGGGCAGGGCCGCTGCGACGATGCCGAGAATGATCGCGCCCGTGCCGTTCACATAACCAGCCGCCGGGGTAATGGCGACGAGGCCGGTGATCATGCCGTTGACCGCGCCCAGGATGGAAGGCTTGCCATAGGCCAGCACGTCCAGCAGCACCCAAGTGAGCAGCGCAGCGGCGGTGGCGGTGTGGGTGTTCAGCACGCCCACGCCGGCATCGGCGTTCGCGGTGAACGGGTCACCGCCGTTGAAGCCGGACCAGCCGAGCCAGAGCAGACCCGCACCGGCCAGGGTGATGAGCAGGGAGTTCGGGTGGAAGCTCTCACGGTCACGCGCCAGACGCGGGCCAATGACGGCAGCTGCCGTGAAGCCCGAGAAGGCGGAGGACAAATGAATGACGTAACCACCGGAATAGTCGACCACGCCCAAGGAGCCCAGCCAGCCGCCGCCCCAGAGGGAGTAGGCGCCGACGGAGTAGATGAAGGTTGTCCAAAGCGGAACGAAGATCACCCAGGCTTTGAAGCTGACGCGGCCTAGAATGGCGCCGAGCAGAATGATGGGTGTGATCGCCGCGAACACGAACTGGAAGTAGACCATCGTGGCCTGGCCGTAGCCCAGAGCGGGCATGGCGGCGGCGGCCGAGGGGATGATGGCTTCCTTTTCCATGTTATAGGCGGAAGTCGTCGGGTCCGGATGGCCGAGGAACGCGCCGAGGCCGCCAGGGACCTGGAACCAAGGCTTACCGAATGACATATTATAAGCCCATAGCACCCAGACGATGAGCACCATGGAGAAAGCGTAGAACACCATGAAGGCAGAGTTGATGGCGAATTTCTTCTTAACAGCGCCACCATAGAGCAGGGCAAGACCCGGAACGCTCATGATACCCACGAATGTCGCAGCGGTCAGCTGCCAGGCATTATCGCCTGTATCGAGCCAATTGCCCGGTAGTGATTGAACTATCGTCATTCTGTCGTCTCCATAAACGTCCCAGCCGTGTGTGTTGCAGAAAGACGCGACGCGGTTTCACGGCCACGTTGCATCGCAGCACGTCTTGCAGCTTCCGTGCCAAAACCTTACGCAATCTTTATATGTTGCGCGGTGCGGCTTACTGGTTGAACATCAAAACGAAAATGCACAAATTACAGGCGCTTTTATGGACAATGCGTAAGCATTTCCCCCTCGCTTGCGGAAATTTAGTTGCGCGACAGCGGGGCTGAATGGCAATTTTGGACCAGGGTTGGCGGGTCGCCCGGCCTCTGCCACATTAGGCGTTATGCAGAAAGAATTTGACATTGCGATCATCGGCGCCGGCCCGGTGGGCGGCGCGCTCGCCTGCGCCCTGGCCGCGCAGGGCAAGCGGGTTCTGCTGGTCGATAAGGCAGATTTGCCGCCGATGGAGCATCCGGATTTCGACGGGCGGGCCTATGCCATCGCGGCCGGCTCACGCCGCGTGCTGGAGCGCGCCGGGCTGTGGGACGCGCTGCCGTTCCCGGCCGGACCGATCCGCGACATCCGCGTCTCCGACGGGCGGGTGGGCCGGCGCGCCTCGCGCCTGTTCCTGCATTTCGATCATCGCGACCTAGCGGTAGGGGACGGCGCCGGCGGCACAACGCCGTTCGGCTGGATGGTGGAGGCCCGCAGCCTGCGCGTGGCGCTGAACGCGCAATTGCACACGGCCTGCGCCGGCCTGGTGTTTGCCCCGGCCGAAGCGGCGGTCGAGCGGTCGGCGGATGGGGCGGTGGTGCGGGTGGCCG
>Ga0116227_10015613_pt1 | contig 11201 bp, 8 predicted proteins | sample S1TSphgellanicum_FD_89693 | JGI IMG/M metagenome (GOLD analysis project Ga0116227, IMG submission 89693) | Host-associated microbial communities from peat moss isolated from Minnesota, USA - S1T2_Fb - Sphagnum magellanicum MG | ecosystem: Host-associated > Plants > Peat moss > Unclassified... | reverse complement strand
TTACCCAATTGCACCTATAACACACACATCACACAACATAAACAATTCAACATGATACCTTTTACAACAATATTATTATAACATTGTTGCATGTTTTCACCTTGTGAAACTCCATCTTTAGTTAATTTAGAAAATTTGTAGCAATCCCTTATGGGTCCAACCATGCTAATAGGAGCCACCAAGTGTGTAACCACTACTAAATTTGAAATTCATTTCTATCATATCATAACATTGGTGTATAAAGTTGACAACCTTGGGCATCAACATATTTACATTACGTATACGCAATAATGACAAATATATTGAATTTTTTTGATGAACTAAAGGTCTTCAAAAGGACTCAAAACCTAATGTAACCGGTGTTTTTTATATTGAGTTGTGTTTAATTACACAATGAAACAATGTGTTTAAATTTTTTTTTACATAATTAAATTAAAACATCACATTTCCAAGTTCACATGTTACAATACAAATTTCATGAACATGCATATTTATTGGGTAAATAGGGGTTTTAATATTATGTTTAAGTAAAAAAATGCATTACATGGCTTTATTTAACATATGGGAGGTAGTTTAATTGATTGGATGAAATTTTAAGATATTATCAATGTATTTTTTAGGAAATCATGGATGAAACATTAGGAGATCTTTTCCCATTTATAAACCAATGGTGTGGATCAAATGAAATCAACAATGTACATACACATCAATAGGAACTAGGGTTTAAGGTTCAATGGGGTTGGAAGTAGGTCCTTGAGAACTTTGAGGAGGTTCACAAATTTTATGAGACTTTGTTGGCTATATGAAGGAAGATGTGGGAGAGTTTTGAGGAACAAAAATGTGGGTAGGAATTAAGCTTTAGGCGAGAGTTATGGGCTAGAACTATGGGTGGGAGCTTGCACATCTAAATGTTGTGGTTTCTATGCATGCACCATGAATGAACCATGAGAAATCGAATGTGCTTTTGTTTGAGTGAAGCAAATCAACAATGTTATATGGGCCATTTTTCAACATTGTTGATTGCCTGACAAAGATGAGGAAGAAAATTCAAATTTTGAAATCTTTCTAACCCCACCTTAAGAAGTTATTCATGAAGTTTTTACCTACCTGTTGTTGGGATATTGTTGTGTTTAAGGTTTAGGGAATGCAAAAGTTTTTCAAGAAGTTCTTACCTGCCTATTGTTGGGATATTGTTGTGTTCAAGGTTTCAGGAACATGTAGAAATTCTTCAAGAATTTCTTACTTGCATGTTGTTGGAATATTGTTTTCTTTACGGTTTAAGGTTCAAACAATTATTCATTTCTATCTAGTTACATGATTTTGGTTTTATTTTAATAATCTCCCTCTAAGGCATTTGCACATATTGGTTTGCTTAGGGCATGCAATTGTTTTTGTGTCGTAGGTGGGGGTTGGCAAAAAGGAAGAATTCCAAGATGGACATAACACCTCATTTTCCAAAAGAAGTAAACAAAAACCAAGACTATCAATCTTGGTACAAGTAGAAGCGGGTTGCAAACAACATGTAGAAGGTGTGATAGTGCAAAACTCACAAGGTAGAAAAAATTGTTGCTACTATAGAAGAGGTTGTTGTGCATCAAAAGGTGCATTCTACCACTCATGTAGAAGAGGTTCATGTGCATCAAAGGGTGCATTTTGCCACTCATGTAGAAGAGGTTCATGTGCATCGAAGGGATTGAAGGGGGCATTTTGCCCCCAATGAACTAGATGGTCATCAAGGTGGGTTTCCAAAAATCTAGTGCAAAACAAGCTACAAGTTTTGCGATGTTGATGGTGGACCAACTAAAATCCCACGCTCCAAAATATCAACAATTAGTCATGGAGAATTTTTTATCTCATCCATTGGTTCAAGATTTTCTACCTCCCTACCTTGAAAACATGGAAGTCTTGAAATAAAGTCAAGCAATTTTGGGTAATTTGAGAGAGGCATTGAATTTCATCTTGTTGGCTCCCACCAATTTAAGCTTGTCATGGCAAAATACATTATGTGCACACTAGCTTCATGTTCACATGATAATAACATTAAAACCAACAAAGGCATTATAAGGATTTTGGGGTGTTGATAGGTGAAACATTAAGAAAGGACTAAATTGACGAATATTACTAGACACTCAAAATGATGTTTTTTGGTTGATGCACAAATGAGCAAGACGATCAGATTCCATTGATGAAGTAGTGATTACCCTTGTGAATAATTATTGGGAGAAGGAGACCACTATCTCCCCAAACATGAAGGACATTGTCAAAAGGCACATTAGGGTAAAGTCGTATGAAGCACATCCTATACATTATTTGCAAGCGTCTAAAATGAGTACATAACTCTAGCCTTTTAATTTGGACCTTAGTTCACTTTGTTTATTAATCTTGTGTGCTTACAATGTTGTTTATCGTTGTAACAACTTTGTTCATTATTGTGTTTTATGCTTGGATTATAATTCGTAGGAACTAAATATGATCATTTAACATTTCAAAGACTTGATCTTGTTGTTCATTTGCTGCTTATATGTTTGGAAAACTTTCTACCACCTATGCATAGATTTATTTAAGAAACAATAGTTAATGATCATTTTGCATTTGAAATTTGTGATGGTGTTGTTCATTGTATCTAGTTTTGTTCATGTGGGCTGGTTTTTTATGTTTTGAGTGCTTGTCACATGGTATGCACAATTTTGTTTCTGATGTGACAAATTGATTAGGGTCTTGGTATTATGAACAAATATTGTTTATTTAATGCTTCCAATGTGTGTAAAGTGCTCCATATGTAAAGATTTGATTACTTTGCAAGAGGAACAACAATTTAATTGCTTAACACTTTGATATTGGTAGTGTTCATTTTCTATTTATATGCCTAGGGGGCGAGGGGGGACACTTAGTGTAAAGTTTGGGATCCACATGTGTTAAACAACCATTTTTAGGGGGGGTATTAATTGTCCAACATGTTTTTTATCACCCTATTGTGATCTAATTTTCTAGTATATACATATTAAAACCACCTTATATTAATTATAATCCACCATTCAAATGATTACATACCCTATATTATAATTAAATTGATTATTTGAATAAAATGTACCCTATTTTTTAACTAGTTAACTGATGATTTTTACCTAGCAACCAATATATTGCACCTTATATTTTTACTCATGTATTTTTTATTAGTGTCCCCTTCAGGCTTATATGATTGGATTTCTTCAAATTACTCATTTTCTGGTGTTCTTCATTCAAGTTGTTTGTGTGCTTGCAATGTGTGTCAAGTCCTACCTATGTAAATGTACCTTGGAGCCTAGGACTAGTAGTCATGATTTGAACTGCATTTGAATGTTGGTGTTGTTCATTTGCCACTTGTATGTTTTGTTTGCTTAGTTTGGGTTTCTTTTCACCACATATGTAAAATGATTTGTTTAGCATTATGGTTCAGTTAGTGAAATCAATTGACACTCCAATAAGAAAGGAGGTGATGTTTATTTGTTGTTTATATGCTTGGAGCAATACTCACTCCATGTGAACAAATTTACATTGGACATGTAACAATACCCACTTTGGCGTCATTCATTGGCTGTTATTTTTCATTCAATGGTTCTTGGTATGTGTCTTGAATGGTATGTATGCAAAGATTTATGTACAACCTTGAAAGAGTTTTTGTAACAATCAACAATTGCATTTAATTTTTTTGTTTACAATTTGTGTTTATATGTTTGTCCATTTCCTTTTAATATCACATATGCAACAATGAAATTTATTACACAACATGGAGATGACATAATTCACTTGTCACCTGAAAAACTTTGATGGTGCTTTTGATTTGATGTTTATATGCTTGATGCACTTTAAATCACCATCTATGCATTCATATGAAGAAATATTGTCTTTCTTCACTACCCAAACTTACTAAGTTTTTAGTGAAATAGGACAAAATTGACTAATATGCAACTTTGTATGGTTTTTGTCAAAAATGACTAATTGATTAGAACATTCTTAATGAACTATTTTAAAGTTGTTTTGGATAGTCACAAGTTGCACTAGATCATTTTTAATTAAAAAATTATGACATGAATATATGAGGTCCCAAGTTAATATGACGTGGAATAACATGCCACATCATCATATAACTTTTTCTTTCATTTTTTTTCCTCAAATTATGGAGTCATGGATTACATTGTTATCATGGCATGTCGTGACAAATTTACATGCCATGATTTTTATTTTTTTTTATTTTTTTCATTTTGTTGACAAATCTTTTTGACACCATTTAAGCATGATGTATATGTTTGTAAATTACATTTGTACAAAATACATTAAAACATGCGTCCATCAAGGACTAAACCCAATACTTCATGGAAACACACAAAGGTCTTAACCACCAAACCACTTCAACACTTTATGAATAAAGATGAAAAAGTTTAACTTTATCATGTTTGGCATAAAATTGTTTATGAAATTCAAACTTTAACACCCATTTTGTTTTACAAAATGTATTCAAATGTTACAAATGAAAATATGATTTTGAAGCTTGTTCAATAATGTATTCAAACAAAAATAATAATTTACAATTATTGAATTCACAATGTAAAAGGAAATAACTTAAAATAAAATTTCATGAATAAATAAAAATATATATTTTAATTTAAATTGGCCTAAAATCTTTGTAAATTCAGTGTGAATTTAAAAATGCATTTATTAAAAAAATTGTAAATTTTTTAACTACATAAAATATGTCTATTTTTTAAAGAATTGCAAGTTCTTATTTTCCCCAATATGATTAGGTATAAATTTATTTATTTATTTTTACGATGTTGTTAAAATGGTAATCATCCATAAGAAGATTGCCACATTTCATTGTAGACAAGTTGTGTAGTTGGAAACTTGTTTAAAATTTTCAATATTATGGTTATTTACTGTATTTTATTGTAAAAAATTAAATATATATATTTAAAATTCAGCTAAAAAATTTTCTTTCAAAAAAGAATCTTTTTGATGTTGTTGTCCCTTTAAATTGGCAAAATTTGGTCACAAAAAGAAACATTAATTAAGTAGTAAATATAGTCATTTAATTATCTAGACCATATTTGTTTAGAAAGATTAATCATACATTACACAATTAATCATGCAACTTTGAAAAATAATCACAACATTTTTTTGATGATGATGTAAGAATAAATTTTACATTTGTTTCCTTCATAAAAGGAAACACGATTGATTTTGGTGAAAATTTGGGTTTAAATAGTTGGATTAACCCCCCCTCCCCCCCAACCACCATGTTTTTTTAGTTTCAAAATTTTTTAACTTGGCAATTTTTGTTGGGAAAAAATGGAAAAAAGTGCAAATTCAAAGAAAAATGTAAACAACAAAAAATTGCCAAAATTTAATTATAATAATTCGAACCTTAATCACATAAACAATTCCAACATAAAATTTATTTGAAAACATTTAAGTTCAATTTTTGAAATCATCATAAACCTTATCCAATGTTTTCGAAACTTTAAAATAAATATTAATGATGTAACCAAAGGTTTTTTTGTGTGATGAATTTCCACTATTTTGCAAACATAAAAACGGCCATCAACATCAACGAAGGATTATTTTCATATTTTAAAATGTATATTTTAATTTTAAAATTTACATTTTAAAAATTTAAAAATGATATAATTTTACAATGGGTTTTATGACTTATAATCAAAATATATAAACATTTTAATCAATAATGTATTAAAATTTCTTTTAAATTTTTAAAAATTTGAATTGAAAAGGTTTAAAAAAACTTGAAATTACATGTCATGAATAAATCTACAAATTTCTTTTTGTTTAAATTGACCTAGAATATTTGTAAATTCAATGTCATTAAAAAAATGCACTCATTAAGTCTTTTGCAACTTTATTTTCAATACATAAAATGTGTCCAATTTATGTGGAATTGTAAGTTTTTATTTTCCTCAATATAATCAAGTAAATTTTATTTATTTATTTTTGCAATGTTGCTAAAATGGTAATCATCCATAAAAAAATTTGCCACATTTGGTTATAGACAAGTTGTGTAATTAGCAACTTGTTTAAATCTTTCAATATTATGGTTACTTACTATATTTTATTATAAAAAATTGACAATATCTATTTTAAATTTGACAAAAAAAATTCTTTCAAATTTTTTTTGTTTTAATGTTGATGCCACACACACACACACACACACACGTGAAGCATTAAGTTATTATGTGTGTTTCCATATATATTAATAAGTGCAATATGCAACATTTGAATAGTGATTTCAATGAGTTCAAAGTGAATGATTCAGCTCATGTAAAAATGTTGGTAGTTCAAGAAATGTGACAAAAATTACTAAACCATTCATGTATAATTACAAAACATTGAGTTCAATATGTTCAATATATTATAATAAATGAAAAATGCAATATGTGAATAATGGTTTTAATATATTAAAAGTGAATGGTCCAATTCTAATGATTGAAAAGATGTGAAAAAATCACGAATTCAATCCAATATAAATGTGGGGTTTTTAATTGTTACATGCGTTTTAATATATTATGGTAAGTGTGAAATGCAACTCCTAAGTAATGGCTTCAACATGTTAAAAGTTGATAGTTCAACTCATGCACCATGTTGATAATTAAAGAAATGTAAAAAAGTTCACTAACCCATTATAATGCATTATCTAAATAAAGTTAAAGGTTACTTGAATTTCCACGTCAACAAATGGAAATTATTAAATAATTAAATAAGTTCCAAAACATACTCATAAGTGAATAACATAGTGAACGTAACAACTATGAATAATATTGACCATTAAATAATGCAATAGGCCACTAGCAAACTTAAGATGGCAAAATGTAGTTTAAATGTAGTCAAATTGGACAATAGTTGCAATGTGCGGGGATGGAAAAAAACAAGTTTTCTTCTTGTGATTGAATAACTAGAGAGGAAATAAAAGTCACTTCACAAATTTGGTATCTATTATATCCCTTTATCCATTGGCTCATGTTAGAAAGTAACATGTAACATTTGCAAAAATTACATGCTTTACATGTTTTCTTTGCAAAAATTACAGATAACACGTTTTTAATACTAACCTTCACAACATTCCACAACATGGGGGACAATCAAAATGCAAAACGAAATTGATACAGAAGCAATAATAATGCTCCCATCAAGAGAAATCTGGTTTTCTAGACTCAATAAGTTTAGAGCTTCAACGATGCAAAACAATTGAGAAGAAAAATTCAAAAAAACAACATTACCTATACATTCTCAACCCAATCCATGTTTATAGGTTTAGGCATTGTGGTCATCCATTCACCATGCATATGTCGCAATAACATACCATTCTCTATTGCAACCCACATGTTGTAGTCTCCACATGCTGTTACATATCAATAGACATGACACTTTTGTTGTACAACATTTACTTCTGATCAATGATGTCACAACCCTAATATTGAGTTCACAACTAAGCATGGAGTGCAAGGGCCCATGAGGCCAAGAATATGTGTTTAGGTGTGAAACACATTCTCACAAATGGGGGAGAGTGCAAGGGATGGAGCCCAATGACTCCCAAGTGCACTCCCACCTTGGGAGTTGCATTCGTGTAAGAGTTGCAAATGTTTAGAACCTTGGTTGGAAAGGAAAAAAAAACCAAATTGGGCCCTTAGGACACCATTAGAAAGGTATTGAAGCATAGATACTTAAAGTGCCCTCGTATTTTTCATTTAGATTTGATTTTCATGAGTTATGATCAAAAGAAGGGGTAAGAGTCAAATTGGGAATTTGACTCCCGACCATAAACCCCTTGAAAGTAGGGGTCAAATGAGCTTTGATTGGGGGGTGTTATACATCATTAGAAAGATCTATTTGAGAGTTATAAGATATTCCCCTCACATTCTCTAAAAAGATTTGATTTGAAAAAGATATGAGCATCCAAAATTTTGGGACAACAAGAGTCCCGATTTCGGGACTCCCACTTGGGAGTTTTAGGGAAAAGTGACACTTGAATATAGTCCCCATGAAGAGGCATATTATAAAGAGGGGAGTGGTGCCTTTTCCTAAAGGTTGTGGGCCGTGTAAAGCTTGTGCTTGAGGTCGTCCTTATTAAGTTTATCGCACCACTTCCATTCAACTTACAACCGCCCTCTTTTTTTGGTTGTGTAGGTTGACCTAATTTTGAACTTTCACTTGTGAGTTCATCTTAGCCCCATCCCAGAGCTCTAACATGCCTTTTTACCCTCGAAGTGCTATGAGTTAAAGAATGTGCCCAACCTTTTTTTTTATGTTCCGCTCTAGGACTCTCATTTGGGTTTCTTAAGGAGTTTGGGGGTGCATCAAATGAGCTCCAATACTCACATCCTTAAGCGAATTTGAACATGAGTAACATTGGGAAGATTATTCAACCTCATGGCATAATAACATAATTTTCCTTTAAATATTTCCTCCCAATAGTCCTTGGGGAACACTGAACAGGTTCAAGCATCATATTCAATTTGAAGAAGGGAAGGACAAGATTGAATTCAAGTTGAAACTAGACCTAATTGACTTTATCAAACTTGCTAATGATATTGAATCAGACATTTAGAAATTTATTCTTCAACAATGTAAGAAATATTAATAGAAGTTGGTCAATAGTTGCTTCTTGCAAATAATATATAGAATGTCCATCAGAATTTATAATTGGTTCTACAAACATCCTTTACATGCCTATAATAGAACTGTAACACCACTCAAATATGTGCAAATAGAAAGGCTCAACAATTTAACAACAAATTTTATCCTTGGTCCATCTAGAAACTAAGAGTCCAAAAACCTTCAAAATGCAAACACATTTAGTCACATGGTCATATTTTGATTTCTCCCAACAAACTTCTCAACAATTGGCCAAGACAACATCCAAAAACACAAAAACGCCAACATTCTTGTGCATTCACCATCTCTTGGTCTACCATATTTATGAATGTTCATTCTACAAGCACCCATTCCATAATCACAAATTTCCTTTAGTCTCTTGATTGTCACAAATGCAATCCTTAGTAGAAAGAACATAACGAATCTCCATTTCTCCATAGAACGAATATTGTGAGGCAGCAGTAATAACACCTTTAAGAGATCGTGTAATGAATTCCTAGATAATAGTACTTTAACTAATATCAACACACATGCTATAGTCCCACAACAGTTCATGTTGTGTGTTTAAGATTAGCCAAATCAAATGCCATGCATAAAGGAATTGCAACTTAAGCAAGAAAAAAATGAAGGTATACTTACTTGGGTGAGGAATCTTGTTCACAATATGCAAGTGATAACAATGGTATTTAATAGATAATAAAGTTGGAGTTTAAAATTTTTGTGAGGAATACACAAACATTAATAATATAGATAAAGGAGTTTCATAATATGGTGCCTTGGTCTTCAAAAGGAAAAAAGGAAGGAGAGAAATAGAAGGGCAAATCACCTTTCCTTCTTGAGGAAGAAACTTGGGTCGTGCAGGTTGGACCCAGGGTGGTTTTAATCCATCAAAGGACGATGCTTGTACCAAACCAGTAGCAACATTTTTATTTTTAGCACAAATTCTTGATGGACTTCTTGGCACACTAAATTTAGATGTTTCAACCACACAAATAGACATTTTAGTCAACAATGTGTGCTTTTTGAAAATAGAAGCTTGAATGCAACTTGTTTTGAAAAAATGAATCTTGAACACCCTACCCATGCCAATATTATAAAACTATGCCCACAAGATGCAAAAACATATGTGTCTACATGAATAACTCCACAATAACACAATAAGATGTAAAACACTCCCCAATTTGTGGCCTGGTCAAGCTAAACTTGCAAACAATAATGCAGATGCTCATAAAATCTTATACAAGACCAAGACAAATCATAACAATTATGTTCTACTTGTCTCCACAAAGTTTGAGAGAGAGATACCATGGAATAGACATATTATGGAATATCAGGGTCATATCCTTGTGGTCTATCAAGGTTAGGCAATGCATTGTTGATGGACGCTTCCTTAAAATTGCTTGTATGAGGTTTTGGAGGCAGCTTATCAAAATATTGGCGCCTTAATACATCATCGCTTACAAATGTCTTTTTTTCCAAAATGTACATAGTAGTCAATCTTAGCATCACAAACTTGCATTTGTTAATACCAAATCCTAGATAAGAAGGAAATGTTGATGTTTGACTGAAAGCAATCCAAGGAAGAAAAGCCTTCAAATGTTCCTAACCAAGTAGAAACCCACCACAAAGTTCCTTGCATACTTAATAACTAGAAATTGATTGTTTTGTTAGTATGTCACCAAACATTTGGACATAGAAATTTGTAATCAATGTTGTGTTGACATGGAAATGCCACAAAAGTAAAAAAAATCCTACTAGCTCTTAATAAGTGTGTAGATGTGATAATATCCAACTAGTTCAACATCACAAAAGGAAATAAAAGAAGACCTTATATGTGCAGAACAATCAAATGTGGAAATGAACTCAGTTGTAGTTTTCTTTGATAGCTGCAACAACGAACTTGTTATTAGTACTTAACAAGTTGTATGTGGATGTTTTGTTATTTCTAGGTGTTAGGTAAAAATCTCATTCAATAGTTTAAGGGGTGCAAGAAAGGACCTTTTCGATGATATTGTTATTATTGGGAAAGTAAAAAAGAGTGAGAAGAAACCCTCTTTCCAGTTTACTAGCTATCTCATTAGAAGCTGCTTGCAAAGTCAATTCAAGCCATCCACTGAATTAACCTATGGTCACACAACTCATCAGAAGAATGTTCATGAAATCTTCATATTTATTCATCCTCTTTAGGTGTCTTGAGCATGTGGCATATCGATTCCTATGTTTTAAGCACAAATGTCATTGTAATAAAATGGAATGCAAACTTCCCACAAAATTAGAAGTTTACTTTTCATCTTCTAAGAAAGATGAATTGCATGGAAGCATTACTTTTTACAAATCCAATTATGTTGTTTCCATCATGCCCTCAAGGTTATTCCTTGCTTAACAAGATGGTTATATGAAGTTACAACCAAGACAAGTACAACTATCCTTGTGAGTCTCTAACGCGCTCCCAAGTCACGGGGTGAAACCCACTTGAGGGTTTCACAAAGTCAAGTTGCGGAAAGTTGAACTTGGTAGCACGCTCCCGGCTTCCAACTCTAGAAAGGGGTAGAGGGTCGAGT
>Ga0116227_10015610_pt1 | contig 11202 bp, 10 predicted proteins | sample S1TSphgellanicum_FD_89693 | JGI IMG/M metagenome (GOLD analysis project Ga0116227, IMG submission 89693) | Host-associated microbial communities from peat moss isolated from Minnesota, USA - S1T2_Fb - Sphagnum magellanicum MG | ecosystem: Host-associated > Plants > Peat moss > Unclassified... | reverse complement strand
TTGCCCTGCTCCACCAGCCGCGCATTGATGTCCGCCAGCGTGTCGTGACCGTAGATATGCGGTTCGCGGGTGCCCAGCAGATTGATGTTGGGGCCGTTGAGGACATAGACGGTGGAGTCGGTCATTGTGATCTACCTGTTTAGGGAGTTTCCTTCGTCATACAGGGCGATGGCGGGGGTGCAAGGGCAGGGAGCCCACCCTTGCGTGGCCGGAGCCTACTTGTCCGTGCCTCTGGCTTTGCCCCACTGGCGCGCGGCGGTGTAGCCCAGATAACCAGTGCCGAAGAGCGTGTAGAGCGGCTCGGGAATGCCCTCCAGATAGGCGTTCATCCCGGTGGCGATGGCCTTGGCCATGTCGGGCCGGAAGGCCGAAAGCACGCCCATGGGGATGGCGCAGAGGATGATGATGTACATCACATAGAGGAAGCTGGGGCGGGCGCGGCTGGTCCAGGGGTCGCTGGCATTGACCTCGGCGACGATGGCGGAAAGCTGGGTCTGGAGCATCTGCATCTCCTGCGTGCCTTGCATTTGCAGCAGTTGCAGCTTGGCGGCGTCGCGCTGGGCCTTGTCGGGGATGATCCGGTCGAGCAGGGCCGAGACGGGCGAGATCAGCGTGTCGAGCAGGGGCATGATGCGAGATCCTTTCAGGCGATGGGGATCTCGGAAAATAACCAAATGGGTGCAATTAGGAAAATGCCGCGCCGGATGGGTGTCCGGCGCGGCGTTCGGGCTTACAGCAGCTCCTTGAGCGGAATCTCTGTATCGGCCAGTTTTTCGGGATCGGGGCTGGCGCCTGCCTCGATCAGCTTGCGGCCCTGAACGTAGTCCTTCACCACATTGACGCTGTCGATGGCGATCATCCGGCCACCTTTCAGATAAATCACCGAGAAGCTGCGCGATTCGGGCGATCCGCGCAGCACGGTGCGGTCATGGCCGACCGAGAGCCCCGCCGTCTGCAGCTTCAGATCATACTGGTTCGACCAGAACCACGGGAACGCCTTGTAAGGCGCCGGATTGCCGAGAATCGCCTTGGCGACGCAGGTGGCCTGATCATTGGCGTTCTGCACTGATTCGACGCGCATCACCGTGCCGTCGGCATAGGCGCAGGCAAAGGCTGCGCAATCGCCGATCGCATAGATGTCGGGCAGGGAGGTGCGGCACAGCTCATCCACATCCACGCCATTGGCGCCTGAAGCACCGGCCTCGATCAGCGGCCCCACGGCGGCGACAATGCCGATCCCCACGATCACCGCATCGGCGGCGATCTCGGTGCCATCCGCCAGCTTCACGCCGCGTACCCGGCCTTCGCCGATCAGCCCGGCCACGCCGACATTGGTGCGCAGATCGACGCCGTGAGCGCGATGTTCGGCTTCGTAAAAGGCGGAGAGCTCCTCGCCCGCCACGCGGGCCAGCACGCGCGGCGCAGCCTCCAGCAAGGTGACATGGCAGCCCAGCTTGGTGAGCACGGCGGCAGCCTCAAGCCCGATATAGCCGCCGCCGATCACCGCGATCTTCTTCACGCCGCCATCGACTTCGCCCATCAGCCGGTCGCAATCCTCGCGGGTGCGCACGGCATGGACGCCCGCCAGATCGGCGCCTTCGCCCGAGAGGCGGCGCGGATCGCCGCCCGCCGCCCAGACCAGCTGGCCATAGGTGACATCTTCGCCGGTGGAGAGGGTAACAGTGTGCACTTGCGGATCGACCCTGGTGACTTCCACGCCCAGCAGCAGCTCGATCTCTTTCTCGGCCCAGAACTGGGGCGGGCGGATGTAGAGGCGCTCGAAGGTCTTCTCGCGGGCGAAATACTCTTTGGAGAGCGGCGGGCGCTCGTAAGGCGGCTCATGCTCGCGCCCTATCAGCGCGATGCTGCCGGTAAATCCCCCCTGACGCAGGGCAATGGCGCATTGCGCGCCTGCATGGCCCCCGCCGACGATCACGATGTCTCTTTGGCTCATGGCGCGCAGAGTTGGCGCAAAAAACGGCGCCGTCAATTGCGCTTCACGGATCGTCAAATTCGAGAGCCGTAAAATGAAAAAGCCGCTTCCTGCGCGAAACAGGAAACGGCTTTTTCAATTGGTCGGGACGAGAGGATTCGAACCTCCGACCCCCACACCCCCAGTGTGGTGCGCTACCAGGCTGCGCTACGTCCCGACCGGAGGGCGCCCTATATGCGGCGCGTTTCAGGATGGCAAGCGCCTGTTTTGCAAAAAGTGACAGGGCGGCGGTGAATGGCTGTGGAAAAATCCTTAATCACCAGCGCCAGGCGGTGGCCGTCACGCGCCGGGGCGCTTCGTTGCCTTGCGCGCGAAAGCCTGCTAGGCGCCGCCGCTGGCCGGGGGTGTGCCTTGCGCGGGCTTTGACGGGCCTCGCGCGCATGATCCTTCGCAAGCGACCGTATCGATTCCATCACGAAAGATTCGTTCTATGACCGTTTCCCTCCTGCCCGTGCTGGCCGCCGCTTCGGCTGATAGCCCGCCCGCCTGGCTGCAGTTCCTGCCCTTTATCGGCATGGGTCTGGTCATGTGGTTCTTCCTGCTTCGTCCGCAGATGCAGCAGCAGAAGACTCAGAAGGCCAAGCTGGAGGCGCTCAAGAAGGGCGATCAGGTGCTGACCGGCGGCGGTTTCATCGGCAAGGTGGTGAAGGTCGATGGCGATTACGTCGATGTCGAATTGGCGCCGGGCCTGAAGGTCAAGGCGCTCAAGTCGACGATCGGTGATGTGATCCCGCCCGCCGGCAGCGCCCCCGCGAACGACTGATCGGAATCGGCCCCGCGGTTGACGCCGAAGGGGCCGATGCCCATCTCCCGCTTTCCTCAATCTTCCCGCGCTTTCTGCCGGGATCGCTGACAGAGCCGCAAACACATGCTCGATTTTCCCCGCTGGAAACAGCTCTGGTTATGGTTCATCGCGCTGGCGGCGATGGCGGCGGCTGTGCCGTCCTTCGTGTCTTTCGCCGGTTACGCCTGGCCCGCCGCTCTGCCCAACCCCAAGATCAATCTGGGTCTCGACCTTGCCGGCGGCAGCCATCTGCTGCTGGAGGCCAACCCTGATCAGGTGACGGCGCTGCGCCTCGAATCCAAAGAGGAAGAGGTGCGCAACGCCCTGAAAAAGGCGAGCCACCCCGTCCAGATCGGCGATATTTCGAACAAGGACGGTTCGCTCAGCTTCATGGTGAGCAACCCGGCCGACGTCGATGCCGCGCGCGAAGCCGTGCTGCCGCTGACCAATGGCGCCGGGCTGTCGGGCCAGCGCGACTGGGACATCAAGGTGGTGGACACCACCCGCATCGTGCTGACGCCCACCAAGGCGGGCATCGATCAGGCCGTTTCGGATGCGATGAGCGTGGCCACCGAGGTGATCCGCAAGCGTATCGACGCGCTGGGCACCCGCGAGCCGACCATCATCCGTCAGGGCGCCGACCGCATCGTGGTGCAGGTTCCGGGCCTGAAGGACCCCACCGCGCTCAAGGAACTGCTGGGCAAGACCGCCAAGCTTGAGTTCAAACTGGTCGACACCACCGCCTCGCCCACCGATGTGCAATCGGGCATCGCCCCTCCCGGTGACGAGATCGTGCCCTATGCCAGCGGCGCCGGGACCATGGCGGTCAAGCGTCTGGGCGGCATCAAGGGCGATCAGCTCGCCAGCGCCAAGCAGGTCTTCGAACAGCAGACCGGCGAAGCGCAGGTGCAGATCAACTTCAACCAGGCTGGTGGCGAGAAATTCGCCGCCCTGACCAGCGCGAATGTCAACAAGCCCTTCGCCATCATCCTCGACGGCAAGGTGCTTTCGGCGCCCAACATCAATCAGGCGATTCTGGGCGGCACCGCGGTCATCTCGGGCAGCTTTACGGTGCAGAGCGCCACCCAGCTGGCGATCGCGCTCAATTCGGGCGCGCTGCCGGTGGACCTCAAGGTCGTGGAAGAGCGCACCGTCGGGCCTGACCTTGGCGCCGATTCGATCCAGAAGGGTGCCATCGCCATGGGCGTGGGCACGCTGGCCGTGGTGGTCTTCATGGCCGTCACCTATGGGCGCTTCGGCATGTATGCCAACGCCGCCGTCATCATCAACGTCATCATGATCCTTGGCATCATGGCGGTGTTCAGCACCACGCTGACCCTGCCGGGCATTGCCGGCTTCGTGCTGACCATTGGTGCCGCGGTCGACGCCAACGTGCTCATCAACGAGCGCATCCGCGAGGAACGCCACCGGGGCCGCAAGGTCTTCCAGGCGGTGGAACTGGGTTACAAGGAAGCCAGCCGCACCATCTTCGACGCCAACATCACCCATATCATCTCGGCCGTGCTGATGTTCGTGCTGGGTTCAGGGCCGATCAAGGGCTTCGCCGTGGTGCTGATGATCGGCATCGTCACCTCGGTGTTCACCTCCGTCTATCTCACCCGCATGTGGGTGGCGCTGTGGCTGCGCAAGGCGCGCCCCAACGATATTACGATCTAAGGGGCCGTTGTTATGCGCCTGCTCAAACTCGTTCCCGATCATACCAACATCCACTTTCTCAAGTGGCAGTGGCCCACCACCATCATCAGCGTCGCGCTGATGGTGCTGAGCTGGGTGCTGATCTTCACGCATGGCCTCAATCTGGGCGTGGATTTCGTGGGCGGCCAGATGATCCGCGTCACCTTCACCCAGAGCGCGACGGCCCCGACCGCGCAATTGCGCAGCGAGGTGGAAGCGCTGGGTTACGGTGAGCCGATCATCCAGACCTTTGGCGCGCCCAATGAAATCTCGATCCGCCTGCGCCTGCCCGAAGGCTCTGAAAAGAACCCTGCCGCTGCCGAGGCCATGGCCAAGACCGTCACCACCAAGGTGAAGGCTGCCCATGCCGATGCGCGCATCGATGGTATCGATTCGGTCTCGGGCAAGGTGTCGGGCGAGCTGGGCACCGTCGCCGTCAAGGCGCTGGGCGCGGCAGCTTTGGCGATCTCGATCTTCATCTGGTATCGTTTTGAGTGGCAGTTCGGCGTTGGCGCGCTGATCAGCCTTATTCACGACGTGACGCTGGTGCTGGGCCTGTTCGCCATCACCCAGATGGAGTTCGACCTGACGACCGTGGCCGCGATGCTGACGGTGATCGGCTATTCGCTCAACGATACCATTGTGGTCTATGACCGCATCCGCGAGAATCTGAAGAAATTCCGCAAGATGCCGCTGCCCGAGTTGCTGGACCTCTCGGTCAACGAGACGCTGGCGCGTACCGTGGTGACCTCGGGCACGATGCTGATCACGCTGCTGGCGCTGGCGGTGCTGGGGCCCAAGGTGATCTTCGGCTTCTCGGCCGCGCTGATCCTGGGCATTTTCGTCTGCACCTATTCCTCGATCTATGCCGCGGCGCCGATGCTGATCTGGCTGAAGGTGACCCCCTCCAGCTTTGTCGACACCGAGAGCAAGCTGGACCGTCAGGAAAGGCTGGCGCGCGAACAGCGCTGATCGGTTTCAGCGCTTTAGCGGGTTTTGAAACGCCGGGCAGCTTGAGGGCTGGCCCGGCGTTTTGCTGTCAGCGAGAGACGTTTTGCCAGAAATCGGCGATGGCCAGAGCATTGGCCTGCCAACTGAAGCCGGCGGCGTTGGCGGCGACATCCTGCTGGGCCGGGGGATCGGACAGAATCGCCTGCAGGGCTTCAGCAATGGCTTCGGGCGTGCGTTCGGCCAGACGGCCCGCGCTGGGGGCCTTCACTACCTCTGCCGCGCCACCGATGGGCGGGATGACCAAGGGCGTGCCGCAGGCCAGCGCCTCGATCCAGACATTGGCGAGGCCTTCGCGCTCGCTGGGGAGCACCACGGCATCGGCGGCGCTCATCAGCAGGGGGAGGCGGTCATGACTGACCTGGCCAAGGAAGTGGACCCTCTCGGCGATGCCCAACTGTTGCGCCTGATCGCGCAGGGCGGCCTCATCCGCCCCTTTCCCGGCCAGCGCCAGATGGGCTTGCGGGATCTGAGCCAGAGCCGAAAGCGCCAGCGCCTGCCCCTTGATGGCGATCAGCGCGCCGGGGGTAACGAAAAGCGGCGCGCCTTCGGGCAGGGCGATCTCGGTGAGCGAGGCGCGAGCCTGAGCGCGCGGCGTGAGTTTGAAGCGCTGATGGTCCAGCCCGGTGTAATGAACGGTGATCTTGCCCTCGGGCAGGCCGAAAGCGGCCATATCGGCCTTGAGCGCCCCCGACACAGCCAGCATCCCCGCAGCCTGATTGGCCGCCGTGCGAATCTGCGCCAGAGCCTTGGGGCGGGTGGCCCAATAATGGATATCCGACCCGCGCGCCTTGATCGTCAGCGGCAGGCCCAGCGCCTTGGCGATGATCGCCGCCGCCGGACCATCGGGGAAGAAGAACTGCGCATCCATCACATGGAAAGGCGCCTCGGCATGCAGCCGCCGAACCAGAGGCAGAATCGCGCGGGCGATCCGCCCCGGATTGCTGTCGCCGCCAATCAGAGGGATCAGCGTGAAGCGGGGATGGTGAACCGTGATGCCGCCAAGCTCGGACTGTGCCGGGCATTGCGCCAGCGTGGCATAGGGCTCGCGCCGCGAGAGCGGGAAGGGCGGCAGGCCGATGGGGTTGATGACCGTCACATCGGCCAACCCGCCAGCCGCCACCGCCTTCATCTGATTGGCGACGAAGCCCCCAAACGCCGGGCGTACCGGCGCGGGAAACAGTGTGCTGATCGACAGGATGCGCAAGGGCGGGTTGGTCATGCCGCTGTTCCTACGCCTCAAAGCATCGTGCGAAAAAGTGGGAACCGGTTTTTCGCGAAAAACGATGCGATAACACCAGCAACATGGATCAGCGGTTAAGCGATCAGAGCCTGCGCACCAGCATTTCGGCCACGGCCAGCCATGGCGGATTGTCGATCACCATCTGGCGCTGGCCCACGCCGGGGGGCAGCAGGGCGACGCGGTGATCGTCGCGGTCGATCAGGCGGCCGAAGGCGAAGCGGCCGCCGGGGCGGGGCGCCAGCACGTCGCGGTTGACGAGGCGCGAATAATCCTCGGCCGAGATATGCCGCAGCCAGATCTGGTCTCCGGCGCGATATTCGCCCGCGCTGACCTCCACCGTCATGGCGACCAGCGTGGCATCGCCCGAAAGGGCCGTGGGCAGGATGGCGTCGCGCGGGGCGGTCAGCGCTTCGGCGCCGCTTTCGACCAGACGGGCGACGATGCGCGTCTGGCTGTCGGTTTCCGAGCGCACCAGCACTTCGGGCTCAACCTCCAGCGCGGCGGCGATGCGGTTCATCCACACCAGCGAGAGGTTGCGCGTGCCGGTCTCAAGCCGACCGATGGTCTGCGCCGTGGTGGCGGGCACGCAGCGCGCGGCCACATCGGCCAGGGTCAGGCCCTTCTGCTTACGGATATCGCGGATGCGGTTAATCATGAGCGGTCGGGCCTCTAACCGATATGGTTTAACTGTGTCCTACACTAGCTTGCTTCTGGCATGTTGTCTTGTAAATGTTGCAATGCAATAAGGAGAAAATTCCTGCCGAGCCATCTGGCATAGCAACAAATCGCGGCAGAAGAGATCACCGCGTCAGGTCCAAGGGCGCTGCATCCGCGAAATGGGCCGATAGCTGGAAGCTTGGCCTTGATCGCGCCCCGGCGCCGATCGGCGGCTTCTATGCGCGCAGGTGTTTCATCGACCGGTCGTTCACAAGGAACGAGCCGTTTCGCCGCAATGACGGGGCCATGCAACGCGCATTGAGGCTTGCATTCCGCTGGAGCAAAAGGCGCGGGAAGCAAGAGCTTGCATATCATTCAGCGCCAGATCGCCACGCAAACACATGCGGGTTACCGGCATCAGCAAGTGGGCGGGCTATATGCCGCGGGTCGGTGCTTGGCGTGAGCGAGGCGTTGGCCGATCTCGAAAAGGCCCGCGCGCGGCGGCAAACGCATGCTGGAACAGGCTGCGGCGGGTGATCACCGCCACTGCCTGTTCCAGCGGCGTTTCAGCCTTCCACCATTTCCGCCAGTTCCAGCCAGCGTTCCTCGGCGGCTTCCTTTTCGGCGCGTGCCTTGTCCAGCGCGGCGGTCAGCTGGGCAAACCGCTTTGGATCGCTGGTGTAAAGCGCCGGATCGGCCAGAGCCGCTTCCTGCTTCACCATATCGGCCTCGATCTGCTCGATGCGTGCGGGCAGCAGATCGTAATCGCGCTGATCCTTATAGCTCAGCTTGCCCTTTTTGACCGGCATGGGCGGCGGAGGCGGAGCCTTTTCGCCCGCATCGGCCTTGGGTTTGACAGCATTGCGCTGGGTGCGCTGCTTCTGCCAATCGGCATAGCCGCCTGCCACGATGTCCACCTTGCCACTGCCGTCCAGCCCCAGCGTGACGGTCACGGTGCGGTCGAGGAAGTCACGGTCATGGCTGACGATCAGTACGGTGCCGTCGTAATCGGAAATCACCTCCTGCAGCAGGTCGAGCGTTTCCAGATCGAGATCGTTGGTCGGCTCGTCCAGCACCAAAAGATTGGAAAAGCGCGCAAATTCACGTGCCAACAGCAGGCGCGAACGCTCGCCGCCCGACAAAGTGCCGACGCGCGCCTCGACCAGACCGGGATCGAACAGGAAGTCTTTCAGATAGCCGTGGATGTGCTTGCGCACCCCGCGCACATCGACCCAGTCGCTGCCCTCGGCCACGATGTCGCGCACGCGCTTGTCGGGGCTGAGCAGGCTGCGCTGCTGGTCGATCACCACGGCGGAGAGCGATTGCGCCAGCGTCACCGTGCCCTCATCGGGCTCCAGCTCACCGATCAGCATCTTCAACAGCGTCGACTTGCCCGCGCCATTGCCGCCGACCAGACCGATGCGGTCACCGCGCTGAATGCGCAGGGAAAAGTCCTTGATGACCGTGCGCTCACCGAATCGCTTCACGATCTTGTCGGCCACGATCACCGATTTGGTTTTCGAGCCATCGCCGGTGATCTGCATCTTGGCCACGCCCTGCGGCGTCATCATTGCCGCGCGCGCCTCGCGCATTTCATACAGCTTCTCGAGGCGGCCCATGTTGCGCTTTCGGCGCGCGGTCACGCCGCGCTCTTTCCAGTGCTCCTCGATCTTGAGCTTGGCGTCCATCCGCTCGGCGGCGCGGGCTTCCTCGGCATAGACCTGATCTTCCCAGGCCTCGTAACCGCCAAAGCCGATCTCGCGGCGGCGCAGCGAACCGCGGTCCAGCCACAGCGTCGCCTTGGTCAGGCGGGTGAGGAAGGTACGGTCATGGCTGATGACCACAAAGGCGCCATTGTAACGCTGCAGCCAGCTTTCCAGCCAGTCGATGGCGTCGAGATCGAGATGGTTGGTCGGCTCGTCGAGCAGCAGCAGATCGGGCTCGCTGGCCAGAGCGCGACAGATCGCGGCGCGGCGCTGCTCACCACCGCTGGCGCTGGCGGCATTGCGCGACAGGTCGATGCCAAGCTGGTCCGCGATCGATTCCACCTCATGGCGCTGCGGCGCATCGGGCGCGCGCAGGCAGTAATCCATCAGCGTCTCGCAGCCGTTGAAATCGGGCGCCTGCTCCAGCGTGATGACGCGCGTGCCGGGCTGGACCGAGCGTTTGCCCTTGTCACCCTCCACCGTGCCCGCGATCAGTTTCAGGATCGTGGATTTGCCCGCGCCATTGCGGCCGATCAGCGCCAGCCGGTCACGCGGGGCGATGTTGATGTCGAGACCCTGAAAAAGCCAGCCCGATCCCTGAATGAGACCAAGCCCTTCCCAACTAAGAATAGGTGCAACTGCCATAGAGGCGCGCCCTAGCCCCCCGCGCCATGCCATGGCAAGCGGAAGTGGCCGGCCGGTGAGGGCACCGGCGGCGTAAACCCGGCTTTAATGGGGGGTGGGTCATCATTCTGTATCGTTGTCCATGTTTATGCTTTTGATATTCACACAGGGTTCAAATGCCGCTTCATAATGCTTCGAGCATGAGCAGAGGTTCGCTTTCTCGCATAATGGTGGCACTGGTGCTGGCGGGCGGCGTTGTCGCCGGCGGGCTGGCCTATGGCGATGCGGCGCATGCCGGGCCGCCCGATCCGCAGACGCAGGCCCGCCAGGCCGCGCGGACAGGTGCGGTGCGCTCGCTGCGCCAGATCGAGCAGGAAGTGCTGCCCGGCATGAGTGGCATGCAGTATCTGGGCCCCGAATATGATCCGGCCGCTATGGCCTATCGCCTCAAATTCATCCGACAGGGCCGGGTGGTGTTCGTCGATGTCGATGCGCGCACCGGCCAGATCATGCATTCCCCGCCGCACGGCCGCTGATTTCCAACCATCCGGCACGCTTGACGCGATCCGTGCTCGCGCCCATTTCCATCAGTCCCGCCATGGCGGGTCTCTCATCAAGGAACTTACCTCCATGCGCATTCTGATCGTCGAGGACGAACCGACGCTGGGCCCCCAGCTGAAGAACACGCTGGAACAGAACGGCTATGCCGTCGATCTGTCGACCGATGGCGAGGATGGCCATTTTCTGGGCGCCACCGAGGATTACGATGCCGTGGTGCTCGACCTTGGCCTGCCCGAGATCGACGGGCTGACCGTGCTGGGCATGTGGCGCAAGGAAGGCCGCACCTTCCCGGTGCTGGTGCTGACGGCGCGCGATGGCTGGTCGGACAAGGTGGCGGGCCTCGACGGCGGCGCCGACGATTACCTTGCCAAGCCCTTCCAGACCGAAGAGCTGATCGCCCGCCTGCGCGCGCTGATCCGCCGTGCCTCGGGCAATTCCTCCAGCGAGCTGATCGCCGGGCCGGTGCGCCTCGACACGCGCTCGGGCCGCGTCACGCTGGACGGCGAGCCGGTGAAGCTGACGGCGCAGGAATACAAGCTGCTGTCCTATCTGCTGCATCACAAGGGCAAGGTGGTCAGCCGTACCGAGCTGATCGAGCATATCTACGATCAGGATTTCGACCGCGATTCGAACACGATCGAGGTCTTTGTCACCCGCATCCGTAAAAAGCTGGGTTCGGATGTGATCACCACGATTCGCGGTCTGGGCTACAGCCTGGACGAGCCGGTCGGCCAGCGCGGGTAAGGCGCGGAGCCTGATATGGAGGTGGCGGTGAGCGGGGAGGCGCCGATCGATCAGCGTTCATCCGCGCCTGCCGCCTCCGGCTGGTCTTTGTTCCGCAGGGCTTCGGCGACCTCGCATACGGGCTCGCTGGCCCAGCGCATGATGATGATCGCGGCGGTGTGGATCACCATCCTGCTGCTGACCGGTG
>Ga0116227_10015609_pt1 | contig 11202 bp, 12 predicted proteins | sample S1TSphgellanicum_FD_89693 | JGI IMG/M metagenome (GOLD analysis project Ga0116227, IMG submission 89693) | Host-associated microbial communities from peat moss isolated from Minnesota, USA - S1T2_Fb - Sphagnum magellanicum MG | ecosystem: Host-associated > Plants > Peat moss > Unclassified... | reverse complement strand
TTCCGGGCGCAGAACGAGATCGCCGCGGCGCTGCTGGCGCGTGATCCCATCGGCGCCGAGCAGGCTGCCCAGCGCATGCGCGCGCTGCCGATCAATGCACCGACGCTTCGTGCAGCCGCCGATGCCTATACCGACGCCATCATTTCGATTTCTGCGACCGAAGGCGAGATTGCCGATCTCGATAAGGAAGTGCTCGGCCGGGAAGGTCGCCTGATCGGTCGGGTGACCGAATTGCTTCGTGAACTCAGCGCGCGGCGTGGCCGGGTGTTGTCGGGCGAATTCGCCCATACGCTGACGGAGGCGAGGTGGCAGAGCATCGCACTCGGCAGTGCGGGTGTGCTGATCGGCTTGATCGCAGCGTTGTTCGTGGTGCGGAGGATTGTGAAGCCGCTCAACGCGATTGCCCGGGCGATCCGTGCGCTGGCCGGCGGCGCCAAGCATACGGCGATTCCGGCGACCGATGTCGATAACGAGATCGGAGATATCGCGCGCGCCGCCGAAGTGTTCCGCAAGACGCTGGTCGATGCCGACGCCGCACGCGAAGCCGCTGTGCATGCGCTGGCCGAACAGAAACTGGCGGAAGAAAGCTATCGCAAGCTGTTTGAGGGGTCGATCGACGGCATCTATGTCACCACGCCCGCGGGAGCATTGCTGAACGCCAACCCCGCGCTGGCACGGATGATGGGCTATGATACGCCGGAAGAGCTGATCCGCGCCACGCTGGATATCTCGCGTAACATCTATGTCGATCCGAATGCGCGTGCCGAGTACCAGCGACGCATGGAACGCGATGGCATGGTGCGCGAATTCGAGTATCAGGTCCGGCAGCGGCACTATACGATCCTGTGGCTTTCTGACAGCGCGACGGCGGTTCGCGACGAGAACGGCGTGGTCGTACGCTACGAAGGCACGGTGCGCGACATCACCAACCAGAAGCATGCCGAAGCGGCGATCAGGGAAGGCCGCCGGTTACTGCAGCAGGTCATCGACACCGTTCCCGCTGTCATCAACGTCAAGAACACCGACCTGCGCTATGTGCTGATGAACCGCTATATGGCCGGAATTTTCGGCATCGAGCCCGGCGAGGCCATCGGCCAAACCACGGGCGAACTGATGGCGCGCTACGGTGCTGCCAAGACGGATGAGAACGACAAGCGCGTGCTGGCGACGAGCGGTGGTCTCGGATTCTATGAAGAGGAATACAAGGACGCCGCCGGCGTGATGCGGCAGTGGCTGGTCAACAAGCTGCCGCTGCTTGCGGCCGACGGCAAGATCCAGAATATCGTGACGGTGGCGCTGGACATCGGCGAGCGCAAGCGCAGTGAACAGGAGATGCGCAAGGCCAAGGATGCCGCCGAAAGCGCGTTGCGCAACCTGCGCGAAACCCAGAACTCCCTGATCGAGGCCGAGAAGCTTGCAGCGCTTGGGCGCCTTGTGGCGGGCGTTGCCCATGAGGTCAACAATCCCGTCGGTATCAGCCTCACGGTGGCATCGTCATTGGAGCGCAAGATCGCGATGTTCGGCGAGGAGGTTGCGCGTGGCGATCTGCGTCGCTCCAGTCTCACGGAATTTATCGACTCCAACCGCGATGCAGCCGCGCAGCTGGTCGCCAATCTCAATCGTGCGGCCGAACTGATCCAATCCTTCAAGCAGGTCGCGGCCGATCGCAATTACTCGGACCAGCGGGTGTTCGATCTGGCCGATCTGACCGAGCAGGTGGTGATGAGCCTGAAGCCGGGCTTGCGAAAGCAGAAGCTGGCGCTCTCCGTCGACTGCAAGCCGGGTCTGACCATGAACAGCTATCCCGGTCCGTATGGTCAGGTGCTGACCAACCTGTTCCTGAATGCCGTTGCACATGCGTTTCCCAATGGCAGCGGCGGTGAGGTGGAAATCAAGGTGCAGGAAGCCGGCAATGATCACGTGGAAATTCTGTTTGCAGACAATGGCGTGGGGATGAGTCCGGAGGTCCGACGGCGCGCTTTTGATCCGTTCTTCACGACGCGCCGCGATCAGGGCGGCACTGGCCTCGGACTGCACATCGTCTACAGCATCGTGACCAGTCGCCTCGGCGGACGTCTGCATTTGCAGTCCGAACCGGGGCAGGGGACGCGCATCCAGATCACCCTGCCACGCGTCGCGCCGCTGGAGATGGCAGCTGAATAGCCGAAACCGGAGCGTGTTGGAGCGAGATGCCTACCGGTTTGCTTGAAGAAAACGAGTCACGAAGTCCGGCTTCGCGGTAACCCGCTAGTCCGCTCCCGTGATCGATGATTGAAAAATACGCTTGGCGGACGAGGCGTTAAAGCTCACTCAGCCGATTTCAAGCTTTATGCTGTTGAAGGACTGGTTTCCAACGGTACAGGGATGCTTTTAGCTAATGCGCTGCGGCACGGCGACCACACTACATTCAGGACTGCTCACTGTTTGTGTTTCTGGTGATGAAACAATGGACGTGCTTTTTTTGTCGGCGATGCAATGATTTCAAACGGGGCGCCCGGATATCAATCCACTCGCGCGCGTAGAAGAGGATCTTGCCTGATGCGATGGACTGCATTTCCCGTTTTTGCTGCCGCACTGACCGGAGGGGCAGCGATTGCCTACGCTGCCGGCTTCTCCCTTCCTGCGCCTCCGAAAGTTGCTTTCCTTTACTTCGCCGACAAGACAGACGGCGGCTGGACCCAGGCTTTTGACGAAGCGCGGCCGAAAATCGAGAAAACACTCGATATGCAAATCCCGTTTGTCGAAAACGTCCCGGAAGTAGCTGGTCAGATCACGCCGGCGGCCGAACGTTTCATCCAGCGCGGCTACAACGTCATTATCGGAACCGCCTTCGGTTATTCGGATACGTTCAAGGAGCTCTCTCTGAAGTATCCGAAAGTCGCTTTCCTGAATGCGTCGGGTACCACCAATGGCGCGAACCTCGAGTCGTTCTACGGCAGAACCTATGAGAGCCAGTATCTCTGCGGCATGGTTGCAGGAGCGATGTCCAAGACCGGCAAGCTCGGCTTCGTTGCCGCGCATCCAATCGGCCCCGTCAACTGGACCATCAATGCCTACGAGATGGGCGCGCTGAAGATGAACCCGAAGGCCACGGTCACGGTGATCTTCACGGGCGCCTGGAATGATCCGGTGAAAGAGCGCGCTGCCGCTCAAGCCATGGCGGATCAAGGAATCGATGTGATCGGTCAGCATGTCGATACGCCTACGCCCCAGATCGTGGCGCAAGAGCGCGGCATTTACGGCACTGGCCATCATCGTGACCTCCGTGAATTCGCTCCCAAGGCGACGCTGTGCTCATCGGTCTGGACCTGGGATCACTTCCTGTCGCCGGAACTCAAGAAGGTCGCCGCCGGCAACTGGGAGCCCAGCCCCTATGGTGCATTCCCGGGCATCAAGGATGGCGGCACCGATATCGCCTGCTGCAATACGGTGTTGCCAAAGGACGTCGTGGAGAAGGTCATGGCGGAACGCGATGCGATCATTGCCGGCAAGCAGATCTTTACGGGCCCTATCAAAGATACCGCAAATGTCGAACGCGTCGCGGCCGGCAAGACGCTCGATGACGGCGGTTTCTGGAAGATGGACTGGTACGTGCCGGGCGTGATCGCGCAGAAATAGCGACCGTATCGCCTGCATAATGCCTGTAGCACTGCAACTCGTTGATATCTGGAAATCATTCGACGGTGCACTGGCCCTTGCCGGTGCATCGTTCGAGAGCCGGGCCGGAGAGGTGCATGCGTTGTTGGGAGAAAATGGCGCCGGCAAGTCATCGCTGATGAATGTGGCGGCCGGTCTCTATGCCCCTGACGGCGGTGCGATCGTGATCAACGGCGTAACCACCGCGCTGAAAGGACCGGCCGATGCCAGGCTTCACGGCATCGGCATGGTGCATCAGCATTTCAAGCTGGTGAGGCCGTTCACGGTTGCAGAAAACATACTGCTGGCAAACCGGAGACCGCACTTCTCGTCGGGAATGAAGGCAATTCGTGCGGCGATCCGCAAGCAGGCGGATGAATTGAAATTCGACATGGATCCCGACCGCCGGGTGAGCACGCTCACGGTTGCCGAGCAGCAGCAGGTCGAGATCGTCAAGGTGCTGGTGGGCGGCGTTGATATCCTGATCCTGGACGAGCCTACAGCGGTTCTCACCGATGCCGAGTCGGAAAGCCTGCTCAAGATTGTCCAACGGCTCGCGCAATCCGGCACGGCCGTCGTTCTGGTGACGCACAAGCTCCAGGACGTCAAACGCTTCGCCGATGCGGTGACCATCATGCGTGGCGGAAAGACCGTGGCGACGCTCGATCCACGCGAGGCTACGGCTGAACAGCTGACAGAGCTGACGGTGGGGCAGACCATCGCGTTGCCGACCCGAACTGAACTTCCAAACGGCCCCTCGCGGCTGAATGTCGGCGCGCTGACCTATGCGCGTGGCGATGGCCGGATCATGTTGAACAATGCCAGCTTCCATGTGCGATCGGGTGAAATCTATGGCGTCGCCGGCGTGAGCGGGAATGGTCAGGCGGAATTGGCTGAGGCGCTGATCGGCGCGACCGAGCCAACCTCGGGCGAAATCTGGCTCGACGAGATCGGCGACATCAGCCACGCGAGTGCGTCGGTCCGGCGGGATGCCGCAATCGCCGCGATCCCGGCCGACCGCTATGCCTATGCACTGGCAGGTAGCCTGTCGATTGCGGATAATTTTGCTGTCGCCCACATCCGATCAGGTCGTTATGGCGGCGTGGCGATGATCAAGCGACGCGAAATGCGCAAGGATGCGATGGCGGCAATCAAGGATTATGACGTGCAAGGTGCGCGTAGTGTGAGCCAGAAGGCGTCGCTGCTCTCTGGCGGTAACGCGCAGAAGCTGGTCATTGCACGTGAGTTCAGCCGAAATCCCGGCGTTGTCGTGGCCCACAGTCCCAGCCGCGGGCTGGATGCGCGGGCTTGCGCTGCCGTGCATGAAAGGCTGATTGCTGCGCGTGAACGTGGTGCAGCCATCGTTCTCATCAGCGAGGATCTCGATGAAATTCTGAGCCTGTCGGATCGTATCGGTGTGATGACGCGAGGATCCATCGTCGCTGAATTCGAGCGACCTGCGGATCGTCAGGCGATCGGGCGTGCTATGGTCGATCATGCATGATCTTTCCAAGCAGATGACCCGTTCCTCGACACCCTCGGCTGCAGCTACATCGCACCGTTTCGGTCGCATCACGCTCGACGTGCGTCAAAGCCTGCCGCCGTGGAAGCAGGCCGTTTTTGTTGGCGGTTCGTTGCTTCTTGGCCTGGCGATCTCCGTCTGGATCCTCGCGCTGGCCGGGATATCGCCGCCGCAACTCGCTTCGGAGCTCGCCGGCGTCGTGTCCGCGGACAGTCTTCGCGGCGTGCTGGTACAGGCTGCGCCATTGATCCTCGTCGGGCTCGGCGCCAGCCTCGCGTTTCGCATCGGTTTCTGGAATCTGGGTATTGAGGGCCAGATGATCTTCGGTGGCATTTTCGCCGCGGCAATTTCAATCTACGAGATCGGTCCCCCATCGACGCGATTGTTGTTGATGGGTATCGCTGCCGCAACCGGCGGCGCGCTGTGGGTGCTGCTGGTCGCATTTCTCAAGATCAGGTTTCGCGTCAACGAAATCATTGCCACGCTGCTGCTCAACTACGTCGCGATGTATTTTCTGTTTCATCTGCTTTACGGCATCTGGCAGGATGCCAAGACTGCTTTTCCGCAGTCGACGCCGTTTCGGCCGTTCGAACGGCTCGGCGATATCGGGTATGGTCTCAATGCAGGGCTGCTCGTTGCGATCGGCAGCGTCCTGCTCGCAGGCTGGTTGATCCATCTCAGTCGGGTCGGTTTCTATGCACGCTTCATCAGTGCCAATCCACGCATGGCGAAGATCGTCAGCGTTCCCGTGCAGGCGGTGACGCTGGGCTTGATTGCGGCGTCCGGGGCGTGCGCCGGCCTTGCGGGTTTCATCAACATCGCGAGCCAGGAAGGACGCCTCACGCAATCCTTTTCCAACGGCTACGTGTTTTCCGGCGTATTGATCGCCTTCCTGTCGCGCAACGATCCGATCGTGATTGCCGTTGTCGGCTTTCTGATCGCGGTGCTTTTCATCACGGGTCAAACCCTGCAGGTGTTTTATCAGATCCCTTTCACCATGGTGCAGATGATCGAAGCCATCATCGTCATGACAGTTGCCTCGTCGGAGTTTCTGGTCCGGCACCGCGTGCGTTGGATACGTTGACGTGAACGATTTCCTGATCAACTGGATCGCCAATGTCCCGGTCACGGCAGTGCCTTACGCCCTGGCGGCACTCGGCCTCATTATTTCGGAACGCTCGGGCGTGCTGAACCTGACGGCCGAAGGCCTGATGCTGATCGGTGCACTGGCGGGGGCGGGGACGTGCCTGACGCTCGGCGGTTACCCGGCGCTCGCGCTCCTTGTGGCGATGGTTGCGGCGAGCGTCGTGTCGTTGTTGTTCGCGGTGCTGGTTGTCGTTCTGCGGGTCAATCAGGTGATCGCAGGACTGTCCGTCGTGTTTTTCTGTCAGGGCCTGACGGGCCTGATCGGGACGCTCGCGAAATGGCAGAACAAACAGATTGCCGGCCTTGGCTCGCTCACGATCTGGCCGCTGTCGGAGATTCCGGTGATCGGCCGGATCTTCTTCATGCAGGATCCCGTCGTCTACATCACCATTCTGATCTTCTTCATCGTCAACTTCGTGCTGTTTCGCACCATGCTCGGGTTGAAACTGCGCTCGGTCGGTGAGAACCCCGCCGCATCGGATGCGGCCGGCGTCAGCGTGACGCTCCATCGCATTCTCGCCATCGTTGCCGGCTCTTCCTTGATAGGTCTCGCGGGCGGCTACATTTCGGTGGTCAGCGTCAAGCTGTGGGTGACCGGCATGGTCGGGGGCCGTGGTTGGATCGCGGTGGCGCTGGTCGTGTTCGCGCGCTGGGCGCCCTGGCCGGCGCTTTGGGGCGCGTTGCTGTTTGGCTGCGTCGAAGCGTTGATCCCAAGAATAGCCGCTGCCGGCATTCGCGTGCCGCAATATTTGATGTTGATGCTGCCCTATTTGGCCACCATCGGGGTGATGATCTGGGTCGGGGCCAAGGATCGCCGCGACAGCCAGGAGCCTGGAGCGCTCGGTCAGCCGCATGTCCGCGAGGAACGGCGCTAGGCTCACAATTGCTGGAGGAAGCAAGATGAAAATCCAAGTGTACGGCAATGCCAAAGACACCGGGCAAGATTTCGAGGACTATCTCGATCCCGCCAAGACGGTTGTCGTCTCGATCGACATGCATCGCGGTCATCTCGATCCTTCGCCGGATTGTCCGTGCCCGGCGCCGCGCGCCCGCGACGCGGTTGCGCCGATCGATGCGTTTCATGAGCGCGCCCGCGCGCTTGACATCCCGATCATCCATGTCCGGTCTGTGCTGCGACGTGGAGGGGTCGACGATATCAATGGTATCAGCTCGGCCTGGCGCCGCACGTTTCCGCTGCACGTGGGCGCCATTCCCAACAGCGACGCACATGCCATCGAGGGATCGCCCTGGACGGACTTCATGACCCATGTCGGCCCCAATGACCTGATCGTCGAGACCAAGAAAAGACTGTCGGCATTCTATCCGACGGATCTCGATTTCCTGCTGCGCAATATGCGCGCCGAGACCGTGGTACTGAACGGCGGCTTCACCGACTGTTGCGTGTTGAACACGGCATTCGATGCGAGCAATCACAACTATCGCGTCATCGTGCTGCGTGATCTGGTCCGGGGAACCGACGACCATCTTGAAGCCGCGGCGCTGGCCATGGTGTCCTTGCATCTCGGGCTGGTGACGGATTCGTCCGATCTGCTCGATGAATGGGGAAGGCGGCGCGCCGCCCGCAACGCAGCCTGACAAGCCGTCCGTGTGCGATGACCGGCTTGCTCTGGCGCGCGGCTAGTCGGCATCAGCGAGTTTGCGCAGCGTGGCGCGGAAGATGAGGCTGTTCTTTCCGACCAGCGCGGTCCCGTTCATCGTAGCTGCAGTGTCGGTAAAGGTGCCCGACACGCCGATCCCAACCGGCTGACTCTGGCCGCCAAAAAGTGGGCTGATATCGGGACTCGGCGTGTGCTGCATGACAGACACTTCGCCCTTGAATGTCGCGGTTGCCGCGTTGACGACGTAGGTACCGACATAAAACAGATAGGCGTCGCCGCCCAGAATTTCGCCATTGCGAAACACCACGACGCCGCTGCCTTTGCCCGAGCGACCGTCCTGAAGGTCGACATGGATCGAATAAAGTGCGTTTTTCATTATGTCCCGAAGGCGCAGCCCGTCTCTTGGCTGTGCAGCTACAAGTATTGCAAAGGCGGTATGCCAACGTCAACGCGGCATGTGTCGCTCTTTGTCGCGCCATACAGACGAATAGAGAGGCTATAGCACGCTTGCGATCGCGCGCGCTTCTTGGGCGTGTGCTTCAAAGTCCGATAGCTAACGGACGGCTGCTACCCTGATGGTATTTTTAAGTATCGTGACTCAAAAAGTTATCACCACAAAATCGCTGCAGTGCGAAGGGAAATTATCGGTAGGAAAGGAGAATCGAATATCATTCTGTCGGGCGTCTGCCGCATCATCGTGCCGCAGCCGTTTTTCGATAGTCGTGTGAAGCGCTTTGCGTGAGTGACTACGGAAGAGGCGGGTCATTTACCCGCGACAAAACTGAACATCATTGAGCCGGCCGGGGGCTGGAGCAAGCAAATGAGCGACTGGATGACTTCCGGCGCCGATGCGCCGTGTTCGCAAGGTAGAGACGTTCACCACCGACGCCGCGAGCGTCGTCTTGGTTGGCTGAAGCTGGGGGCGCCGACTGGTCTTCTGGCAGTGCTGCTATCGGTCCCGCTTCTGCAGACCGTCGCCGCGCGAGATCGCGGCCAATTCGCCAGCACGAGTCCCGAACTGAAAGCCTGGTTCGACAGCCTGCGCAGCGGCAAGGGGCCTTGCTGCTCCGATGCCGATGGCAGCGCGGTCAGCGATGTGGATTGGGAATCCAATAGCGGGCACTACAAGGTACGGCTAGACGGGACGTGGCTCGATGTGCCCGATGAAGCCGTCATCACGGTGCCGAACCGAGTCGGTCGCGCGATGGTATGGCCGATACAGGGCTCATCCGGCACGCTGATCCGCTGCTTCATGCCGGGCAGCATGACGTAACGCGATGGGCCGGGCCGCCGATCGATACGAGCGTGGCGATCAGCGAGATCGTCGCGAGCACGATGAGTGCGGCGCCATGGATATCGAGCGTCGGTGGCAGGCCGATGATCCGGATCGACAGACCGACGCGCTCGTTTGGAAAACACCCCTTAACAAGACGCGAATCCATCCTATACTCAAGGTGTCACGAACAACGAAAGGAGGTGGTCCAGTGTCTATTTCCAAGCGCTGTCACCTTGCTGAGGCCGCCCGCTAGGCTCATCTTTTGAGCTTCGCAAGGGCGCCTCGGCGCCCGGTTCAGCGAGAACAGGGAAAGGGCGCGCCGAGCGATCGGCGTGCCCTTTCTTTTCTTTCGTGCTGTTCCTTCGTGCTGTCCTATTTCATATTGTCCTGCGCTGTTTTGACGCTTGATCCCCAATCAATCCGTGGCAATCTGTTCGGCGTTGCGTTGGTCCGGAGTAGCAACAATGCCGAGAACGCCGCGCGATCTCGCCGATCGGATGGCCGAGCGCCGGGACCGCCCCGCGCTGGACGATGGCTATGTCCGCGAGACCTTTACGCAATCACGAGAAGACGCCCGCAAGACCGCGCGGGCGTTTTTGGATCGTTTTCCGAAGCAGGCTTATATGAGCGAAGTCGAGCGCTGGCGCGAATTGCCCGGCGGCGAGATCGAATTCACGATGCGACGGCTACGGACGGCCGATTAACGGCGCAAGCGGCGATCATCCGCGCAATCTCGTGTTCGCTCATACCGCCCGCATGGGACGCATCGACCGCATCGGCCGGACACTCATGAATGGCATAGCCCATATCGAGAATCCGGCGCGGCGGATCCTCCTCGCCAGAGCCGACCTCAAGCACCAGTCCGCTATCAGCGGCATGTTGCCAAACGTCCGATTTGTTCGGAAACGCCTTGCTCACTTTGACGGAATTGGAAAACAGCGCGTAGGGCATGCGGCAACCTCCGTGTTGAGGCGATAACGGCTAATATGGCACTTGGTTGCACTGCAGCAAGACCGACTTTCGTTTCGCACGCAGTCGTGAAGGCTCAGAGCCATGAATGGCCGGGACGGGTCAGTCACGCTGTGTGATCTGCAGTTCGAGCAGGGCCATGGTCTGCAGCATGGTCGGGTCACGTTCACCCTCGCGCGTGGTGCGCAAGATGCTCTCGGCAATGGATTGCACATGCGATGAGTTGACCGGATGCGGCAGTGTCGAGACCGCACCGTCGAGGGCCTGTTTCATGACCGCAATCGTGTCCGGCGGAAACGCGGCATGTGAAAAGTCCTTCATGGTGGCCTCCCGGCTGGCAAACGGACAAACGCACCCAACTGTTGACTGGAATGACAAGGCCACAGGCACCAGATGGTTCCCGCCGCAAAGGCAAGCAGGGTATGTCGAAATGCCCTTCGGGGCTGTTCCCGGGGGCTGGCTTTTACCGTTTTCGCCGCTATGGTGCCGCCGTCGCACTCGTAGCTCAGCTGGATAGAGCATCGGATTTCGATTCCGAGGGTCGGGCGTTCGAATCGCTCCGAGTGCACCATTTTTCATTCAAATGATCGATTTTGCCACGCCGCGCATATCTGTCGCAGCGATCCCGTCGTCGTGTCGCGCATCTATTTACCGCCTATTTGCATCCTCGCGTTTATGGTGCCGCGCATTGAGGATGCGGACATGATCCCCGAAAAGCGAAATGCTGGCCGCGTGACGTTCGAGCGCGGGTTTCCGGTCTGGCTGATGGCCATCGACGGCACCTGGCGACGCAGTTGCCGCATGATGGACGTCTCGGAAACCGGCGCCCGCCTGGTGGTCGAGAGTTCCATCGAGGGGATCAATCTCAGGGAATTTTTCCTGCTACTGTCGTCCACCGGCCTCGCCTTCCGACGCTGCGAGCTCGCCTGGGTGAACGGCGAGGAGATCGGCGCCAGCTTCCTGCGTCAGGGCCCGAAGAAAAAGCAGAACCGGTCGGCCGACGCCGAAGTCTGACGCCGCCGCGTTCCAATCCC
>Ga0116227_10015608_pt1 | contig 11202 bp, 8 predicted proteins | sample S1TSphgellanicum_FD_89693 | JGI IMG/M metagenome (GOLD analysis project Ga0116227, IMG submission 89693) | Host-associated microbial communities from peat moss isolated from Minnesota, USA - S1T2_Fb - Sphagnum magellanicum MG | ecosystem: Host-associated > Plants > Peat moss > Unclassified... | reverse complement strand
CCCTCTCGGGTTTCGTAGCATAACTTCCTAGTTATTTAGCTGCAGATCTTGATATTTGGTGGGAAGGTGCGCCTAGTGGTTAGCTTTCCAAAGAACTAAAGCAAGCGAGATTTGGACAACCTATGAGTTAGAAACAATAGTTCAAAGGCTTGCTGGTTGTAGCCAAGGTTAAGAATGTGTTGAGTCCATAAGTGTTCATTAAAAGGGATGACAATTTGATTTAAGGTTCTAGGATTTGGAGTGTGTGAATCTAAATAACGAATCTATCAATGTTGAATTGTGAATGATGCTTGGAAGGCAAAATAATTAATTTCATCTACAAACGCAACCTAATTACTAGACATACATTCGCATTCGTCCTTCATCGGTAGCATTTGTGCTTTCGAGCATAGTCACCTTGTAGAACCGGAGGTAGAGGGACAAAAGTTGCCTCACAATTAATCAGTAGGAATTATGAAGGCACGATCCCAAATAGGAGGGAAGATGATGTTAATTAGTGAAAACCTTTTGAAAATTTACACAACAACACATTATGGGTTTTTTGATTGGTCAAAGAAATTATTACTATCCTTTTCAACCACAATTGTAACTACCAAGTCACAAAAATCACTGTGTAGTTACAAAGGCCATTGATATATCATGTGATGTCATGGTTTTGCAACTATACTTAATATGACGACTAGTGGACTTTTTTGGATAGATATATTATTATTCTTGAAATTATAATAATATGTTTTAAATAAATTAAAATTAGTTAATTAGAAGTACCTAAACTTTTGCAAATAAAATAACAATTTCTATTTCACAACATGATGGTGTGGGGCAATCCACAATGTCAAAACATGTCTTTTACAATTCGTTCTATTTTAGTACAATGGGATAAACAATTAGAAAATGACATAAGCAACTTAAAAAATGACGAGAAAAACTACAATGGGATAAACGACTAAAAAATGGCATAAACAACTTTAAAAACGACTAGAAAAACGACAATAGGTGAATAGGGCCAATTTTAATTTAGACATGTTTTGAGGTTGTGGTGGTAATAAAATACTTGACTAGTAGTCAACATGATGATTCATACACTATTTTTGATAAAATGAAACATTTATTAGTTGGTCACTATGTTAGAGATGATGTCCAATCCTTCAATGTAACTTTTTACATCAAAATGCTAGTCCAAAAATTTTACCCTCACACCAACAAATCTTATCCTTTGAGCTAGACACAAAAATGTCTATTGTGTTTTTCAATTACATTTATAATTACTTAGTCATAACAATCATTAAGTAATGACAAAAGACATCAAGATGCCACATGGCATCATGGTTTTGCAACTATAGTCAATATGACAACTTATTGGTTTTTTGGGTAAATTATCATATTTTTTTCATTAGTTAGTTAGTTGCAAAAACTATCCACCTTTGTGACTAATAATGATTTAATCTCCTATGATGATGACATGACATGCCATATGCTAACAAGATGATGTGGTTTTATTTGTCAACATCATAATTCATGTTGTTGATTTGATGAATTAATCTCATATATTAGCTAGTTGAAAGTATTGTTGTCCTTTGCGATTAATAATGACTCAAGCTTCCATGTGATGATGACATGGCATACCATTTGGCAACAAGGTGTCACAAAATTTCATGTGCAATCCATGATTTTTTATGACACCATACATTTTTATATGTCTTGAATTTATGGCACCAATATTTGTCATGCCATGCCATTTATTTTTATGTGTCATGAGGTTTTGAAATTATGAATTCACATGCATGTGTATGTGTACTAAACAATCTATTGTTAACTTGCAATTATGACAATATATTAATGTTAATAGTCATTTTGAAAAAGATGATACATAAGTCCTTGATTTTTTAATTACTTCACAATTAGTTTAAGTTAACATACTTATTAAGTTAACCTATGTATGTAGGCTATTTAATAAAAACCTACTTTGTAATATAAGCTACCTTGTAAGTTATTTAACTAAACATAAAAATTTACTACATCTAGTATGTTTAAATATATTTAAAATAGGTTATTTTATTAGGTTAACCTAAGTAGGTTTGTTTAGGTTTCTAGCTTTAGGTCTCTTGCCAAGACAACCTTAATAGGCTCATTACAAGATATTTTTATCAAGTTTGTAACCACCTCAAGTTTTTGCAACTAAATGCAATTATGATGTGACTAGATGCAATTAAATGTGACATAATTATCCTAAGTTAATTTTTTTTTAAACTTAAAAAATGCTTAGGTTAACCAAGGCTAGGTTAGTAAGTATTATAAGTTGACAAACTAATTCATTTAAAGTCAACTTAAGGAGGTCTAGGTCTAGGCTAGGTTGGTAGGTAGTAAGTAGGCTGACCTAGGGTGGGCAAGGTTAATTCAAGGTTAAAATTTTTGAACTTTATAACTTTGTGTTAAATATAATTAATATAAAAGAATGTGATAGTGCAATGGATGAAGACTTGAATTCCAAAGTGAAGGTGAGGGATTCAAGTCCTCATTCTTGCAACCTATGATACTTACGCCATTTGGCATAAATTAAGTAGCCTAGTTTAGGCTTCTTGGGTTAGGAGTTTGATGTTTGTTTTTAATCTAGGCCACTTAACTTAGGTTAAGTAACCTAGGTTGCCTAGCATAGGTAATTAACTTAGTTAGGCTAAATTAAGTTGACTTTTGGTTAGGTGAGCTAAATTAGGTTACATAGCCTAGTTAGGTTACATTAGGTTGACTTTTGGTTATGTTAATTACATGGGCTAAACTAGGTTGACTTTTGGTCATGTGCAATGACTCATAACGTGTTTATAGATTTTTGACATATGTCATCCATGCATCAAAGTGTCTTTTGTAACACTTAATTGAATCAAACGACTAAGTTGAGATGACATGCACTTTACATGTCATACCAAGGTTAATGATGACATGGAATTTCATTATCATAAAAAAACTTTAAAATCCTAATCATTAAAACGATTGGGCTTTGCAACTAAATGTCCCTTGCGATTATATGGGTGAAACAACATGAGTTTAACAACTCATTAATCCTTAATCACATATGTCCTACTTGACTAGTATGTAATTGTAAAGGCCAGTTACAAAACCCAAAATGTGTTGTTGTGTTATATATATATATATATATATATATATATATATATAATTTTAGATCAATGACCCATTGAGGAGTCATTAGGAGATTAATAAAAGGTATTATTGAATAGTTTATTAATCAACACCTCCTTTACATATCGAGTACCTCCTAGTGGCTTTGCAAGGTGAATGGCATCAATTTTTTTGGGGTATAAAATCCCTTGAGTTTTCCATGTCAATGATTTTTTTTTTAAAAAACATGTTTTCAGTTTGTTGGCTCTTGGAGATTCAAAGGAGAAATTGTGTTCTTTTCATGATATCTTTTTTGGTAATGTTATTAAGTTCTAAAAAATTTTGTTCTATTTTGATTCTCTTTATTCTTGTTTTTTTCTATGACTTGAGTAGGTTTTACAACTATAATTTTTAGAAAACAAAGGAAGTGTATAAATGTTTCATGTACAAAAGTAAGGTCGGTTTCAAGATTGAATGCTCGAAGTTTGTGAATATTTTTCATGGCCTACAAAATAGATTTGGTAGAAAACTAATTGAACTTGGGTTGTCAAATTTTGTTTGAAATTCTAAAATTTCATAGATCTTACATGTGGCCTATTTGTCTTTCATAAAAAAATTCTCACTTTTGAATTAGAATTTCATATTCTCTTAAGTAGAAAGATATTACTTTTCATTTTTATGTCCAAATTTCATGTAGACAAATTTTTGAGTGGTCTCACAAGTTCAATGGAAAGTTTGATGCTTGAAGGTGTAATTGGTAGTTGATATTTGATATGCATTAGTGGGTGAAGTCCATAAACCAATTGAAAGGATGTGTGGCATGTGGTCATCTTGTATGTTGTTTGGTAGGCATATATAACATGTGCAAATTCTAGTCTATCCTCTTTTCATTCACCAACATGGTGAGCAAGGTTCCAATTACGTTGGTGGATTTTGCTTGCCCATTTCTTCATAGATAGTAGGTGGTAAAGTTGGTGTGTATGAAAAGCAAATGGGTTTTAAATTTTGGATTACTTTATTGATACAAAGGAATTTCTTGGTCACTAACCAATACAAGTGAACATCCAAACCCAATAAGGACTAATTCATAAATGAATTTGGTGGCAATAATTATTGTAATACCTTTACCATTTCAACAGTTTGTTGTCAAATAATTAATTAAATTGTATATATTAACGTCATCACTTAGTTTTTAAATTATGCAATTTTTTTTAAGTAACGGTTATAGAAAAAACTGAACATGTTGTTGTTAGAGTCATGGAATAGTCTAATGTGTTTAGATTGATTCAGTTGTAAGTCTTGGTCTTGGAAGGTCTATGGTTCAAACTTGATAGTTGAAAATTTGATTTTATTAATATTTCGGCACAAATAATAAATACTTTTTTAAAAGTTCGACAAAACAGAAAAATATTTTAATTTATGTCAAAATGGTAAAGGTATTACGGTATTATGGTATTGTGTTGGTATTGAAAACCCTAGTTTGGACGTACAACATAATTAGTAGTTATTAATATGCATGTGTTACTTTTGTATCATAGAAGTTTGATGGGTCCAATGAAGTCCAAACCCCATTTCATAAAAGGTTTTGACATAGGAAGAATGATTACTAGTTTGGCCATGCTAGATGTTATTAAATTGTTAATTTTTTTGGCAATAATCACAAGCTTGATCGTAAGGATGAGGGTCCTTGTAGAAAATGTGCCATCAATACTTGGCATCCAAAATCTTTTGGTAGGTAATTTCTATTGAAAAATGTCCTCCTCATATACCTTTGTCCATTTCATGTAAAACAATTATGCATGTTTTAGTTGCAAGGATCTTTTTAAAATCTAATTGTGTCCCATTAGTAAAATCTTCCATTATTGAAAAAGGTAAATCATGTAAATTTTTTCTTTTCTTTTGTCTAGTAGTGAAATGCACATAAAAATCTCCAAAGTGAAGGCAATCTTGCATTTATTGCAACCAAAAAGTATGTAGAGAAAAAATTGGGTCATTTGCCATTTAATTTGACACTTCTTAAATTTTGGTAAAATTCCATAGTCAAAAGAAAGCATTTGCTACCACATGAGATCATCCAAGTTTGCAAAGTATTAAAAAGTTGTAGTTTAGAAAAAAGTAACAACCAACATGCAATTCACTTGAAAATTTGTGATTTCAAATCAATTACACCAATGTAGTGTGATCTACATAAAAAACAAGCTTGTGCCACTTAGTGGAATATGGTTGTTTGAAAATTCAAATTCAAATCATTGTATTCAATGACTTTGAAAGAAGGAAGAAATAAACTATGGAAGGATTCGACCAAAAACAATATAGAAGACCAAGAATTTAGAATCCCATAACTTCAAACAAAGGTTCTATATTACAAAAAGCTCAATTGGCTTCTATTGAGAAGTTGTACAGGTAATGAAAAATATTCACAAATATCTCAATTCTTAATGAATCACAACTTCACTCTTTTGCAAAAGACTAACCTATTAATTTTAATCCTTTCAACTTAGATCAAAACTAAGTAAATCAGTTTTTTTATGAAAGAATAATTTTTTTTGAAAAATGGAATTAAATTTTGTCATAGGAACAACCATTGTTGAAGTGCCAAAGAAAACATATTTTTCCATTTTGATATGGGCAAGTTGTATTGTAATTGAAAAAAACTAAAAAATTACATCCAATGACTATTTATGACATTATTTGTTTGAAGATTTTCAAATGTAAGGAAAATAAAATTTAAATATATTCTATCGATGGGTGATGTAAAACTTCTTGAAAATTTACCAAAGATATTTTGGTAGGGTAATGCCAACCAAAATATTGGTCAATATCCCATACCAAACCTTTAGTGATTCCTCATGTGGTCATTGTTATGGAAACTAACTCTACTAACCTTAAAAACATATAAGAACTTGTTAATTCAATAGTCCAATCATTACCGAAGGGAAAATTTAAAAAAATAAAAAATAAAAAATAAAAATCCTTCTTTAACATGGCCATTCTCTTTTTTTGGCTCTAGTCCTACTTATTTTCATTATTTTTAAAAACCACAATGGGGGAGTTACAGTTTGTGCTTGTAATTTGGTCAATATAATGAATGTGGTAATATAATGTAAAGAGAGGCCAATTTGTTTTCTTTTGTATATTCTCTTTTCTTTTGGAGTGTTCAGAAGGAAGGTAATATGGTAATCAAGGAAAGGAAGCAAGAGGATATATTGCTAGTGAATGGCAATCCCAAGGAAGGAAATAAAAAGAAGGGTAGAAACTCCTTAAGTATTTTTGCATATTTTTTTATTGCTTGTGGTTCTTGTGTATTTTTGTCTTATTTTTCTTGTATGGCAACATTATGCAGTAATTGTGTCATTTGGAAGTGTGTTAACAAATGGTTAATAATGGTCTCTTTTGTTGAATTGACACATTGAAAAAGACACAAGAAAAGATGGTCTTTCAATAAACTCATACATTGAAAAGACACAAGATCCCAACTTGGCTTTGATTGTTCAATGACACGAGAAGGAAATTACAAACACAACATGTTGAAAACAAGACACAAGACCTCAAAAGCATGTCTTCCAATGAATTCACACATTGAAAACACAAAGGCCCCAACTTGGCTTTGATTATTCAACGACAAAAAAACAAGGAATATAAACACAACCTATGAGCAAGGAAATATAAACATGATTTGCAACAGATGCATGTGCAATTTCACAATAGTGACAACAAGAAAAGAAAAAGAGACAAGAGATCATCAAGATAGAAAGCTTCATGAGGGAAGACAAAGAAACACAACAACTATAGCACAATTGCAAGATAGAAGAGCTTAGAGCCCACCTTCATTTGAATTGTTGTCATTTGTAAAAGCCATACATAGGTCATAAAGGGTAAGCTAGTAGCACATAAAAATGTCCTTGAAAGGAAGGACATTTCAAGGTCACATATAAGGAGAGAATCCACAACCATTTCAAAGGGGGCAAAACTACAACCATACATGATATGAATATCTCCACCCCCACTTTCAATAAAAAACAAAAGCAAGCTCAAAAAACCCTAAACCCTAAAAGAAAACCAGGAGCTCCCACAAAGGTGACATCCTCTGTTTTTTCACAAATAACCTCCTCTGCTTTTTTCCCAGGGTGCAGGTGGGCCACTACCAAGAAGATTTTAATTGCCAAGGTGGAGCAGGGCCTGGGTCTTTCAAAATTTGATCTCCACCTCTTATACCAATGCCTATTATACGCCATATCTCACCCCCAAAGGAGGCAGGTCTTTCAAATTTTGGTCTGCATCTCTTATATGCCCTATATGCCGTGTCTAATCCCCCACCTTGATGTACCATGGTAAAGTGGACACCATGGTAACCCCTAGTTAACCCCTAGTCTAATTTACAATGGTAGGTAAAAAGGATTGGTGATGTTACCATAATGTACTCCTGTTGGGAACACTTTTCTCTAGGAGAAAAGAAGTAAATGATAAGCACAGAATTTTTACAACTGTCATGAAAGTTGTTGCCAAGGTCATTTATGAACAAATGGCCCAACAGGAATGTGCAGCAGTGCATGTAAATTTGCTGAGGAAATGCCATTTGCATACTGCAAATCAGATGATTCAATCATGCCACACACACACACACACACCATTCTCTCTCTCTCTCTCTCTCTCCTTTCCACAACCCTAAGTTGGGAATGAATGGCATGTGACTTTGCAGGCCTAGGGGATGTACCTAGTAAGCCCTAAAATATTGAACTCTGAAATGTTAGAAACTTCCTTCACACCAGCAACTTTCTGGGTCATCAGTGTCTACTACAGTGTCATAATGATGATCTGTTGCATTCATGATCAATCGAGGATCACTCCAGTGGTGTTGGAGACTGGGCCCAGCCAGCCGCTTTCTGTACAGTCCATCTCCTACTTGTAAATTCCATGTTAAGCTCTCTGCCACCCAGTTCCATGCCGAGACCTGATTAGGTGGTACTAGGACTCTTGCTTTTCTTTTTTTCCCGAGGTTCTCTTCTGGTTGTGGTTTCATATCTTTGTGGGTAGCTATTGCCAACAACTGATCATTTGGTGGAAAGAGTGAAGTAGAAAGTAGCTGATGAGTCAATAAACAAAATATCTGTGAATGTCCAAGTGTTAGAATCTATTTTGTCGTTAGTGTCAGTTTCAACGTTTTTTGCTTTGTTGTGTATTCCCCCCGCTTCAAATATTCTTTTGTGCCATTGGCACTGATCAGACTGCTTAGGTGGAAAGCCTGATGGCCCACACTGTACCTTGTCATCTCTTTTCTCGTGGCTTTCTCTTCTTTCTCTTTACTTTTGGCTTTACTCGCCAGCTCGTGGGTCACACCAGTACACAAAGATAAAAGTCACCATACAGATAAGAGAAGTGACTGGAGCAGCCAGGGGAGGAAGTAGAGTTTCACAGCTGTAAACACGTTCAACATCTGTAAACATGTACAAACATCCTTTGACAGTTGTTGTTGTTGTCTACTTAACCAGTGTTCAAAAACCATGACAGTTGTAGTATCTTTAATGTACTAAATAGGACCTGCTTGAAACAGGCATGTGGGTCACTTCTGCAGGCAATTTGAGAAGGAGAACCTTCCTGTAGGAGGGAGCTTGAGCAGCACCAGGAGGAGGAGGAGGAGGAAGAGATCATAAGGCAGGCTTATATATACACAGAAAAGATTAGCAGTTGTGGGCTCTTGCCGTGTGGACCCAATACCCAGAAGAGTGGAAGTTGCAGCAAGTACCCCACCCCTACCCCCCACCACCACCAACCTCCCTCACATAAACAGAATGACAGGTTGCATTTACATTGGAGTGCAATATCTTGCAGCTCCTGCACATTTGGGAACTACAATCATGCCCCCCAACTGGATGGTAACTGGTTTTCGAACAGGTAAGCTGCAAGAGGATACAGGTTACTGTACGTTATTGAGCAGCAAGATTATGTATGGTAACCTGCGACATCAAGCTGGTTACTGGACATAACCAGTTTCTGAAAGTCATTTTGTGTGTTAATCCTGCCCTGCCACTGGGCATTGTGCACCAGAGGTATAGGAAACAGCTAGTGATGTATGTGTATGAGCAATGTCTGTGCAAAAAAGAGTTCCAGGAGGGGACTCAAGACCAGCTAGGCACTGTGGTGCATGGTGTCACTCGGAAACTGGATATGGATGGATATGGATTGCTTCAAGAGCTTGGTGCTGACTGCTAACCGGGTTTTAGTGCTAAGTTACCGGTGTTATTCTCCTCATCTGCAGAACAGTTGGCTATGACACAAAAAAATAATAATTCCGGGTTTTGGATAGATCTCTTAAGGCCATGCCACACCTGGTGGTAGGACCTTACCACTAATGTTATCTTAAGATTACAATAAGGCCACGTAGATTGAATGGTAATGGTTGCCACTGTGAAAAATACTCGATTTTATTTGGCAAACATTTTGGTTGTCCACACCAAGGTTTTAGAGTCACCTACCACTGTACTGTCATTACCACGAAGTGTCACTGTAACATCTCTCGGGTAATTTGGAATTCTTGCTCATAGAAACAAAATTCTTGAAATCTGGAATTCTTGATAGAAGACAACACATACAATCTTGATTTGACAGAATGCTTGCAATTTGCAAAAGAGGATTAAAAGAAACTCCTGCAATTTCCATTTTTTCTTCACGTACAAAACTCTTGCAATACATGGGAATCTTGATTATAAAGATTTCTTGCTCTGCAGCCACTTCTGCAAGAGGGAAACAAGAAGAGATTCAAAAGAGGGGTCCAAGCAAAGAGAGAGAGGGGGGGGGGGGTGAGTGAAGAGAGAGAATGGTAGAACTTAACACTAAGTTATTCCTTCATTTTTGGAGGCCCTGGTAACACCAAAGAAAAACTGTTAAATCTATCTTATTCAATTTCATTGAGTCTATGTTGGAGACAATAGGGCAGTTGTTACACCATTCGTGCAGGTCGCTATTTATGCGACAAGGAATTTTACTACCTTAAGACAGTTAGAATTACTGCCATCGATTATCGGGGCTTTTATTTGAAGCTTAGAACACTTCTCCTTTTCACCTTCCAGCACTGAGCAAATGTCAGACTCTATACATCGTGTTACCACTTAGCAGAGTCTTGTGTTTTTAATAAATGGTTGCTACCCCCTAATATGTGTCGCTCTCCTAATCTTGAGATGGGAAAACACCCCTTCTCCCGAGGTTACGAGGTCATTTTGCCGAGTTCCTTCAACATAGTTCTCTCAAGCGCCTTAGTATACTCTACTTGTTCACCTGTGTCAATTTGGGTATGATTTGTTTTGCACTGAAAGAATCCAAATTCTCCCAATTCCACCAAGTTTTTTCTTGGAAGTCTACTGGCCTGCCCAATCATCCAATTCACAAGTTGGAAAAAAAAAACCCGTGGTTTAGTAGCCAAACAACTTCGTCACTTTTGTATACCCATCAGACTAAAGCCTTTCGAGGCTTCCTTAGGGACCAATTCATTTTGCGTAAATTTACTGAATGCAAAAACTCTTGAACTTTTTGCGATCATGTTTTTCATATGATTTATCGTTATTCATGTCAACATTTTCACTTCTGATATCTCCAAGTGTTGTCATCAACAACCTTTTTTAATTTACAGACAATTTGTTAAAAAAGGTTTTAAAAACTCCTACCACAAACCACTAATTCAAATAACAACCCAAGAAAAGGCAACAATTGCTTTTATTTAGGAAATCTTTAAGTTTAAATGTGAAATCCTTATTTTAACAAGAAATGAATTTGAAGAATTGCTAGACTACAAAGGAAGGTATGAGAGAGCCAAGTCGTGAATGCATTGCAACAGACAAATATATAATCTTAAACCTTTAGAACATAGTCAGCACTAGGAAGCAATAGATTAATAGAATAGTAAAATTATAATTTGCATGTTGACATAGTTTAATTGGTTAGAATAGCGGGATCATAATTCGCACACGAAGGTTCAAATTCCTCTTTTGATAGGAATTTTCTGATAAGGATTTGACCTATGGCATAGTGCCAATATATATATATATATATATATATATATATATATATATATATATATATTTTTTTTTTTATCAT
>Ga0116227_10015606_pt1 | contig 11203 bp, 7 predicted proteins | sample S1TSphgellanicum_FD_89693 | JGI IMG/M metagenome (GOLD analysis project Ga0116227, IMG submission 89693) | Host-associated microbial communities from peat moss isolated from Minnesota, USA - S1T2_Fb - Sphagnum magellanicum MG | ecosystem: Host-associated > Plants > Peat moss > Unclassified... | reverse complement strand
GCGGATCTCGTCGAGGTACGCGGTGATGTGGTCCGCCATCGCGCTTGATGCGGGCTCGAGCACGATGAACACATCGCCCTTGTTGCACGGCTGCCGGGAGTCCAGGGTGCCGCACACCTGCGTACCCGTGGCTGACGCGGTCAGGCTTGCCACCATCACCTCGAAAGCCAGTCCCAGCGCATAGCCCTTGGCATCGCCGAAAGGGGCGATCGCGCCGGAGGTGGCCGCCTGCGCGTCCACCGTCGGGTTCCCGTGCGAATCCAGCGCCCAGCCAGGTTGCAGCGGCCGGCCGCGGGTGGCGTAGTCGTGGACCTGCCCCATGGATACCGCGCTGGTCGCCATGTCGAGCACGAAGGGCAGGGGCTTGGCCGGCACGCCGATCGCGATCGGATTGGTACCGATCAAGGCGCGCCGCCCGCCCCAGGGGTGCACCAGGGCTTCGCTGGTCGACAGGGCGATGAGGATCTGCCCCTGCTGCGCGACGCGTTCCGCGTACAGCGCCAGCATGCCCAGATGGTTGCTGTCATGGATGACGGCCGCGGCCAGCCCGGTTTCGCGGGCCCGGGCGGAAACCTCTTGCAGGGCTGCAAACGCCACCACCGGACCCAGGCCCTTGGCACCGTCGACCTGCAAAAGCGCGCTGCCGCGCCAGGTGTGCAAGCCGGTCTGCACCGGGTCCGCCACGCCGTTGCGGATGCGTTCGACCACCCGCGGCAGGCGCATCACGCCGTGGGACGGGCGGCCGCGCAACTCCGCCTCCAGCAGCAGTTCTGCCTGGATGCGGGCGTTGTCTTCAGGTACGCCGTTGGCCGTCAGCGCCTGTATGCAGCGCGCCTGTACGGTGAGATAGGGGACGGGAGCAACTTCCACCACTGTCATATATAAAATCCGATCGGATATACGATTAAATTGATGGTATGGTTGTCCCCATCCCGTGTCAAGCCATCTTTTTCGGAACCTCACCATGTCAACCGTCGACTCCAAGCTGAGCAAGCTGTTGGTGAACCTGGACCACGACGCCAGTCCCTCCGTCATCCGGCGGGCGTCCCTGGGCGACGAGGTCTATGAAAGCCTTCTGTCCCAGCTGATCTCGCTGAAGATCGCGCCGGGCAGCCGCATCGCGATCGATGCGCTCGTGCGCGACCTGGGGGTGTCGCAAACTCCCATCCGTGCTGCCCTGATACGGCTGGAGAACGAAGGCCTGGTCGTCAAGACCCACAACATCGGCTACAGCGCATCCCCCATGCCCAGCCAACGCCGCTTCTCGCAGATCTATGAAATGCGCCTGCTGCTGGAGCCGCATGCCGCCTTCATGGCCGCGCGCGGGCTGCAGGCCCGGGACGATGCGGAACTGGACGCCATCGTGGCCGGCATGGAGCGGCCCGATGCCGATGACGCCAAGGTGGCCTACGGCAAGTTCGCGGTGCAGGATGCGGAGTTCCACCACTGGATCGCCCGCCACAGCGGCAACGACCTGATCGTCGAGACGCTGGCCCGCCTGCATTCGCACATGCACCTGTTTCGCCTGCGCTTCCATGCGCAGGTGACGCAGGAGGCGATCCACGAGCATGCGCTGATCGTCGAGGCGCTGCGCTCGGGCCATGCCGAGCAGGCGCACGACGCGATGCGGCACCACCTGGAGTGCTCGCGGCAACGCATGGCGCCCTTCTTTCAGCCCGATTGAATGAGGAGGCTGACGTGGTGGCCGCGCCAGCCCGGGAAGGCGCGTACGGCATGGCGCATGCCGGCACCGAATTTCCGCAAGGTGCTGGGCGTTCGAAGCCCGCAATAACGGGCTTCGCCGCCTGGGCAAGCGCCATCGGGGAAAATACAAGGTTTATCGCACCCACCCGCGCTCGCCCCGAGATGCCCAATCCCCCAGAAAAAGCCAGCAGCCACAGCCCCTGGCGCCTGTCCGTCGCGCCGATGATGGACTGGACCGATCGCCATTGCCGCTACTTTCACCGGCTGCTGACGCGCCATGCGCTGCTCTACACCGAGATGGTGACGACCGGCGCGCTGCTGCATGGCGAGGTGCCGCGGCATTTGCGCTTCAACGCAGAGGAGCATCCGGTGGCCTTGCAGCTGGGCGGCAGCGAGCCGGCGGACCTGGCGCAGGCGGCGCGGCTGGGGGCTGAGTGGGGCTATGACGAGATCAACCTGAACTGCGGCTGCCCGTCTGAGCGGGTGCAGCGCGGTGCCTTTGGTGCCTGTCTGATGAACGAGCCGCAACTGGTGGCGGACTGCGTGAAGGCGATGGTGGATGTGGTGGATGTGCCGGTCACGGTCAAGCACCGCATCGGCATCGACAAGGTCGAGAACTATGACTTTGTGCGCGACTTCGTCGGCGCGGTGGCCGAGGCCGGCTGCAAGGTGTTCATTGCCCACGCGCGCAATGCCTGGCTGCAGGGCCTGAGCCCGAAGGAGAACCGCGAGGTGCCGCCGCTGCGCTATGAACTGGTGCACCGGCTCAAGCGCGACTTCCCGCATCTGGTGATTGCCATCAACGGCGGCTTCACCGCCAGTGCGCAGATTGCCGAACAACTGGCGGTGCTCGATGGCGTGATGGTGGGCCGCGAGGCCTATCACAACCCCTGGTCGATGGCCGGCTGGGACGCGGACTTCTACGGCGCGGCGCCCTCCATTCAAACGCGCGAAGACGTGGAAGAGGCCATGGTTGCCTACATGGAGCGCGAGGCCGCCGCGCACGGCACGCCCTGGTACGCGGTGGCGCGCCACATGCTGGGGCTGCGCAATGGCTTGCCGGGCGCCCGGTACTGGCGCCGGGTGTGGAGCGACCACCGCCTGAAGTCGCTCCCCGCGCGCGAGGTCATGGCCCAGGCGCGGCAGCCGCTGCACGAGCTTGCTTAAAAAAATATTGGTGAAATATGCCTGTAGCCCAGGCAGATCCTGGGCTATTAGCTACAGATAGCGTAGCGGCCGGTCAGGCGGCAGCTTCCAGCCCATTCAGAAAGTGCTGCTGCATGCGCTGCGTGGCGGCGCCCGCGTCGCCCGCGGCAATGGCGGCCATCAGGGCGCGGTGCTCGTGCAGCGACTCCTGCAGCCGGCCGGACTTCAGCAGCGAGTTGTGGCGGTTGAGCTTCATCACCTTGCGCAGGTCGGCCACCATCTGGTCGCGCCAGCGGTTGTCCGCAAAGGCCAGCAGCTGCATGTGAAAGCGCTCATTGAGCGCGAAGAAATGCTCGCGGTCGCCGGTGGCGGCTTCCAGCTCGTCGTGCAGGGCCTGCAGCGTGCGCACCTGCTCGGGCGTGGCCCGGGCGGCGACGACGCCGGCCGCATCGCTCTCCAGCAGGCCCAGCAGGTGGTAGACGTCGGCCAAGTCCTTGTCCGACACCTCGGTGACGTAGGCGCCGCGGCGCACTTTCATCGTCACCAGGCCTTCGGCGGCCAGCACCTTCAGGGCCTCGCGCAGGGGGGTGCGGCTGATGCCGTATTCCTCGGCCAGCTTCATCTCGTCGATCCAGCTGCCTGGCGCCAGCGCGCGCTGGAAGATGCGTTGCCGCAGCAGTTCGGCAACTTCTTCGTACAGTGGGCGGGGCGCGAGGGACAGGGCAGACATGGGCCGGATTCTAAGCACTAAAAATTCAGAATCAATAATTACGGATGGGCTACACTGCCCGCCGAGACGAAAATTGGGCGCGCCGCGCAACCGAACGGCGCATGTCAATCACGAGCCAGCAGACTGAAAAGCGCCATGAGCCAGGACAACACCGCCCCTTCCTCCAAGCCGGACTTTGCCCGCGCCAGCCTTGAGGCCTGGCAGAAGGCCGCGGCCAAGTCCGCTCCGGGCGGCGATCTGGCGGCGCTGAACTGGGTCACGCCCGACGGCATCACGGTCAAGCCGCTGTACACCGCCGCCGACGTGAAGGACCTGCCCTACGCCGACACGCTGCCCGGCTTCGAGCCCTTCCTGCGCGGCCCGCAGGCCACCATGTACGCGGTGCGGCCCTGGACCATCCGGCAGTACGCGGGCTTCTCTACCGCAGAAGAATCCAACGCCTTCTACCGCAAGGCGCTGGCCGCTGGCGGGCAGGGCGTGTCGGTGGCGTTCGATTTGGCCACCCACCGCGGCTACGACAGCGACCACCCGCGCGTCACCGGCGACGTCGGCAAGGCCGGCGTGGCGATCGACAGCGTGGAGGACATGAAGATCCTGTTCGACCAGATCCCGCTCGACAAGGTGAGCGTGTCCATGACCATGAACGGTGCCGTGCTGCCGGTGCTGGCGGGCTACGTGGTCGCGGCGGAAGAGCAGGGCGTGGCGCAGGACCAGCTGAGCGGAACCATCCAGAACGACATCTTGAAGGAGTTCATGGTCCGCAACACCTATATCTACCCGCCCGAGCCGAGCATCCGCATCATCGGCGACATCATCGAGTACACGGCGCAGCACATGCCCAAGTTCAACTCGATCAGCATCAGCGGCTACCACATGCAGGAAGCCGGTGCCAACCAGGCGCTGGAGCTGGCCTTCACCCTGGCAGACGGCAAGGAATACGTGAAGACCGCGCTGGCCAAGGGCCTGGACGTGGATGGCTTCGCCGGGCGCCTGAGCTTCTTCTGGGCCATCGGCATGAACTTCTACCTGGAAGTAGCCAAGATGCGTGCCGCGCGCCTGCTGTGGTGCCGCATCATGAAGGAGTTCAACCCCAAGAACCCCAAGAGCCTGATGCTGCGCACCCACTGCCAGACTTCGGGCTGGTCGCTGACCGAGCAGGACCCGTACAACAACGTGGTGCGCACCACCATCGAGGCCATGGCCGCGGTGTTTGGCGGCACGCAGAGCCTGCACACCAACAGCTTCGACGAGGCCATCGCGCTGCCAACCGAGTTCAGCGCGCGGATAGCGAGAAACACGCAGCTCATCATCCAGGAAGAGACCCACATCACCAGCGTGATCGACCCCTGGGCCGGCAGCTACATGATGGAAAAACTCACGCAGGACATGGCCGACGCCGCCTGGGCCATCATCGAAGAGGTCGAAGCCCTGGGCGGCATGACCAAGGCCGTGGACAGCGGCTGGGCCAAGCTCAAGATCGAGGCCGCCGCAGCAGAAAAGCAGGCGCGCATCGACTCGGGCAAGGACGTGATCGTCGGCGTCAACAAGTACAAGCTGGCGAAGGAGGACCCGATCGACATCCTGTCGATCGACAACGTCAAGGTGCGCGACGGCCAGATCGCCCGGCTGCAGCAGATCCGTGCCACGCGCGACAGCGCCAAGGTGCAGGCGGCGCTCGATGCGCTCACCGCCGCGGCGCAGTCCGGCCAGGGCAACCTGCTGGGCCTGAGCATCGACGCCATCCGCCTGCGCGCCACGGTGGGCGAGGTGTCTGACGCGCTGGAAAAGGTCTTCGGCCGCCACCGCGCCGACACGCAGAAGGTCACCGGCGTCTACGCCGCCGCCTACGACTCGGCCGAGGGCTGGGAGAAGTTGAAGGAAGAGATCGACGCCTTCGCCGAGGCCGAAGGCCGCCGCCCGCGCGTGATGATCGCCAAGCTCGGCCAGGACGGCCACGACCGCGGCGCCAAGGTGGTGGCCACCGCCTTCGCCGACCTGGGCTTCGACGTGGACATGGGCCCGCTGTTCCAGACCGCAGAAGAATGCGCGCGCCAGGCCATAGAGAACGATGTGCATGCCGTGGGCGTCAGCACGCTGGCCGCCGGCCACAAGACACTGGTGCCGGCCATCATCGAATCGCTCAAGGCGCAGGGCGCGGACGACATCATCGTCTTTGTCGGTGGTGTTATCCCGCGCCAGGACTACGACTTCCTGTATGAGGCCGGCGTCAAGGGCATCTACGGCCCGGGCACGCCGATTCCGGCCAGCGCCAAGGACGTGCTGGAGCAGATCCGCAAGGCCGTGGCGGCGTGAATTCGATCGTGTCGGTGGCGGGCATCGTCCAGGCCTCGGGGCCGATCCAGCGCCGGGCCATCGCCAAGGCGATCACGCTGCTGGAATCGACCCGCGCCGACCACCGTGCGAGGGGCGACGAACTGCTCACCGCGCTGCTGCCACACACCGGCAACGCCTTCCGCCTGGGCATCAGCGGCGTGCCGGGCGTGGGTAAGTCCACCTTCATCGAAGCGCTGGGCCTGCACCTGATTGCGCAGGGACACCGCGTGGCGGTGCTCACCATTGACCCGTCTTCCACCGTCTCGGGCGGCTCCATCCTGGGCGACAAGACGCGCATGGAGCGGCTGTCGGTGCACGAGCAGGCCTACATCCGGCCCAGCCCGTCGAGCGGCACGCTGGGCGGCGTGGCCGAGAAGACGCGCGAGGCCATGCTGGTGTGCGAAGCTGCTGGTTATGACATCGTGATCGTCGAGACCGTGGGCGTGGGCCAGAGCGAGATCGCAGTCGCCGGCATGACCGACATGTTCGTGCTGCTGCAACTGCCCAACGCCGGCGACGACCTGCAGGCGATCAAGAAGGGCGTGATGGAGATCGCCGACCTGGTCGTCATCAACAAGGCCGACATCGACGCCAACGCCGCCACGCGCGCGCAGGCACAGATCACCTCGTCGTTGCGCCTGCTGGGCCTGCACGGCGGCCATGACGGCGGGGGACCGGGCGCTGCCTGGCAGCCGCGCGTGATGCAGCTCAGCGCGCTACTGGGCACGGGCGTGGATGCGTTCTGGGGCACGGTGACGGAGTTCCGCAGCCAGCAGGCGGCCAGCGGCCGGCTGGCCTGCCGGCGTCAGCAGCAGGCGCTGGCCTGGATGTGGGAGCGCATAGACGCCGGGCTGAAGCAGGCGTTTCGCCAGCACCCGCAGGTGCGTGAGTTGTTGCCACAACTGACCGCCGAGGTGCGCGCCGGCACACTGGCCGCCTCCACTGCAGCAAGAAATCTACTCGCAGCCCAGGCTGCGCCTGGGCATGGTGCTATTGATTAAGTAGCGCCGCCGCAACGCCACACCGGAGAACCTTCCTCATGCAAGACATCCTTGAACAACTGGAACAGAAGCGCGAGCAGGCGCGCCAGGGCGGCGGCGTAAAGCGCATTGCCGCGCAGCACGCCAAGGGCAAGCTCACCGCGCGCGAGCGCATCGAGCTGCTGCTGGACGACAACACCTTCGAAGAGTGGGACATGTTCGTCGAGCACCGCTGCACCGACTTCGGCATGGAAGACCACAAGATCCCGGGCGATGGCGTGGTCACCGGCTACGGCATGATCAATGGCCGCCTGGTGTTTGTGTTCAGCCAGGACTTCACCGTCTTTGGCGGCGCGCTGTCCGAGACCCATGCCGAGAAGATCTGCAAGGTGATGGACCAGGCCATGAAGGTCGGCGCGCCGGTGATCGGCCTGAACGACTCGGGTGGTGCCCGCATCCAGGAAGGCGTGGCGTCGTTGGGTGGCTATGCCGACGTGTTCCAGAAGAACGTACTGGCCAGCGGCGTGGTGCCGCAGATCAGCATGATCATGGGGCCTTGCGCGGGCGGTGCGGTGTACTCGCCGGCCATGACCGACTTCATCTTCATGGTCAAGGACAGCAGCTACATGTTCGTCACCGGCCCAGAGGTGGTGAAGACCGTCACGCACGAGGAAGTCACGGCCGAGGAGCTGGGCGGCGCCGGCACCCACACCAGCAAGAGCGGCGTGGCCGACATGGCGTTCGAGAACGACGTGGAGGCGCTGATGATGCTGCGCCGCCTCTACAACTACCTGCCGCTCAACAACCGCGAGAAGCCACCCGTGCGCCCCAGCGGCGACCCGGCCGACCGCGCCGACCTGTCGCTCGACACCCTGGTGCCGGACAACGCCAACAAGCCCTACGACATGAAGGAGCTGATCACCAAGGTGGTGGACGACGGCGACTTCTTCGAGCTGCAGCCCGACTACGCCAAGAACATCATCATCGGCTTTGCGCGCATGGAAGGGCAGACCGTAGGCATCGTCGCCAACCAGCCGCTGGTGCTGGCCGGCTGCCTGGACATCAAGAGCAGCATCAAGGCCGCGCGCTTCGTGCGCTTTTGCGATGCCTTCAACATCCCCGTCATCACCTTCGTCGACGTGCCCGGCTTCATGCCCGGCACCGGCCAGGAGTACGGCGGCATCATCAAGCACGGCGCCAAGCTGCTGTATGCCTACGCCGAGTGCACCGTGCCCAAGGTCACCGTCATCACCCGCAAGGCCTATGGCGGCGCCTACGACGTGATGAGCAGCAAGCACCTGCGCGGCGACGTCAACTTTGCCTGGCCCAACGCCGAGATCGCGGTCATGGGTGCCAAGGGCGCGGTAGAGATCATCTTCCGCGAAGACCGCAAGGACCCGGCCAAGCTCGCCGCCCGCGAGGCCGAGTACAAGGCCCGGTTTGCCAACCCCTTCGTGGCCAGCGCCCGCGGCTTCATCGACGACGTGATCCTGCCGCACGAGACGCGCAAGCGCATTTGCCGCAGCCTGGTCATGCTGCGCGACAAGAAGCTCGAGAACCCCTGGCGCAAGCACGGCAATATCCCGCTGTGAGGCGCACGGAGAAGAACATGTTCAAAAAAATCCTCATCGCCAACCGCGGCGAAATCGCCTGCCGCGTCATCCTGACGGCCCGCAAGATGGGCATCAAGACCGTCGCCGTCTATTCCGACGCTGACAAGGACGCCCGCCATGTCGAACTGGCCGACGAGGCCGTGCACATCGGCGCCGCGCCAAGCCGCGACAGCTACCTGCAGGCCGACAAGATCATCGCGGCCTGCAAGCAGACGGGCGCCGAAGCGGTGCACCCGGGCTATGGCTTTCTGAGCGAGAACGCGGGCTTTGCCAAACGGGTGGAAGAAGAGGGCATCGTCTTCATCGGCCCCAAGCACTATTCGATCGCCGCCATGGGCGACAAGATCGAGTCCAAGAAGCTGGCGGGCGCCGCGGGCGTCAATTGCATTCCTGGTGTCAATGATGCGATTGACACTGCCGAGCGTGCCGTGGAAATCGCCAAGGGCATCGGCTACCCGGTGATGATCAAGGCATCGGCCGGCGGCGGCGGCAAGGGCCTGCGTGTGGCCTTCAACGACAAGGAGGCCTTCGAGGGCTTTGCCAGCTGCCAGAACGAGGCGCGCAACAGCTTTGGCGACGACCGCATCTTCATCGAGAAGTTCGTGCAGCAGCCGCGCCACATCGAAATCCAGGTGCTGGGCGACAGCCATGGCCACGTCATCTACCTGAACGAGCGCGAATGTTCCATCCAGCGCCGCCACCAGAAGGTGATCGAAGAGGCGCCATCGCCCTTCATCAGCGACGCCACGCGCAAGGCCATGGGCGAGCAGGCCGTGGCCCTGGCCAAGGCCGTGAAGTACCAGAGTGCCGGCACGGTCGAGTTCGTGGTCGGCAAGGACCAGGACTTCTACTTCCTGGAGATGAACACCCGGCTGCAGGTGGAGCACCCGGTGACCGAATGCATCACCGGGCTGGACCTGGTGGAGCTGATGATCCGCGTCGCCGCCGGCGAGCCGCTGCCCTTGACGCAGGCGCAGGTCAAGCGCGACGGCTGGGCCATCGAGTGCCGCATCAACGCCGAAGACCCGTTCCGCGGCTTCCTGCCCAGCACCGGCCGGCTGGTGCGCTTCCAGCCGCCAGAGCAGACCATGTTCGCGGCCGACACCCAGCACCTGCATGGCACGCGGGTGGACACGGGCGTGTACGAGGGCGGCGAGATCCCGATGTTCTACGACTCGATGATCGCCAAGCTCATCGTGCACGGCACCGACCGCGCGCACGCCATCGCCAAGATGCGCGAGGCGCTCAATGGCTTCGTCATCCGCGGCATCAGCAGCAACATCCCGTTCCAGGCGGCGCTGCTGGCGCACCCCAAATTCGCCACGGGCGACTTCAACACCGGCTTCATCGCCGAGCACTACGCCCACGGTTTCCGCGCCGAAGACGTGGTGCACGACGACCCTGACTTCCTGGTGGCCCTGGCCGCCTACATGCACCGCCGCAGCCGGGCCCGGGCCTCGGGCATCAGCGGGCAGCTGGCGGGGCATGGCGTGAAGATCGGCGAGCAGTTCGTGGTGGTCACGCTGGGGGCCGAGGGCAAGAACGTCTACACACCGGTGTCGGTAACCGACTTTCACGGAAAAACAGGCGCCAGCGCAGTGCAGATAGGGGCCTCCAGCTACAAGATCGATAGCGGTGCCGGCATGGGTCAGCTGCGGGTGCAGGGCATCTGCAACGACAAGCCCTTTGTCGCGCAGATCGAGCGCGGCACGCAGAAGAACCCGCTGGCCATGCGCATCCAGCACAACGGCACGCAGATCGAGGCCATGGTGCTGTCGCCGCTGGGCGCGCGCCTGCACCAGCTGATGCCCTACAAGGCGCCGCCGGACCTGAGCAAGTTCCTGCTCTCGCCCATGCCCGGCCTGCTGGTGGACGTGGCGGTGCAAGCCGGCCAGAAGGTACAGGCCGGCGAAAAGCTGGCCGTGATCGAGGCGATGAAGATGGAGAACATCCTGTTCGCCGCCCAGGATGGCGTGATCGGGAAGGTCGTTGCGAGCAAGGGAGAATCGCTGTCTGTCGACCAAGTCATCATGGAGTTTGCGTAATGAGTGCAGCTGATCTTCAAGACGTGCAGGCCGTAACCCTGCACCGGCCGCCCAAGGTGGCCGTGCCTGCCGGCCCGTGGCCGGTCGAGGCGGTGCAGGCGCTGCTGGACAAGCCGCTGCTGGATCTGGTGTTCCAGGCGCAGACGGTGCACCGCCAGCACTGGCCCGCAGGCGATATCGAGCTGGCCACGCTGCTGTCGGTCAAGACCGGCGGCTGCCCGGAGAACTGCGGCTACTGCCCGCAGTCGTCCGAGTTCGACACCGGCGTCAAGGCGCAAAAGCTGATGGAGGTCGACGAGGTGGTGCGCGCCGCCCAGGCCGCGAAAGACGCCGGCGCCACCCGCTTCTGCATGGGCGCCGCCTGGCGCGCGCCCAAGGACCGCGACATCGAGAAGGTGGCGGCACTGATCGGCGCGGTCAAGGGCCTGGGCATGCAAACCTGCGCCACGCTGGGCATGCTCGAATCGCACCAGGCGGTGGCGCTGCGCGATGCGGGCCTGGACTACTACAACCACAACCTGGATACCGCGCCCGAGTACTACACCGACGTGGTCAGCACGCGCGCCTACCAGGACCGGCTCGACACCCTGCAGCATGTGCGCAGCGCCGGCATCAGCGTGTGCTGCGGCGGCATCGTCGGCATGGGCGAGG
>Ga0116227_10015605_pt1 | contig 11203 bp, 8 predicted proteins | sample S1TSphgellanicum_FD_89693 | JGI IMG/M metagenome (GOLD analysis project Ga0116227, IMG submission 89693) | Host-associated microbial communities from peat moss isolated from Minnesota, USA - S1T2_Fb - Sphagnum magellanicum MG | ecosystem: Host-associated > Plants > Peat moss > Unclassified... | reverse complement strand
TAAACTATTGACTTAGTTAACCAACCCACCTACCTATCAAAATATACCTTTTCACCTACCCAATTATCCACATGGTTACATACCTACATTTCAAATCACCTTCCTATAACCCATTTAACCATAAGGTTTATTTATTAGGTTTGACCAATTTTAGCCAATCATTTAAGCCAAATTTAACCATTATATTCCAATATTAAATTTGGCCATTAGATTTAATTAAATAAATTTAGCCATTAAATTTTTTTGGGATTTAACAATTAAATTCAATTTAGATTTAGCCATTATGTTCAACTTAAATTTATTCGTTATGTTTAGTCATTATACTTAATCATTAAATAATTTTAACCACTTAATTTATATTAATTAACAGATCATTTAATCATTATATATGTTTATCCATTAAGTTTAGCCATTAAATGTGGCCATTGAAATTTATCATTAAATAGGTCTAACAATTAATTTAAGTTGTTGTATTAATCATTAAATATGTTTACCCATAAAGTTTAACCATTGGATTTAGTTGTTAAATATGTGTAGCCATTAGGTTAGCCATTGAATTTTGTCATTGAATAGGTTTAACCATTAAATTTAATCGTTAAATAAATTTAGCCATTCAATTTGGCCATTAGATTTAGTCAACTAATTTCTTACAATTTTGTAACATGTGAAATAAAAAACTTGACAAAATTTGACATCTTTTGATGGTGTAGTCCATTAGTAAGGACTTGGTTTGTTATGGTGAAAGTGAGAGGTTCAATTCTTAACACTTGCAACCTATGTGTATGTCTAAAGGCTAGGGTGACTAGGTAGATTAAATAGGTTAGATTAGGGTAGGGTAGGTATATCACCTACCTACTTACATTTTTTATGTATTTATTAACCCATTGACTTATGATTTGACCAATCAAATGATGACACATGAAGCATTGAAATGACCTTACAACATGTCACATTTTACCACTAGTGAAAATTTTTAATCAAGAACATTAGCTTGGGATTGGTCAAAAGGACCACCTCAGGGTTGGTAAAAAAACCATCCTATTCGTACTAGATTTGTTAAAATCAACCTGTCCTAGAAAACCAAAGTTGTTTTTTGACCCCCTATCACTTTGTGGTACTTTTTGGTTTGAAAATCCAATTTGAAAAACCTAGAATTCTAATAATGAAAAAAGGAAATTCAATTTTCTTTTCAACCTTGCATGATTTGAATTTCCTCATGTCTTTTGTGTTTTATGTGTTTACTTAAGGGCTTACTTATGTTATGGGATACATAAAGGGGATTTAAGGGATTATACAACACCTACCAGAAGGGTTACCTAGGGATTTTTTAAGTTAAGGGATATTTAAAGATTATTTTGGGGCTATTTAAGGCCTTTCTAAGGACTATACACTATGTCAAAACATGGTTTTCATAACTAGGATAACTTGCAATTACTATTCAATTATAGTCATGTAATCATATTTGGATTTAAGTTTTTAAAGGGTTTTTATTATTCCCTTTAATTATAAAATTCTATTTCTATGTTTTAAATTTTAATTCACAAAAAAACATTAATAGTTGTGTACAATTTAGATCCAAAACCATGAAAAACAAGAACAAAAAGGTGAAAATATTATTCACGAAGGCAAGAACAAATTTGAGATGAATTCCCCAAAATCAGATTAAAAAATAAAAGCTTCAAAATTCAAATTTTACCTTATTTAAAAAATTCAAAATTTTTTTTTTCATCATCTTCAAACCCTCCCATTTATACCTAACATAGTGTTGTTTTGAATTAAACAATTGCTAGCTGGTATAATAATCAACAAACTCAAAATTGAACTATAACAATTATTAACCACGAGTTAAACATAAACATGTTATGTTAACAACCAATTATGCAAACAAACTAATTATTAATTAATTTATTAAATCAATTACTAATTATCTAATAATAACTAAAAAAATTCTCAAAATAACATTGCTTCATTGGTTACCAGTTGGTAACAACCAATTACTATGTATATAAAGTGAAAAATTTGGGTTAACATAATCATTATCATTTTTTAAATTACAACCATTATTAGGATTACATGACTATAAATATGACTATAGGTAATTATGTGATTATAAATTATGATTACATAATTAATAATCATGTTGAACAAAGTTGACCTTATTGGACCAACTATAAAATAAAATAAAATAAATGTGAACATGTGGCTAGATTCAGTATAAATTGGCTTATGTTTAATGTAAGTTTGGATTCGGTTCAACCTATTTTAACTTCTAGATTTAATTTGATTTAATTAAACCTCTAAGTTTAACCTTAATTTAATTTTAAAAATTAACTTGCATTAATTTTATTTTATAAATTTATTCTAAATAGACTTATTTAATCCAAATATACTTGTTTAATTTAATTTAACAAATAACTTAATTTTGCCTTAATTTTGTCCAGGTAACCTAGTTTAACCTAAATATCCAAAAAAACCAAGTTTTTTTTAAATAGTTGTATTTTGTCAAATTTTGTTTAAATATGTTAATTTTCTTAGATTTTGTCAAGTTTAACCCAATTTAACTTAAGTAACTTAGTTTAGTCAATTTAACCAAGCTTAATCTAAGAACTCAATTTTAACCAAGTTTAGCCAAAGTTAATTTAAATAACTTACTTTATCCAACTATACTCAAATGTAACATGAATAACCTAATTTAATTTAATTAACCAAGTTTAATAAATTTTAACCAAGTTTTGCCAATTTTAATTTAAATAATATATTTTAATGAAACTTAACCAAATTTAGCCAACTTTAACATAAATAGCCTAATTTAACCAAATTTAATCAAGTTTAACAAAATTTTGCCAAATTTGTCATGAGAGTACATGGCCTCATACATGATGACTGGTTATGGGCATTTCCATCATGCCTTTTAGGGTTAATGTATGTCCTAAGGTGATTGTATGTTATTAGGTGTTTAGGGTTTCATCTTGTTGGCGGCTATATAAAAGGCTAAGCCTTTTCCTTCTCTTTTTAGTTTTTCTAAAATTCCTTTGTTAAAAGAGTTTCTTCCATAGTCAGATTGGATTCCTAGATGCTCATGACGGCCATTGCACATCATTGTCTACATACACTACATGTTTTTTCCTTCTTTACAATTCAATTCTAAAAAAACTCTTTTTTGTTACTTAATGTTAAAAGCGGTAGATTACTCTTGGTTTTGAATTCTTGAATTTCTTGAATTCTCGTGTTGTTGCTGTTCGTGTTACAGTTATTAGAGAGAGCCTATGTTGTTACACCTTTGCCAACCAACAACACCAAGATTGAAAGAGTTAGGAAGAATGAAACCAAATGGGGAGTGATGTATCCTAAAGTAGGTTTCAAAGTTTTTTTTTTTTTTTTTTTTTCTTTTTCTCACTTTCTTTTTCTTTCTCTTTCGCACGCAGAAACACAGGAAGAGGTGGTTGAAAACTCTTGAAACTATCAAATAAAAAAAACAAATTTTTTTGTAGCGTTGCTTGCCATCGCTGTAGAATAGCGCCACGAGCTTGCAACGCCACGAGTTACAACTCTTGTTGTGTTGTCACAAGCTTAAAGAATGGTGAACTTATAGTGCCGTGAGCTTGCACCGTCGAGAGCTTGTAAGGTTGTTGCATTGCGTTGCCGTCGGCCATCGTCGTGAACTTGCAATGTTGCGAGCTTGTAGAACAATAAGCTTGCAGCACCAAGAGCTTATAGCATCGCATTGCCGTTGGCCATCGTTGCGAAGTTCACAAGCGTTCTACAACGCCATGACCTTCGACTTCCATCCATCCACGAACTTTGGCCATCGTTGCAAAGCTCACGGGCGTTCTACAATGCCGTGACTTTTGACTTCCATCTGTCCACGAACTTCCGCTCATTAGACTTTCGTCCATGGACTTCCACCCATTAGACTTCCGTTTGTCGAACTTTTGTTCGTTGGACTTTTATCCATCCACCAACTCTTTTTAAATAATAATAATATTATTATTATTATTTATTAATTAATACATACATTTACATATTCTCGTATTAATACATACACTTACGTAATTTTATTAATACATAATTATATAATTATTTTTTCTTTTATTTCGTCATTTAGCACTAGTGATTACAAAAACTAAAAGTTGATTAGGGTATGTTCTCTTAAGCACTTCACATTTTAATTTCCATTATAGTTACATTTAATTGCATGGTTGTGTTAGAACTTTGTAATTAATGTTCTATATTGTTAGCAAATTTTGGGGCATGGGACAACACCATGTTTTCAAATGATAAGAGCACTATTGCTCAACTAAAGCCAAGGTATTAGCTACGAAGTAACACACAATCATTTGAGCTAATTTCTTTGAGTTCACGATCTTCACAACGATACCATCAAATGTCTATAGCACCACCATCATCTAACATAACTCCTACCAAAAATTCAAGTTTATGTTACATTACATCAGAGTCCATTTGGAGGGGTTAATGTGAGTTATATCAACACAACCATGTGTGGTAGTCTCAATTTTTAAGAGTTGCATCAAGGTTATTTGAGTGTGGTAAGCTTCTTAAGGGTTTTTAGAATTTAATAGGGAATGAGGAATGTGCTTGGTGAGGGGAGGGGTTGTTTTCTTTTTTGAAATGCGTTATTAATGACTTAAATGTTAGGTTAGTTCTTTTCTTCAACAAAAAGTTGGTAACCATAGTTGTAGAAACTTTATTGCGTAATTAAGGGTGAGAAATCTCTAAAGGGTTAGGGGTTAGAAGTAAAAACCAAAATTCAAAGTGTTCAGCACAACATTGGCCTTGTTTTAATATTTAGTGGGTAATAAAGATGTTTGAAATTCATGAAGTAGTTGAAGGGGTGTTAATAGAAGGTCCAATAGAAATAGAACAATCTTCAAGCCGTATGAACATAAGATTAATTCGAAACAACTTAACGATTAAATAAATAGTGTGATAGTGTGCCAATGGCGACAAGAGTTTCATAATGATTAAAACATTTATTTAGATTATGAATGAGCTCAACGAGGAGCTGTAAATACATGTAAAATCCTAGGCTATGTCATAATGATAGTTCATAACTGCAAGAAATCTAAGATGCGTCGAATGGTGCGAACTAAGTAGTCCACCTTGTTATTAGGAAACAGTCGATGAATCGGACCTCGCAATCAATGATAATGTCCAACATCGGGAATTGAAGACCATGCGAAGATAGAAGTATTTTCAATTTCATAACAACTTTCACAAACGGTGTAAGGTTCGTCACTAGAAGCGGGGTCGATTTGCAACAAAATCACTAAGGTGTGAAAGCTCGAAAAAAATACAATAGTACCAAGCTCGAAAGGGTTCATTTTCAAGACGAGCACACACCTCTCAAAGTTCGGGTTTTTCATCATGAGGATGATGTGTTAAGGTCAGATCTAAATATGACTCCAGAGGTAGTTCTTCATTCACTTGTGCGGCTTGGGGCCCGTAAAATGTGACCATGTGCAACACCATAATTTCAAAGAGAGGAAAAAGGTCAAATCAAAATCAAAATCAAAATCATGCTCCCAAGTTTTTAGTTAGACCCAAGATGGGTCTAGGTTACTTAAATAGCAAAATTATGAGGAACTTGGGGCATGCTCCCAACTCTCAACATTACAAGGGGTAAAGGGTTGTGCTGAAACTCCAGGATGGGACTAGGAAAAGTGACAAGGTATTCACTTACTCGAACCTACATCAAACCAACCAACAAGCTAGTTAGTCCACTTTCTAGAGCACCCTTGGTGTTAAGACAAGCCATGGGCAATTTTAGACTCACAAGACTCACCACAGCCCGGACTCGGGGGAAGCCACCACCTTCCACCATATAGTATACTTCATGCCTCTCCACGGCACCCACATCCGAATGGTTTTTTGTCCTAGGACTCCCAAGGAGGAGTCCCGAAATTGTCCCGATTTGGACTCTTACAACTTTACGAAGCCATGATTCTTTTTTCAGACCTTTGATTGAGATGAGATCTAAAGCAAACTTGTAGCCCTCCTTGAGAGCTTTCCAATGATGTGTCACATTCCGCCTGCACGCACCGGGGTCGGATCGATTCTCAACTTTTAGTGGTCGGGAGTCAAATTGGCAATTTGACTCTTGGCCCTTCTTTTTGCCATAACTTGTGCTATAGATGTCCAAATGACCCATGTAAGCCATTTTAGACATTTACACTTTGATATATTTTCAATGATATAAAGAACACCCCAATGCGAGGTGTTTTGACCCTTACGATCGAACTCTGAAGTTTCGAGAGTCCCGGAGGACTCCCAAATCCCAATTTTGGGAGTGTGAATTTCATCCTCACACTCTCTCCAAGTGGGGTTGTGACAACAATTGTAATTTATAAATCGGGGAAAAGGAAAAAAAAGGTGTGAGTGAAGGCTTAGAATCATGGTAAAATAAAACCGTAAGGTCAAAGGAAAAAATTGAAGGTTTAAGTAAAGTTTGTTGGGGGAAAGTGGGAAGAGGTGAAAAGGTGTTTTTCCTTCATCTTCCATTGGCCACCAAGCTTGGACCCTTCCATTGGCCACCAAGCTTGGAACCTTCCATTGGCCACCAAGCTTGGAACCTTCCATTGGCCACCAAACTTGGAACCTTCCATTGGCCACTAAGCTTGTAACCTTTCATTGGCCACCAAGCATAGAACCTTCCATTAGCCACCAAGCTTGGGATCTAAGTTCACTTCCCTTCTCCTTCTCTTTAAAAGGTGGACTCGGATCATTGTGGTCTCTCTCTTTCCTCACACATAATTTTCAATTTAATTTTGAATATTTATTCCCACAAGCTTCTTAAGGAGGAAAAGAACGATTCGTCTTAATAGATGGGAAAAGGAAGGAGAGTAAAAGGAAAATCTTATAATAGTTTTGTGGGAATGGAAGTGAATAGTGATAGTGTTGGGAGGTTGGAACTTCAGAAAAAATCTCACAAACCTTTTTGAATTTGTTAGCATAATTTTTTGTCGGTTTAACTACAAAGCTTAGGATTTGGTAGTAAGGTGTGCCTTGTAGTTAGCTTTCTAATGAGCTAAGGCAAGCTGGATTTGAATAACCTATGTGTTAGAAATGGTATTTCAAGTGACTAATGGTCTACAATCAAGTTGAACCAACTGCCTTCGTAAAACCCTTTTGGGTTTGGTAGTATAACTCCTTACTGGTTTAGCTGCAAATCTTAAGATTTGGTAGGATGGTGCGCCTTGTAGTTAGCTTCTTAGTGAGCTAAGGCAAGCCAAATTTGAATAACTTATGTGCTAGAAACAATATTTCAAGTGACTAGTGGTTTATAGTCGAGTTCAATTTACCACCTTTGTAAAACCCTCTTGGGTTTCATAGCATAACTTCTTGTTAGTTTAACTGCAAAGCTTAGGATTTGGTAACAAGGTGCACCTTGTAGTTAGCTTTTTAATGAATTAAGGCAAGCCAGATTTGAGTAACCCATGTGTTAGAAATAATATTTCAAGTGACTAATGGTTTGCAGCTAAGCTGCACATGGTGTCCTTAAACGTTGGTTTAAATGAATGACAATTTGACATAAAGTTCTAGGATGTGTAATGTTTAAGCTTGGAAAATATATCTATCATTTCTAATTGTAAATGATGCATAGGAGGCAAGCTACTTAGTTTCAACTACAAGCGCAATTTAACATCTAAAAATACACTTGCATTTTTTCCTTCATCGGTAGCATTTGTGCTTTCAAGTATAGTCACTTCATAGAACCAGGAATAGAGGGACGGGAAGTTGCCTCACAGTTTATTAGTGGGGTACACCTATTGCTAGACCTGCTTTCACACCATCATTGTATATTCCATTGCAAACTGTGACCTCTACACCTATATACACCATGGAAGTCAATAGTTCCTTCAAGAGAATTGAAAAGTTCAGCGGAAGGCCAGGTACCATTTCTTTGAAGGAGTTCAAGGCAACTTTCTCAACTGCGATCTGTGAATTAAAATTCAAGTATGGCACTAATTACACCGAAGCGTTCGCATTCAAATAACTAGCCCATTATGTGCACTATGAAGCATTGGATGTTTACAAGCAACATTCTCTAAGGACTGTGGGTGTCACCCAGATCCCCAATCCAACTTATGCCACAACCATCGCCACCGCCTCTCAAGCTTCCATTGCACATCATGGGATTATGCCTAATAATCCAAATCCAATACCTACTTTGGTAAACCTTTCTCTTCAACAACTCATTGCTGCTACCGCAAACATTCCTCCCACCATCGATGCACCAATTTTTGCTGATCCAAAGGGGGAATTCTTTTTAGTTCTTGAACTAGAATTTTCGATGAAGAATTTTGAAAAAATTCTGCAGTTCAACAGCTTCTCTCGACAAAAGGATGAAACCCTCAAGATGCTTTATAAGAGGCTTTTTAAGCTTGAAAAGGATACTCAGAGCATCATAGACCTGGAAACTACCCATCAATATTTTTGTTCGTTAAAAGGTAATCCAACACTCCACGCACAGGTTTTACAACGAGTTTTTGTAGAATTTGAAGACTCGTACATTTTGTTGGATGTGTACAACATTTATGAAAAGCTAGAACTAGCTCATGCACATTATGAAGCTAGTACTATGAGGCCTCCCTCGCGTTCAAATCTTTAGCCTCCATTAGCTGCGCCAACCAAATCATCACATTCTTCTTTAAAAGTTAAAGCAATGCACTTGGTTGCACCCATTCGACCTTTTTGCAACTACTGTGACAATCCTGCCCACACAGTTAATGAATGCAACAATCCCTTTCGAAGATTTCTTTTGTGATTATTGTGGGAAAAAGGGACATTAGGAAGCTGTTTATTTTGCCAAGTTCTCATAATAGAAGCAGTTCTGATTACCACGGCAAAATCTGCCAGCACTTTGCGTTGTCCTTCAACCAAAAGCCAAAAGCACTTCAACCTTCCATTTAGGCTTTCCGCACCAAAGGTAATTTTAGTAAAAATGTTAAGAAGGAGGAGCATAATGTTGACAAGAAGGAGGTGCTTCAAGCCCATGCTATTCAAATTTAAACTCTGCAAAATGAACTCGAATCATTAAAGGCCCAACTTGCTAATCTAAAAGACAAGTCTTCCCAATTAGCTAGTCATTCCCAACCTGTATAGGGTTTAGGATCACGGGAAGGACCTCCTAGGTCGTTCTATGGCCTCTCACACAATGCCATGGTTGGCAAGTATGTTATTTCGAGTGCACACAATTTTAGTTTCACACGAAAATTTGCCATTTTTTTTTGCCCTTCCTACTTTGCGGCATAAAAAGCTAATGTGGCACCTAGAGTTTTTGCCATTAGGCAAGTAATTCAAACTGATAAATTCGCATCTGTTTCAAGTCCTATTACTAGGGTTAAAGAAGCTTGAGCAATCATGCCATAATCTTTTTGTCCTCTCAACACGGAAGAAAAACACACCTTGTTAACGAGGGGGGGGGAGACTATTACACCACAAGCTACTAAAGCATCAAATTATCATGTCCTAGGAGTACATGTACATCAAGAAAACACACAATTTTCCATTGATCAAGTTGTGGAGTGCAAACTTCAAATGTGTGAAGTGGCACAAAAACTTGTGAATACACCATTGTTTCATTTTCAAGATTTGAAGTTAAGCACCAGGGACATAATTACAATACTAGAGGATACCTTGAACATTACATTAGGTTTTATACCAATCCTTAATCCACATGCTACAAGGATCCCATCCAACACCTTGGAGAGACACTTGATTAGCTCACGTGTTACAGATGGCGTTTGTAATCTAGTCACTAATTTTAGCATGGCTAAACTAATGGGCTCTCCTACCTCTGATTTTACATTCACATATCAAAAAGCAACTAAGAACCCCTCACTTGTGGATTTGTTACTTAGCAAAGGTGTTATTGATAGCCATTCTCTTCACAAAGTCTCTCACTCATTTCTAAAGGTGGTACCTAGTGAGAGAACTTCCATCGCCACCGGAGTTACCATTGTTAACAATATTGGGTTAGCAATCCAAGTGTGAGGACATACACCTAGAATGGTACTTCTTGATACAAGTGCCCAACCAATGATTCTTGGAGTTAAATTCGCCAAGAAGATGGGCATGCTTGACTCCAAACTATTGAAATCTATGTGGCAAATTTGAACCACTAATGGGAGAGTAGAGGAGGTACTTGGGGAGAATTCAGATTTGATTGCATTTAATTTCAATGAAAGTACAAATCAAGAGTCTTGCCTACATGTCAAATGTTTAGTCACCAATGCCACTAGTTACAATGTGCTCATTGGGTAAGAGGCCTTGTTTCCACCAAGTTTCACAATTAACAATTGGTTCAAACATGTGTATTACTAAGTGGATTAGGAAACTGATGGCCATCACCTGGGATACATACCCCTTGATTTACATGGGAACCATAATCTTATGGCTCACCATTGTATACTCAAGGAAACACACACTATTTCCTACATCCAACAATCTAACCACAAGTGGATAGAAGGAAATGAAGAGGAGATAGCTTACGCCCAAGCCACTGAAAGCTTGAAGGTGAATCCTATTGACATTCAACGCAGACCAGAGGTTTTACAAAAGTTCAAAGCAGCCCACGAGCCCTTGGTTAAAGTTCTATTTAGTTTCGAAAACATGGAAAGCCATAGCGAACCGATTAACACTACTAGAAATTTTGTCATATGCAACCACCATGTTTGTAACTGGGATGTAACTGCCGATCGCATGTAACCATGCAGAGTTTTTTATGCAACTGCATTAGATTTTTGCCCCCTTTTTGGGTGTGTATGCAACTATGGTGCAACTATGATCACCTTCATCCAAACCTTTGGATGATTTCTATGGATATATACTATCGTATATATATCTTTGGATATATTTGATATGCATATACTCATAGTTGCATGTGCAACCAAAATAGGCCAACTATGGTTTTTTGATAAGCTAGGTACACATTTTTTGTAGGCATGTCTAGGATTAAGGTTGCCTACAAATGACAATCCCATTGATAAGGTTTAGGATATAGGTGAAAAATAGCCTAATCTATTTTGCCACACCTAAAATAATGTATCTATCCCCAACTTTCTTAACAAAATTTGAAACCCATGTGTAACGTATTTTGGAAATACATGAATTTAATCGCACATTAGGTACTTAGATTGTTTATCACATTTCAAACCCAAAACTTGTCTGGTGAAAACATAGC
>Ga0116227_10015604_pt1 | contig 11204 bp, 10 predicted proteins | sample S1TSphgellanicum_FD_89693 | JGI IMG/M metagenome (GOLD analysis project Ga0116227, IMG submission 89693) | Host-associated microbial communities from peat moss isolated from Minnesota, USA - S1T2_Fb - Sphagnum magellanicum MG | ecosystem: Host-associated > Plants > Peat moss > Unclassified... | reverse complement strand
ATCTAGCAGTTGTTGTGTTGTTTCACCTTTTGTTTCGTCAAATCGTATGATACGTGCATTGCAGGAGCGTGTGGCGCGTTCCCTGGCCTCACCTTGGCTGACAAAGTTATCCATCTGTTTGCCCATTTTCTTCACAACGTCCACCCACTTTCCCCCTGACTCCTCCACCACCTCCTTAACAAGTTGTTTTGTCACCTCATTGTCATGATTGGCAATAGGGGCTAACTGTTGTGCTGCTGTCCCTCACCAACGACATCATTTGTGCATTTTCATTATTTGAAATTTTAGAATATTTAATGTGAATATATTTGAGATGAATCCAAGGTTCTAAAAAAAGCATAAAACTATTATGGCCTTTTTTGGTTTAGGGTTTTAGGATGTAGGCTTTTTTTCCACTAGCCCATGACAAAGAGACATTAGATTTCAATGTACCATTATTGATTATTTAAGAAAAAGATATGGAATAAATAATTACCGTATTAACAACACAAAGTTTGTGAATCAATTCTTGGAAGTTGCCTTTTTGCATGCACATTTTTCAACGAGGTTTTTTTGTGTACAAATTGGATTAAAAAAAAACCTTCAATAGTTTGAGGTCTTTACAAATGGATAGTGGGAAAACATGATGGAAACTTGTTCCTAAATCCTAAAACCAATTTGGTTGTGGACCCCTTTTGTGTTTGGTCAAATTTGAAGTGTTTTTTTTCAACCAAATTTTGGTGAAAAGATGAGAGTGAGAATGAAAGTGCGAGAATAATATATACAATGATTGTTACATTATATAAGAAGCTATCATGAAGCTATATCCAAACAACTTGTATGTACGGTGGCTCTCAAGCCCCACCCAACCCACTAGGAGAATGAATGAATTGCATGAACCTTAAAGCTACAGGAGTTTTCGAGGGAGGAATGGGAGAACTACTCATTGATAGTGTTCAAATTCATCTGCAGCAATAACCAACTATTCATTCGTACAGTACAAGATGAGGTCCAATAGTTTACACAATAACAAAGCAGCACAAACAAATACGACCAAACAAAAGCTGCCGTTTCAATTTTCCTGACTCAACATCAATGTTGTAATTCCAGAAAAAGATAGAAGATGGCACGCACACACACACACACACACACACACACACACAGAGAGAGAGAGAGAGAGAGAGAGAGAGAGAGAGAGAGAGAGAGTTCCTTTCTTTTGAAACCAATTGCTTAAAGATTTGTTAACAACACTGGAACCCTAAACCCTAACCAACCCTCTCTATCTATGCATCCATCCACCTACATAACATTGAGATTGGAATGCAAAGAACTGGAAAATATATATTTACAGATTCTGGAAGTCCAGGAAATCTTACACAAAAGCTGCATCACAAGCCAAGTGTTGCTGTAAATCCAAAAGCTCACATGCCCAAGCTGGCTGTTTCTCTCTGCCAGGTTCATGTGCTCAGCTAAATCCTAAAGCCTGCAATCTTACTCTCGTCTTTCCCTCTGTGATTCCTGATACCCCTCTAAGGACAGACATAAACTGAAGGAACTGGGTAGTAGTCAACCTGAACCTGCTTGTTTTGGACCTTACAAGCGTGCTAAGCAAGAGTATAAAGACTGTGAAAATGCTACTACATGGAAGATTTTACAATGCCAGACTGCTTCAATCATGCAAGCCTACCAAGAAACTGTACAGAAACGAAGAATTTTTCCAGCACTTTGTACCCTGTCAGTATTGAGCCATACTGAAGTAGGAGCTTGAGACTCTTTATGGAATGAGCTACCTGGTAGCAATGCAAGTGACTCGGAGTACAGCTTGTGCTGTAATGGGTGAGAGCTTCAGAAGGCAGAACTGTTCCCAGGGGTCTGCTGCTGGTCGCTTGCATTCCAACTCTACAGCCTCTAAGTCTGTCATTGAATGGGCATCAGGACATTTCTGGTATGCTGTACACAGGTTCAATAAAAGATTTCGAGCAGCCTCTCGTGCTTCTGGGAGCCTGTCATTCAATTGCGAAGCTGCAAGTTGGATGAGTGACTCTATTCCATACTGCTTGATTTCATCCACTCCCTGAAAAGCATTTATCACAGTAAGCAGTCTTACACCACAGCAATCCCGATCCTGGTACATGCTGCACAGTTCTGAGACCGAAAAATGGACTTGCATTTGTAGAAAGTATACCACTCAACTTGTTGAGCATGACAACCAAAAGAGTGCCACAGAAATTTCATGTCAACAGATGAAAGCTGGAGGTGGCAGTTAAAGAAAAATTGATGAAGGCCATCCAAATTCAGATGAACAAAAACTCCTCATGGCATGAATCAGCTGCATGCCAAACTGACATACATTGCCAAAGGGGATGACATACCAGCCTTGACACGGACTGATACATGCACATTGCTGCCTTAGCACGCACTCGTGGATTGCGGTGACTGATGTAAGGCTGCAGTTTTTGCAACATGGGCTGAGGAGAAATTGATGTTGTCATGCCTGTGAGCGTTCTCTCTGCTTCCTCACACACAAACCGCTTGTCCTGGGATGCCTTCAACAGAAGCTGAAGCAACTGCAAAAATACATGCTAACCATTAGTTGTGAGAATCCTGGTGACATTGAGTAATCTCCGCAGTTTACTTTCCACATTAGGTAAGCAAACACACTGAAGATTATGTATTAAAGCACAGTTTTGTTCATACCAGTGGATCTAACAAATCAAGGAGCTGATCCCGGTAGGCCTTGAACAAGTCTGTTGATGTCATGAGTGCTGTCTTGCACAAAGCACTTCTTGGGTTTTTCACAGACTTGATAACCAAACCCACCACCACATCTCTGTTTGACATGCAAATCATATTAGGTGGTGATCATGTCAACCAAGCCTGCTGATGTTGAAGAACAATCACTCACATTTGAAAATTAAGTAAAGCTCCGGAATCAAGTTACACATTTCAAAACCATTTCTTTCACAGGAAAGCTTTATCAAATGAGCAAGAGCTTCTTGAGATGCATATAAAGTACTGCTCTTTGGGACTGCATTTTCTGGAAGGTAAGAACTGCTTTACTCCTATTTACTCCTGTTTACAAGACACAACATCCCTCCATTTTCATTCTGGCATGGATCTGAATATGCATTTGGAATTGCAACAGTTCACAAAAACTTACAGGATGGGAAGCAAAAGCTTGGTATGGAAAATGGAAAGCTGCCGGGTATGGGTCAATGCCTCACAAACCACAAGCCACTCCTTTGAATCCAGTCTTTCCAACAAAGTCTGCCAAACTCCCACCCAGTACAGAAAGCCCAAGGTGAGCAGCACACTCACTCTCGTCAGCACAGAGATCTCCAACTCCCCGCACTCTTCTGCAGCAGCAGCAGCAGCATCTGGTTGGGTCCATGAAGATGATATAGTTCTTGGGACAATGCAAAGATACTTGGGAAAAAATGCACAGATTCTTGGGACAATGCAAGGAGACTTTAGAGAAGTGGGATTGAGGGTTTAGGGTTGAAGAAGAAGGAGAGAAGAAGAGGGAAGAAGAAGAGAGGCCGGAATTCTTACAGTCAATTGCACATGTGCATCCTCCAAGTCCTTGAGATCTTCCGACACTACGTACTCAAGTTCTGCTGACCCAAGTTCGGTTGCTGGAGCAGTCTCCATTGCGAATGTGGATTCCTGGGAAGCTCTGTAAGCAGGCAGAGGAGGCGGTTGCTGGAAATCGCAGCCGTCGGCAGCAGCAACTCCTCTGCTCAGATCCAAATTTTCGTCATTGCAACCTGACAACAACTCCACTTTCATTGCTCTCTTCTTGGCACTGTTGCTACGATTCCTTCTTTCTGTCAGGAGAACAGCATTCACGTTTCTGAGCGCCATCTGCGACATGTGACACTCCTCCCTTTGGGATCTCTCTCTCTCTCTCTCTCTCTGTGCGTCTTCAGCTCTTTCTTGTATGCAAAAGAAACGATCTTTGTATGACCAAATAGATTTGCTCCTCAAGAACCGATACCGATTAACTCGTCTTCCAAATGAACGCGGAGAAGAAATGCTGAAGGAAGCCTCAATGCGAATTTTGTCCGAAGCAGGTAAGAAACATTTATACAGAAAACTCTTCGAAAGCTCGACGCAAGAAGAAGAAGAAGAAGAATCAGCAGCAGCAGCTTCGGCAACAACAGAACAAGCGAATGCAGCAGGATCTGACAATGTGAAGTGGGAGCAATAATGAATAAGGCCAGGCACAATGACTGAAAGCTGCAGGAAACGGTTCTTGCGTCAGAAGCGGAACGCAGGAGTGCCTTTTCTTCTGACAATAATCGCGACTGTAGGAATGCAATGCGTGATGCATGGAGAAAGAAGAGTCGAGAGAGAGAGAGAGAGAGAAAAGAGAGAGAGAACGGCTAACGGTCCAAAACAGTGGCTAGTAGAGAGCCGTTTGTAGCAGAACCCAGATGTCAGAAACAGGGAAAAAACGACACAGAAACGCCTCTCAACTGCAATTGCAGTAAAGAAGCTTTTTGCAAAATCTGGGCAGCGCAGCAAGCAACATGGAGAAAGCGTATAGAGACAGGCTTCAGCATCAGCTGTTCTTTTATTCAGATCCTCTGCACAGCAACAGCAGTAGAAGAAGAAGGAAACCAGCAGCCATCTCTTGCTTCTTCTGTCAACTATCTACCCAAATCAGGCAATTCAAGGAAAACCCCCTAAAAGATCAGAGAAAAACTGGATTGCAACAGCCACCCACAATTCTCTTCTTCCTGATGATCATGATGAAGGGTGGCTGACATCTCTTGTTCTTTTTATTATTCTTGTGAGTCCTGCTGAGAAGTCTTGTCAGTCAATTCAAAGGAAAACCCTGAAACAAATCTCTTCTTCTTGATGATAATGATGATGGAGAAGGAGGCTGCCACCATCTCTTCTTGTTGCTGTGAGTCCTCCTGACAAGTGCCCAATCAAGCATTTTAAAGGAAAGCCCTGAAAGATCAGAGAAAAATTGAATTGCACAGCCACCCACAAATCTCTTCTTCTTGATGATGTTGATGATGGAGAAGAAGGGTATTTACCATCTCTTCTTGTTGTTGTGAGCCCTCCTGAGGATGACTTCACAATTGTTGGAATAAGACATGTGCTTGTAGTAGTTTACAAGTAGCAACAAAGACTGAGCAAAATGCAAGACAACGATGGAAGATCTTCTTCTACAACAACAGCAGCAGCAGCAGCAGGAGGAAGTGCCATGAGTCCTGACAGCTTCACTTTTATGTTCCCTGAGTGCTCTCAGTTGGATCCAAGGTTTCTCTCTCAAATCTTGTTCATTCTCTAAATCAACCTGAGCTAGAAGAAATTGCAATTTTGTGTTGCTGTTTCCTCATTGAAGAAAAAGCTACGGAAGTTCAGGTTTCCTCCTGCTGTGGGATCCAGTGTCTTCTCTCCAAGACAAGCTCCTTGGGTGTCATGTCCTTGGTACCAAGTCCAACTGCAAGAAATTGCAGCATTTAGTGAAATGCCCACCAGAGTTAGACTCAAGAGCTATATAAATCTAAATGATATGAATCCTTTGCTTTCTTCTGTTCAAATCAGGAGGAGAAAAAAAGAAATTGCACACTCTGACAGATAGATAATCTTCCTTGCATATAGATAGATAGATACAGAAACAAGTTCGAAACCACCTCCTGTGTGCAAACGAAGCAGCAAGCAAAAGCACTGACAAGCTAAGTTTGCAAGCAAACCTTCCACTCTACTTGTGGTTTTCATCTCTCTTAGAATCACACGGTAAGGAATTACGATGCTCCCTGAAGCATTCCCTCCCACACGTGGACTTTGGTGCCATCATCCTCCAAGTACCTGTAGGTAACTCTGACTGGTTCTTGACTTGCTCTGAAAACCTTGAAGATCTTCCAAAGAAAGAAACTTCCGATTCACAGCTTCTTCTCCTTGTTGCACCCTGGTAGCAGAAGAGAGGAAAGCCTTCTCACCAATTCACAGGATCCAGGAGCTGTATATTTGAGACAATGTATGCAGAGGCACTGCCTCCATTGTCACAATTCCCCCGGGATTCTGCTCTGTTCGCTTGAAATGTTTCTTGACCTGTCACAAAATGCCCACATACCCATTCGCACTCTGTTCTTTCACCATGTATGCAGGCAGGCACAGCTCCTCATGGGTATACTCAAACTACTCTTCTCCCCAGCAGTCCTGAGCAAACTAGCAACCCCTGGTGTGAGAGAGACAATTGAGTGAATAGAAGAGAAAGATGGCTGTGCTTTTGTTCCAGCTGCACAGGAATGGATTTTTCTTTCCTCACAATTCCGAAGCGCCAACAAAAGCGCCTTACCAGATTCCTTCCATCAAGGTTTAGGGTTCAGGGTTTTGGGAGCGGTTCACCTTGAGTTTTGTGCCTGTAAGCCCCGCATCCTTGCCTGCTGCCATCAACCTCGTCTGCGATCCCTTCCAACACATCTCTCTCTCTCTCTCTCTCTCTCCAAAGTTGCACAGGCACAGAGAGGGAGAAAGAGAAAAGGAGAGCTCTCTCTAAACCAAACCCTAGCCTTAGAGCTTCAAACCCTAAAAGTTGTTTGTCGTGGAGTTCTCATACCTGTTCTTGGCGAACGCGCACGCCTACATTTCCCATCACCCATTTGCTGACTCTTTGATGTGCACAGACCAGACCAGGGCATTTCACAGTTGAGCTCTTTGGTTCTTGCTAAAAGGGTCTAGCGATGGAGCTTTTGAGCTTTGGAGGTTTAGAGAGTGGAGCTTTGGAGCAGCTTTAGAGAGTGGAGCTTTGCAGGAGTTTTGGGAGCTGAGAAGAGAACGGAAAGAAGAAGAAGAAGAAGAAGATGGAGAATGTGTCGTACCAGCGGTTTCCGACAGTGCGCATCCGCGACATGAAGGACGATGTGATGAAGTTCGAGCTGCGCGACACGGACGCCAGCGTTGCCAATGCGCTGCGGCGCATCATGATCGCGGAGGTGCCCACGCTGGCCATCGACCTGGTGGAGATCGAGACCAACTCCTCGGTGCTCAACGACGAGTTCCTCGCGCACAGGCTCGGCCTCATCCCGCTCATCAGCGACCGCGCCATGGAGATGCGTCTCTCCCGCGACTGCGATGCCTGTGACGGCGACGGGAGGTTCTCTCTTTCCCCCCTCCCACCTTTCTGTTCGTTGTTCACCTTCTATGAGCCCCTAGGGTTTGAAGCTCCTTGGCTACGGTTTGGATCTCTCTCTGTGTATGTCTCTGTGCATGTGTTGCTGTTGTGGTCATATTATGCATGCTCCATCTTAAGCATTGTGGAAGAAGCGTTTAGGGTTCAAGTCACAGAATTTTGTCTTTGGTGGATTGTAAACTACTGCTGGTGTCCAGCATGATGAGAACCTGTTTCTGCTAATGCACAGGTGTGACTTTTGCTCAATCGAGTTCCACTTGAATGTGAAGTGCACGTCAGAGCAGACACTAGACGTCACCAGCCATGACTTGCAGAGCTCGGATCCTGATGTGGTGCCTGTAGATTCAGCAGGCCGCCAGGCTGATGTCAGTGGATTCGATCCCCCAGAACACAGGTATTCATTCATTCATTCAATGTCTATGGTGATGTTCCCACCACACATCCCCCTGCTTCCAAAAGAAAGAAAAACTGTTCACCTTTGGTGTTGCTCAGCAGTTCCATGTCTGCCTTCCACTTTGTAGTATTACCTCTTGATGAGAAAGTCTTGGCATGTCGAAGATTCTCAAAGACTGACTAGTTTCCCTTCTCAACAGCTTTATCAAACATTCTTTTCAGTTTGGTTTGGTTTTCACAGGGGCATCTTGATTGTGAAGCTGCGGAAAGGACAGGAGTTGAAGCTACGGGCAATTGCCAGAAAGGGGATCGGTAAGGACCATGCCAAGTGGTCACCTGCTGCAACTGTGACTTTCCAATATGAGCCAGATATCCACATCAATGAGACGCTGATGGAATCGCTATCCCTGGATGAGAAGCGAGAGTGGGTGGAAAGTAGCCCAACTAAAGTCTTTGAACTTGATCCAATTTCTCAACAAGTGAGTACATGAGTGTCGTGCAGCCTCCCTTATGAGACTGATTGTGGACTCTGATTGTAGTGTTCACTTCTCTACATTCTCTACCTTGTTGATCATTTGTTTGGTCTAATTTTGTATCCTGCAGCCAGCAGCATATGGAAATCATGGAAACCCTAAACCTGGGCATACATTTTGAGTACCCTTTTGAACTTGAAAGTGAAGAATTACACAGCAAGAAATTCATGATGTTTTGGTGATTGAATCGAGTCACCACATTGCAGGTGGTGGTAGTGGACCCGGAAGCATATACATATGATGAAGAAGTGATCAAGAAGGCAGAGGCCATGGGGAAGCCAGGCTTGGTAGAGATCTACAGCAAAGAAGATAGCTTCATTTTCACTGTCGAGTCCACGGGAGCCATAAAGGCCTCACAAATGTTTATCAACGCAATCGAAATCCTCAAGTCAAAATTGGATGCAGTTCGCCTTGCATTCGATACAGAGGAAGCAGATGATCAGTTTGGTGAGCTTGGAGCACATATGCGAGGAGGTGGAATGTAAGGTTGTTGGGATCAACTGAATCTTGAGCTTTTGCATCCAGAAGTAGTAGCTACAGGGACACCAAGTGGTTTGAGTGGGTGAATTGAGGATCATCGAGGGCATAAGAGAGACTACGGGGAACAAGATTTTGACCTTTCCAATGTGATTTTCTGGAAACCATATGCAACTCCTGGATTGAGGTTCGTATATTTATGTGGCCAGAAGACATTCATTGAACCAAGTGTGTGCACATAAAGGAGCATAAAAGACAGCTTCCAGTTTTGAACTCTGTTTCTGAGAATAGGGAATCAATTATGCAAATAGCGACTTGAGCTTTCTTGGATACTTGGCCAAAGGTGATGTGGAGCTATTTGAGGATCCAATTTTTTCTACATGACTCTTTGGATTTTACCCCATTTTACTCTATTGTGAAAATTTGTTCCACCTGGGTATGTTGGCTTATGTGAGAATCTATTGACCAGAAAAGGTCAGTAGAGAAAGCTGACTATGATTAAAGGAATAGTCACACATACTCTTGGATGGCATGTCAGAGTGTTTCAGGGACGTTTACCACATGTTGATTTTTTGCTCATTATTGGATATTCAAAGCTATGAAGCAATTTGTGCCCAGCTTCTTATTATGGTTGAAAACCAAGTGTTTCTCATGCAATCATGAGCACAAAATGAATTTGAAACATGCTACATGAATGTAATTTGTGCTCAGCTTCTTGTTATGGATGAAAACCAAGTGTTTCTCATGCAATCATGAGCATGAAATGAATTTGAAACATGCTCTATGAGAAGAATGTCTTTCAGAACATGTAAATCCTAAATGATTTCACACTACAACCCTGAAATGCAATCACAACGCAAAGCGGCATTGCTGGTCATATGTGTTTGTTTTCTTCAAAATTAGTCAAATTTAGACTTACCCAAAATGGTTTTTCACCACAATTGCATGATGTACTTAGATGATGAGCATTTGGAGTTTGCACATAATCTTTTGGGTGAAGTACAAACAGCCCTTTTTAAAATAGTGTGAAACTAAGTTCAACACGCAAAGGGTGAGATGAGATGAAAGGGTGATCATCTCAAGAGGGGGCTAGCTAATAAAAGAAAAATGAGTAGAAAATGATTGTTTTGGATTGACTCATGTGGTGGCATTGGCTTGGTTTGTCATGTTGTATTATACAATATTTTTAGGTTTGGGGTTTGGGTGGGGATGGGGAAATACTAGGTAATTAGCACACTACAATGGATCTGGTAAGCTCTTACTAGAGGCCCAAATAGGAGGTATGGGTGGAAATGCCTTTAAGAACATTATTGTGTGCACATTTGGAAGTGCATAATCATGTGAATTTTGTGGGTGATAGGTGCCCATTTTGTGTGTATTTTTCTATCATTTTGTGTGATGAGGTTGCTTTGTCAAACAACTCAACCTCATCATACTTACTATATGGTGTTGTGCCTCCCACAAATCTTCACCAATCCATGCCAATTGTGTTGAGGAATTTTTGGACATGGCAAAAAAAAAAAAACCAAAGCATTAGGTGTGTGCACTATTTATGCACATGGTTTCTAACCATCTTAGAATTGTAGAATTATTTTATTTTAAATATATTTAAAATATCATTTAATTTTCAAGAAAAAAAAAAATCCATAGTTTGGGTTAGGGATTTTTCATGACATAGAATTGGGATTTTTCATGACATGTGATGTGATGATTTTTTTAAATTGTTGCTCCAAATAAATGAAGAATTCTACAACAATAATAAAAAAAAAACATTTTGAGGTAAAAAAACTCTACTACCCAACTACCTTAAGTAGCATCCACACTATTTATATTATTTTTAGAAATTTATAATTCTAAAATATCACCTAATAAAATTTTGTGAAGGAAAATACTGAATGTTCAAGAATATTCTATTTGTCAAAATGAAAAAATTCAAAATTAATCATTCCATAGACATGTGTCAAAGTTGCCAAGGTACTATATTATATTTTAATTTTTATAAAAACATTGGATTCAATTTTTTTAATGCAAGTTATTACTATTTACCTTTTTTTAATTTTAAAACATCAAATTTATTATTTTCAGTATTTCCATTCTTTGTTATTTTCATCATTTTTAATTTAAAAGACTTCATAGTTTTGGGTCAAGAATTTCACATAACATGGAAATTGGGGCAAATGACATGTGTAAATGGCTTTTATAATTGTTTGTGGCAATGAGGGGGAGAAAAAAAGAGAATATTTTGTCACTTTAGATTTTATTTTTTAATTGAAAAAAATCAAGGATAAAAAAAAATTGGTTCAAAATTTGGAATACTCTCTTATATAGATGCTTGAATTTATTTTTCAATAGCAAATAAATTGAGAGGAAAATGGGTTTTTGAAGAAATGGTGCCACTTTTCAAAGTGCCTTTCTTAGTTTGGGGGGGTGTCCTTTGTCATCACTTTGCTACTAGGCTATGTGAAGAAAGAAAACTTTGGGTAGCCTAATTTTCTAAAAAATTTCAAAAATAAATATTAAATCTATCCTAAAAGATCCTCCCCACCTACCCCTACTTTCAAAACAATTTAAATTTATAAATTAAAAAATCCCAAAAATACCCCCAAAAAAAAAAAAAAAAAAAAAAAAAAAAAAAAAAAAAAAAAAAAAAGATAGTTATTAATAAAGATTTT
>Ga0116227_10015602_pt1 | contig 11206 bp, 9 predicted proteins | sample S1TSphgellanicum_FD_89693 | JGI IMG/M metagenome (GOLD analysis project Ga0116227, IMG submission 89693) | Host-associated microbial communities from peat moss isolated from Minnesota, USA - S1T2_Fb - Sphagnum magellanicum MG | ecosystem: Host-associated > Plants > Peat moss > Unclassified... | reverse complement strand
TTGTGCTGCCAGATAATGTACCTGCCAATGAATTTTTGAATATAGAAGGAGAGAAAGTATCTACCAGCCGCAACTGGGCTGTGTGGGTACATGAATACCTGGAGGACTTCCCCGAGCAACAAGACCTGCTGCGCTACGTGCTTTGTGCCAACGCACCTGAAACTAAGGACAATGACTTTACATGGAAAGAGTTCCAGGACAGGGTAAACAGTGAACTCGTATCGATATTCGGCAATTTTGTGAACCGCGCTTTTGTGCTTATGCACAAGCTGTGCAAGGGCAAAGTGCCCCGCTTGCACAAAGAGCTGCTGAATGAGAAGGACAATGAACTGATAGCCGCAATAAGCAATACCAAAACACTGGTTGAAAGTGATATAGAGAACTACAAATTCCGGGATGGCTTATTCGAAGTAATAGACCTGGCACGCAAAGGCAACAAATACCTTCAGGACTGTGCGCCATGGTCACTCGCCAAGACGCCGGAACTACAGGTAGAAAATCAATTACTGATAGATAACTGCCTGCATATATGCCTGCAGCTCACCGCCAACCTGTCCATCCTTATCAATCCGTTCCTGCCGTTCACAGCAAAGAAAATGAACACTATGATGAAAGTAGTGGACAGAATGCTGGAGTGGGAAAATGCAGGTAAAATGAACTTGCTGAATGAAGGCTATCCATTACGGGCACCTGAATTGTTGTTCAGAAAGATAGAAGACACAGAAATAGAAGCACAAGTATTAAAACTAAAAGAAAGAGCCATTAAACCGGTACAACCAATGGAACCTGCACCCGAAACAAAAGCTGCGGAAGTAAAGGCGGCAACGCCGGCAAAAGACATCATAACATTCGATGATTTTGCTAAAATAGACTTGCGTGCCGGAACCATACTAAGTGCTGAAAAAGTGGAAAAAGCAGACAAGCTGTTGAAACTACAAGTGGATATGGGTACCGAAGAACGTACCATAGTAAGCGGTATAGCGCTACACTTTAAGCCCGAGGATATTGTAGGCAAACAAGTGACAGTAGTGGCTAATCTTGCACCCCGTAAAATGCGCGGCATCGAGAGCCAGGGCATGATACTAATGGCCGAAAATGCGGAAGGTAAACTCATTTTCGTATCGCCAACTGAGCATACAGATGCGGGTAGTGAGGTGAAATAACATTTGTATACTAGCCGGTAACATTTGAATTAATTTTAGCTTTAGGTAGGAAATAATGATACAAAAGCTAAAAGTGAGCATACAAGTGAATGAAAATTCAATAGTTGAATAAGTTAGTGCCGCCGGTGGGAGTTCCATTCGGCAATTGAAAAGACAAACAACTTTCGAATGAAAAAGCGGACCCTTTGGTGGATAGTAGGTGGCAGTATAGTATTACTTATCATCCTTATTACGGTAGCCAAGTCTACCGGCGATAATGGAATAAAAGTGGCTGTAGAAAAAGCAGCGCAACATACCATTACCGAAACGGTAACTGCCAGCGGTAAAATATATCCGGAAACAGAGGTAAAAATTGCCCCTGAGGTAAGTGGTGAAATAACTCAACTGAACATTCAGGAGGGCGACAGCGTACACAAAGGTGATATACTGGTAAAGATAAACCCAGCCATCTATAACTCTATGGTAGATCAGGCCAGCGCAACTGTAGAGCAGTCTCGTGCCAGTGCAGGAAATAGCAGGGAAATGATGGCTCAGGCGGAATCGCAAATGCAATTGGCACTGGCCACTTACAACCGCAATAAAAAGCTGTACCAGGACAAGGTGATATCGCAACTGGAATTTGAGCAGGGCGAGGCCAATTACAAGAGTGCTAAAGCCAGTTACGATGCCGCTAAAGCCAGCACTACAGGCGGGCAGTACGGCATAAAAGGTGCACAGGCCAACCTGAGTCAGGCGCACGAGAATTTGCAAAAGACGACCATCATAGCCCCTACATCAGGTATCATATCGTTGCTGAATGTGAAGAAGGGTGAACGTGTGGTGGGTACCGCACAAATGGCCGGTACCGAAATGCTGACCATTGCAGATATGAGCCGCATTGAAGTCCGCGTAGATGTAAGCGAAACAGATATAGCCAAAGTGAAAATTGGCGACACCACCATTATAGATGCTGATGCCTACCGCAACCGTAAGTTTACAGGCATTGTATCAAAAATTGGGGTATCCAGTAGCAAGTCTGGCACCACTACATCTACCAGCACCGACCAGGTGACCAACTATACCGTACACATACTGGTACTCCCCAGCAGCTATGCTGAACTGGCTGCCAAGCTGCCTAAGGGCAAATTTGTGTTCAAGCCAGGTATGTCCGCATCGGTAGAGATACAGACCAACAGGCAAAATAATATACTATCAGTGCCGGTAAATGCAGTTACCACCCGCGACTGGCCGGATAGCATAAAGAACAAAATGAATAATACGCCTGACCATACTGATATACGGCAGATAGTGTTCGTATACAACAGCAAGACCCAGCAGGTGGAAATAAAGGATGTACAGACCGGCATACAAGACAACCAATACATACAGGTGACCAAGGGACTGGATGAAGGTGAGCAGGTGGTAGTAGCCCCGTATGGCGCAATAGCACGTACTCTGGCCGATAAGACCAAAGTGACAATAGTAGCCAAGGACAAGCTCTTTGAAGCGAAAGCCGGCAACTAACATTATTAACCTAAACTTATTTGGAATTGCAGGATCATAAATTGGGTAAAATAGGCATAATAGGCAATGGCAGCTGGGGAACCGCACTTGCCAAGATACTTACTGACAATGGTGAACAGATATACTGGTGGGTCCGCAACAAGGAATCTATCAAACACCTCATCACAAGGCACCATAATCCCCACTATCTTACCTCTGTAACTTTCTTATCAGAAACCATAATACCTACACACGACCTGCAGGAAGTACTCACTGCCTGCGACACCATAATAGTTTGTGTGCCCAGCGCGTATGCCCAAACCGTAATAGAAAGCGTAGATAAAAGCTTGTGGCAGGGCAAAAAGATCGTCTCTGCCATCAAAGGCATATTGCCAGATAGTAACCTCCTGCTGAACGACTACCTGGAACAATATATGCAACTGGACCTCGCAAATTATGTAGCGCTTACGGGACCATGCCATGCAGAAGAAGTTGCAGATGAACGTCTTTCATACCTCACTTTTTCGGGTTTGAATGATAGTCTGGCTTGCAGTGTATCTAAAGCGTTCAATAATACATACATCAACACCACATTCAACCACGATGTGTGGGGAACACAGTTTGCCGCAGTACTGAAGAACATATACGCCATAGGCGCCGGTACTGCCCGCGCGCTTGACTATGGCGACAACTTCTTGAGTGTATATATCACCAACTGCTATCGCGAGATGTACCAATACCTGGATGCACACTTTATTAAAGTACATCCATCTAATGAGCATCCTGATTTTCATACCAGTGCCTACCTGGGCGACCTGTTGGTGACCTGCTACTCCCTGCACAGCCGCAACCGCACATTTGGTGCCATGCTGGGCAAGGGCTACAGCGTAAAAGCTGCTATGCTGGAAATGAACATGGTAGCCGAGGGCTACTATGCAGCACGGGGTATGCAAGCCATATCGAAGTCGTTGGAAATAGAGATACCAATAGCCAGCATGATATATAAAATGCTTTGGGAGAACATGAATCCTTCAGAGGCATTTTTAAGACTGGAAAAAATGTTGTCCTAACATACAAGATAGTACTACAAACACTTTTATGATGAAAAGGAAGTTGCTATACCTCGCCTTCTCTATGCTACCTATATGTGCATGGGGCCAGCATTATTCAGACTCTATTGCGCACTTCCGCCAAAAATACAAGCAAGACTTTCTGGAAGATACCCGCAGCCCTTTAACAGCAGAGGATACAGCTTTCCTGCGCTTCTACCCTACCAATGCTCACTACAGGGTAACCGCACATTTCACGCGCACTCCGGATAGTAAGTCTTTTACTATGCTTACCCACAGTGGTAAGATGAAACACTATAGTGAATATGGCTATGCTACCTTCAAACTGAACAAGAAGACCTGCACACTGCATGTATATCAAAGTTTGGATCTCATAGCAAAAGATGTCAAGTACAAGAACGACCTTTTCATTCCGTTCCATGACCAGACCAACTACGCGGAAACATTTGGCGGCGGCCGTTACATAGACCTCACCATACAGGATGTGCACGATGGCACACTGGAGATCGACTTCAATAAGTGCTACAACCCTTATTGCGCATTCAAAGGTGGCTATGCGTGCCCTATACCACCAAAAGAGAACGACCTGAACATCGCCATAAAAGCCGGAGAAAAACTATTTGGTAAACCGGTAAAGGAATAAAAAAATCCGGGCTGCTTGCAGCGGCCCGGATGGAATATAATAACTGAGTTCAAACTACTTGATACCCAGCTTAGCTTTTACTAATGAGATGATGTTGTCACCTTCCTGTGCATACAGCAAAGATCCGCCGCTTGCATCGAAAATGTAAGAGTAACTCTTTTCTTTAGCTACTTCGTTGATAGCCTTAGTTACTTTTTCAGTGATCGGCTTGTACATCTCTTCTTTCTTACCTTGTATCTTTTCCTGTGCGCTCTGTTGCAGACCTTCTATGCGGTTTTGCAGATCAAGCAATTCTTTTTGTTTTACTTCTTTAACAGGATCGGTCATTGTTTTTTCACCACTCTGGTATTGTTGCAATTTTGACTGATATTCCTTACCCATTGCTTCCAGCTGATCTTGGTAAGATTTGGCATACTTAGAGATCGCAGTATCTGCTCTCTTTATCTCTGGCATTGAAGCCAATAGCTCAGAAGAATTTACATATCCCAGTTTAGGTGCAGCCTGTGCCATTGCAAAATGGCTCATCAATAAACTACAGGCGATAACGATCAATACTTTTTTCATCAGGAATTATTATATTTTTTTATTTTAAGTTTTGCAAAATAACTGCCATTATTTGTTTATTCCAAGAATTTTTAAAACATCGTCACTACGGTCCAGTTTAGGATCGGCGTAGAACAGGGTAATGCCACCCGCTTTATCCAGTACCAGGTCATATGCCCGGGATGAAGCCATTTTCTGAACTGCATTATACATACGGTCCTGTATTGGCTTTACCAGCTCCTGACGTTTTTTGAACAGGTCACCTTCGTAACCAAAACGTTGTTTTTGCAGGTCCTTAGCTGTTTTCTCTTTACTCACTATTTCATCTTCCCTCTTCTTCCTCATGTCGTCACTTAGCATAGGGCGTTCGGCCTGGTAAGCTTTATACATTCTGTCCACCTCTGCCATCCTGTTGTCGATCTCTTCCTGCCATGCTTTAGAGAGGTTGTCCAGCTTGGTCTGTGCGTCTTTGTAGTCGCTTATTTTTTCCAGGATGTACTTAGAATCTATGATGCAATAATGTTGTGCATCAGCTTTGATAACAGACGCTACTACCAGCAGCAATACGATCATTAACTTTTTCATAGCTAAGAATATTAAATTTTAAAAGTTCATCAATCCGGCTCAAAGCCCAACATGAATGTAAATTTAGAAATATCTTTCAATCCAGTAATTCCTGCCGCCTGGTTATATCTATCAAGTCCCACGCCATAATCAAGACCCAACAGACCAAACATAGGCAAAAAGATACGTACACCCACACCTACATCCCTATTTAGCTGCAGCGGATTGTACACTTTAAAGTTGTCCCATGCATTGGCAGCATCAGCAAACACAAGCCCATAGATGGTTGCCGTAGGCGATAGGGAGAACGGATAACGAAGCTCTGTTGTGTATTTGTTAAAAATAGTAGCCTGGGAAGCATACACCTCATAACCACGCTGTGATATGATATCGCGGCCTATGAAGTACGAGTAACCAGACAAACCATCGCCACCCAACTGGAACCTGTTCAGTGGAGAGAAACCAATATCCGGGTTGTAATAACCTATGAAGCCGTACTTGGTCGCAAAACGCAATACCAGGTTACCTACTATTTTTTGATACCAGTCTGCAGTAAAACGATACTTATGGTATTCTATCCACTTATACTTTTGAGCTGAAGTTTCCAATGCATAATCCTGACCTGTAAATGCACTATAAGGCGGTGTGAACTGGAACGTGAAGCTGATGTTTGAACCACTGCGTGGATACAACGGCTGATCTATTGAGTTACGTGCCAATACGAACTTAAAGTAAAGGTCATTTGCTGTACCGTCTGTAAAGTCGGCCAATAATGGATAGTCTTTCAGTTTGTAGTTGTTGTAGAACAAACCATAGGTCATAACAAAAAAGTCATCCGGTACTTTCAGGCGCTTGCTTATGGCAATACCACCACCTATCACACGCAGGTAAGAAAGGTTGGGGTCGGTGCCCACCGCTGCAGCAGAGTACTTACTATATACAAAGTTAGTAGTAAGTGCGTTTGGCTTATGCCCACCCAGCCACGGCTCGGTAAATGAAGTATTGAACGAGTTATAGTACTGTCCGTTGGACTGGTAGTTGATGGAGAATTTTTGACCATCGCCCACTGGCAGTGGATCCCAGAATTTAGGTTTGAAGATATTGCGGATAGAGAAGTTGCTGAATACGATACCTATGTTACCATAGAAATTGATACCGCCACCAAAACCAGCAGACAGTTGCAATTGGTCACTCGATTTTTCTACCACAGTGTATTCAATATCCACAGTTCCGTCTTCCGGGTGTGGCTTAGGCTGTATACCTATTTTCTCCTGGTCAAAGAAACCAAGATTAGCTATTTCGCGTTGAGAACGAATAAGATCTGAACGACTGAATTTATTGCCGGGTAATGTGCGCAGTTCGCGACGTATCACGTGCTCATTAGTGCGGTCGTTACCATATATCGCAATGTCCCTTATAGTAGCTTGCGAACCTTCTGTGATGCGCATCTCGTAATTGATGGTATCACCTATTATAGAGGTCTCCACCGGGTCTATATTAAAGAACAGGTAACCATCATCCATATATAGGCTACTTACATCCTCGCCACCGCCTTCTGGACTTAGCTGGCGGCCCATACGGGTTTCAAGGAGCTGCTGATTAAAAACATCACCTTTTTTGATGTTCAGGGTCTTGGTGAGTTGTTCGTTAGAATATTTAGTATTGCCCTTCCACGTAATATTGCCGAAGTAGTATTTGTGGCCTTCTTTTATCTTGATATCTATATTGATGTTACCATTATCCACAGGATAAATGGTATCTGCAGCTATAGCAGCATCGCGGTAACCCAGTGTATTATAATAAGCTATCATAGACTGCTTATCGTCTTCGAATTTAGTTTGGTTGAACTTGGATGAACTAAAGCTTAGTTTCACATAAGGGTCTAACGCATCTATAGTTTTAGAAAGCGACAGGAAACCAAAGTTGGTGATGTACTTTTTGAACGAGCGTTTGTTAGAACTATAAACGCTTTTTTCATCGGCCGCATGCAGGGTCAGGCGCATCATTTCCTTAGTAGATTTTAAGGAGTGCCTTAGTTTGGCTTCAACTGCATTATCGTTGCCCGATATGTTTATCTGGTTAATGTGGGTCTTGTTCCCTTTGTTGATAACAAAGGTGAGCATTACCTTATTGGCAGCGATAGTATCCGTTTTTTCTTGTACGGTCACAGCTACTCTGCCAAAACCTTTATCAGTGTAGAACTTTTTTATCCTTACTATGGCTTCCTTCTTTGTAGCCTCTGTTACTACCCTTTCCTTTATCAGGTTCAGCTTTTCCTTCAGCTCTTTAGCTTCAGATGCTTTTATACCTTTAAAATTATACCTCCCCAGCCTTGGTCTTTCGTCCACATGTATCTCCAGGAAAACTTTGTCGCCAATGGTCTTGGAGATGATGATATTTACATTAGAAAAAAGCTCTTGCTTCCAAAGGTTCTTTATTGCTTTTGCAACCTTATCGTCATTAGGTAAGCGTAATTTTTCTCCTACAGTAAGGCCGGTAACTGCAAGCAACAGGTCCTGATCCAGGTACTTGGTACCCGTAACTGTTAGCCCTCCCAGTTCATATTCCTTTGATCTTTCAGGCTCCGCTTGCTGAGCGCCCTGGTATTTTTGCAACCCGCCGCCACCACTATGGCCTATTTGGCCATAAGACACCGCCGTGCACGCCAGAAATACACACAAAAGGCAAAAGCGCAAAATACTTTTATACATGCTGGGGAGAGTTCGTTTGAATTTGTTCACTGGTTTTGCCGAAACGGCGTTCACGTTGCTGATAATTAAGCAACGCCTCGTATAAATTTTGTTTCCTGAATTCAGGCCAATGCACGTGCGTGAAATATAGTTCTGCGTATGCTAACTGGTACAATAGGAAATTGCTTATCCTATGTTCCCCACTGGTCCGTATCATCAGCTCAGGGTCGGGAAATGCTGATGTATTCAAATACTTATGAAAAGATTCGTATGTTATATCTTCTGGTTTCAGGTTGCCTGCTATAGCATCCTTTGCAATGTTCCGGGCAGCTTCGGTAATTTCCCAAGTGGCACTGTAGCTAAGCGCCAGTATCAGGTTCAGCCCCGTATTGCTTGCAGTAAGCTCTATTGCTTCATTCAGCTCTTTTTGGCACACTTCCGGCAAGCTTTTAAAGTCACCGATAACATGCAGGCATACACCATTTTTTTTCAGTTCTTCTACCTCGCGGCGTATGGTGTTCACCAGCAGCTCCATCAGCGCATTCACTTCTTCCTGCGGGCGTTTCCAGTTCTCGGTAGAAAAAGCATACAGGGTCAGATAAGATATGCCCAGTTCTGCACAAGTGTTCACTATTTCCCTAACACTTATTACCCCTTCATGATGCCCATACACTCTGTCCTGGCCCTTTTCTTTTGCCCAACGCCCATTACCATCCATAATGATGGCTATATGCTTCGGCAAAAGTGCAAGGTCAAGTGATCCTAATAAATCCATAACAGATATAAGCGGTTGTGTAAAAAGGTGTGCAAAGGTACAAAAATAGATAGTAGGATATTGTATCAAAATATAGTACAATAGTTTAACGCCATTTTAACGGCACAGCGCCAGAGTAGAGGCAACCTGGCCACAAAGATCAAAAAAGACTGATGCGTTAGTGCTTATTCTTAGAACTTATGCTTAATATAGTACTGTCAAAAACAAAACATGGTAACCAATTTAAGTAATAATAATACCATACTTTGTGAATGGGTGAAAGAGATCCGGGACACTGGTTTGCAAACGGACAGGATGCGTTTCAGACGGAATATGGAGCGTATAGGAGAGGTCTGTGCTTACGAAATAAGCAAAAGCCTTCCCTACCAACAGGTGAACATACAAACACCTATGGGCGAAACGATATGCAGCCAACTGGAACAACAACCGGTCATTGCCACGGTGTTGAGGGCGGGAGTACCGCTGCATAACGGACTGCTGAACTATTTTGACAAGGCCGACAATGCATTTATAGGGGGCTACCGCAAACACCACCGCGACGGGAGTTTTGAGATAGAACAGCAATATGTGACATCGCCACCCCTCGCCGGCAGAACATTGATCATAGCCGACCCTATGCTGGCCACCGGGGCTACCCTGCTGCTGGCACTGGACACGCTAACCGCATTTGGAACACCCACAGCCATACACATCGTATGTGCTATTGCCTGCACGGTAGGCATAGAACTCATAGAACGTAAATATACGGATATAAATATATGGGCTGGCGACATTGATGATGAGCTTACTGCAAGGGGCTACATAGTGCCCGGGCTGGGCGATGCGGGCGATCTGGCATATGGCAATAAAATACAGGACTAGACCCAACCAAAATAAAATTTAACGCTGTCTTGTATAATATCAGGAATTGACTTATTTTGCTTTCGGAAATTCAAATTCTGCTTTTAATATTTAAACTTATAATTAAATATATTTTACGATGAAGAAAATATTACTAGGGGTAAGTGCTGCTATGATGTTGACGAGTTCGGTGATTGCCCAGGATATTCACTACACTCAATATTTCACTTCACCGCTTACACTAAACCCGGCGCTGACGGGCCTGGTGCAGAATGACCTGCGCTTTTCCGCCAACTACAGAACACAGTGGGCAAGCGTATCTTCCAACCCTTACATCACAGGTACTATCGCTTTTGATATAGCTACCCTGAAAGGCAAACTGCCTGAAGGTGATGCATTGGGTCTTGGCATCTTGGGTTTGTATGACAAATCTGGTGAAGGTGGACTGCAAAATACAACTGTAGGCCTTTCTGCTGCTTATCACAAAGCATTTGGTGCTTCTAAGCAACACACCATATCATTAGGTGTACAGGGTATGCTGGTGCAAAAAAGCCTTGACTTCACTAAACTGCGTTTTGAAGACCAGTTCGATGAGCATACAGGTCTTACTCCGTTCCAAACAAAAGAATCTTTTGGCTCTGCAGATCTTAGCTATGCTGACTTCAACGCTGGCCTAATGTACTCTGGTCATGTAAGTGAGCACGCTACTGCTTATGCAGGTTTCTCTTACTATCATCTTACTGAGCCAGTTGAAACTTTCCAAAGCAGCAACCACCAGATCCACTCTCGTCAAACAGCTTACTTAGGTGGTTCTTTTGACTTGAACGAAAACGTTGTATTGTACACTAGCGCATTATATCAAACACAGGCTTCTGCTACAGAAGTTTTGATAGGTGGTGCAGTTGGTTTCATCCTGAATCCGGGTCATGACCTGGAGTTCCGTAAGAACACTATCTTCTACCTTGGTGGCTGGTATCGCTACGGAGATGCAGTTTCTCCTTACATTGGTCTTGGATGGGCTAAAATGCAGTTAGGTGTTAGCTACGATGTGAATATCTCTAGCTTCACTCCGGCTACAGGCGGCGCAGGTGCTTACGAATTGTCTCTGACATTCAATGGTAACATCAACAAACGTGTTGCTGCACCAACTTACAACTTTGCTTGTCCTAAGTTCTAGATCTTAATACCTCTTTATAAAAAAAACCGGCCTTGTGCCGGTTTTTTTGTTTTATAGCCCTTTCGCCTTGCTCACATATTTGTTATCCTTCAACCAAAAGCGGTAAGGCAGCACGGCATCTTCTGCCGCATAGCCTACCCCTACCCGGGTACCGGCAATGATATCATTCTTCTTTATTTTTATTCCACGGTCTTCTATATAAATATCACCGCCGGCAAGCGTGTAGCCGGTATGCAGTTTATCTATACCCATGGCAGCG
>Ga0116227_10015598_pt1 | contig 11207 bp, 6 predicted proteins | sample S1TSphgellanicum_FD_89693 | JGI IMG/M metagenome (GOLD analysis project Ga0116227, IMG submission 89693) | Host-associated microbial communities from peat moss isolated from Minnesota, USA - S1T2_Fb - Sphagnum magellanicum MG | ecosystem: Host-associated > Plants > Peat moss > Unclassified... | reverse complement strand
CCCCCCCCCCCCCCCCCCCCCCCCCCCCTTCTACAAAGCACACCACAATGGTGTCTGTATGTCTGTCCGGGCAGTGCCTGGAAACTGCCCGGACAGACAGACATACAAACACTGTAGCTTTAATATATAAGATACTCTTGAATAAACTACAATTTTACATGCTCTAAATTTTTTTAAACAAATGGTCAAACAAAAGCTTGAGCAAAATTTACAATTTTAATGGGCACCTTCTTAAACAAGTTGACTCCTACTCAATAATGCACTAAAGATGAAATGTTATTTCTCACCTCCATTACACAAAGTGCCATCAACTTCCAATAATCGAAATTTTCATGAGAGGATGAGTACACCTATGATATTTTTTGCATATGCAACATGCTACTCCTTTACAAATTCCAAGCAATAAATTTTTGTTTGTTGCAATTTCAATGGCACCAATCAGAATGTTTGAAGAGATTTTGTAAGTACAAATTTGTAACTCCAATAGAAAAGTTTCACATATAATGATTAAAAGAAGAAGAAAAATAGATCAAATTGAAGAAGAGGAAGGATAAAAATAAAAAAACTTACGAAGTAAAATGAAAAACTTAAGTGAAGAGAAACAAAAAAAGAAAAAAAAGAAAAAAAATGAGAATTGAATAAGAAGTGAGTAAAAATAAGAGAATGGGAAAATTTGTCAGGATTTTGTCATCAAGTGTTACAAAGAAACTTGATGCAAACATGCAAAAAAGGTGATTACATAAGTTTACAGTCAAGTTGAAAGTTATGAAGTCCAATGTTGAACAATAATCCTAAAACATTCACATTTCCTTACCCCACCTCCAATGCCTTCGAAAACATTTACAACCTACAACCAAAATATTGTTTAGATCATAACCTTGTCTATTATCTGCAAAAGAACATAACTTACTCCTACATATCTTGAACGGTCTCCCTTTTAATGATTGTTCATGGTCAATGGACCTCATGCTTCTAATATCTATTCATAGGGCAAAAACAAACACAAAAAATTCACCATGAGAAGGAAGTTGTAACTGCAATCCTTGAAGCTAGAATAGAGTCGATGTTAGTGAAGACTTGGGAGTAAAAATTCATTGAACACTAGAGGTTGCTACAAGGATGAAATGAGGGGTGAATGGTGAGAGTTCATGAAACCTTCACTTGGGTCAAGGTTTAGGGTTCACATGTTTCTAAACACAATTTGGGGCATTTTGAAACATCCATTACATCATGATGGAGACATGTTTGTTTTCGATGTCGCCCATACTATCAACTGCATTTATTAAACGGCTATTTGCATTTAACATGCATTTACTTTAACATTTTGTCACATGTGATATAACTTTTGAAGGTTCATTGCATGCATATGTTATGATCTCGATAGCATGAACTTAGGATACTAAAAGTATACACTTAGGATGCATGAAGATTGTTTCACAAAGGACACTAATGTTATGTTTTGGATACTCTATAACAAACTTTTTAAAAATTATAACTAATTATCCAAAAGTCGATAAAAGTCAATTTCACTTTGTATAAATTCTAAATGTTCTTACCTTTTGCAAAAAAAAAAGTGTGATATGGAAACAAAAGGTGTTTCTCCCAATTTGTTTATTCTGGTGGTTTTAGGTGCCTCTACCTTAATTGACAATCATGTCAAAAAATTACTATCACTTACTACTATCCATGGTGGATGAAGCTGCCCAACCCCTTTGGATTAATGGGGGAGGGAACCCCCATATTTATTTTGGGTATTCTCTTTATGGAACCTTATCCTTTCGACAATTTGCACCTTTTTCTTATCAAAACCTATCCCAAATATTTTTCCTTTTCCTTCAATAATCATTGTTCACAATGCCCATGGTATTGTGGACCACTTTCCATTAACAAAGCACTTACATTAAGGTGTATAAGGTAGTTTATTATTTTTAGCTACAATAATAAAGAGGGAAGAATGGTTAGGGTTGAAGGTTTGAGGTTATAAGGGAGTGGAATCCTCATTTTAAAGTAGAACATTTGAAGTGAAAAACCAAACCTTTGAAGTAACATCAAAACCCGTTCTTTCATTTTTTTCAAATGTATTTTCTAGACCCAATAAAAAGAAGTTCACATAAGTATCGCATGACCATATTTGCAAATTTGCTTGTCTATATCATGATGACAACATAAGTATTGCAATATTTATAAAAACCAAGAGCATTGTGGGATATATGTATATTATGGCCTATAAGTATTGCACATTATGTTTTAATTTGAAAATTGATGAATGGGGGTTTAAGTGGTGTTCCATTAATTGCATTTGGGATCAAAATTAGTCGCAACCATATGCCATATACATAGCCCTTTGACGTACATTAGGGTGTACTATAACTAAATTTGGGATACAATTATAAAGTGTATTATGGTTGCATTAAAGGTATATTCAAAAAGTTTATTAAGAGTACATTATACATTCATTATGGGTAGATTAATCATATATTGTGAACATATTAAGGGTTTAATGTATGTGGTTTTTGTGGTGAATTTTTGCCATTTGGGCGATATTAATTTTCAAAAAAAAAACCTTTGTTTTGGTTTTGATATTCCCAACAACCTTCTCACCTTTCTTTGTCTTTGACACAACAAATTTATTGCGACACCCTTGTTCCATAATGAAACAAATACAATGATCACAATGTGAGATACAATGGAATATGCCATTCATACACCCAATTTTTTGAAATTGCAATTGGAATTTCAAACAAGTTACATGAACTTGAAATCAATTCATATTTCCATTTTGAAATTTTTTATTTTGAAGTGAAAAACTTATACTTTAATTTTGAATATTTTAAATTAAATCTGAAAGTTCATATCTCAATTTTGAAAATTATTTATTTCAATCTAAAAAACTGATTTTCAATTATATTAATTATTATACGAATTTTCTTATTTTATAGTCTAAATTTTTTAATTTAAATTCTGAAAACTATAATGTAAAAATTTTAAAATTATTTGAATCTACAAATGGTTATTTTCATTCTGAGAATTAATATTTGAATTTTAAAATGATATTTGGCTTGAAAATTGATATTCCAAATCTAAAAATTGAAATTTCAATTACGAATTTTTTAATTTGAATTCAAAAATTGTTAATTGAATCTGAAATTTGAAACTTCAAGTTTAGAAATCTTATTATTTAAATTTAAAAACTGATATTTGAATTCTGAAAATTATTATTCACATCTGGAAACTACTCCATATTTCGATTTTTCAAAAATCAAAATAACAATTTTTGGGATGGAATATCAAGTTTCAATTTCAAATAAAACTTTTAGAACTTTTTATTTTTTTTAGAATTCAAATACAAATTTTTGAATTCAAATAACTAGCTTTGAATTCAACTGAAAATTCTCCGAATTGATATATCAATTTTAAAATTCAAATAATAATTTTTAAAATTCAAATAATAATTTTCAATATTCAAATTAATTTTTAATTCGAGTAATAATTTTCAGAATTTAAATATGAGTCCTCAAAATCAAATAACAATTTTTGGAATTGAAATATCACTTTTCAGTTGCAACTAACGATTTTCAAAATTAAAATATCAAATTACATATTCAAATTAAAAAATTGAGATTGAAATATTAATATACCCACACACAAAAAAAAAAAAGCAGATTTCAAATATGAATTTGTGAATTTAAATAATTGTCTTTAGATTTGAAATATCAATTTTCAGATTCAATAATTGTTTTTAGAATTGAAATATCAATTTTCATAATGAAATGGAAATTTTTGGACTGAATTATCACTTTTTAGGTGCAAATAATAATTTTCAAAAATTCAAATATCAAATCTTATATTCAAATAACAATTTTTAGGATTGAAATATTAATTTCCAGATTCAATTAAGAATTTTCAAAAAATCAAATATCAAGTTTCTTATTCAAACAACACTTTTCAGAGTTGAAAGATCTATTTTCAGAATTGATATATTAATTTTCAGAACATAAATATCAAATCCATCTTCCAACAATTTTTTTCATATTAAAACAACAATTGATACTTCAAATAATTGTTATGTGGAAAGGTTATGTGAGGTGGGAGGATTAGCATATATAATTTACAACATGAAAAAAAGAATAAAAGATATGGGATAAATGTTTTAGTCACAAATTAATATGCAACTAAGTTGCAATCTTTTATCCTCCGTATCAATCTTGTAAATTATATAAGAAGATGCATTTGGAAAATTGAAAATACACATTTGTTGGGATGAGCCTATCAAGAAAGGCTAAACTTTAAATAAAATAAGAAAATTTATCTAACTCCCTACTTACCTACTTCCCTACCAGCTTAATATATATTGGTAAAAGTTTAATTAATATGCCATGTGGAAAATTGTTGTTATGCCACGTGTCATGATCTAAGAACATCAATAATCATGACATGTGGCAAATTAGTATTGTGCCATGTGTCATAATCTAAGACAATCCTAAATGGATGATGTGGAATTTTTTTTATCAATTTTTTTTTCAAAATTCAATTGTCATGCCACATGGCAAAAATCAATTATGCCACATGAATCAATTTAAGACCATTAAATATGGATGCTTGAGATAATATACATTTCATAGAAAAATGATTTAAAAAATTTATTTTCAATTTTCAAAACGCACTACTTGTGTCATGTGGCAATAAAGGGTTGGTGATCATTTTAGTTGCAATTTTAAGCAAATAGTCACAAGTGCATATGTATAATCAGTGGACGAAGATATATTTGTTGACCACATATTTCATCCATGGACTATGATGACAAAAATAATGACTTCATCATTTGTGTCTATATGTTGGATGTGACTTCACTTATGCAACTAAATTTTCTTAATTGTATATGTGGGGTACGATTAATTTATAGTCGCAAAGTTTAATTGAAAAATTATACTTCTCTTCTAGTGTCATCATTTTTATTAAAGGAGGAGTTGTTTTGCACATCGTTGTAATATCTATGTTGGGGGTATTCAACCATGCAACACATGGGTTCAATGTTTGAACATACTTTTTGAACTAAAAAAGAATCAAAACATTGGGTACATGTTAAGTACTATGAAAATTCCACATATAATCCTACCACTTAACAATATCAAAAACATGTGTGCAATTCATTTACATACCATTGATGTGAGGATGAACATTCATTGCAACATTTATGATTTGAAACATAAAATAATAATGAAAAATCAACTAATTAGTAGAATTGTAATATCATTGTTGAGCATTAAAAACATGGAAGTACATCACATTGAATCCAACTATTTCTTTATCATGAACTTTTGTTTTTCTTTGCACTCTCCTTGCAACTTTCTTTCATTACCTTCCTCTCCCTATTACAATATCCTTTGTTTTTTCCTCGACCTTCTCTTTGGCCTTTTCCTTGGCCTTGTCCACCTTTTTAAATGAAGTTATTGGTGTGGATTGTGAAAAACAAAACTCGGTTTCCCTTTCTTGTTATGTGATACAACCAATTCCTCCATCACAATCTCTTCTTCACCATCAACATTACCTTCGCCACTCTCACCTTCTTTGCTCTCATTATCAAAAATTACATCTAGTCACAACTCCCTATAATGTCATGTGGCCTCCAATGCATCAAAGTTCTGCCTACATGCATTCATATTTCATTCCTTCTTGATTCCAACAAATGCATCAATGCAATTCTTCTTCATTCCTCCTTCACACCCCACCTTGTAGTGCTATAATGAACATGTGTTAAAATTAAAATTGAAAAACAATGAACTTCAACAACAAATGATTAAGGTCAAAGTAAAAGTGTTCACAAAAAATTATCATTTGATTGATACTTCTCTAATTCCAAGAGCATCATCTTCCTCTCCTTAACAAACCTAGGGCACTTAGATTCATATGCCCAAGCCTCTTTCATGTATGGTCGAAAGTGATTGGAGGCAGGGACAATGTCATTGACCTTGTCATTGTCCTCTAACTTGAGAATGTTTTTCCATGAAACCTCCCCCCATTCCATGCATATATGTCTAAGAATCCTTTAAATCATCCTCCAATACTAATGCCAAATGAGGTGGTCTCATGTTGGAGTTCTTATTACCCCATTCCAACAAGAAGGCCCATTCCTTGTTGTTTTCTACTTGCACTCAATTTCCATTCTTTTCACTCTTTTTTTCGCTCAAAAATGAACATGGCCTTGAACATGTTAATTCATCTTGGCATGTTTTTGCTTACATGGACCAATTGGGTTGGTGAATGGTTTGCCCCTTTCTCCTAGGATGCCACATGTGGCAAAAGTCTTTCATATGGTGTTACAAAATAATTTTCTTTTCCCATGGAACCATGTTATGCAATACACACAATCCACACTCACTCTTCCCAACGTCTTCCCCTTTCTTCCAATGAATGCCCTCTTTGGCTACTCGGTAGTTGGTATTCATAAAAAGTAAATATCAAGCTAATTAAACCCAACGTAGGTATTGCAAGAAACATGGAAACAAACCACCAAACAAATGTACCAATGACATAAGGAATACATTTACAACCCCAATATGTGACAAACATGGGTATTGCATTTTGGTTCTTATTACACAAACATTAAACATAGGTATTATAGGATTGGGTCAACATGTTTAGAAAATTTAAATGAAGGGAACATAAATATTGTAGCAAAATTATTGAAACATTAATATTTCATTTACAAACCGTTACCATGGCATTGATATTGTCATAGATGTTTGTTTCCATTGTATGCATGATATAAAATCTTTTGAATGAATGGTAGTCATTGGTATTCACATACAAAAAATAAAGCCAAACATGGGCATTATAAATAAATAAATCATCAAATCAATGGTGAGGTTTAATATGGGTTCAACTTCATGCTCACAATAAAACCGTTTACAACAACACTTATAGATTTTGCAATGGCCATAATCTCTACAAGTTTAAGAGCCCAAGGTTGTGTTTGTTGTGCTTCATTTACCTTTCCATAACTTCACTATGATTGACAAAAAAATGTTTTATCGTAATGTTATCCATTGGATTTGCAATACTCATGCTAGAACCCAAAAAAACCTATTATGTTTCATTCCAAAAACAATTTGTAATTAAAAAAATGTCATGTTAATAAAACAATGGGGTGAATCTTGCCAAAAATAAAGAAAAAAGAATACAAACATAGAGATATAATAAAATCTTGCATTTTCACCCTAGACAAAATCTAATATAATGTTACATTTTCAAAGAAAAAATACCAAAAAACATTAACTATATTTTAGATGGTGGTCATAGTCATGTTTATTTATCGAACCAAGGAATGAGTATGATGTTCTATACAAACAAATAATAAGTTTATGTCTTTGTTGATCAACCTTTACATACACCATTGAACCAAACTTGCAAAAATACAAATTAATGATGATGCACAAACAACAAAATTGAAGCTTCACTATTCATTACCATAAAACATTTCATTCAACAAAACCTTGGAATTTCCTTAATCAAAATCAACTAAATTTAATTAATCAAAATTTCAAAAAAAAAATCCCCTTTTAATTAAATGTTTAAAAAAGGAAAAGGGGGCAATGGCCCCTCTTGTTCTAGGTTACAATGGTGATGATGACTAGGGGGCGAGCTTTGCATTCTCCCTTGATCAAGTATTCAAAAAAATTTATAAAATGGGGGGTGGTTCTTGATGACAATGGTGGCTATGACAATGATGGTGGTAACGAAGAGCAACAAAAAACACAGAAAAAGGGGGTGACCTTTTTTTTTCTTTCTACTACAACCTACAAGGAAGTGGTGATGACAATGGTGGTGACAACAACAACGCCATCTCCTCTATTTACAAAAAAACAAAAAGGGGGTGGCCCCCCTTTTGGTTGCAAGTTGTGATGAAGGCAACAAAGATGTAAGTCTCTTCATATTCCCCCCTTTCAACAAGCTATAAAAATAACACAAAAAAGGAAATGGCCCCTTTCTTTACTCCAACTAGTGATGAAAATGGGGGGCAAACTTCCCCTTAATTAACATGTTAAAAGGAAAAAAAGGAAGATCAAAGAAAGAAAACAAAAAAAAAGGTAGATGGGGTGAATATATACTTATTACAACTTGTGGAGCAACTTGCTTTGGAGATGGTAGGTGTTTTGAAATTGAAAGCATTCAAGAGATGGTGATCAAGTTTTGAAGATAGCAACATCAAATAACAAGCTCTAAACAACAAACTAAGAAAAAATGAAAGATGAAAAAAATATCAAAGATAATAATTTTAAAATTTTAAAAAACTTGGCAGCAATTAGAAAGGAAAAATAAATAAGAAAATAAATTTAAAGAAGGAGGCAAATATTTAGGACAAGTTCCATAAAAAGAAGACCTAAAACAAATAGTGATTTCTAAAAATAAATAGTGAAGGGTTCCCTCCCATCACTCCAAAAGGGGTGAGGAGCTTCATCCACTTGCCTCCATCCACCATGGATGGAGTAGTAACACCCTTGAAGAAAGGCATTACAAGAATAAAAGGGTTGTGCGAGGTGGTGATCCAAGGGTGTTACCTAACGTAAAATAACTACCAAAAATATGTTTCACAAAATTTATAATCACAACACAACAAAACAAAACAAGAATCAACAATAGATCTTCATATTCCAAATTGAAAACGATGTTAAAACAAAAAAATGTTTGATTAGGATTCTAAGGCAAGAAACATTGTTAAATTTGTTTTGATGTATTTTTAGTTGATTACAATAGCAAAGTTGTAACACATGACCTTTTTTTTTTGTTGATTGAAAACTTTCACAACAATTTCTTTTGTTACTAAAATGTAAATAACAAATATATATATATATATATATATATATATATTTTCATTAGTGTGAAAAATGAAAAATGTCAAAGCATAATGAATTTTTATATCAAGTTTAATTACTCAGTGATGCGCTCTCAAGTCCCTAGTTAACCCGAAGTTGGGGCTAAGTCACTCAAGTTGCGGAAATGCAGGGGACTCGAAGCACGCTCCCAGCTTCCAACACTAAAGGGGGTAAGAGGGGTATGCTGAAAGCTCCGGGATTAAACTAGGAAGAGGGACAAGCTATTTAGTTATTCGATCATGCATCCAAAACCAACCATAAGTTGGTTAGTTTGCATTTTGGAGCACCTTTGGTGCTAAGACAAGCCACAAGCAACACTGGACTCACCACGGCCCGGACTCGGGGGAAGCCACCACCTTCCCCCATATAGTATTCTTTGTGTCTCTTCGCTGCACTTGCATCTGAATGACACTTTTTCCTAGGACTCCCAAAGTGGAGTCCTGAAATTGTTTTGATTTGGACTCCCGAGGCTTTGGGCATTCACAACTTCTCGCTCTGACCTCCGATTGGGACAAGGTCTGAAGCAAACTTGTATCTCTCCTTGAAAGATTTCCAACAATGTGTCGCACTCGACCTGTACACACCGGAATCGAGTCGATTCCCGACTTTTAGTGGTCAGGAGTCAAAATGTCAGTTTGACTCCCGGCCCTTTTTTCGACCATAACTTGTGCTGCAAATGTCCAAATGGCTCATGCGAGGACATTTTGGACATTTACGCTTCAAGAACTTTCCAACGGTATAAAAAACACCTCAATGCGAGGTGTTTTAACCCCTACAATTGCATTCTGAATTTTCAGGAGTCTTGGAGGACTCCCAAGTCCCATTTTCAGGAGTGTAAATGGCGACCTCACACTTCCCTCAAAGTGGGGTTGCGACATTCAGAGACCTACAATTACTTATTTGTATCCCACATAATCAAACATCCAACTAATTGTTCATAGGAAATAGACAACATAACAAATCTTTAAAAACTAATGAACAACATTAACATCATGCCTATGTATTCACATCTTTGCAGTCCAACCACCACATAGATCCTCCACTTTGTTCAAAGAGGTTCTCTTAATACATGTATAACCAAATAAACATAGATCCTCCACTTTGCTCAAAGAGGTTCTCTTAATACATGTACAACCAAATAAAACATAGATCAAACATTTGAAAATCTACTATAGTAATGGAATGCAAAAACGTTTTACAAAAAAAATTCAAATAAACTATAACCATGCACTGTTGAAATGACTTACACTTCCATTATTTTATATTTTTAAAAAATTGATCACCTCAAGGTTTCAAACCTAAACCTCTTTACAAATGTTGGAATGTTGTTCATTCATTTCCTTTGTATCTACAATGTGGTAGTAGAATGTTTCTTTTGATGGAGAGGTTTCAATTTGTGACAGCATAGTCAAATTGATCTATGTCAACACAATGTTCAAAAGGGTTTGTGCAAACCATTTCAATAACACTCCCACACTTAGCAAACAAAAAGGCCAAGTGGGCTAATAGAATAGGCTTCATGGGAAAATGCATGGTTGTAATTTCATTGTTCCATTTAGAGATGAATGATGGAAATAAAACTAGGTTGCAACCTAAAGAAACCCTAAAATGGATGGTGTAGATCATTCAAGATTGATGGCTAAAAATAAAATTAAGTGGATGGAACTCAAACCAAATGAAAAGTAATTGAATGAATACATTATGTTTTCATCCAAAAATTGGATGAATAAAATACTTTATAAACTATCCAACCCTACCCTAGAGTTAGGCTTATCACTCATACCCTAAATTGAACAACTAAAATTAGCTAACTCTACAATCCAATGGTTGAAAATTTAGACCTACTTTCAAAGGTCATGATACTATAGGAAAAAAAAGTGTTTTTAGATCTAGACCATCCGATATAATATATAAAGTAATGGCTAGGATTTAATTAGTACAAAATTTAACAATCATATTAATTAGAATATTCAATGGTTGACATATTTCAAGAAAAGGACACCAATTGATCTCATATGTTAGATGAATTTATATCAAACAATTCCAAGTTTACTTATTTTGATTTGGTTGTTTTTCCTCCTAGTGCACATGTGTATAGTGGATATGTCATCAACCATCAACCTACAGTGGAGATCCTTCCAACATCAACTTTTAATGGAGATCCCATTGAAAATCATCCTATGGTGGAGATCCATTAATTATCAATGTATGACATAGTTATGACATTCTTCATTTTGCACATTAAAATTCTTTAAAATTCTTCATTTAGCACCTTGTCATAACATTCTTTACCCGCGAATGTTTACCAAACTACACTGGTTGATCTATAAATTT
>Ga0116227_10015597_pt1 | contig 11209 bp, 12 predicted proteins | sample S1TSphgellanicum_FD_89693 | JGI IMG/M metagenome (GOLD analysis project Ga0116227, IMG submission 89693) | Host-associated microbial communities from peat moss isolated from Minnesota, USA - S1T2_Fb - Sphagnum magellanicum MG | ecosystem: Host-associated > Plants > Peat moss > Unclassified... | reverse complement strand
CAACATAGGTAGCATATACCAAGGAGAGTATTTTTTAGCAAGGGTCAAATAATTATCCTTTTACATTTCATTGCAAACAAGGCATATGTGAGCAATTAGTATAATTGACAACACCATTAAATGCCATTGTAGAATTATGCCATTGTATTTATAATATCAATCACAATTGTTTTTCAACCTAATTATGTGGATATATATGATTTTTTCAAAAAATGGTCAAAATTGATCCCATCCATCTAGATGACAATCAAAATTTAAACACAAATATATTTGGAAATGTTATATTTAAAAATAATAAAAAGGATGGCTTCACCTTATATTTTAATAATTAGGTTTTGGACAAATAGTCCTCCTTTAACCCAATACAATGGTGTAGCTTGAAATTGTGTAAACAAGACTAAGGAACTTGTGGATTAGGGTTTACCTAATAGACACATCAAATATTGGCCAAAATTATGGTGTTGCTCATGATTGCAATTGAGGAGGCCATTTGGTAATGATTGAAGGAAAAAGTGATGACAAGATTTGATGCAAGTGTGTTTTTATTTGTGTGTTTATTAGTTGTTTTTTTGTAAAGATGAAGGATGGGCTATGTTTTTAAAAAACTATGCACAAAAGGTTGTGGTGTTGATGCATCTTTCCTAAATGGAATTTGTGCATGTGGCTAAAAGTATTAGAAACTTTGAACAAGAAAGTTGTAACACAAATGAAAGTGACATTATAATTGGTCCCATGTTTAAACAAAAAAACAAAAGGTAATTTGTAAACTTTCCCACCTAATTGCATTTTCCTTCTATAAAATGTAAAACACAAGATGCCAAATTTAAAATGTAACATATATGTTACTTTTTATCAATTATGTTAAAAGTTTTTATTAACACTCCAACTACAAGCAATGTTATCACGCCCTTTAAGATGACCTTTGAAACAAGAGTTTGCAAAGAGTGATTATCATTTAAAAACATTTATTGTAATCACATAAGACCAAAGACAAACAACTTCATGTTTGTAAATGAAATGAAAACTTCCAATGTTTGTTGTATCCATTATTACACATAAATTGGAACAAATAACATGTTAGTTGTTAAAGTATATTTACTTAATAACATTGTATTATGTGGCAAGTCCATTGGAAACAAGTGAATTCAAGTTTCTTCAAGCTTAATGGGTCTAGAATGATATTGTTGGTGTAGAATCCAAGTTTTCTCACCCTGGTCACCTTGGTATGGGTTTTAAAAATAACATGCAACCTATTGTTCTACTCTTGTTTCATCAATTTGTTAATTCCAATTCTTCCAATTCAATCATGACAGTACAAAGTTTAAATTAACCATAATACATGTGCAACATTCCACCCTTTTTTTTCACACTTCTTAAATTAATTCGTTTTCATTGCACATGAACTAGTTGAAAGGTGTTATAACCTCAAACAAATATTCTTTTGCGAATGTAGCACATCCAAAAAACTTGGTTGAAACAAACATACATTAAAATCAATGATGTTAATGTTTGTGACACTACACTTAAGTGTTGGGACAAATGATATACAATAAAGAGTACCCAAACAAGGAGGAGATGGATGCATGGGCAAAGGACACAATGGAGAAAATAGGCAATGATCTCCTCACTACGTGTTGTTCTAAAAATATATGATGTGAATTAGATCAAAATATTCAAAGATTGAAATGGAGGTGGGAGTGAAAACATGATAAATAGGATGCAAAATGTAAATTTAGTGCAAAAATTGAGGTCGGAGTAAGATACACCAAAAGTCAATTCATTTAAGCAAGAAGTGGACTTCGTTTTTGGTACACTCCTTTAAGTTGTTTTTTTTGTATTAATATGTAAATTTTGAATGGATAGTATGATTATGATTTAATGGGGTATGTAGAAGGTGATGAATTTTAGTTCAACTATTGTGGACTTTAAAATATGGACATGATGTATTTTGAATTGTTTGGGAAGTGAGAAAAATTGGGTTTGGTGCTATCAATCTCAATGTGTTGAATGTTATGAAAGAGTTTGTGATGTCAGTGAATTACATTTTTTTCATCGTCAAAAGTAGATGCAAATGCCTGAAATGTGACATTACTTTGTTTCTACTTTTGAAGTACTTTTACAAATCCAATTCCAATGAAGAAAATCATTCTATAGTAAAGAAATAAGGCACGATGAACCCAAAAGTCAATCATTTGTTATGTTATGTTCTTTTTTTTTTGCCACAAGGGGAAACACTGACACCACCACCTCATCAGATTCAATGGAAATTAATTAAAAAATCAGATGAAGAAATTCTCAAAAATTTCGTGGAAATCTTAATGAATTTTATAAAAACTTATGAACCATACAGATGAATATTTCAAAGGTTTAAAATTGGAGCAAGGAAAACGTGAAAACTTGTCCTTGTTGCCTAGTGTGCACTATGGCTCACATTTCATAGGAGGAGAAATGGATTTTATACTTAAAAAACCAATGAAGACAAAATCTAGTCCATATTTAGGATTGTAGTTCTAATCTTGAATGGTAATCTCAAGATATCTCATAGAAGAACTATAATGATGAAAAAGTAATGGAGAATAAACATAAATCAAAAATAAGAATCAAAATATTTGAAAAGTCCATGTCTCAAACCTTAAAAACTCTAATTTAAATGCACAAATTATCACCTTTTAGAAAAAACATGGAAAATGCATTGAAAGACTACTACAGGAATCAAGTGTAATGCAGACCAAAAGTAAGAGTTTTATTGAGAAAGTGTTCAATCATAGTTGGCAGATATTTTGTTGGACACATCAGACCATATGTCCACTTTCTTCAGAAGGAGTGGAGACCTCACCCTGAATCCATCATGACTCATACACCACGCTCCAGAAGCAGAAGAGAAAAGCAATTGCCAGGAACCCAAATATTAAGAGATGACAGCTTTTGCAGAGCCTGCCACCTTAAGCAACATGAGGATGGAACCCGAAAAAAAACTCCAAATGAAACAAATCACCATATGTATACCAGTGAACTTGGTCTGCAAAAGCTTGAAGCAGCCTTTTACGGCATTCCTAGGATCGCATGGCTCCAGACACCAAAGCCTTCCATCCCACTAAGATGGCACATAAATAGCATGGAAGCATACATAATGGAACATGGCATAGGAAACAAAGCTAGTAAGACAAACAAGCTTATATAAAAGTGCAGAAGGCTTCATCTATGGTCCTCTGCTGTACTGCCTAGGAGACTGATGGTATGACGGTAGCCGAGTTGCACCAGTGCTGCCTCGGACAGCTCCATTATGAGGAGACAGATATCCATTGTGATGACCATGTGCATGGTGACTTGGTCCATTCCCATTAGCAGACCGATTAGTATCTGACAAAGATTTTGATGTTGATTGATGTGAGCTACTTGCCATATCTCTCAGGTCTTGCAGGGGGGTTAAGGTGTCAACCACATCACCCATCAGGGGCCGAGACTTTGGATCCCGGCTCAGGCAGTGGTGTGAAAGTATTGCAGCTTTTTGGGCACCTTTTATGGAGTAGTTACCTTCCAGGCGTTGGTCAATAAGACGTAAAAGTTTCCTCTTGTCATTAAGATATGGTCGGGCCCATTCTACCAGGTTCTGTTCTCCACTTGGCCTATTCTTGTCCATTGACCTTCGCCCTGTCAGCATCTCCAGCAAAACAACTCCAAAGCTATATACATCACTTCTTGATGTCAAATGCCCTGCATTTCATCCATCAGACATTTGTTTCAGCATATTCATAACCATGTTCTTCTGGATGTCAAGCACAGACACTGTTGAACAGCAGGCGGAAGTAGCTCAATTATGAAACTGTGCAATAAAATTACCACCTCTATGTTCTTGGAAGTGACACCTAATTGTTTGTCTGTGTGTGCAAAAACCTGGACCAAAGTACTGCTGCTCCAAAGGATTCATGTATAGACATGGATGAATATTGCTGATTTTCTTTGGAAGTAGCAAAGCATTGATGCAACATCCAGCAACTGGTCACAGGGAACTCAAAATACTCTTCTCCTGGTGCCAGAAACCTCAACCAATGGACTTTTGCCTCCAAAGGGTTCAGGTATGTACATAGATGAACATTGCTGCAGTACTTTGCCAATGAGTAATAACTAGCAAGAATATCCAGCAACTGGTCATTATGAACTCAAAAAATTGTTTACATCTTGGACCTAGACCACACCAAAACCTACACAACCTACATATAAAATTTCTGAGTCAATACCTTGTCCCACTTCCAGTTCAGGGGCTATCTAACAGGAAAGGGCAAAAAGCTCACCAGTCATCACATATTCAGGTGCTGCATAGCCATAAGTTCCCATCACCCGAGTGGAAACATGTGTCTTGTCTCCTTCAGGTCCATCCTTGGCTAGCCCAAAGTCAGACAACTTTGCATTGTAGTCCTGAAAATGACAAACAACACCAAGGACTGTCACTAAGTCTTAACAAAAAGCTTCACAGGCTCATCTATCATCCAATAGAGCAAAATTCAATTCTTTCATGTTAGCTTGTTCTTTCTTGCTCTTCCCCTCCATGCATCCCTTTCCTGCAAAAAGCTATGAAACTCTGGAAGCAGCTGGCAATGTCATTGATACTTCCACCATCACTATTGACACAGAACCTAAGATAAAGAATTCCATAACATATGGCAAAAGAAGTGATGACGCACAGCATCAAGCAGAATATTGGAGGTTTTGAAATCACGATATATGACAGGCTTGACTGCTTCATGGAGGAAAGCAAGCCCTCGTGCAGCTCCTAGTGCAATCTTCATACGAGTTGCCCAAGATAAAGGCATAGCACCTTCTGCAACTCCAAAACATTTGACATGCTTAAAAACACCATGAAACAACTAATGAAATGACACTATCATGGACTGCAACTTTGATTTGCACAGATGCAAGAGATAAGATAATCCTCTGCAAATCTGCAAATCCATTCTAAAGCATCCATCATTGAAGGTAGGCTTCCTTTGCAACTCACAGAACCCTAGAGGATGCAAAAAGGGTGTATGCATGTGCTGAATGCATCATGGGCATCAGATGCTTGCCTTGTCAGTTTCAACAGCAATGCAGATATCATATATCTAGGATTAAGAAGTAACCTGACAACAGCTTTACTTACTTCGAAACAAATGGTTCTCCAAGCTTCCACGGGGCATGAATTCATACACCAGCAGCCGCTGGTCATCCTCAGAGCAGTACCCGATCAATTTCACCAGATTTGGGTGATGAAGCTGACCAAGAAAGTTCACTTCTGCCTGGAATCATGAATACCCAAGAAAAAACTCTCATGAATATAACAAATTCTCCATACTTGTGATTAGAGGTAACCAGAACCAGGCAGAAAAAATAATTCCTTCAAGTCAAAGAAAAACTCTAGATAGGGACTAAAAAACAGGAAAGAAGAAATACACAACAAGAACAAGATCAGAAATAACTATAAAACTAGCAATATGAACAGATGTGACAGTCTCTAAATTGTTTCACTGACTGTAAACAGTGACATGTCTGATAGCAACCTTTCTGTCATTACTTTATACATGGGCATCATCAGCTTCCTACAGTGGATATAGGGTCCAGTGTAACCACTAGCCTGCATACTAATCTTTGCATGCAAATCTGGAAGCAACTGGGAAGATTCAGCCATGATACTGGCCGGCACACTACGCCAAAGAAGGGAAAAACAGAGAAAAAAAAGGAAGGAGGAAGCACATAACAGAGAGATAACTCTCATGAGAATCATGAAATCTCCGTACTCATGATTAAGAAAGCCAGAACAAGGTTCTTTCCTTGAAGTCAAAGAAAGAGAGTAAGGAAGGAAGAAAAGAAATTAGCAGACAAATGGGAGAAGAGGAACAAAGACCAAGCAGGCTTAAAAAAGCTCCCCACTTACTAGAGTCTATACAAAACCAAATGGAAAACTCCAAATGCTGAAATTCCAAACAGAAATTTCTCTCTATTGAAGCAAACTCCCATCCACTTAAGAGAAGTTAGAGGGTAGCCTTTATTCTTCAGAAGCACAAGTAGACCAACTGTCTGACCAAAAAAACCAAAAATTTTAGAACTACAAAGAAAACCCATGAAACTGTAACCATGCAAGTATGCAAAATATCCACCTGCAAACAAAGTTTTCCCTCCTAACTTGGAGTGCACCAAAGGCTTTAGACAACTCACAAAAGTTGCATTTCCAGAAACCAAGTGAAAGGGCCACCTGCTCAGAATCACTTGAATCTGAGAGCTATTTTTCTTTCATATGCAATCTGTGCAACATGAAAGGAAAAAAAGAAGAAAAAAGAAAGGGAGACTTACCAGCCATTCCTTGTGGCCTTGTAGACCTTCGTGATTGAGCTGTTTAACAGCCACAGTAATGCCTGTGCCTGCTCTGGCAGCTGCAGTTCCAGTCTCGTCCACCCATCCCTTGTAAACACTACCAAAACCTCCTTCACCCAACAAGCTATCTGGCCTGAAGTTGCGAGTGGCAGACTTAAGGTCTAGATAGGAGAAGATGCGCAAGTTCCCTCCCTGACGTATCTCATCTGATACCCTTGGAGTCCCTGACCCTATCTCACCTGAGGAGACTATCTCTACTGGAACTGTGGCACCTTGACCATTCACTTCTGAACGGGATTGCTCTTGACCTGCTCAAACAACGCATAAAAAATTCATCGCTCTTCTGAACTTACAAGGCCATCTCAAGCAGATCTTCTGCCAGCCATCAAGATGTTTGTTTTTTTTTCCAAATTAAGAAAGTAAAAAAAAGAGCTGGAATCCAAAGCCAGAGAATTCTCCAGTTTCCATCCGACAATTGAGTAATATAGTGTACGAAACTGGCATAAGCACAAAGATCAAGCTTCACGGTTATTCATGCCGCCCCTTTCTTTCTTTCTAGAGCTGCTTCTTCACTGCAGTTGTCGCCACATTTTTCTAAGCTAACCCTTGGCCACTCACACTCTATACCCGCTCCTGCTCACAGAAAGATGGCGGTCCAAATAGCTAGTAAACATTAGGGCTAAGAAAGAAAAGGATCCTAGAGAAAAGGACCGACGAAGAAGAAGAAACAACAACAGGCAGGGAAGAGGAGAGGCTAACAACAAAACCCTACCGGAACTGTTGACGCTAATCGTGGAAGGACTATCAGGTTTGCCAGATTTGGAACCGCCGAAAAACGCCCGCGTGAGGGCACGCCAACACGAGCACATATTTCACACCCTCGTCGACCTCCTCCCCTCAACAATCCACCACGCCTCCTCAGAGCTCTAGCCTTGTCTACCACCTCCTGCTGCCGCCGCCGCCGACTGCTTCCATTCCGAGCCCTCTTCCTGTTGTTGTTGCTGCTGCTGCTGCTGCTGCTGCTGCTCCCTCCTCCTTGTTGTACAAACCCGCATCTCATGCTCTTACCCTAGTTCAATAGCAAAAACACCACCAGCACAACCAGTTTTTGTTTTCCTCTAGTAAACGAGTTCCAAGCAGCAGCCGCAAGCAACGAGGCAGCCAGCCGCGATGGCTACTCCGTGTTTTTCCGATGCTCTTGCTCTGGCCTGCTGTCTACAAGAGTGAAGGAAAACAGAGACGGAGAAAAAAGGGCGCGACGCAACGAAGGGAGAAAACCAACGCCCACAAAACAAAACAAAAATGATTAACGCTCTCTTCGCAAATTCTTTGCAAATTCCCGTTTCCCAAAACCCCCCCCCCCCCAACTTGCCTGTTCCCTTCTGCTGTGGAAATCTACCGGCATTGGATGAAAATGATATTAAAAACAACATCTACAGATGGATGAAAAATATATATATAAAAGAAAGTGTCGATATCTAGACCGGGATGGTTCAAAATATTCTACAGATGGATGAACAGTAAACCAATTTTCTAAGACTATATGCCTTGATGGATGGATGAATGAATATAGGAACTAGGTATAAATTAAAACAATGTTTGACAGGATGGCATCCACAGGACAGAAAAAATACATGGTTGGAAATCTACCTGCCATTGGATGAAAAACGGTATTGTAAAACAACATCTACAGATATGGATGAATATAAACATAGTATATCTAGACTGGGACGGTTTAAAATATTCTACAGATGGATGAATCATAAACGACTTTTTAAAGACTAATACCTGGATGGATGGATGAATATTTAGGTACTATAATTGATACAATGTTTAATGGGATGGATATATATAGTATAGATTCTGTTCAAGGGATGGATGAAAATGGTGTTGTAAAACATCTACAGATATGGATGAATATATATAGTAAACACTTAGTTTCAATATCTAGACTTGGATGGTTTCAACATCTAGACTCAGATGGTTAAAAATATTTCGCAGATGGATGAATAGTAAACAAAGTTTTGTTACCCGGATGGATGAATGAATCTGGATAGTATAAATTATGCAATGTTTGAGGGGATGGATGCATATTGTACACTATCTGTTGAAAGGATGGATGAAATTGGAATAGGTGAAATCTTGCAAAAGCAGTTTTGGGATCCACAGGCAGAAAAACACATGGTTGGAAATCTATCAGCATTGGATGAAAATTGGATTACAAAACAACATCTACATATATGGATGAATATATATAGTAAACACTTACTTTCAACATCTAGATCAGGTTTTTAAAAATTCTACAGATGGATGAAAAGTGAACAATTTTTTTTAATCTACATATGGATAAATAGTAAGCAATTAGTTTTCAATATCTAGACCAGGATGGTTTTAAAAATTCTACTGCTGGATGAATAGTAAACAGTTTATTTTGCACTATATACCTGGATGGATGAATAATATTGTATAGAATCTGAATGGGATGGATGAATATGGTATACCATAAAAATCTTGCGAAAGCCAATTTGGCATCCACAGGATAGAAACATATGGTTGGAAATCTACTTGCATTGGATGAATATGGTCCAAAAATTCTATTGACGGACATGAATAGTAAATATGTACCACAATGGATGGATGAATACAAAATCTGAAGGTTTTGCTTCCCTTCTGGCTGTGGAAATCTACCAGCATTAGATGGATATGGTAGAAAAAACTACAGAGATGGATGAATAATAAACAAATTAGTGTCAAACATGTAGATTAGGATGCTTTAAAAACTTGATAGATGAATGAATAGTAAACAATTGATTTCAAGATATATATAGGGATGATTTGAAAAGTCGATAGATGGATAAATAATAAACAATTGTTTGAGACTATATTCCTGGATGGATGGATGAATGAATATTATTTGAAATCTGAAAGGATGGATGAAAATGATATAAAGAAAAAGAAAAAGAATTATGACCTCTGGCAGCATCCGCAAGGCAGTTCAAAACAAATTGTTGGAAATCTACCCAACATTGGATGAATATGGTACAAAAACTCTACAAAATAGATAATTACTAAACAATTAGTTTTAAAAAATATGGAGTGGAATGGATGGATGAATATTCTATCACATTTGAACAGTGGTCTTCCTTCCGGCCCTGGAAATCTACTAGATAAACACGGCATGGCGTAAAATCTACAGAGATGCATGAATTAGTGCAAAAATATATTGTTGGATGGATGAAGATCATAGAATATCTAACGGTGGATGACAATGGTACAAAGAAAATCTTTGCAAAGCCCTTTGACATCTGTGGGACAGAAAACATATGGTTGCTCTTCCTTCCTGCTGTGGAAATCTACCAGCATTGGATGAATCTGGTATGAAAAAAAGGAGAGATCTGGATGAATAGTGAACACTAGTAAATAATGTATATGCAGAATGGATGAATATTGTATAGAATCTCCAAGGATGGTGAAAATGGCTTAAAGAAAATGTTCCAAAGGTGTTTGCCATCTAGAGAACAGAAAAACATAGGATTTATGGATGGATTTCTTATATAGCAACTATTTTGTCATCAATCCGAAAGGTTCAAGAGGATAGAACTGTTATGAGTTAAGACCACATGCCCTTTGTTGCAGCTCCCATGCCTACCCATGTAAAGAACCACTCAAGGCAAAAAATTCCTAGTGTAAATTTAGGGTCTATTATCAACCAAAATCTAGAATAGGACCTTATGGATCCTAGCCAACATGTCATAGTACCTTCTCCATTAATGGGTTTCAAACCTTTGCTTATGTCTTTGAAATCATCATTTATTATATGATCCACACTAATTTTAAAGGAACCAATGAGAAGAGATCATCCTCCACTTAACTTTGATGCCCTTTCTACACATCAAAATGCTTATTTTATTGCTTATGTCCCAAAAAGAAAAAAGAAAAAAGTGTAACAAGATGATTCAAAAGATCAATGTTAATTTTTTTTTAAACTCCTTGAAATCATTTTTTGGATTAGCGATGATCTCATCAGGTAATGTTTTAGGTCAATCATTGTACACATGGCAATCAATGTTGATTTCCACTAATGTCATTAACTTTAATTTTCCTAAGGATAAACACAAGTTTGACACTCACTATTATACATGGAACATATTTCTTTTTTTTCTTATGATTCTAATGTTTCTTTTCAAACTTCAAATCTGTTAGCACATGTAAATTTACGCAAGAAAAAGGTCTCTCATTAAACCCTTTTAAAATTTTTGCAACATGCTACTTGACTTACCAAATGTGTGAGTAGCACCTCAAATCTTGTATGGGTCTAAAGATAGACCCTTTTCCTATATGAAATAACATATATTGTGATAATCATTCTCACATTTCATGATTTTTTACATTCAATTTGCAAGCTTTTATAGAAAATGCAAGATATAAGCATTGTTGTATTTATTTGTGTACCTTATTTTGCTATTGGAATCTAGATGCTACTTGCAAACCTTGTGAGATTTGTTAGAGGGCTTATAAGACTCTTGATGTTAAAGTTCACAATTTCAGTAGCCATGCTTCATTTCATTTTGCTAGACAATAAAAGGACATTTACAAGGTTAAAAATTTGAAGATGATTATGGATTTGAACCTCTAGATGGAGAAGCACAAAGATAGTTTCATTATATGTGGAATTGCATTGTAGTTTTTAAATATATATAATGAGATGGTAGCGTGTTGAAACATTTTAAAATAACCCACAAAAGGTATTGATGGATTTTTATGGTGGATTAGGACTCGGGGTTTTTTTTTTTTTCCATTTCTTAGAAGATGTTTTGGTGGAATATTTTTTTTTTCTTAAACAACAAACTACGTGTATCATTTT
>Ga0116227_10015596_pt1 | contig 11211 bp, 3 predicted proteins | sample S1TSphgellanicum_FD_89693 | JGI IMG/M metagenome (GOLD analysis project Ga0116227, IMG submission 89693) | Host-associated microbial communities from peat moss isolated from Minnesota, USA - S1T2_Fb - Sphagnum magellanicum MG | ecosystem: Host-associated > Plants > Peat moss > Unclassified... | reverse complement strand
TAGTAGTATCACATGAGTTTGTCAAGTGTAAGAGAACAGAAAGGAAAAGAAAAAATGTGAAGAAAAAAAAAAAAAAAAAAAAAAAGAAAAAAAAAAATATTTTTCATTGTTACCATTTTATACCTTTTTTTTTATTTATTTTTTTTTTTTTTTTTTTTCTTCACATTTTTTCTTTTCCTTTCTGTTCTCTTACACTTGACAAACTCATGTGATACTACTAGAGACTCTCAAACTCTAATTATAAAAACTTTATAGCTTTAAATCTCTCTCAACTTTCTCAACAAACAACTTAAGTTCTGATACCATGTTAACAAGTAGGAGATATAGTCAAGTGTAAACATAAATATTTATTGAAAGGAAATTAAAACACGATGCTCACAACATGGAATATAACATCAACAACTCCTTAGGGTTTTTGTCACATCAAAGACACAAACTTATGTAATGAATAAAAAAAAAATCAAACCATCAACACTAAGATATTTAAATAAAAGACTAAACAAAAAATAACCAAATTAATATAACTAAAGAAATATAAATAAATAAAAAATCCCTACAAATGCAAAAATAATAGATATATTTTATGAAGATGAGATAACTCCACTATCACAATTTTACTTCCAAAGTGCAATAAAAAAACCTATTAATGCAAAAACAAGTACAATTCAAGTGGAAGCCATTAAAAACCCAACCAATGGACTTCAAAATCGGAAGTTGATACAAGAAGAGAAGGAAAAGAAACTCGAATGAATAAGCTTATTTTTGGAGTTATGCCACCATAAGTAAAACATGTTACATTAACAAAAAGAACAAGTATTAAACTTTATACCATGAATGATATGCTTCGTATGAAATAGAAATGGAATATATCATGCCAGTGATTATTATTCTTAAAATGTACTACTTGATGCATTGTTTCCAAATCTGTCTATGGGTAGGAGTAACAATTCTTATGATGGGAACAAGCATCACAAATAGTCAAATTTTTCTATGTGGATAATAGAGATCTGGAGTGGAGAGAGTATTGAACATATAACATTATATGTTGCTACATTCAATACCACCAACCTAAAGGATATGGTGTTCTAAAGTTTGAAGTAGGCTATTCATGACTCTATGCACTACGACATTATTATAAGTTGTAGATTGCATTTGAAGATTACTACTATCGCCATTAGACTTCAACATCGAGTAGACCCACTTTCATTATGACACGAATGGAAGTTATTCCAAATCATGTGGAAAGTAGGGCCAAGACCCAACTTGAGAAATGGAAGTAAGTCATGGATGATTGCCAGGAATTAGCTTGTCTCATTAACATTATAGATCACACCATGGTTTCTATCATTTAGAAGATTACTGAGAATGAGTAAACTAAGTATTTTGTTCGAGAAGCACATTTGGTAACAAACAAATTATCCCTATGAATAACCATCTTGATAACAAGGCACTAGGTTGAGAAGATGTCCAAGTAACCACGTGTTGGTAAATTCATTCACTACCAACAATGTTTATCATGCCCTATGAAGATTAAATAGACTAGCAAATACCTTTAGAGGCAATGGATTACACATACCAAGGAAGGAGCGGAGTCTTTTGACAATGAAATTGACGACTTTCTCACTACGGCACAACTGATATTTTATGCCAACATAAGATGTTCTAGGAGTTAGGAACTTGTAGTAAAATAAAAAGACTTTTGCAATATGTGTAGCTAAAATGTGTGTGCAACTATGTGGGGACACTACAACACTAAGAAGGGGATAATGTAAGGGGAATACTTAGGCATGTTGGTAAAAAGTAGAAATACTAAACAAATTTAACTAAGTTTCTTTTGGGAAATGTCAAACCATAGCATGTCAATAATACCATAGATAGTAAGTTCACTATGTTGACATGATAAACAAACAGGGTAACTACCTACCGATATGACACAAAATGGTTACAACCGTTTCTTGTAACTACTAGAAGGTATATTGATATAAGGGTAAAGTTGTCACATGAAATTTAGAGAAGACATGATGAGGACATTATTTTGAATAATGGTAGTGGTGTCTCTTAGTGATAAGACTATTCTATGAGAGAAGCATGGCATGTATGTTTATGATTTATTGAAGCTTAAGTATTTTCCCAATGTTGCTAATAGTCTCATTTCCATAATGGCATAATTGTTAAATGTAGTTCTTCAACATTAGTAAGGAAGTCTCCAATAATATTTTAGATGTCTTAGTTAATGTTTTTACATGGTATTTATATTAATGGAGTAGGACAAAAATCTAAAACGATGCAAAAATGTATCACTGACACACCACACTCGCATAACTTATATTATGTTAGCTTTGAGGATTATGTTAAACTTAAGAAATTGGTTATGATATGTTTCATAAAAAAAAACTTGCTTTCAAGCTACATACATATATATATATATATATTTCATGGAAGCTTGTTTCATTTCTTGAAAAAGGTCTCTCATATGTTTGTTCGAGACATTTCTGAAGCAAACATTTTCTTTTTTTATTATAACCTAGTCAATGCGACAATTTTTACCTTCCAGTGAAATTCATTTCATACCTTTTGTTAAATAACATGCTTTTGATGTTTTATAAAAAAACAAATCTATAAATTTTCGCTACTTAAAATCTTTTAGCCATTGCCAAGAATGTCTTAATAAAAACCTCTTTGCGTTCATGTGATTCTGCATGCTCCTCTTCGCATTTAGCCATTATTAAGAATGTTTCGGCAAGAAACTTTTCTCTCCTATGATTTTCCATGCTCCTCTTCACAGTTAGCCATTGCTAAGAATGTTTTGATAAGAAACTTTTCACTCTTGTGATTCTCCATGCTCCTAAATCAATATTTATAATGATTTTTCATCTTGTGGCAGCATTAGCATTTTAACTTGAGGCTCTTCCAACACAACTATATATTCGGCATGCCCACTCTTGTTTATGCATGCACATTGTTGTTCACAACAATATTTTTGGTGATTTTACCAAATTTGGAGCATCTTGTTTAGGCATCAATAACTCAATCAATGATACTTAAATGAAATGTTTTGTAAATGGTGTGTGCAACATGACCTTATTTAAGATTAATATTTTCAAATGCACAAATGGGGATCATCTCACAAGATATATCAGAGGAAATTTAACAATTAATGGCAAAATGTTTTTAGGTAATTGTTAAAACATTTGAAATGAAAAGAAAATTAACCTAAAACCAGTAAAAATAAGGTGAAAATTATTGTTTAATTTGGTGTAATTTGGCATCCTAAACTTCATTTTGAAGTACAATATAACAAATTAGAACAAAAAACTCAAGTTTTTTTGGCTGCATTAGTTTTGAGTATTCCATTTCAACAAATGAATATTTTCAAATTATTCCATTTGATTTTTCAATTGTCCCTTAAGGAAAAAATAATTTTAAAAAATAAATTCGAATTAAAAAATAAATAAATTAATAATTATGATATCAACCCAATGACCACATGAATGAATTTTGAACCAAAAGAAGACATGGAGGTTAGGAGTGAGAAAAGCCGGAAGAAAAAAAGGTCGATGATGATTAAATTATTTTGTGTGGCCATAATAATTTTATTGTCATTAATTTTATCTTTTCAAAAGATAAAATTTTGAAATTTTCACTTTATGTTATATTGTTCAATTAATATTTTTTCACATTCTACGATTTATCAAGGGCTTTCATAATGTAATAATGGATTTCAATTGTAGTTATAATTTGAATAAGTTGTTAAATTTTTAATTGTAATTGTTGAATGAATAGGTGAAATTGGTGAATGATGCATTTGTAAATAATCACATGCACAAAAGAGTCTAAAGGTTTTCAAAGCCTTGGTGTAATTATAATTGTTTAGCTATGAATACCTAGTTCACTAAACCCACATGGCTTATCATGCCAGTTTCGAAGATTATGTTAAACTTAAAAAATTAGTTATGATACTTGTTCATAATTTTATTTTATTTTTGAAAAGACCAAATAACCATTATTTATTGGTATAACCAATGTGTTTATTTTAAATTTTAATATTGTTAAAATGATGTTAATTGGGTAAAATTAACATTGGTGTTTTGGTTTGGGTACTTTGGAAAGGAGAAAATATTGTTTATAAAATGTAATTTCATTTGTGATAAAATATATTTCTATTTTTTTGGATTAATTCCAAATGTTATATCTACTACATATGTTATTGTAAAAATATCACATCATGAACTATCTATTTGTTGCATGAGATTTGCATATTTGTATAACAATTGCTCAACATTTATTAATTTTTTAATAATTGTATGATTTTATTGGGCAATGTTGTGTTAATGTATTTTTTAATCATATATTGTACAATGTGAATCAATTGCAAAAGTGTTTATTTGGATTAAAATTCAATTATTATTGTTGATGAAAGCATGTTGAAGGGATTTTCTTATGATTTTGTTTATTGTTCCCAGAATTGCGTAAGTGTGTTATTTGAATCTTAGAAATTGTAATTTGTCTTTATATAATATTTGCATAACTACTCCCAAATGTTGGTCGTTTAGCCATCCATTTGGATTAAGAAATATCTTTTCATCTTCTTTTGTTAATTAAAATTCTTCGTGCCAATAATCTATGACATCATCATTATTCATGGCATTGTCTAAATCGTCACTTATTTCAATAATGTTGTTGTTTTTAGTTTTACACACTTGATGTTGCATTTGTTTCTTTTCCTTAAGGCATTTGGGAGTAATGGTTTTGTTCAAATGTTTATCCTTGAATTTTAAAATCAATCAAACAAAAAGTTGGAGCAAGTGGTAATTAATAACCACTAATATTTTTAAATTTTTAAATGTTCGGTCCTTATATGAAATGATGATATTGGAAAATTCTAGTTATGGGTGCTATTGGTATAACATTCTTAAGTTGACCTTTGAGATTTATGTCTTATAACATTTCGTGTTTTTGTATGAATTCATTCAAATCAATCAAAACATTAATGGGTGGATAAATTAAATTACCATGTTGAATCCAATACTATTTTGGGGTTCATTAATTATCATATTTATGTCATCTATTTCAATTTTTTTCTACATGTTTTTAATTTTCCATTTATTGAGTTTTTTATTATTTCAATTATGTATTATTTAAATTACTTGTGTTACATAATAAATAATTTATTTCTAGTTGTTTAGGTTTTTGTTCTTGTTGTTTAGTATTACATTATATTGTAATTTCTTTGTGTATCATGTTTTCAACTTGTTATGAATAAAAAAGATTTGTTATTAATTCTTCATTTTCATTATCATGAAACTCATTTTTAATTGAAGTTCTAAGTAATTTGTTTGCATCTCTTGATTTTTTACATTCATTTAAAATGTTGACATTTTAATTATCTACTTTGTAGACTTGAAAATTTTCAAAAATGATTCATTCAATGTTGTTTCTGATGACATAAAAAGATCCTTTTTGATATCGAACACAATTTGCCATGAAGAAGAAAAAATAGAAATTGTTCGAACATAATTTCCTAGATTATTTTTTTATGATGGTATTGTATAGCTTTGAAGGATTGGTATTCCTTTGTTCTACCCCACAATTATTGTTTTATACATTTACAAAGACTATGACATTCATTCAGTAGCTTTGGCAGCAATTGGAGGTGCTTCCAAATAGGCCAAGGGTTAGTTTGTTGCACTTGGTTACTGATAGGTAAACCTAGTGGTGTTTCCAAATTTGTTATGAAACCATGCTCATGTTTGGTTTTCTTCTTGCTATTTACATTTTTTGGTCCTCACAAGATGCATATTTGTTGGACATTCTTGATTGTGCTTGTGGAATTTTCACTCCTAAATAAGTTGGTTTGGTTTATTTGACTTTGATAAGAAGCTTCCGATTCTTTCACCCAAGTTGTATTCTATATATGTGTCTATGTGGTGGCCTCGAAATTGCTATTTTAAATGATGCAACAAACAACTATCAAATCCTAGCGATTGAATGATGGTGGGCTGACATTCATATATGATCGAAAGTGTATTTGACACATGGGAACTTGACAATGTTATTCACTATAATATTTGTTTGTTTTACAAACAAATCAAATTGTTGGAGTGGACATATGACCTGGAGATGCATCACTTGAAAGGATATGGAAAATCCCTCAACTATCACAATGGGGTGCCCCTCCCAAAATATGTTGTTCAATACATGGATCACAATTTTTGAAGCTCTCATCCACAAAAGTTCTGTTGTTGATGAAAAGCTATCAAATGTTTCCCCAAATCCGCCTACATATATAATGAGCTTCCTAGCTACCAAGGTTAGTGTGTAGAACTTTTTTCCCCCTTACTCTCTTTGTCATCCCATCTATAAAACATGTCAACCCAATTTGTTTGCCATTCCTTGCTATGGGATGTTTAAGGCAATCGAATTTGACATATGACAATATCATTTCATGATGTTGGCAATGATACAATAGCAATTGTAACAACATTTATGTTGCAACACTTGAATTTCTAGTGCCATGATGGGTGCAAGATCCTTCTCCTCTAGTAACATTCAATATAAAGATTAACATAGATGACCTAGAGCTTGCAAAAGAAAAAAAAATCATTTCTTTTAAAGATAATGTGTGTAGATTTGTAAATATAAAGTATATAATCCTTTAGTGTATATAAATAGAACTTAACCAAATATTATCTCTTTAAATCTCTATGAAAAGGCATATAAAAGGCTCGTATTTGCTACAACAAATCTTTTCCTTTGCATTAAAACATTATTCTTCCTAATAAATGTCTCTACATGTCTTCATGGTGCAAAAACATTCAACATTGCAGAGCCACCAACAATAGCAATCAAATATCAAAGCTCAAAATTTGTCTCCATTAGGAATACAACTTTTGAAGATCAAATGGAACTATTGTTGTTTTTCTTTCTTGTTCTTTTACAACTATGGATTACTCAATCTTGCTTGGTTTCTCCTACTCCATTCGAACATGCCATTCTAGAAGCAATAATCCTTGCTTTACATACACCTTTCATTTAGACCTTAATAATACCTTCTAATATTAGTTTTTTGATCATAGTCTCTTCACTTCAATAGAGGTTCTACTATTTGTGTGTGCTTATAATTGCAAAATTTTGCTTCAACCATTATTGCTTGTCAACGAACATGGGTATTTCAGTGAGGAGAAGATGATGATGATGGTGAATCATTGTTGAGTCAATAGAAAAATGTAGTTGGCATTCTTGGACATTTTAGGTAAGGTTCTATTATATATGGATCAAGCATATTGATTGTATCCAAACATTTCCAAATTGATGTGCTCAAAAGATATCTTAGTATGTGGGTGACTTCAACAAGTACCCTTTATGTAGGTTTCTCTATGTTTTTGGTTTGGATGCAACTTGATTGATAATATTTTGATTTTTTTAAAACTAGATTTGTCTCTTGGGTGCAAACCAAAATCATGACCAAACTTTCTTGTTGCTTGTGAATATGTGATAGGAAGAGTCCTAAAACTTGGAGTTGGCAAAGTCTCACATGATGTGATGATAATATCAAACTTTTCTTTCATAAATGAAAAGGTAGCTCATAAATACCTATTCAGATGGACAATTGGACAAACTAATAAAGGACAATGAAATTTGTTTTTTCAATTTATGGTATTTAACGAATTTTTTTATTTGTTTTCTTAATCACATATGTCAAATCTTTGTTTGCATTGAGGTTCCATATCATCACCTCCCCCTATACAATAACTATTATTTACATATACTAGAGTTCTCTTTCGTGCTATAACAACTTTTTGAGTGATTATAAAATTAGTCTTTGAATAAACAATCACCTTAGTGGATACTAGATACCATAGGGATGAAAGTGACCTACAAATACATTAGGGTTTACATCAAGCAACTAGGTCATAATTAAAAGACTTAAACCTCAATTATGTATGAACATATATAAAGTGTAACATGATTAATCCATTGTAATAAAAAAAAACAAAATAAGTTATTTGTGCTCTAAGTTAATATTGTGTTTTTGTGTCGTCTCTAGGATCTAGGTGTTGAATGACTTTGCAATTGAATGTTGTGTGTGCAATCAAGAATTTTTTATTTGGTTTGACACAAAAATTTGACTTGTTCATTCAAGTAGTGGTTGCATACTTCACCATTAAGTAAGGTGAAACAATAGCATATGTAACGTGCAAATGAACATGATTTTCATTGACTTAAAATCCTTTAACAGAATCTCACTAATAGAATAATCATTATTATTATGTATTACAAATATTTTTGAAAAAAATTTGTGACGAAAAATGAAGAATATTTTCAAATATTTTGATTTGTTCATTCAAGTGGTGGTTGCATATTTCACCATAATAGTTGACCCCTAGGCTACATGGATTAATAAAAGTTTATATTCCAAATGTTACAATAGTAGCAAGTTTATTCCAATTAAACAAGATGAAACAAAAACATATGTAACGTGCAAATGAACATGATCCACATTGACATCAAGACCACTAGCATAATCACACCAATAGAATAATAATAATTATTATTACATATATTTTTATGAAAACTTCGTGAAGGAAAATGAAGAATATTCTCAAATATTTTGATTTGTTCATTCAAATGGTGGTTGCAGATTTCACCTTAAAAGTTGACCCTTAGGCTACATGGATCAATAATTTCTCTTGCAAAATATGGATGATAATATATGTTTTTAAAGAGCATACCTTTTTAAACCTAAATTGGAAATCCAATATTCATCAAAAGTTTAAAAATTTTACCTATTGATTCTATAATGCCAAAAATTACTTAAAATTATTTATCTTTCACTCTTAGGTATAAACTTATGAAATCAACTCCATGCAACTATATTATCAAGGGCTTTCCAATAGTACCACAACACTAATCCAATTTCCTTGAATTTTTTAAGTTTTGATTTTATTCAATTTTCATTGAAAGTTTTATTCAACATTTAATAATTCTTGCACCATAAGTTGAAGCATTACATAATCACTTCTATTGACTTTTATTCATTGAGGGTTTTTTAATAGTGGAATGAACCTTGATTTGTTAATATGCATAGGTTCCAAATTTGTTTTGGGGGGAGGGGAGGGAAAAGTTTTTGAAATAAATTAAAAAACCTTTGAACTTATTTTAGAATATTTTATTTTCATCATGGAATCTTCAAAATTAATTAATTAACTTTTTGGGAGACATGTGTTAAACTAGCCTAATAGCCGAATGTAATTTCATGGAATGATATGTTATAAATTGAAGCTTTAATGGGAAATTTCACCCCGCCCGACCATTGTCTTTATCGATGTTTTATCACATCCAACATATTAATGTGTGTAAACAATCTAATATATTGAAATATTTGATGTTCTTATTATTAGGTGTTAATTTTTATTTTTTTTTCAAAAATGAATGAACTTGGGTTGATGAAAGAAAATTTATTGAATAAATAAACTATTGTTGTTTAATTTGGAAAACATAGTGTCAAATGGGGAGATTGTGAAATGTCTACTTTCAATGCTAAAAATAGTAAATTTCAACATTATTACTATAACAAGTATTCGACACCAATTAGAACATGATTTATGTGTGGATTTATCCCCAAAAAACACATTCATATGTAAACAAGTGGATCTATATGTGTAACAAAAGAAGGAAAAACATGTGATCACACATGTTTTTAATTTATAACAACACAAATGCCTAGTGCAAGATAATGTTGTAAGTTCCAACAAAAAAAGGTATATAAGGTCTTAAATTAAAAATAATTATGTTTCATAATAATATGCAATTAAATTGGATAATTGTCCCTAAAAACAAATTGTTCAAATGCAAAACAATGCAATATGTTGTAAATTGATGTGTGAGTTAGTTGATTTTCAATTTTTGAAAAAATGCCAATCAAGATCTACTATTTCTTCAAAACTTATTTGTTTATTTTTAGCAGTTTACCATTGGAAAAAAAGAGGAAGACATGTGACATAGGAGTATTAAATAGTTTGCACATTCCTTCTCAAAAGTTTCAAAAAGTTGTTGAAAAAATAAAATCACTTAAAACACAAGTTTGCAACTTCATCATCTTGTTTTAGTTATTCAAAATCACATTCAATAACAATTGTTAGATTTTAAGTATCAGCTTATAAGCATAAATGAAAATATTATAATTCAATACAAGAAATAAATTACAAAGGAGTAAAAAAAATGATTTGTTTTATTGTTATTCTAATATGTTTTCTTGTATGTGGCGTTTGGAGCAATAAAAAACCCATGGAAATTTTACCCAATTTGAAAGCAGATGGTATGTATGAAGCTATGGTTCATCAGATATTGGTATGGATCGAGGTTTGTTTAATAAATCATATCGGTTTGTTAATTTTTTTTGTGTAATTTTATGCAAGTGTGGGCAATAACTCATAATTCTTTGATTGAATATATGGTCATTTATTATTTTACCTAGGTGGATGAGAAAGATCTTTGGCAGCCTAGCAAAATTGTGAAAGAAAGTGATGTTCCATCGAAAATTGTAAATATATTATTAGTGTTCAAAGGAAAATATGTATATATTTTCCAACTTGAAAAAGGCTTACAAAAATTTCAAATTGTGAAATGAAGGTTAATTTTCTCAACATTTGTTTATATTCATGGATATGAATTGATCAACTTATAACACATAAAATTTTCAGTGCAATTATATGCAACCATTTGGAATATTTTATGACCAATGTAAAAAATTGAAAACAACTTCTAATTTGAAAACAATTGTTAATGAAACCTATAATTTATTAGGTACATACATTCTATGACATTTTGATGTCAGCCAAAAATAAAATATATAAATAGATTTTAATAATATTTTTTATTAATAGAGAATATTTTTTAAAAAAGTTGTTTAGGTTGTATACATATGGAAGGGAGTTTCGAACCAATGTCACCTTGGGGCCTCCCAAATATTTTGTTATCATTATAATCCATTTTATAAATGTTAAATGATTGATTTATAGAAATCTTTTTATTATGAATTTTATTTTATTTTCATTGTGCTTGCAAATTAAATTATGTTGATTTATATTAAAAACTAGGAAGAACAAATAAATATTATATATATATATATATATATATATATATATATATATATATATATATATATATATATATATATATATGTAGAAATATCTATATATTAATATTTTA
>Ga0116227_10015595_pt1 | contig 11211 bp, 9 predicted proteins | sample S1TSphgellanicum_FD_89693 | JGI IMG/M metagenome (GOLD analysis project Ga0116227, IMG submission 89693) | Host-associated microbial communities from peat moss isolated from Minnesota, USA - S1T2_Fb - Sphagnum magellanicum MG | ecosystem: Host-associated > Plants > Peat moss > Unclassified... | reverse complement strand
TGGCATAAGTCCTAGAACGTGTAGTGTGTGAGCTTGAAAAAATATATCTATCAGTTTTAATCATAAATAATGCATAGGAGGTAGGTTACTTAATTTCAACTACAAACGCAATCTAACTTCCAAAATTACATTTGTATTTTTCCTTCATTAGTAGCATTTGTGCTTTCATGCATAATCACCTTGTAGAACCGGGAGTAGAGGGACGAAAAGTCACCTCACACCATACCATATGTGTAAACCTTTATAATACTATAGAATAATGTAGTGGATGCCAATTATTCAATGTTGTTGGGTAGACCATGGTTGTGGGATGCCAAAGTCTCACATGATTACAACAATAACTTGGTAACTATTCAAGGTAATGGTATAATTAGAACGATTATTATAACCAAACACCTAGGTATTTGACATTAAATGATCGGAGGTGTTAGTGTGTTATGACTTCCAACATGGAATTACAAATGATGAAGAGGATGTGATGTTTACAACATAATTGACCTTGTTTTCCATTGGTGTTATTGTATTATTGGAAGGGGCTGAAATACTACCTGAATCATACGTGAAATGGGATGTTATTTCACAACCGAATAGCACAATTGCAAGCATTAGTGTAACATGACATACTTCTGAATTAATGGAATTCAACCCACAGTAAGCATGTAGGACATGGTGTACACAAAGACCTATTATTGCCACATTATTGTGATATATAGGTAGATGAAACACATGTTTAGAAATAGGTGCAATAGATGCAAATGGTAGGACATATGTTAACAGAGGAAGAACAACTCATCAAACTAAACTTATGCACCATTGAGCAACCACAATGTGTGAAGATTAATGCACAATTAACAACAACACAAACATGTTCTCTTAAGATCTTGTTACAAGAAGGTGAAAATACACTACATTGTCAATAAAATTTTGTCACAATGTAGTTTTAGCAAGATTTTGAAATTTGTAATTGACCATGTGATTAAATATTAATGTTAATAAAGGACTCAACATTACTATGTTAAATATAATATAATCACATTGTATGAATTTTTTGAATTGTTTTTGAATTGTCATAACATAGTGGACTTTTAAAGAAGTATCCAAAAACCTACAACAATCCATAATCATAGCATATGGATTTAATGCACCTTCATATAATTTTTTAATTGAATAAAAGACTCGATGATAATATGGTGCAATAATATTAAAGAAAACATTTTACAAGAACTTTGATGACCAAATTTTTTTATGTACCTTAATTATGGTTTTCCCCCCATCAAGTCCCTTCTTTAGTGAAAGTAATAATTTAGAAACTTATATTCAAATTTAACTTCTCCATAATGTAAATTAGATTTGGAATTTTTTTATAATGAATTTTTAATGATAACTTGCAAAATGACTTGTGTGATTCAAAGTATCTTGTATTCACATTGCTTCTACATAGTGGCAATTTAGGCAATTATGGACTTTCATACTTACCTAAAATTGTTCCACCATACTGTACTTTCACCCATGAGTTCAAAGGTTTTTGCACAACATAAGATTGAATTCAACATTACAATTACATCAATAGGTACCACGTGAATCCAAACTATGTTGCTATAATCAAATAAGACATTAACAAGTTGTTAGTAACAAGTTTTATTCAACTGATAAAAGAGGCAACATGGCTATCTCCAATTGTAGTGGTGCTAAAGGAAAATGGGGGTTATGGATTTTTGTAGATTTTTGTAAGTCAAATGTTGTGATAAAATACTCATATCCTTTACCATTTATTAATGAAGAATGCAACACAATGGTTGGACATGAAGCATATTTGTTCTTAGATGGTAATTTTGGGTATCACTGGAAATATCCATCACACCAAAGGAAAAGTGCAATACAACTTTTGTAATGGATTAAAGAACATTCGTGTGGTTGGTCATGCCCTTTGGTGTGGAGAACAGGCCTCCTAGTTACAAGCAAATAATAAATTGGGTATTTAAGGAATAATTGGATCACTTCGTGAAGATTTTTTAAAAATGACTTCATTGTTTACAATGATGTGGGGACAAACATGTCCAAGTTAATGTTAGGCTTCCTAAAATGCAAGGAGTATGGTATTAACTTCAACCTTGAAAAATGTGCTTTCATGGTATTTTTAGGTATGATTTTGGGGTTCATAGTTTATAAAGAAGGAAAAATATAGGATTGCAAGAAGATATAGGCATTGGTGAACATGTCATTCCCACCAACCCATAGTAGATACATGACTACAACAATATGCCACAATTTTACAGGTGATTTATTAAGGACTTTGTGTTCATAATGACACATGTACAACCAAGCTAATGTGAAAGATATAACCATTTGTGTGGACAACAAAATGTCAACAAACACGGGAGCTCATCAAGAAGTAATACATTGAGGCTTTGATATTAATTTCACCTAATTGGTAACCAAAGTTCCATGTTCATACAAATGTTTCTTTGTTGGTAATAAGGGCTATGTTGGCTCAAAACTAAACAAGTAAACTTTATCAACCAATAGTTTATGCTTCCAGGTTGTTGAACAAGGCACAATGGAATTATACCACAACAAAACAAAAGGCTTTAACAATGGTGTTTGCATTGCATAAGTTTTGACATTACCCATTGGGCAACAAGTTTATGTTTTGTGTTGATCACATGACATTAACATACATGGTCAATAGGCCAAAAATATTTAGGAAAATATTTAAATGGCTTTTAATGTTCATAAAGTATGATTTTAAAGTTGTATACAAACTTGGCAAAAAACCCATGGTGGCAAATGTATTGTCTAGATTGCCAAATACATAGGAATTTATAGGTGTTCTATATTGAACTATAGATGCCTTGTTGTTTTTGGTATAACCCATGTGGTTACATGAGGTAATCGATCACCTAATGATAGGTCTATTTTTGGACAATCTTTTAGTAGCTCAAAACTAGAAAATATCTCAACATGTAAAACCTTTTACAATATAAGAGGGTGTATTACATAGGCATGGACATGACAACTGGTTACGTCCTTGTCTAACACCTACAAAGATACATATCATACTATGAGAGTTGCATGAAGGGGTTAGAGGTGGGAATTTTGTGTTAAACATCACAACAAAAAAGACTTTGGATGTTGGTTATTGGTGTGTGACCTTATTCAAGGATGTGTTGGAATATTATAAATGTTATGATTCATGTCAATAAGTAGGTGGTCTAAAAATAATGAGTTTGGCAAAAATGGTTATCTCATTGCTAGAAAAACCATTTATGAAATGGAGCTTAAATTTCATGGGGCCAATGGAACCTGCATGTAAACACAGTTGGAACAAATACATTTTTGTTACGATAGACTATGCAACAAAGTGGGTGGAAGAAAGAGCACTACAAACGAACATAGTTGCAATCATAGCCGCGTTCATTTATGTATGCATCCTCACTTGGTTTAACTATCCACTAGCTTTAGTCACATATCAAGGAATTCATTTTAGTAATGATCATGTTATTAAACATATGACAAAACATTTTTTGTTGAAGCATAACTACCTACTATCCACAAGGGAATGGACATGCATAATCAACTAACAAGATGATCAAGGCTCTATTGACAAAACTAGTAAATGAAAACTAAAAGGACTAGGATGAACACTTATCTATGGTACTATTTTTGTATTGTACCACATTCAAAATGGTAACTAGTTACACTCCATACTAGTTGGTGTGTGGTTTGCATCCGTGATGTCAACAAAGTATACTATGCCCTACATTAAAAAAAGACTATGAGATCCAAACCCAATATAAGTGTTGACAAACTTCCTACATGAGTTGGAAAATTTGTAGGAGTACATGATGGAGGGGCAAGAAAACATTGCAGAAGCACATTGGAACATTTATTTGTGGTCACAACAATGTTACTTGGAAAAAAATTGGTTGTGGTTTTGGTGATTATGTGTTAAATGGTTTCCAAAGGAAACAAAAGAAAAGGTTGGGAAATTTACTAGGCATTAGTAGGGACCTTATTGTATATAAATTTGTCTTCCTAACAATATTGTAAGATTAGTAACATTGGGGAATTTTGAACCGCATCTAATTTTGGTGAATGTGAACAAGTTGAAACCTTACAAGTACATGGGATAGGTAGTCATTCAACTGGTTGTACAGACAATGGGTAGTTCGGATGCAAATGATAACTTTCAATCATAAGAGGTTCATGATGCCAATACTCTAACTGATAATATGGGTACTAACAACTTAACAAGTTGTACAAATACTAGTAGTGGGAAACAACCTAGATGTCAACCTATTTATTGGAAGGACAAAACCAAGGAACAAGTTAATACACATGACTTTGTAAATGAGGAGGTGTAGGATGAACCTTAGGAAACATCCACATATACACATGAAACATTTAATAAAGCATGTTCACAATCATTAGCACACTTGTACGTTGGTGGCCCATGTGGGAATAACTAATTTGTTGCCAAGAAAGGAGGCAACCAAGAATGGAAACTGTCATTTCAAACAAAATACCCTAATAGTTAAATGCGTTGATTTTTGTTTATGGATAACAAGTGATGTGTAGAACTTCTTAAGGCACATTCATTGTAGAAAACGTACAAAATTAATTTCGAGATTTCTTTAGAAAAGTTAACAATGAACATGAACATGAAGACAAAGCTAATTTGGCAAAGATGGCACAACAATGCAAGTTTGTAGCAACAAATTGGTAGGAGTTTGAACACATGTTGAAAAAGCTCTACAAATAACAACAATGCCCACAATGCATAGAGATGGTGTTGCTCATAGATTAGGGAAAAAAAAACATGTCAAATAGAAGGAGGAAGAATAAATGACACCACTTGTAGAGGTTCTAACATTAGCAACACCAACATTGAAATCTTGAGTTACACAATTAACACAACATGTAAACAAACTAGGTATTACATAACAACTCGTACCTTAAAGTTTGCATGCAATTTAAAGGCACGAGGAAAAGATGGCAAAATCGGTTCTTCTAGAGGAGGAAAGCAAGTTCTAGTTTGCATCATCACCACAAAAGTATATGATAGAGTTCAAGCGCATACATGCATGGGTGAGCATGAAAGGAAGAAAGGACATTGGGCAAATGTCATTAGTTTAATAAAAAAATTCTACATTGATTGGGAAATTCCACAACATGACATACTGGTACAATTTATGAATTATTAGAAGATCAACATTAATGATTAGATATTTGCAAAAGTGCAAAACAAGGTGGTATGCATTGATAGACTGGTCATTGCTACAAAGTTCAAGATCTTTGATGTAGGTGACGCATAATTAGCCATTTGCACAAAGGAATGTGCAAAATAAGCACTGACAAATATTGCAATTGGACTTCGTGCACATGTAAGGAAGGAGCAATGGAATGTCTCCAAAATGACACATCCTTACAACATTAGGTTTGTATAATTGTTGTATATCATCTATTAAGGTGAAAGCACACTACAAAGGGGCCAAGATTGTTGTCACCTTGTATTGGTTTTTAGGGGTCCCATGTTTGAACTTCAACCATGTCATTATTATGAAGGATTTAAGCCAAACCCAAATATATCAAATTCAAAATAAACTATATTTTTAAATTTAATATGATGTGATGTTAAAATATATTTGTGCCAAAAAAAAATCACATAATACTAAAAAATGAAAAATATATTAAAAAATAATTGAAATGATTTGTATTCTTTATGAAATTTGTAATATTTATTAAACATTTTGATTCTATATGATTAGAATAATTTTGTGAACCATGTGAATAATTTTATAATTATCATATCACAAATGGGTATTTTTGGGGGTGATGGCCATAAGTATGTGGTAAAAAAAGATTTTAACCAACTATCACTTTCAAATGGAAGATGACAAATGTGTGAGATGGGCCATTTAAAAAAAATTCATTTCAAACATGTTTTGGCTGACAATTCAAACCCAAACCTAATGCAATCCAAAAATAAAAACATGGTCTATTATACTACATATACCATAAATATAGCCATTATTCTTAGAATTTAATATTTAAATTCTATTTTATTTTCAAATAATATTAAATATCATTAACTATGTGAAAATCAATATATCAAGCCCAATCACCAAAAATGAAACCCAAAATTAAATGTAATGTGTTTTGCAAAAATATATTTTATACACATGTCATCAAATTGCCCAAGTTGGCCCCTCGCTAGTGTGCTTTCACCCATTAACATGAACATGCATGCTACTTTAGCAACCAAAATGCCATAATATTCATGCTTACGAATCTTGATGATTTGGTGAACTAAATTGACATTATGTTCAACCATATGAAAGATTTGCAATGTTGGACTATAGCTTAGATAACCATGCTAAAAGGAATAGGTAAAGTGGAAGAGAGTAAAGACGTTTATAACTTTGTTCCATTAATTGAAATTTTTATGCAAGATAGGTTTCTAGAGGAAGAAACAAAATAGGTATTCCTATCAACATTTATAGGTGCAAGCAGGCATACATCAAAACATATTTGGGCACACCTTCAAAGTACCTAAAGACCACTATGAACAAAAAATCAATCACCAAGATGGGTAACATTGATGGAACAAAGGCACACTCACATTTAGCCCCCATCTATGGTGCAATCAAATGAAAAGGAAAATGAAGGTCCACCTTCTTAATGATGGAAAAAAATGTGCAAACAAGTGTTACCTCACTATGGAAATATTCGACATTATAATCAAACTCCAATTTCATTGGCGGATAAAAGTCAACATTCTTTGGAATTTAGGTGTTAGTCTCCAACACCTACAATGGATCAAGACTTTGATTATTTAAACCTCATGACCCTACATAACAATAGGAGGTGCTAGAACCACTTGCACTAGTCTAGAAACAAACCACACCAAAGTTAAAACCCATTCACTAGGTATACCAAAATGAACCATAAATGGTACATCTAGGAGCTAGGGATAGACCGGGCCTTGTTGTAGGAATTTCCACAATAAATTGTTTTGCATACTAATCATTTGATGTGTCTTCTAATGTTAATTCACAAGATATTATGTACATCAAGATTCCATACACCTGCAAATGTACAAATGGGAGGGGGGATGATCCACATAAACAAACAACATGTACGTTCCAACAAGTAAGAAAATACAACAAAATATGTTTATTATATTATTGGAGATGTCGGGATTAAAATTAGTTAACCAACATGTGGTAGAAAAAAATGTAGGTTCATAATTATCTAGAACAAGCAAAAGCATTAATTCAAACTTTAAAACATGAAGTACAAGACCAAGGTAGACATGTGATTTGTATGCATCAAGATGTGTTGGCTAGCAATGTAGTAGGAAGGTGGTAGATTAGAACATATACAATTTATAGGCACATGTAAAAGAGTTGTAAATTGCAAAAACCAAAACAACCAACAAGTGTGCAACTCTTAAATTTGCAAAAAAATGATTTGAATCTAAGTTTGATTTAGAGAAACAATAACTACAAAAGGAGATCAACATGTTGACAAGTATTGTCACCAAGTTGAAGACATAATAACAATATTCTACATACTATAGGTTACAAGAATATGAAGACCTAAAGGTAGATAATGGTCTCCTAAACTTGTGCCATGAAACATTGGGCTTTTAAGTAGGTGAGTTAACACAATGGTGGGAGGAGGCACAAAATATGTTTAAAGAAGATTTATAGCATGTGTTGAAATAGGTACGAGCTAATGAACAACTCTACCGACATCAAAATAGGATTATTTTTCTCGACTTCCAATACATTCCACCAATATTGAGTTCAAAGTCACCACTTGGTAGCCCTTACATTCAAGGAGGTCCTAGTGGTATTCAACCAAATTCTCCATAAGTTTAACATGCATCACAAGAGGCACTGATACCTATTGTTGTACCAACAAAGTTTAGAGGTGGTGGTATTTTTTTTGATATTAAACTAGTTCGACATGAAAAGGATGTGGAGGGTCAAAAGATGCCATCACAATCCACAAAGTTCAATATTCCATCATTGATTTTACAGGACTTGGAGTAGTTTGCATAGGAGTTAAAACAATAATAGTTGATGTTTTATTTGAAACATATTTTTTATTCCCAACTAATACATGGAATGACAATGGATGATGAACATGAAGTTGAAGTTCACCTATTATAGGATGTTGCACAAGTTTTTTACCAAGAATAAATGTTTAGGCTCTATAATAATTATTCTCTTTCACGTAGCAAGGATTTCGAAGACAAAATTCGAAGTAAGGGGGGGTAATGATAGGGGAATAGGTAGGCCATATGAGACTAAACAAATAGGTAGGCTATTATTAGATAGGTAGGTAGATTGACAATTTGTTCAAATTGGGACATATGGTAGTTGTTTTTGTATTCTTGTTATTTCAAATGGGATTTTGGAAGGAAGTGGGGCAACATTTCCATTCCTCCCTGTTTTGTTTTATATCATTTTTTCTTTACAAGTTTGGAAGTTTTGATAGCATTGAATTTGCGTGGGAAAACTAATAAAGTTGAATGTAAGAAACTAAGAAGGATTGGGAGGTTTGCATTCAAGATTTGGTTAATTACCTACAGGTAGAAAACTTGTTAGAATTGTAGAGAAAATGTTGTTGGTAGATCTAACAATTAGTGGCTTATTGATCATTCTAATAATTGTTTTGTATGCATTTATGTATAGAACTAAGAGTTAATAGTTACCACTTAGATAGGCCTATAATTAATTAAATTAGGTGTATTAACTAAATAGCCTACCACCTTGTCTAGTTCTAGCCTACATGTATGTAATTATTTAGTTTACTTGCCTAGCTACCTATTATATACATACTAACCTAACATACCTACTTACTTAAATTAAATTAGCCTTGAAATTATCAATATTATGTACATGTAGTTTAGTTATGACTATAATCATTGATTGTACTAGATCATAATCATGTGGTAATAAGCACGACGAAAATGGGCCAGCCCACCCAAGGGCATGTCCTCCATATTACATGATTAAAAATGGGACATAATTGTAAAATATCCTAATCATGAATGCTAGGTTTTGGCATAGTGAATGGACTATAAATGATACAAAAATGACAAAAATATGGCATTTTAAATTTTCAAAAATTAATTTTTTTTGTATTTAGAAAGTTTCAATGCATTTTACTTTTAAATTCCTCAAATGATGGTGGCCATTTTTAATATATTACTATGACATATTCTTGAATTCACATTTTTCATTTGATATGTGTGACAAACCTAATGTCATCATTTTAAAGTCCATAATGAATCCACTCTTTTCTTAGAATCCATTCATATTTTAAAATATGATTATCATTAAAGTCTATTGCAATTTTCAACATGGATAATTTTAAAAATTGCAATGTAATATTAACGTTGAATATGGCTTTAAATTTTACATTTGTTTATAATCCAAAAAACCTAAAACAATGATAGTCCAAATAATCCCCCTAATTGTGCTTTAATTGTATTAAACTTGTTATTCATGAAGTTAAACATGTGAATATCACGTTAAAAAATCTTATAACATGGCTCATGGGACAAAAGATGGAAGTTATGATGTTGGAATTCAAAAAGTGGTGTAAATTGCCAAATGTGCACAACATAATAGATAATATACATGTTTCCATTTCAAGACATTATTGGTAGGAAAGAGGTATATATTTAAAAAGTATCATGTATTTTGGAATTGGAGACAACACAAGACATGCGAAGGAATGTCTCTACTAATGTAAAGGTGCATGTGGGGCTAGAGGGACAAAAAATTCTAATGAACAACATTGGAAAAAAATAGAGATTTACCTTGTAGTTCAACAAAATTAGGTATAACATTTACATCAAATTTTTTTGCAATCATCATCACTTACGATCATCCCATTGACATTTATTTTAAAGTATTATATTTGAGTTGCATAGTTTAATTTAACATGTGTACATGAAAAAAATTGTAGGTATGATCAATTATAGGCATCTTGCCATCATTTGTTTTTCAAAGTATCAAGTTTAAGTTGCATAGTCAAGTTTGATATGTGTACATCAAGAAATATGATCACCTATTTGACATTGTCTTTTTTCAAAGTATTAGGTTTGAGTTACATGATTTGGTTTAACATATGTAGATTAAAAAATACCCCTAGATATGATAAACTACAATCATCCCATTAACATGTTCTTCATTTGATTTCAAAATATTAGGTTTGAATCCCATGGTATGGTTTGACATCTATACATCAAATTAGTTTCTAAGCATGTTCATGCTTTCAAAATATTGGGTTTGGGTTTAGTAGATCCTCATGATCGAAACTTTTTGTGTTTGGCAAACCATGTCAAAATGGGAAAATTGGTCCTAGATTATGTTTTACAAATCTTTGACCCATGATTTGTGTCAAATTAGTAATCACCTTCATCATACTCCTTTATGTCCAATTTATCTTTTCATTTTTGTGTCCAAAATACTCCAATTGTTCTTGCAAGATTTCACGTTAAGCTATCTTTCATTGTTTTGCAATTTGTAAGTTCATTACTTGAATATAATCTATAGAAACCACAAGGTTTTTAATGAACCTTTTTTTATTAAATCCACCAAACTTTTTTGACTAGCAAATACTTTCATGCAACCCATGTGTTGCCAATGCAACGTCCAATTGAAGGTGGTCCTTTTGTAACAACATTAGATGGCATTGAAGATTCTATATCTACATACTTACATTATTTTTAGATTTTGGTGGATGACACTTGGTTGATTAAATTCCAAACATACAAATAAAATGTTGATAATGTGGTGTTTAAAATGTCATTTTTTTTTCTACTACACTGAACATTGTCCACTTGAAGTGTAATAGGGCAAAGGTAAAGGAAGTCCCATATTAATGTTTAATTGCATTTTGATTAATTGGAATTGTGGGTATTGTAGGAATAATTATTATTGTGGGTGTTGCATGACTGGAGAGTCCATGTCGCAACCCTAGCTTTGGGCTCGCAACCAAGGCAAAGGGAATTACAAGGGTGCGGGCCAAAGGGAAGCCCGGGAGTTAAAGCAAAAGGAAGCCCGGGAGTCACATCACATACTCCTGGGAGTGCAAGAAAGTGCTAGGGAGTGTGAGAAAGTGTTAGAAAGTGTGAGGGAGTGAACCCTCACACTCCCAAGGCAAACTCCCACTTTGGGAGATGGAGTC
>Ga0116227_10015594_pt1 | contig 11212 bp, 9 predicted proteins | sample S1TSphgellanicum_FD_89693 | JGI IMG/M metagenome (GOLD analysis project Ga0116227, IMG submission 89693) | Host-associated microbial communities from peat moss isolated from Minnesota, USA - S1T2_Fb - Sphagnum magellanicum MG | ecosystem: Host-associated > Plants > Peat moss > Unclassified... | reverse complement strand
CCCGAGTCCGGGCCGTGGTGAGTCTTGTGTGTCCAAGTGCCCGTGGCAAGTCCCAACACCAAAGGGTGTCCCGAATGCTAAACTAACCTCTTGTGGTTGGTTTTTGGATGCAGATTCACATGAGATAAGTTAGTCCCTCTTCCTAATCTAATCCCTGGGCTCCCAACTCGACCCTCTACCCTTTTTTAGAGTTGGAAGCCAAGAGCGTGCCTCCAAGTCTCAACTTTCCGCAACTTGACTTTGTGAAACCCTCAAGTGGGTTTCACCCCGTGACTTGGGAGCGCGTCATATTCCAATTATCTGATCTACACACTAGATTTTAAACACAAACAACATTCCCATAATAACAACAAATTTATGTGGTTTTTCATGCATACTTGCCAATATGGTAAGTCATACAACACACTTTAACGCTTCACACCATACTCCTTAAAAGGGTCCTTAGTTCCACCATCTCTTCCACCTAATCTTAACCAATTTTGCTATTGCACAGCATGTGCCAATTATTCTTTTGCACCAACAATTGTAGGTCTACTTCATGTTTCCAACTACCCGTTGAAATGATCTTTCATCCTTGCTGACATATAAAAGCAACCACCTTCATGTTCTAGTGTATGTTTGTTTCCCTAACTCCACAAAATGTTCACCCCTTAATTTGAGCCCACATATAAGGCATGTAGCATACCCTTAGTGAACAACCCCTGTGATTATACCATACCCTGAAAAATCATGTATTGTCCAAAACAATATACCTTTCAAAGTAAAAAACCTATAGCCTAAGGGTTTTTGCACAACATATGGAGGAACTCTGGCCCATAATTTTTGAAGTTCATCAATTAATGGGCGCAAATGAACATCAAATTTTTCCCCAGTCATAGATTCCTTCCCTAGAATCAATAATGCAAACATAATAAAAAATTTATTGGTGGTCAACCAAGGAGGTAAATTGTAATTCAATAACATCATTGGCCATGTGAACCGGTTGGACCAAGTCAACTTAAATGGGTTGACACCATTTGCAGCAAAGCCTAAATGCACATTCCTTGGTTCTATTGCAAAAGTGGGATACTTCTCATGAATATGTTTCCATGCCTTGGAGTCACATAGATGTTTCACAAGGCCATCTCAACTAGTATTTTGTGAATGCCACAACATTAACTCTAACATTGCATGGGTCCTAAACATTCTTTAAAGTCTAGGAATTATAGGAAAATGATGGAACACCTTCATGGGCAACACCTTGTTTACCCCATCTTTGTAACGATGCCCTCCACACTTTGGACAACTTTCAACATCCTTATGTTCCCCTTGAAACAAAACACACCCTTTGGGACATGCATGAATGATCTTGTAATCTAAACCAAATTTATGAATCAATGTCCTTGCAGCATAATAGTTGGCTAGCAAAATGTTGAACTCAAGAAGTAAATGATGCCCTAAAAGTGCAAATAATTCATTTACAAACTTGTTATTAACTCCATGCATTGTGCACAAATTCATAAAGAAGGATTGTATAACTATTAATTTTGTACACTTTGAACTTGCATACAATTTTTTCATTACATCTTCCAAAGCCACTAAATCAAAACTATGGTCTTGGGCTCCATCCTCAAAAGACATATTTCCCAAAGGTTGTTGCCCATCAATATCAATAGGAGCGTCACCGCCACCATTGTTGTAGCCCTCATTTACTTCATCTTCTAAGCCATCATATACACAATAAGTCTACTCAACAACATCCATTTCTTTTACTTCCAATGCTACAAGTTGATTTATTTGTTGGAATGCATCAACTACCATCCTTCAAATATCCGTGATAAACTCAAGTTCTAGGGTTGGTTGTCTAGTAGGTCTAATTTTTAATTATTTTTCCCACTTTTTATTTGATGAATCTCTGTTCCCTAGACCTTTCCAAACTCTAAAGCTATGATCCTTTCCATTATGTACAAAGTGGTGCTTCACATTTGCCAAAGTGCATGATGAATGTCCTTTGCATTTGATGCAAGGACAACATATGCATCTCCAATTGTAAAATTGAGTCTTTTGTTCTTCCTTAGCCCAAAGTTTGTCATCTCAATGTTGTTGCCTTCTTATGTGCCAAAGTGGTAGTCTCCTTATGTTTTTCAATGCATCTTGAAGGCCTAATGCCATTCACGATTGCCTAAAGGCCTAAAGGACAATTGCCTTAAATGGGAAATGAAACAAAACCTTAGTTCTCAAAAGTTGATTTCATGGAAATCCAATTTTGAAAGACCCTTCAAACACAATATTACTAATCAGTAACTATACAACAAATGAATGCCATTGAAAACCTTGGATAAAGGCATGCCTTTTGAATTTGTCACTATCCATTAAAAATATAGCTTCAAATTTGGATGTAAGTACGATTAAATTTTTGCATCTAACATAATTTATAACATTGTAGGCTCTAGGGTAGAAGCCCACATCACCTAAAGCTACTTGTCCCAAGTCTAGAAAATGTTTATCCTCAATGTTTTGAAGATACATCATTACTTTAAAAATTACTTAACTTCTATTCTTTGGAGAGTCCTAGTCTAATAGTTTTGATGTTCCATATCTCTATGTGAGTTATCCCAAAAAAAAGGTTCAAATTTTGATTGCCAAGACCTACAATTGTCTTTTTCTTCTTGTTGTATTCTAATTAGAACCCAAAATGTTACAAATTCTCCACTTGTTGGATGTTGCCTTCTTGCCACCACAACCCAACATTTGAGCAAGTCTAGAAATTAATGGCATTTCCAAGGAACCTACAAAACATGACCATGTATTTACACTAACATACAAAAACATCAAAGTAGTAGAAACATCATCTATGATTTCAAGTTGTCACATCTAACTAAATTGTCACAAGGTGTGGTAAGTATAGATCCATGTGAGGTGAAAGTGCACTTGAAAATTCATTGTGTTGACCCTTTGGACATGTGAATTATAAAATTTGAAACCTAGGCCAACCTATGGGAAGGACATCTAAACATTTATTCAAGAGGGCAAAGATTTGAAAAACTAGACAAGCGCCATTCAAATGGTTACTGACAAAGTTTCTATGACAACTCACATTGTATGTGTTGTCATATTCCCCATCATAAAAAGTTATGTTCAAATTCTAGACAAAGAATTTAGCATCAACTACAACCAATAAACAAAATCAGTGAATATTCCCAACATGTAAATGGAACATTGCTTGTTACAAAGACAAATGATTGTGAAATTTGTAGCTAAAGCATTTGAGTATTTCTATAATGCGGTGCAAGAAATCCCAAAAAATAACATTTAAAGTATGAGATTTCCTACAATGAAAATAAATTGAAGATGATGTTATTAGAATTCGATGTATTGTTGGAGCAGGTTATCACATCTGCACGTCATCTGTTCTACAACAAATGTGTACATGGATTGCAAAGCTAACATTGGGAATATTCCAAATAAACTAAAGTTCATGAAAAAAATATGTTTTAACAATGACTTGATAAACCAACATTTTTTGCTATTTGGCTACACCTTTCAAATGTTGTTAAATAAGTAACCTTTTATCCTTTGCCCACATTTGATGTTCTTGTTGTTTTGCAAGCCCTAAATAAACTCAAAGACAAGCTTCTTATCTTCAAATTATGACCCCAAACAAATGCTAGTTGTGGATCAACTTTACACCACTAGTACAAAAGTGGGATGTAGTTCATTAACTTAAATCACTATGGACCTTAAAAGTGAAATAAGTTCACTGCACTTTAGTGATTTCACCTTAGTTAAAGTTATTTCACTATAATGTCACTATGTAAACATTGTGTTTCACTACTAATTAACATAATTCACCACTATAATTTATTGTGTTAAATAGGTTTATCTTTATGTTGTTGATTCAAATACCTTATGCTACTTTATGATATACATTATATTATTTTAGGCTACCTTAGTTATTCGAACTTATACCCTAAGTTATTATATGTTATTATAAATTATTATACCTTAAACTATTATACATTATTGTAATTTAAGATATCCTAGATAGCTTATTATAGGATTTTTTACTTTAAGTTATTTTAGATTAAATTATTCAACTAACCTTAGGTTATACTTTAGGTTATTCAAAGTCATTCTACTTTATGTTATTATAAATTATTTTATCCTAAGTATAACAATTTAAAATAATCTAAAATAAAATATAATGACTTAAGGTAAAATAACTTAGAATAACCAGTGGCCTATGATAGTATAACTTAGAATATCCAACAATAGCCTATAATATAATAACCACCAATAATCGTAATATAACATAAAATTATCAAAAATAGCCACCAATAACCATAAATAATTAATAATAAAATAATTACCAATAGCCATTAATATAATAGCTTCCAATAATCATTAATATAATAACCACCAAACTAATATATAAGCACTAATAAAATAGGCACCAATAACCATTAATAAAATAACCAACAATAGTCACAAATAACTTATGTTAATATAGCCTAAAATATCCAATAATAATACTAGGTGAAATAGCCTTCAATAGCCAAAAGTAACCAATAATAACCTCATTTAGTCGAAAATAACCTAAAATGAAATAATTTATAATAGCCGCAAATAACCTAAAATGAACTAGTTTATAATAGCCAAAAATAACATAAAATAGCCAAATATAACTTGTAATAGTTGAAAATAATTTAAGGTGAAAATAATCTTAAATAGCCAAAAGTAATTTAGAATAATTGAAAATAACCTTGGGTGAAATAATTAAAAATAACTAAAAAAACTAAGAATAACCATAAATAACAATAAATAATGTAAGGTGAAATAACTTAGAATAATGAAAAGTAGCCTTAGAATAGTTGAAAGTAACCTAACATAAGTAATGTAATTATATTAGCAAAAAATTTATCCATTTATTAAATTATTTTTTTTCAAAAGAATGGTCATTGAAATGTCATTGAATAATGATATTAAAAAAAAAATTCAAATGATTTTACACTTTCAAAAGGAAATAAATGTAATTATGTACATTATTGAAAAAAAATTTAAATTAAACTTTAACCATTTCATTTGGACAAAATTTCAATAAGATATGGAATTCAATGTTTATGTTTTTATAATGTTTAAAATGAAGTATCTAATAAATAGAATGCAATGTAACACATTATCACAATAAGTGCGGTGGCTTGATGGAAAAGGTGTTTGCTTCCATCCTAGACGTAAAGGGGTCAAACCTCACAAATGGTGTGATTGTGATCAATAGTGATAAGTTGATTTAATATTTTCCTATGTAGTTCCTTAAAGTAGGTGCCTATTTAAGTTGATTGTGTGGCCTATGTATTTAAGTTAAGTTTTTAACCTAACATAGGTAATGAAAACTGTCAATAATTCATAGGCTGAAAATCATGAAATTATCAATAATATTAAGTATTACATTAAATATTAAATAATTTAAATTAGATTGATTTCCATGTTGCCTAGTTAATTAATTAGCAAGTGAAATGGTTTGGTAAATTTGTATGTCACTTAAAAGTAACTTTGTTTCATTAGATACCAATAGGCCAATTCACTATACATGGCAATTGGTCCCCGTTCATTAGGGGGTTGACTAGTTTCATCATGGTAAAAATGTCCAATTTTTTTCATTAGGTACTAATGGGCCAATTCATTATACATAACAATTGGTCCCCATTCATTAGGGGGTTGACCAATTTCACCATGGTAAAAATGTCCAAATTCACTCAAAATTTAATGAAATTTAAAATGAACTAAAACACATTTTGGTGTAATGCACTACCACAATGTGCATCATAACCATATGAAAGACATAAAATCATCTTCAAGTCATGCCTATCAATTACTATCAACAAAAAATCTTTTATATAATCCCAACAATCTATCAAAGACTAAATTCAATGTAGTTAAACCATATATTTTTTTCACCAACACTAGTTATTGAATTGTGATTTAGTTTCAAATTCCATAAGTTACAAGTTTTATAAATGCCATTTAAACAATCTAGTGTTATCCATATATTCCTATTCCTAGAATGCACATCATGCCCATCTAAAACTATCTAAAATTTGGCCATTATAGCACACATAGAATTGTAAGCACTTGAAAAAAAAATTGTACATTTCTTTCAGTAGGTTAACATCAAAGCTAAAGGCACTAAGAACCTTAGAAATTGATAAGTAGGAAGGAATCTAGAAAATTTTCAATAATACATACCTACTTGTGAAGATGTGATGAATTGTAGACTTGAATCATTTGTTACAACTTTGCATTTGATGCAAGTTTGTTCTGATGTTGGGTTCATGTATACATTATGCATCAAGTTGTAAATACATAGCATCATTGAACAAAACAAATAGTAGGAGAATAAAGACCTTGCATTTGTACCATGTAAGAAGAGTTATGCTCCAATACACTAAGAACTTGTTGCAAGGTGTTACATCATCCTAAGGATTAACGACAAAATTTAGATCAAAACATTATTTAGTATTAAAGATGAATGTAGTTCCTTTGTAATGTCATTCATTTGATCAACGAATTTTCCTAGGTAGTTCATAAGCTAGTACAAATTACATGAAATTTTGGTCACACCACTCATTTTTTGCAACAATGTGAGAGTTAAAGGCGACAACCTCACTTGAGGATGAAAACAATGACATTGTGCCAGCTACAAGTGAGAAGCCTAAATATGAATTGGCTAAGGACGCACGTGTTGCTTCACTTGTGTACTTGCTGAAGCCTTTGCAAGACACAACAAATGAGTTGTAAGTGTTTAATTTCCTTCACGACTTCTAATTAGCAATCAACCAATGAAGTTAGGTTTTGGCGTGCATTATTTGAATTTCCCCCTCTTTTTGTATCAATCATTATAGATGCATACTGGACCTTCTTGTTTATGTTCGACCTTTGTTCAATCCTCAACATTTCCATTTGCAAACTAGCTTTTCAACCAACTATTATTGTGTTTTGCATTGCTTGTGTCTAGGTGATTTGATTGCTTTTAGACATCATTTTTTTGGGGATGTATTGCACATTGTTTGTTTTTGCATAGACTTGTTACTTGCACTACCAAGAAAACTCGGCAACAACGTAGCTTCTTAGTTGAACCTAGTGTCCCACCACGACAAAGTACAAGGTTGGCAAACATTTGAAGTTTGTTGATGTCGAATAGTTGTTCGAAGACGCTTGACAACAACTAGAAGGCAATGGAGGATGATGCTTCTACGAAAACAAAAACCACTGATGACAAGTACATGATAGGTGCAAATTTTTTTGCCTTTACAATTTTTGACTTTTAAAATGCCTACTTTTAGTTCTACTATAGTTAGTTTTACTATAGTTTGTGACATTCACAAAGCTTGAAGTTGGTGCTTAACATAATGTATTTGTTGTTGAATCCCAGCCAAAGGACCACTAGCAAACCTAATGCCTATATTTATGCATTGTTTGTGTTGAATGTCTTAAGGGTTATTCCGCACCTTGCATATATTTTAATCATCAAACAAGAAGTTATAAAAACTGAAAACAACATTTGAAGTTGTTGCCAAATTGGTTGGACATGTACAAGATCGGTTAATATGCAAATTGGAATTTAATCAAAATTATTCAATCAAATTGGGTAAGTTAAAATGATGTTTTAGTTATGTTTAATGGACAATTTGATTATGTTTGAGTTGTTGTACTCATTGTAGTGTAAATTTCATCTCCATAATTAAATCTTAACTTGAATTCCCTAAACTAGACCATCAAATTATTTATGTGGACAACTTACCATTCTATATGTTCATTCATTGACTTGCCATCAAATTGGTCATTAAACCCATAATCCATTAAGTTATCTATATGTAGAGTTAATTGCCTTAATCATCTTACTTGCCAATATAATTGTTGTTGAATACAATTGTGTCAAATTGAGTTTTTTTTTGTTGTAATTTGATTTTAATTAACCAATGCGACAGAGTCAATTAGGCTATGATTTGGCATCAAAATGTATATAATTGACCCTTCATAAGTGACATAAAATAAAGTGTAGTTTGATTGCATTGATACCCTTGGGCTAATTTGAATTGTTTAAAAATGGAACAACATGTATGGTTGATGCCTTTAGTCTGACCAAGTCATTTCCTATGTCTAAATGAACTCAAAAGTTGCAACAATATGTAATGGCTAATTTTTTTTATTGTTTGAAAACTAGAGTAGCACTTGAGATTGTTGCAAAGTTGGTTTGCATAAGTCACCTCTTATGTCTAAAATAAGGAATTGGAATTGTTTCCATTTTTATTTTCTTTTTAAATGGAATTGTTTCCATTTTTATTTTCTTTTTAAATGGAATTGTTTCCATTTTATTTTCTTTTTAAATGGAATTGTTTCCATTTTTTTGTTGTAAATAAATGAAAGCCAAGTGAGTAGCATCATATATTTAATTTTTCCCATAAGTGTTGGGACAATTATTTACCCCAAACAACCTACATTGTGGTTTACATGTTGTAACAGAAATTACAACCTTAGTTTGGTTTAAGTTGTGTGAAAATGTAGTAGATCAAAGTAACTTCTTTGATTGAACTTCATCAATCCTCATGAATTGATGTCCTCAATTCACTTCCATTCATCTCCTCAATCTGAATGAAATCAACATTATTTGTTGTAGAAGTTAATCCATCCAAAAATTAATGTAATTTCATTTAAAGGGAAGTCATCTTGTGCATTTTCTATATTGTTGAATGGAAGGAATATAGAGTCCTGAGGCTACAAGGCTATAGCCAAGTAGATGTAGTCTTCACTTACAAGTTGTATAGGTCAGCAAAAGAGTATTAAAATGTATCACCAATCACCCAATTCACCATTAGTTACGCACATCCATTTGGGCATTCATAACTAGACCAATCTATTGAAATTGATTATGACCCTAACAAGCACATTGAAGATTTTGATGTGAATACTTCAACCAAATCCATTCAATTAGTGAACTATATTTGTAGGTTTTGCTAGAAGTTATTAACCTTGGTCATTGCCATAATTGTGAAATGTGATTTCATAAAATGGTTTATGTTCAAGTTTCAATATTTTGCAACTAGATCTGTGTACTTAGGAGGCAAGTTATGTAACATTGTCACATCATCATCATAGTTCAGTTATAATCACAACCTATTTTATGGGCTAAAATATGCAAATATTCTACATTTTGATCATGTTAATGGGGGGATGGGGGGTGGGTTGGGAACATCTGCTTATGTGGGGTTAGGGTGGAAGTAGGCTCTAAAGAAGAAGCTAAGTTTGTACATGATGCAAATGAAACTCTTGTTGGTTCATTTGCTTCAAAGGTGAAGAAGCAAAAACCTTTGTAAAAAACCCTTGAAAGGCAAGATGTTCAAGTTTTGCCATAAGTCACGGCCTCCCCATCTCGTACTAAAAGTATGTCAGCTCAATGGCAACGGTAGCCACTACCTGGTTAGATGTAATAGACTTAAATACAACCCTAACCATGGGGTTTGACGCTCGTGCACTAGTAGAAAAATTGTCTTTTGCAACTTGTCTTATGCAACTAAAAAATGTCGCATGCAACAGCACATGTTGCATGCAACTCCAAAATAGTTGCATGCGAGATTTTTTAATTGCATAAGACAAGTTGCAAAAGACAATTTTTCTACTAGTGGTGGGGCCACCACAATACCCAAGGCCATGGATACAAGTGCTTGCACCTCTACAAGCCAATTTGTGGGCCAATCTAGTGTGCCACCCACAAGTGTAACACATTTACTTGTGGTACCATCCAATGAACTACTCATAAATGCAGCCCTTGTGCATGAAATGAAACCGGATAACATAGCAAGAGCAGTTTGGAAGATAGAAAAGAAAGAAAAAGATGCCATTTTTGAAGCTAGGCAAATAGTTGGCCAAAAACTCCACAAGATTGTAATAAGGCCAAGGGATGGTATAAATAGAGGCTGCAATGGGAAAAATGCTTGGGAAGAGGCGGTAAGAATATTAATACCTTGAATTCTAAATATTAATGTTGTTGAATGGGAAAGGCATGATCCTGATTCATTGGAAAAATTGCAAGTAGCTCTAGACAATTTTTTTTAGTATGTAGACAATGAATTATCTATGGAAGGATTCAAGAATGTGGTGAAGAGATGGTTGAAGATAGAAAGAAGTAAGTCGAAGGCCAAATTCATGGCAAGGAAAAAAGATTGCCTTGTGTATATTGAACCCCCACATTGGGAGAAGTTAAAAGCATATTGGTCCAAACCAAAAACAGAAAGGAAGGCAGAACAAATGTCCAATGCAAGGAGAAAAATGACAAATATGGCCAATGCGGGGCAATGAAGCAAAGTAGGGAAGGAAAAGAAATTGGTACTCATTGACTTTTCTTACTTTCCCTCAAATAATTTTATTTTTTTTCCAATACCATCATGTCTTCAAATTGGATGGGTCTGTCACATAATTGTTGTTTATTATGTGATTTACAAAGAAATAAAAGGCAATGGAGCCCTAGCTTGACAAAGATAGTTGAAGAAGTTCAAGGATTGGAACAAACATGTGACCCATTAATAAGATTAGTTAGATCTAAATTTTGAATCTTGTTTGCAACTTCTCCAACTTTTGAACTTATTGTTGAAATTTTTTATTTTTCAATCTAATTGTATAGAATGTGAAGTAGTGTAAAGATTGGGCTATTGAATTTGACTCCTTGTACATGAATGAAAAATTTATATGAGCCTACATTTAAACATAGATTATGTTTGTATTGTATGTGCATGAATGTTTCTGAGTTGTTGGTTTTGTATGACATTTAGATTCTAGACACATTTTTTCCAATGCATTGTTAGACTTAGTGAATGATGTATAAGTTCATAATGTAAATTTGCCGAATAACCAACATGACCTAAGTTCTAACAAAAATGTGTGGATTGCCTACAACAGACATTGTTTGTAAGAATGTCAACTCAAATGATAGCTATTGAGACTAAGCAAAATGAATTGGATGCCAAATTTGCTTCTATGTTAGATAGTCAACATGCTCACACTTAGGCATTAGTTGACATCAAGAATATGTTATTTGAGTTCCTAGGAGCACAAAAGGATCCTAGTGATGACATTCTTCATTTTGCACATTAAAATTCTTTAAAATTCTTCAGTTAGCACCTTGTCATAACATTCTTCACCTGCGAATGTTTACCAAATTACACTGGTTGATCTATAAAAT
>Ga0116227_10015591_pt1 | contig 11213 bp, 6 predicted proteins | sample S1TSphgellanicum_FD_89693 | JGI IMG/M metagenome (GOLD analysis project Ga0116227, IMG submission 89693) | Host-associated microbial communities from peat moss isolated from Minnesota, USA - S1T2_Fb - Sphagnum magellanicum MG | ecosystem: Host-associated > Plants > Peat moss > Unclassified... | reverse complement strand
GGGGGGGGGAAATAAAATCCCAATAACACTTGGGAATCTGTTAGCAAGCTACTCAAACAAACACAAACTCAAAAAAAACACACACATCTACAAACACATCCGCCATGGAAATTACTCATGCCAAATCCAAAACCTTTCAGCTCCCCAAATACATGATAGCTTAACCCCAAATCTTGTCAAGTCTTCAAAGTGTCTTCTTTCTTTGCCTCGAAAACCCCCACCACCCACCCCATCCACCCCTCCCACTGGAAGCCAAACCCAGAAAAAGCCCCTTAGTTAGTAAGTCAAGAAAGCCTTCCCAAAAAAAAAAAAACAACAACAACAACAACAGGTTTTGGAAACACCCACCAAACAACTGATCCCAAAAACACCCAACAACAGCAAATAAGTCCTTGCAGTGTACTTACACGCTATACTGACGACCAGACACAGAAGAGTCTCTCCTCAAAACCCTTGAAAAGGAAGATCAACAACACCAACAACAACAACAACAACAGGGCACATGTATTTTTGATGTTGTTGTAGAAAACAAAGAGAGAGAGATAGAGAAAGGGTAGTGTTCTGATGTTAATGTTGTAGAAAAGAGAGAGAGAAAGAGAAAGAGAGAGAGAGAGAGAGAAGAAAGGGGTGGGGTTCTAACAAGCTATTGGCTTATGTGCTATGAGCATATGCTTTGATGAGAATGAATGAAATTTCTTTTGTTTTCCAGGCAGATGAGCAGTTAGCCAGCAAGCCAGCCAGCTTCACACACACACATCCATCCAGGGTAACTTCCTCTTGAACACTCTCCTCCTCCTCCTCTTTGCACATCTGACACACTAACAGTTGTCAAAACAAAAACAGATTAGAAATGAGAAAGTTATGGCCCACCAAAATAAAAAGGGGTCAAGAAAAAGTTGCTTCTCGAACACCCAAAAATTCCTTGTCTCCCAAAAATTCCTTGTCTGCTAGCTCTGTAGTTATTCGAGTTCAAAGTTGATCTGTAGAGCTTCAGGTAGGATTGTTCCTATTTAGCACTTTAAAATTGTTTTAAATGAATAAGAAATAAGAAAGTTATGAGGTTTGCAAGTAAGATGGTGTTTTTATAGCACTTTAAAATCGTTTAAAATAAATAAGAAATAAAAAAGTTACGAGATTTAAAAGTAAGATGGTGTTCTTATAGCACTTTAAAATTGTTTAAAATGAATAAGAAATAAGAAAGTTATGAGATTTGAAAATAAGATGATATTCTTATAACAGATTAAATTGTTTAAAATGAATAAGAAATAAGAAAGTTACGAGGTTTAAAAGTAAGATGGTGTTCTTATAGCACTTTAAAATTGTTTAAAATGAATAAGAAATAAAAAAGTTATGAGATTTGAAAATAAGATGATATTCCTATAACAGTTTAAATTGTTTAAAATGAATAAAAAATAAGAAAGTTACAAGGTTTAAAAGTAAGATGGTGTTCTTATAACACTTAACAATCGTTTAAAATGAATAAGAAATAAGAAAGTTATGAAGTTTGAAAGTAAGATGGTGTTTTTATAGGAGTTTAAATTGTTTAAAATGAATATAAAAAAAATTACGAGGTTTGAAAGTAAGATGGTGTTTTTATAGCACTTTAAAATCGTCTAAAATGAATAAGAAATAAAAAAGTTACGAGGTTTGAAAGTAAGATGGTGTTCCTATAACAGTTTAAATTGTTTAAAATGAATAAAAAATAAAAAAGTTATGAGGTTTGAAAGTAAGATGGTGTTCTTATAACAGTTTAAATTGTTTAAAATGAATAAGAAATAAGAAAGTTATGAGGTTTAAAAGTAATATGGTGTTCCTATAACAGTTTAAATTGTTTAAAATGAATAAGAAATAAGAAAGTTATGAGGTTTGAAAGTAAGAAGGGTCTAAAGAAAAAGACAAAAACAAACATGTATTATAAGTTGAAAAGGTTTTTCTTTTCTTTTCTTGCTATTTTTTCATTACTCCTTTTCCTTTGCCAGCCAGCCTCACACACAGCCAGCCAGGGTAACTTCCTTCCCTTTTTTTAGGGGGGAACCACCAAGCGCAACGGCCAGGCAGGCAAACAATTTGTTTGTTTCGATATTATTGTGTTTAGATTCATTATAAGAGTATACTAGCTGAAGGGATTTAAAATAATTTTAATTATTTTTAAAATAATTCTTAAATTTATTTTTTTTTAGGCGAATTTTTGCAATTTGATCAATTTCTTTTCAAAAAAAAATGAAAAAACCCACTACCAATTTTGTGATTTTTGGAGAATTTTTTAGCCATTTAAAAAATAATAATAGTCATTATATTAGCCCACATCTAGACCTAGGCACTTCCTCTTTCGCCACTGGTAGCAGCATAGGACAGTTGCCATTTAATGCTAATTAATTAATGCTGGGGATCCTTGCCAGTGCACACCCACTTCAGGAATTTGAAAAAAAAAGAAATCACCCCTGGTGGGCCACAGGTTTCTATTAATCCCAGTTTTTTGGCAAATCTATTTTTATATCCAATTTTATTTTTTAATTTTATTTTTGGGGCAAAAAACATTATTTTGCCACAATAGGTATCTAGCTTCCAACACAATTAATTTTCAACAATTTTTAAAAAAAATTTATATATATATATATATATATATCCTTTCCAACTTCAGCTTCCAACATGTGCTTGTAAATAAAATTGTGCTCAAATGTTGCACATGTGAAGCATCTTGATGATGATGTAATGATGATGATATCTATCATCAATTTCTTATGTCAATTCCAAGAAGAACTTGAGAGTCTTGCCAAATTTATTTTTTCCTCTCACATTTTTTTTCTTCATTTGAAATGCTTTTCTTTCCATTTCAAACAATAAAAAGAAGTTTGATTTTGACGATGAAAAAAAAAGTTTTAATTTTGGATTTTAATTTTATTTTATGTTTTTCCATATCATCCAAAATGATCTCAATGAGAATTACATCAAATGTTCCACTTGGTTGCATATGACTAGGCTAGATTGATTAATTAATTGATTATTGAATCATCCATAATTCAAAAGTCCCTTTTATGAACACTTTCTCACCTTTAGGGCAAAGGGAAAGGGGGAGGGACTTTAGAAAGTGGGAATAAGGTTTTGGTTCATGGCAATTGAATTCAACTTTTATGCTTCTAGATGTTCACAAAGTGCAACCTTTCTTTCCTTGCAAAAGGAAATTGAGTGCAACACTTGTTGTCATGAGCACAACAAGTTTCACAATCAAAAGTTAGTTTATGGACTTAGGTAACCAACTCAAGGAGTGCCCCAAGTCATTTTGGATAACCAAAATAGCACTTGAGTTGGTTACTAGACATAACCTTATGTTTAGAAGTTTGAAAGCCACCCCCAATAACCGTCATGTGGATGGATGAAAAGTTTCATAACCTTCTTGTAAATGGATGAAAAAAATTCATTTCCATCGACAAAAATTCATAATCATTCTATGTAAGAGAACTTTTTAAAAAGTTTATTCATCCTGAAAGATGAGAAACAAACTGATCAAAAGTTGAAAAGCTTTGAACATAAGGTTAGGAACATGCACAAAAAATTTGAAAAAAAATTATAACAAACACATATCTAATTACTTAAATCCATTTAGATACAAAAGATATTTTAAAGTTAGCCCAAGGAATATACCAAAAAAATCATTGAACATAATTTTATTCAAAACATTAAAATGTTGTAAACCATGAAACAAAAGGGACAAAGTTTAAATAGAAAATTGTACTTTAAACTAGTGTTAAATAAATTAAAATAATTAAGGATATTACTTTGATTTATATTCATTTTGGGATTTAGCTCCAAAAAAATTTCTATAAAAGCTTCCATGATATGGTTCATCATTTTTATAAAAAAATTGAACACCTTTCAAAATACCTATTACATATAAAAAAAAGAATGATGATGGTTAAATTTTATTCATTATGGATAAAAAGTGGACAATCATTAATGATTTTTTTTAATGAATGATGAGCCAAATTAAATGAAATATTGACAATAATTTGTACAATATTTCAATATATGTTTTTATGTCTTACATTGAAGTAAATTACAAGATGTAGTTTGTGGCATTTACAACCCAACTATTTGTAAACGAATTTTAAATCATGATGATAACTTGTTGAGCTTGAAAATGAATTTTTTTGGCATCTTTGTCACATTTGTCTTTACTAATTGTCCTAGTGAATTATGACCCATGGATATTATTATACAACGACCTTTGAAGCATGCTTTCAAAATCAAATTTAACAAATGGATCACAAATCTTATTAAACACCAAATCCAAGATGGACGTAAAGTCCCACATTGATTTCAAAATGAGAGACCTTAAACCCCAAATTTGTGGGTGGTTCCACCTTGCTTAAACATAAACATGAGGCATGGAAAAGTTAATAGTCAAAGGTGAGGAAAAAACCAAATTGTAGAAATGTTCACATTGAATTTTCATGTAGCAACCATGGAAGCTAATGCATTGATTAATCTTTTTACATTCACTTTGGGTGTTGAAAATAACAACAATGTAAAAAATGATGCAAATTTAGCAAAACCCATTTTGACATTAATGAAACATTGTTTGCAACCTGGCTTTATTACAAGTAATGGACTTACAAAGTTAAACTATAAACACAAATATTGTCAAAACAATATTAAGTGGATGCACAATAGCTTCAAATAGAGACAGAGAATCAAAACTACAACAAGTTAGATTCAAATGAAAGAAATTGACTTGCAATTGGCAAGTAGAATAAGTGTACAAATTATCCATACATATATGAAGCTAGGTTGAAGTTAAATTTTTTGATGTTTCACAAACTATATTCTTAAATCATAATCAAATATTGTTGAATAACCTTTTTCAAGTGTTAATAATTAAGGGTTTTACAATAAGTTTTAAAACATGGATTGAAATAGGTTATTTGGCAAGTGTTAAGGTTTTTTCAATAGGAGCTATAACAAGAATCTTTTTAACAAGAGGTGCAATATTAGTTTTTTTTAATATGTGTTGAAGTAATCTTTTTGATAGGTTAGTTAATAGGTGTTGGTGTGACTTTGTAGCATGTGTTGAGGTAAGTGTTAATTATGAAATATACTTATTTTTCCAATACATTTGCTATGTAGTAGATTTTTCAAGAAGTGTAACCTTCAAAAATTTAGGTTAAAAAATATATAGTTTTAACAATTGTGAAATTTTTACAAAATTCAAAACCAATGATCTTTATTAGGTGTTTTAGCCTATTTCAACTACATCACATCAATTAAGATTTGGAAAAGGCAAAACATAAGTTGAGTTTGCAAAAAAGATTCCCATTCCATGTAAATTTTGGGAATGCAAATCTTGTAATTTCATTCAATTAATTTTGTGTGTCAATTTTGATGGTAATCCCCAAGCTCCAACACACCAATATGATCGTATGTATTTCACTTTTCAAAATTTGAAAGATTGCAAATCATAACATCCTTTAAGCCCTAGAATCCCTCCAACCATATAACACTCAACTCCAACTCCAATTCAATTAAGCTTCATTGGCATTATGTGTGAACTCAACAAAACTTATTAATTGTTTGATTTAGCCAGAATGATAACTATTCACTATAAGGAAAAATGTAATTTGCAATCAATTTTTGTTATTAAAGAATGTTATTTATAAATAAATGAACAATAATTTCAAATGACATTTTTTAGTTGTAAAAATTGATTGCAAATGACAATTTTTCGTTTAATGATTGGAACTACACAAATTACATCAACATCATTTTTATTTAACAATTCATTAATTGCTTGGAATCCAAATCAACAATCAAGACATAAATGTGACTAATATTTTTAAAACTACATTTGATAGGGCAATGATTAAACTTATTAAAAAATACAATATGAATTTAAAAAATTTCTTACAGGTTGACCATTATTGCCATCATTATTTGTGTGCAATGTTTCATTGAATTTTGGGTGAAAGCACATTACGGTGATTCCTTTTGGGCACTTTTGGGTGTAATATTATAGTACATACACTATATTTGTTCCAAAAGTATCAAACATTTAATTTTGGGTATCAAATTTTATTTTTGGGCATTGTAATTATTATTTTTACAAATTTAATGTCTTGTAACATTATTTTGATAATAATAATAAATTTCATTACCTATATTGAAATATTCATGGGTATATTTATAATATACATAGGTAAACTAAGGCCATTATCTCATTTTGACCACATTAAATTTAAGGTTTCATTAGATATTAAAATAATTAATTTTAATGAAATTTAAAATACGGCCCATTTAGTTATGCTTGTCATCTTCCATGTGAATGTGGTCACTTGTCAAAATTTTAATTTACCACACATTTATTGCATCTTTGTTGAAAAAACTCATTTTTTGAGATGAAAAATTTCAAATTAGTCATTTGGTATCTAAACATGGTTTAAATGATGTGAAATGACATGGTTCAATATATCTTCAACTTTCATAAAGATTTAAAAATTTTAATTAAAAAAAAAACTTATATCTATGTTTTTGAGTGCATAAGTACATTACATTCGTTTTCACAAATATACTTCAATATTTCAATTTATAAAATGAAATGAAATAGTTTCTTTTGTAATCTTTTGCTTAAGTTATATTCTAACATAATATTTAAAAACATTGTGAAAATCTTTCAAAAGTTTGAAGTGGGATACATTCAAACATGCACATCCTTGGTGGTTTCTCCTTTTTACATGATCAACACTTATCTTTTCAAAAGGCTTCCATTCATTTGTTGTTAATGTTATGTTGGGGGAAATATTAAAACATTCACATGTCAATCATGCTCATTAAACACTATAGCCCAACATAAGGCCTTTTTGTTTGATGTTATTTATGGTTTCATTTATGATGTTTTCAAAAAGACAATAAAACAATTGTTGGTGCATATGAATGTATTGTGAAATGTTCATTTGTGATGAAGCATGTCACTTGGACCATAATGCTACTACTACCTAACGTAAATACCATACTAAATAGACTTGCAAACTTAAATTATAAACATTTAAAAAAAAACATTAAATGGGAGACAAAGGCAATGAGAGAAGATGGGAAAAAGGCAATGAAAAGAAATGTGCAACACACCCAAGCATTTAAAATTTGTACCCACATGACAATGCCCATTTAAGGATAATATACATATTTCTGCCTCCAAACATGACAATTTTTTAAAATTATGGTATTTTAATAATCAATTCTAATAACTTTAAAAGTTTATGAAAATAATTTAATTGTCGTTAAACCTAAAAAGGTACTACAATATCATGTCATTATTCTATGACTCACCATGTGGCGAATGCAGAACTCTTTTTTTTGGTATGGGCATTGCTATTCATATTGTAATTAATTATATCCATGAACATTGTGCATAATATAACACGATATGGCCCAAAATGCAAGTTTCTTACATAAAATGGATGGTTTTAAATTTTAATAATCTAAACAATCCAAATTTGGCAAGTTCAACAAAGAAAATATCAACAATAATCTTAAACAAGTTTGACAAGTTGTGTTGAAGTGTAATAAAACTCAAACCCAAACAACATTGTTAGATTGATTGCAAATATTATTGGACCCAAACATAAACACACACACAAAAAGATGTGCACACATATGTGAATTCAAAAGCATTCCTTGAATATGATAAACTTCATAGACATGAAAAATTGGAACCTCCTTCATTTGAACTAGGTTCCAACAACAAATAATCACAAAAAAAAAACTAATATTTTGCAAAAAAATCTTACATGGTTATGATCATCAACAAACTTCCACCAATTTTTTTGATTTTGACTTTCATGTTTTATATTTTGATGTTTAATTATTGTTTACATTCAATTTTGAAATTTACATCTTCACACCAAGGACATACACATGAACCTAAAGATAGGTTTTAAAAGTTCAAACTTTAACCATTGTTTCATGTTTTATTGAGCTTAACAGTACCCATGGTGAAAGTATCTGAAAAGAAAATTTCAATCATTCTTTGTTGCAGAGAGCTTGGAATCAAATTTCATAGCCTAATATAAAACTTATTGAACACACTACAAAAATCAAATCAAAACTTCCAATGGTTACAAACAACAAAATTCACACCTATACCATTGATATTTTGTGACATCACACTAAAAGAACAATTAATCCTTTAAGTAACAAATTTTACATGAGCACAATTATTGTAGCATAATCTTTTTACACAAGATCCACATAATACATTTTAAGCATTCTAAATTTAAGCAAGCATTTCGGAACACCATAAGAACACGATTTTATGAAAGCGCCATGAAAAATTTAAAAAAGGAGCCAAGTAAAGCAAAGTTACTTTTAGAAACAAAAGTTGAATAACATCTCTACGAATGCAATAATGTTTTTCTCTTGAGTTCACAATGGCCAACGATTTGTGTTGGATGTATCATCTCACACACACACACACACCCCATGTATGTAGAAGGTTGTAGTTCCAAGAGCAAAATTTGAGGAGGAATGTGATCCACAAGCTTGGATGGAGAAAAAACACAAGGATTACATAGTGAACAAGTTTGTGTCTTTGAGTTTTATGCATACATGTTTTTACATCAAGTGAAGATGGCAAGATGTTGATGACCACATCACGAACAATTGAAAGGTCCTAAGGAGTTGGTGCCATGTGTGCTATTCCATTCCAAGCAAAGGCTTTCATAGCCTCTCCATTTCTACAAAAATTAAAGCATGGGAAACTAATTAGTAAGGATTTTGCATCAAGAGCATAACAAATTTATAGTTAAATATAGTGGCAAATAGAGTTTTTACATTTGTTGTGTACAAAGTTCCTCACGGGGTTATGTCCATTTTACAAAAACTTATGCCGGAGGTTGTGTTTTTTAGTAGATGCCCTTATGGTCTCCTCCTCCTCAAAGATTTGCAAACACTAATGGGAACATGAAAATACATGATAGCAAAAGCATTGGAAGATTAACGAGAACATAATATGATGATAAGACCAATATGTTCCCCAATATACATGAGTGTGTACATGTATGGAAGAAGACGGTACCGAAGACCAAGTGCTTTCCTGGAGGAGATGGCTCCAGACTCCAACAAGTAAGGCTCTTGTTAAGGGGTTGCTAAGGCTTTCAGCATGAATTCTTGCAAAGGGTTAAAAGGCTCCCAATTGCACTGGTCCCTGCAAAAACAGAAAGCGCTCCTGTACTCATCAAAGCAATCTATCCACCTTCTCAAACTACTCCCTGCAAGCCCTTCATACACTCTGGTGTCGCTTAACCCAACTGAAAATAGTTGTCTTCTATAATATGTGGACAGATTCTGATTGTTGGAAGCCCACATTTTCTGGAAGGAACTTTCCCTCATTCAAAAGACCCAAGTCTTGGAATCTTTGTTAATTCTTTATCCAGTAGCATTTTACAACTGTAAACCCCTATTTCTCAAAACGATAATCCACCCTTAGAGCTTCAAACCCTTTGATGGCATATAGCTAGGTGATGTCAGTTCTTCTGCCATTGTAACCTGGGCTCTACCATATACTTGGGCTTATGTGTGCATTCTGGAATACAAGTGAGAAAACATGTTTGAGAGATCCACCAAATTAGACTAGGAAAAAGAAGACAGGTGTTTATGATTTCAGTCTCTTTCTCCACAAGATGCTAAAAGGCTCAAGCTTCCCAGACTAATGACAAATTTGAAGAGTTTGAGCTTTTAACAGTCATGAAGACCAGAAAAAAAGTATTCTAGAGAATTCCAAGAAAGATTTGGCAATATCATGGAGCAATTTTGGAGCAAAATCTTTGACAATTGTGCAGAACAAGGTCTCACCAGGATCGAGGATCTGAATGTAGTGTTGACCATTAGCATGAAGTTCGTCAACAAATGCTCTCAATGCAGGTTCAGCATAGCTTACAGGATTCAGAGTGAAGTCTTTATAAGCATCCATGTAGTCAATGTCATTCCATAATGTCTCCAGAGGGATGTTTGCCTTTCTATAGTTCTCAACAACATATCTCAGGTCATCAATGTTCTAATATTGCCACTTGCATTGATGAGACCCTACACAGAACATTCCCCCATCCAATCAACAGCAAAACATAAAATCTCATCATTCACATGAGAAGAAGTGAAGCTTTTCCTCTGAATACACAGTCATGCTGATGAAGAAACTGGACCATCAATTGTCTGTTGTAATCAGCGATTTCCAGAAGATCAAAATTGTTGCTTACGAAATGACCAGAAGGGTATAGGTGCAGGTTGACCAATCAGTTTGGTATACTGATCCACAACTGCAAGAGGACTTGGACCTGCAAAAAAGTAGAAATCCAGAACACCACTGATGATATGGAATGTCAGGAAATCTTCATTCACATCAACATCCATACCATTGCTGTTGAGTAAGAGGACACCATAGGATGCTCCAGCTCCACCCTGATGCTCGTCCATGTAGAAAGGAAATGCACCATACAAGTCAATGTCAACATTGTAGGCTCCAATGTCCATCCTCCACAGAGTTTAAGCCCTGCCCCTGGTGATTTGGTGATAAGGAATCCATACTTTGTGGCACATTATTGGATGTAGGGTTTGCAGTGTGACACAAAAAGGATGGACATGGGTTTTTTTTGCTTTTTCTTTGTGCTTGGTGTACAAGGTCTGGAAACCAGATTTTGCATGACAAAAACCATAACACAATGCAGGCGTGAGAAGAGCTTTCCTGTGAGAGATTTGGCATTCTGAATGTAGATGGCATAAAAAACAGATGGAATTCTAATAAGGCGAGGAAGGGGGGTTCAGGACTCTTCTCTGTACCTTAGAAACTTCTCCTGTGATGTAAGTAGGCATCATGAGAAAACCCATTGCTGCTTTGTCCTCTTCTCTCTCTCCCCGCTGGTCTTCTCTGCCCACCTTCTCATCGCCTGCTCCAAATTCAGCTGCTGCTGCTGCTAGTAGCAAAAACCCCAAAACACAAAACCCACCCATCAATCACTTCTTCCACAAACAGATTTCCAAAAACAGACTAGGGTTCATCCAACCACCCAACATGAGACCGACCCAAAAAAAAAAAAAAAGGAAAAAAAAAAAAAAAACCCCCGACACGGAAAAAAAAAAAAAAACAAAAAAAAAAAAAAAGAAAAAAAAAAAAAAAAAAAAAACAAAAAAAAAAAAAAAAAAACAAACCACCCCCCCCAACAAAAAAGGAG
>Ga0116227_10015588_pt1 | contig 11215 bp, 8 predicted proteins | sample S1TSphgellanicum_FD_89693 | JGI IMG/M metagenome (GOLD analysis project Ga0116227, IMG submission 89693) | Host-associated microbial communities from peat moss isolated from Minnesota, USA - S1T2_Fb - Sphagnum magellanicum MG | ecosystem: Host-associated > Plants > Peat moss > Unclassified... | reverse complement strand
ATAGGATGAAATTTCTAATAGTTGCATCATAGTTGTGAAAATGACCAAAATAGTTGAAAGTTGGTCTTGTAGTTGCAAATATTCTCAAATCTAATCGCAAACGACTATAAGTCGCATGTAGTCGTAAATTGACTGGTTACATTTTGGCTGATTTCTACTAGTGGTACCTTATATAATTTCAAAATGTGACACTCATTCTGGGGTGACCATAATATCTTCAAGAGAATTTGAAACATTCATGGTAGCATTGGGCATCATATGCAACCTGATGGAATAAGCTTATGTGAAAGAATAACATCCTAAATGTAGAAAGGTACCTTGTTAGGAAAACATTTGTTGTGAGTTAGAAGTAAATTGATCGTAACATTTGTGAAAATGCTAAATTGCCAATTTTTGTGGCTTGGTTGTTTGGTTTGACTAAGAATATATTCTTGAGTGCTATATGATGCCTTTTCTTTCTTTTCCATCTAATTTTATCCATTGTTTTTGCTAAAATTCAATGTGTAATTGATATTATACCATTTCCATTATTTCTTTTTATGCTTGAGGGTAGTGAAATAGTTGGTTAATTATAAGTATGAGCTTAAATATCATTTAATCCAACAAACATGTTTATGCCACATGCAAAGTTTGGTGTTACTTGGATCCAACTAGTTAAGTGGGTTGCCATTACATCTTCTAGTAGAGGTGATAGAAATGTAAATGGTTCAATGCTTCCTTGATTTGTTTATGCATAATGGTCCAATGCATTGAAACAATTCATGGTCCTATAACAATTGTTATTAATTTCCATGTCTTGGTTTGGGTGTAAGAGTTATTGACAAAGTACACATTAAATGTTATGCATGTAGAACAAAACGTAAGTGACAATGTACTCAAGCATCTATTTGGGGAAAAAGACACACTAAACACTAGGGACATGGAGGAGGTAGGTGAATCCATGGCTATGGCTACAATGAAAGGGTATTAACTTTGTGAAACCAAATGCACCATATGTGTTTTCTACGAATGAAACCCAATAATTCTTGGAACTTGTTTCTTCCATTAATTTGTCAACATGGTATGTAGTTGCAATTAAAAAAGTGTGGCTAGGTGAAGATTGATGACGATGAAAAACCATGACCATCATGTCATGTTACAATATATATTACCTGCATGCATAAGAAACATTTTAATGCCTAATCCTTGTGGATTTGTAATATGATTAGGTAAATGTTTTCAAAAAATACATGTGAAAATAATGGATCGAAGTGACATACCTTCTTTGAAGGTGTATGTTGCAAAAACATTATCCTTATTTGAAATGTGGTTTCTCGTTGGGTTTTTTGACATTATGACTCATCTACTTATTCACTTGGTGGATGACTTAGATATATGTGGGCTAGTTGTAACAAGGTGGTGTTATCTAGTTGAAAGATATTTAGGAGTGTGAAACAATATGTGTAGAACAAAGCCAAATTGGAAGGTTGCATGACAATGAGGTACATGTATGTTGAAGCTCTGGGATTTTGTGTATAATGCTTTCAACTATATAAGCATACATGGAAGAGAGTGTGGGATCTAAATGAGGAGGTAATTGATGTAGGTGACGTTTTTCAAAGGAAATCAAATAGAAAAATACTAAATAGTCAGGAAATATGATTAATCCATGAATATGTATTCCAAAATTCAATAGCAACCTAAAAGTTAATTCGATGAGTTTTTGAAATATCTCACATCAATGTATTGTCTTGTTATGTATTATGTTTTAAGTCCTTTAATTGTAATACAGTGTGAATTGATTTTCATCTTTAATTTTTGGAGAACTTAGTTGGGTTTACATACCTAACAAAGTCATCTATTTTTTTTGAAGGCAATTATTTGTGATGCATATTTTTATTGCAATTTTCATAAGTTTAAAAAAGATGGTTATATTGACTTTTTTGTTGTGATTTCTTTAATGTTGCATTTTTTTTTATTGTTATAAGTTTTTTTGCTATTCCACCCATGATTATATCCACTTTGTATTGCACTTCTTTGTTGTTACACCATTATTCAATCCATCATGTTATTACACATGCTACTTGTTGTTGCACCTTAAACCAATGGTTTAGTTGACATTGTTTGATTATGAAATTTTTGTATGTGTGGAATTTTTAAGAACACCAAGTACTCCCCATCATTATGAAAAACTTATATTTATTTAATATTACCCACCTTTTTCATAGTTCCTTATTGTAATGGTTTCACCTTGATTTAATCCATTCACAAAAATTTTAGGGTTAAGTAAAATTGTACTATTGTAAGGAACATGAGGCATGTCGGGTTAATGTGGATGAAAGGTTGATGAGAACATATTTGTTGCATGTCAAGTTCATGTGGAAGAAGGTCGATGAAAACATATTCGTTGCATTAGAAACAATCAAAGAAGTGAGATTAAATGTGTATTTTTTCCACACTTGGCTGTGGATGTGCCCCCATTTGGTGAGTGGTTACAAGCCCATGTTCATGGTGCATTGGATTGCAATGAAATGATCAACAAAGATATTATTCACTTATCACAACCTCCATCTTTGGTAGTTTATTCATATGCATCAATGTGGGCATATGGCAACCACTACAACGTGGAGGAGGTTGGGGTTGCATGTCACACAACCTTTGATTTTGGGATTGTTTAAGTTTTCATACAAGGTAGTCGGTCTTTTGCTAGGGACTAAATTATTGTGATTACAAAATTGGTTTACATGGGTGTTTTGATAAAAATATTAGTTGTTTCTTATTTGGCCATGAGGGTGTAATCACACAAACAAAAGCCACAACAAGTGTAATGCTTGTTTAATTTTCACATTTAGAATGGCAACTTATTCGTGTTGAAAGTTTAAGATTTTTTTACATTGTAAGATTCCTAATATATCATTGAAACATGTGAATTAATTTGAAAAAATCCAATAAATAAAAAATTCTCAAAAGGATTCATTAAACATCATAATGGTTGCTTTAAAACATAAAATGACTTGTAAATGGGGTTCAAAACTTTTGAAAATGAAATATTTTTTGAAATATTTTATATAAACCTTGATATGATAATATAAAGAAAAATTTCAAAAAAAAAAGGATTTTTATACAAAAATTTATAAAAACATTCTCCCAAAAATAATCCCTAAACAAGCGAGTGTGGTTTGTGCTATCCCATTCACACTGATGAATTGTATCATATTTTGAGGATCATGGATTTTGTCAAACATGCATGGGGTGTGAACATTTTGGCGAGATGAATATGGTTGTTGGCGTGTGAACCATGCACGAAGGCTACCAATACATGCAAACCCATATGTCTCTCCCTTCTACAATGTCCCAAGTAAGTTCCATAAACCAAGAAAACATTTGAAAATTTAAACATATCATGGGCAACATGGAGGTTGCATTGGAAATTTTAAAATTAAAGTTAATTGGGTGGTGGGAGGACAAGTGTTATTTGTGGCTGATATTTAAGACCCAATATAGAAAGTAGTTGTGAAAAAATAACTTCAATCACATAGGGTGGTGCACGAGGTTGATGGCCTCATTTGGGTCCTAGCTCAAAGGAAACATATGATGCCTTAGGTTTAATGAATGCACATGGCCATCAATCAATTGTTGAAATTTTAGGTGATGAAGAAGGGGTAATAGAAGTAGAACAAGTAATGGCCTTTATAACCCATGTTGAAATAACCTACAATTCAAACAATGACCTATTGAAAACTAAACATTTGTTATAAACCAAGTTGATCATGAGAAATATGGCAAGTTAATGGTTCCAATGGTCAAGATTTGGTGATGTGGGAATACAAATCACCATACATGATTTAAAGTGGAATGTGCAATGAAAAATGAAAATGAAACACTTAGGCTTTGTGAGAAGAGTTGTTCATGAATCTTGATTTGGGATTCATTCTTGTTCTGATCATTTTGATTTTGGTGGAATTGACAAAATAATCACTTTCAAAGTGCTATTGTGAAATTTTTTTATGGCAAAGGGAATACAATTGATGTATTGAATTGCATTATAATTCAAGGTTGGAACTTGTGTTGGATTGCTATTTATTTTGTAAACCATCATTATATATATTTTTGACATTTTTTTTTGATTTTTTTTTCATATGTTGTTTTTTGTTATATTACCATTTGATTTTGCAAATTGAATCCATGTTGGATTTATCTCTATTATATTAGTATCCATTAGCTTTTTGAGCTATCCAGTGTGGAAATTGGACTTGTCCATCCACATGTTTTAAAGTATGACTTTTTTTTTCCTAATTAGTCAAGGCCTAAAATTATATTTCACATGGTCTCCATTGTTTTCATGTTCCGATTGGGCCTTGGTAAATAGTGGCCTAGAAGGTTTTGATGGTGGTTAATTCATATCACATACATTAAGGCTTAGTGGTCTAGTTTGTGAATTGATTTTCACCTTAACCCCAAAAATCAGATTTAATTTAATAAAAAATGTTGGATGGAATGATTGGTGAATGGGTCCATTTAATAATGACTATTTATATTGATGGGTGGATTTATTATTTTTGTACATTTATTGTGTGGGGATGAAGAATAATTGTTTTGCAAAGCACTTTCATCTGTTCCACCCTTAAACAAGATGAAATTTGCATTAACGATGGTGTCTCACTCCATTCTAGGTGAATTTGATATCATTTTTGCACTCTCATAGCGAAATAAAAGAAAAATCCTATATATAAAAATTAAAGACAAGAACCCATCCATAAAAAGATACAAAAAAAATGAAGCACAAGTAGACATAACCCAAAGAAAAAACAAAAATAAGGTAAAAACCTTATGTGAATAGGACCCATAGTTATGAAATGACGATCAATGATAACAAATAAGACCTAAAATGAAAGAGCTATCATTTGCCACAAATTAGCTAATGATTGAGGCACACTAGTTATGATGTGTGGAAAAAATGAGGAACCCCAACCAATTGCAACAACCTGTTGAAGAATTGTTGTGACTTGTGCACATTACAGGGCTATGGACATGTGTTATTGATAGCAAAAAATAAACATCGAAGTGACTAAAGAAGGCCACTGATGACGTGCGATAATAGTTTGTGCACAAGCGATAAAAAATGAATCAAAACAAAAATGAAAACACTCATACATTTCAATAGCAAGGGGAATGAAGTCAACGTTTAGTGTTCATTTAACATATGATCATGTCTTCTTTTGAATAACCATCATCGTTGCAAGTGATGTCATCGTTGATGTTCGTTGCACCATATTTGTGTAGGTTGGATAAGCAATAACAACATCCATCAAAATACGAAAGCCATATTTGGTGATAAGGATATCCATTTGTTGTTGGGTGTGGCAAGGGAAAAGGTGGGAAATCTCCCTTTGAACATGTGTTCCATTCTTCAAAACAATAGCTGTAATAACATTGTGAAATGTGTTGTGGGCTACTGTACATTCACTCCTGTAGGGACACCAAAGTAAATGGGTATTTAGATAATCAATGGTATGACCACATTGACAATGTGAAATATTCATAACTATAGGACATGGAAAGCCAAGACATGTAGGTAATGTTGTAAGAGAGTGAATCGAAGATAAACGAAATGTAGGTGTGGTAGGACGAGTTAATAACCAAGTGCCTGCCTTTGAACCCACACATGAGCGGAAACTTGTTCGCACGATATCCAAAGGAATGTCTATTAAAAGTGAAGCAAACTCCTAATTGTGTAGGTGATATGCCAAAGAAGCTTGCAATTGGGGATAAAATTGAACACTAGGCTCTCAAAGGGTGGGACCTAAGAGTGGACAACCTAGAGTAACATGGCTTGGACATATCATACTGCCATTTGGAATGAGGAAGTGCCAATTTCAACATGTGCTATTACATCGTGAAAAATATAGCAATCATCCTATTGGAAACAAGTGACAAGAATAAGAACAGTTAGTGCCCAACATCCCAACAAAAGGATGAAGGGAGGTCGAGCCCATTCGAAGAAGCATGAAAAATGGGCTAACAATGAGCTAAGTGATTGATAGAACTAGCAAAAGATTTTGCAGCAAGTAACTTCTCCAATGTAACTATGGTATCAAACGTGATGAAATTGTGTAAAGCCCTTCAGGCTGATTTCAACTTTTGGACCAATGGGAATGCTTGATTTCAGTTGAACAGTGGCCTTGACTCCTAGTCTACAGCTGGCCAAACTCAAGACAACTTAATTTAAATTTTTTTGAAATCATTGCAAACTGATGTTCCAAATTTTGGTGGGGCAAGTGGTCATCTGCTTGTTCCACTTTTGGTTCTGCCAGTTCTAGTTGTAATATGAATCAATGGTGGGAAACACTCTTGTGGTGTGAACCAAGGGTGGCGATTTGGGAACACGATTTAGCTGCATATTGGCGCGAGCCCATAACAACGTGGACTGTGCCCATTCAATAGCATAAACACTCATTCAGTTTTTTTAGCATGTTTAATTGTTCCGAATCTACCTGAGTGGCTGATTCGATCTCAAGGCAACCAAGCAAATTCTGCATAAATGCTTTGCCATTACTGTGGAACCCTTGCCAGTAATACTATGAAGCAACCACCCTAGGGCCCATACTTGCGCTTAGCATGCTCAGAGAGGCTCACCCTAGTAGCCAGAATTGGCCCCAGCTGGCGTTCTCTCTCTCTCTCTCTCTCTCTCTCTCCCTCGCATATGTAGAGCGCTGAGCTATGAATTCAGCGGGTTTCAGAGGGAGGATGTTAAATCAGCAATGGATCCTTATTCAAGACAGTATAAAAGTACAGTCTACTTCTATTTTTTCTTGTTTGCCCTTGGGTCTGATCCGATGGTTGATGCCCAGACACAAATTGTTGGGTCCTGTTATGCACACTCTGGGGGTTTGACCGATTCATAATACGCCTCCTAGTGTTCATTACATGCCCAAACTGTGTATAATAAGACACAAAAAGTTGTGTCCTGGCAGCCGCAGCACCAAGATGTGTCCAATCATCACCAGACAAGTCTTGGTTGAGCACTTGGGGCAGTCATGGTAAAGAAGATGCAGACGGTACTTTGAGGACCCATTGCTGCTTTAACGCGCTCTATTTCAGAGTCCCATTTCAAGGGCGCGGAATCACTCATAGATGTTGCTTTCCTACCTACCTATTTGAGTCACTTCAGCACTTAGTACCCCTTTAAACTATGGTGAGAGACTGTGATCATCCAAATGTCGAGAGCCTTCAAACACAGCCAAAGGCAGTCCGACTGAATTTCAGAAATCATTTATGTGTGAGCTTGAGTTGTCAAGTGTAATGTAAAGAGAAAATAGACTTTATTGAGGTATCAACATATTATATATATAATGTAAAATTTGTTCTGTGTAACTTTTTAAACTACTAGTTTAAGGTTTCTCCCTTGTTTTTTTCACCATTTTCCTTCCATTTATTCTTTCTCCACTTTCTTCATTTCAACAAATAGGATCACCATGGATCATCAAATTTAAAAAAAGTTGTAAAAACAATCTGACCAAACATTGTTTTTTGGCCCCTGGGCTAACGAACTTTGTGTCCACCTTTTATTTTTAAAATACTTTTAAAATTAAGAAAAAAAAATTGAAAATTCGACCAATCATAACTTTTTAGGACCAACAAACTTTGCACCCACCTTCAAAAAGTATTTATTAAAATTTTTGAATTTTCTTTTGTAGAATCTCCAACCAATCATTACCTTTTTGGTCCATGGGCTAACAAATTTCAAGCCCACCTTCAAAAAAAATATTACAAAATTTTTGAGAAAAAAATCTTTGCCTATTTGAGTTCATGGTCTAACAAATGTCCAACTCACCACTAGAAAGAGTTATTAAAAAAAAATCTGAGTTTGAAACATCAAAATCTAACAATCATGGTTTCTTTGAACTCACTATATAATGAGCTTCTTTCTACACCCATGTCGAATAGTGGCTTGTTGCAATGACCACCTCGAAGAGGTGGCTTGGTAGCAAGCCCCTTCGACCATGAAACATTATCCAGAATGCATGTAGTGCTGATTTTTCATTCATTTTATATTCCCTTGATCCTTTGGTGTTTCAACCTTGTTTAAAGTGAACTTACATGACTTTTCCTCTAATCATAATTTTTTCTATTTTGATGATTATGGGCTTTCAAGCTCTAGTGCAAACAGGGCCTTACTTATGCACCTTTACTTCAAGGAATATAACCTAGGGAAAACATTTTGCCTCCTCTCCACAACAAATTTCCTATAACATATTTGAGCGCACCTTATATCCATGAACCCCCCTAGAATAAAAAAGAGGAGAAAATTACATTTCGTACACACCTTACAAGCAAGAAGGACTTAGACCTAGTCATTGTAGGAGTAAGATACCAGTAAGTGTAAGATCCCTCCAATGTTAAGGAATAAGTGAAAGAATGCTCCCCCTCATGTGTAAATGTTCTGCTTGACATATGTTTAGGTTCATGATAACCTTCACCATGCGCTTTATGATGAGTAAAGCTTGAGGGTGAGACACCAAAATGTGGGACTGGACAAATCTATGGTCCAGTCATAGGTATAGGACACTACACATATCAATCAGACCTGGAGGGTGTGATTGCAACACCCTACATCCTACATGGTTTTGCATTGTTTGATTGATGTGTTTACAATATTCGTATGAAATATATAAAGACATTAGAGTAATCCATAAAGTCACGAGATTAGGGGTAGAGAGCAGCCAGTTTCTGCATAAGAGGGCATCAAACACGGAACTGGGAATTCAAAATTCTACAAACCAAATAACTGGGACCCAAACTAGTTTGTTCGCCAATTTTGTTGGTAAACTTAGTTTCATCCTGTCTTTCCTTTTTCCTGAGCGCTTCCACTGCTGCTACATACATTTTCATTGCTCTTACTTGTACAACTACTATAATTACTCTCAAACCTTGTGCATTAAATGCTGAGTTAGGACCACTGAAAGAGGGGATAGGGGGTGAAAGCGAGGGTGACTTTCCCAATAACTTTATTACCTTATCTAACCTTAAAAAGTAAGGTGCTACCCTTTAAAAAAATCTTTGTTGAGCAAATTTCAGCCCTGAACTACAATGGAATCCAATGGCAGGCATGAGGTATGACAAGTACAGTCTGTGACGCAGGTGACCTGAAATGGTGGGCAGCTCACAAAAATCTAATTGGAGATGAGACTATTTTTCAAAGGATTGCTCAAAATTGGATGGCCCTGAGTTGTAAGCAACTTTTTAAAAATTGGCAGCTTCAGCACAATTTATATTATTTTAAAAAAATCTGAAATTTTCAAATTTTACTTTTCTCCAAAAAAAATTTATGAAGGAAATTGAAGAATCTTTTGGAATGTTTAATTTTTGAAATGAAATCTTGAAATTTAATTAATTATTTGACAGACAGGTGCTAAAGTTGGCCCCTAAGTACTACAGTGTTCAAATGGGGGCCTGCCAGACCATCTTATTTCAAATAAATAAGTGTATTTCGACAAAACCTGTCAATTATCAGTCATGGTACCATAATACAATGGCCGCTTCAACACATGTCCATTGAATAATTAATTAACGTTTCAAGATTCCCTGTTGAAAATATAAAATATTCTTGAATATTACTATAGATTTCTCTGTTTTTTCTTCATAAATTTTTTTTCTTTGAAGAAATTATTTTTTGAACATTTCTGCAAATAATTTGAATAATGTTGAAGCTACCAAGGTACTCCCCTAGGTATTCATTTTCCCTGAAAGAGAAAACATGGACCAATATTGGTAAGGCTCACACTGGTAAGGCTCACACTGGTAGGAAGAAGTTAAAATAAGCAAAAGGTCCTTACAATACTGAAGGCCAGTACAAAAGTATTGCATGCTTCTTTTTTTCCCTCGCTGCCCATTTTCTTGTTCAAGATTTGTCAGGAGATGCCCAGACACATTTTGGTGCTGCCCACTACAGACTTTTATTATTTAGGCCTTTAATATACAATTAGTATTTAATAGATAAACCCAAAATGTGCCTAACCAGACCCAAAGTCTATTATTATGGGCAGCACCAAAATGCGTTCAGGCATCATTCATCTCTTACGAGAAAAAGATGGATCAGGCCTGCACTAAGGACCACCAAAGGATGAGGAGTGGGTTATTCCCAAAATAAGCAAACTGCCCAAGCTGGAGCCAGAGCATAGGGGTGCTTATTTTCAAAACCCCGAGCGGAACTTCCAGGCAGTTAACTGTAGGAGAAGGGCCTGAGTACAGGCCCTTCAGTGATTTGAGATCTGTGCCCAGGCTGGTAGGCCGGGAACAGGTCGAAAATCACGGAAGGGCCTGTACTCAGGTTTCTTCAGGCAGGTAATGGAGCTGAAAATACAAAGGAAAAATCCAGGCAGTCCTTTGCGTGAGGGGAAACCTCTAATAATATAATATAAAATGGTCATGTGAACCTTGGCCTGCCATTGGCTAGAAATGAAAAATAAACCCCCAAAAAAAGCAACTCTGCTGCCACTGGTGACATCAAGATGACTATGGTAGCCTGACGTCATCATGTAGTTAGGTAGATTTAAAAAAAATTTTCTAGTGGGGGAGACCAAAAAATACCCAAAAAAGCTAAAAATGAAAAATTCGTATATTCTAACGGTCCAGATTCTCCTAAGGTGGGGGACGGACGGATGGATGGATGGATTGATAGATAGGTAGGTACGTAGGTATCTTCTTTACTCCAGCTCATGATGTAGGTACGGCAACAATTTCATGACAGCTTTTTGTTATGGGAGTGCGTTCCTGGAAAGTTCCCCTCCATTTTTAGGGTTACCCAAAAAGTAAGCTAGTGTTCAGGAACTTAAGTAACGCCACTTTTGAGATCGGCTCTCAGAAATTTCTGGCAGGAGACTTTGCAATGAAATGCAAACCCTAATTTGTCCTGTCGATGAGATAGGTAGCTTTATTTATAGTGAGCACTTGTCAAGCTCTTTTGGTGCCACCTGTTGTTGGTGGAACAATGTGATAATTGGAAAATAATTTAGCCTATGTGAGTGGGCAAGACTAAAGACACAATATACGCCCCCTCCCCCCAAAACAAAAAAAGAAACAACTTTTTGACACTACTCCTGTATTATTTTCAACTTAGGGTGTTTCCATTGGGAGCACTAAAAGAGACCCCCCCCCCCCCCCCCGCGCCCACAACAACTTTACGCAAATTTATGCGCCTGTATATTGTTGTTCAAACCCCATACAACATTTATTT
>Ga0116227_10015587_pt1 | contig 11215 bp, 5 predicted proteins | sample S1TSphgellanicum_FD_89693 | JGI IMG/M metagenome (GOLD analysis project Ga0116227, IMG submission 89693) | Host-associated microbial communities from peat moss isolated from Minnesota, USA - S1T2_Fb - Sphagnum magellanicum MG | ecosystem: Host-associated > Plants > Peat moss > Unclassified... | reverse complement strand
TCCTCACGAGCCCAAAAAATGGAGAAGATGATGCAGGAGATTCATGAGATGATGAATGACCTCCGTGCTACTGCACTGCGAATTGAATTCGCAACTCACACACAAGAAATTCTTCAAGAGAGCAACGCAACAAGGAGTGCTCAAGGAAGGAATGCTCAAGGGATTACCAGTGCAATAAAATCTGCATTGCACAATCTTTTGCAAAATTTGTCACTTCGACCTAGTGACAACATGTCAAGGGTGGACACAGGAGCATCTTCGTCATCATCGTGCTCACGGGAGCTAATAGTGAATGAAGATGCCCACAAACTGGCAGACATCCAACAAGTGCCACAACCTGTGTTCGGTTTGGACAATTTTACTATAAGATTGCAACAATCCATAACCTCCAGTAGCATTGATGCTGAACCTCGATGTGTTGGAGTTTCGGGCATGGGTGGTGCGGGAAAGACGCTTCTTGCCCAAATTGCCTACAATAGTACGGAGGTGCGTGAGCACTTTAAAGGAGGCGAGTTGATTTGGCTCACGGTGAGCCAAACTCCCAACATCAAAGGACTCTATGATAGCTTCTGTAGGCAGTTGGGTCTTGGGCCCATGAGTTTCGCACAACTGGAAGAGTACAAGACCAAGCTCTACAACAAGTTTTTGAGGAGGAGGGTGTTCCTTGTTCTAGATGATGTTTGGAACAAAGGAGTTTTGGAGCAACTTGACTTGGCGAAGGGACAAGGTAGTGTCACATTGGTGACCACTAGAAACCGGCCTGTGTTGGAGAAAGCTGGAGTGTCAGAGGAAGATGAAGTGCAGGTAGGTGTCCTTTCAAAGGAGGATAGCTGGAAGCTATTTTGTGTCCATGCGTTCCCTAGGGGACTTTCAAACATTCCTTCTCAAGTACCGGGAGTGGCTGAGTTGGTTGCTGAGGAGTGTAAAGGTCTTCCTTTGGCGCTCAAGGTCATCGGTGGATCAATGGTCGGAAAGACCATGCCTCCAGAATGGGAATTCCAACTGAACTGTTTACGGGAGTCACGTGAGTTACCGGAGCAGCAGGAGGAAGAAGCATTATTTGGTTGTCTCAAACTCAGCTATGACAATTTGGATGATGGCAGTCCCGTATGCAAGGAATGTTTTCTTGGTTTTGCTGCATTTCCTGAAGATCATGCGGTGCAGATGGAAAAGTTGATTCAATTGTGGAAAGCACAAGGATTGCTGGCTGATCCTACAAAAATGTTTGGGGATGATCATACATTGTTTGCATACTATTTGGTGGGATTGTTGATAGCACGTTCAATGATTGAATTCAACAACTTTGATACATACAAAGTCCATGACGTGATGAGAGATTTGGCTCTTCACATAATAAAAAGCCAAAATCCGATAACTTGTCTCTATCGACCAGGCAAAGAGTTGGAGGAATTTCCTACAGATTGGATCCAAACATACGTGAAGAAGCCTTGTGAAGTTCGCAACCTTTCACTTTATGCAAATGAATTGACCACACTCAACGGTGTGACTTTCTCTGCACCTGAATTGGAGGTTTTACTTCTTGCTTGTAATGAGCAGTTGGAGGCTATGCCAAAACAATTCTTGAAGGGCATTGAAAATCTCAAGCTTTTGGATGTAAGCGAATGTGGTAATCTAATATCTTTGCCAAGAGAGATTGGGATGCTTAGGCAATTAACCCATCTTATCCTGCACCGTTGTGTGACATTAAAATCTTTGCCCAAAGAGGTTGGGAAACTTACACAATTGATCCATCTTGACCTTACAGGTTGTAAAAATTTAGTAAAACTACCAAAATCAATAGGGCATTTGCAAAGTTTACAGTGGCTTAGTTTGGAGTATTGTGATAATCTCAAGTACCTCCCTTCTACAATGAGTGACCTGAGATCCCTTCAATACCTCAACCTGCATGGTGAATCTTCTAATGGACTATGGGGTAAACCAAGTTGGAAGTTATGTGGCCAAGCATTTGCAATGGATATTTCCAAGTTGACTACGCTTACAGAACTCCATATATCTGGAAAGACTTGTGAGACTGTGGAGGTATGTGACGAACTATCGACGTTGGTAAGATTGGAGTCATTGCATATGTCTGGGTTTCGCAAATTGGAAACATTGCCAAATGCCATCCAATCAATGGTGCATCTTGAAGTATTTTCGATAGAGTGTTCCGGGATGAAAATTCTACCATCATGCATCACAATGTTTTCAAAACTCCAGGTGCTTAAATTGTATTATATATCCTCCTTGGAAAGACTTCCAGCATTGAATACTCTCAAGTTGCTATCAACTTTAAACATTTTTAAGTCTACAGCAATGAAGAAGCTTCCAAATTCATTCACAGCATCAGATGCCTTTCCAAGTTTGGAAAAGTTGTATTGTTATGGTTGTGGATTAGTTGAGTTCCCAGAGGTGGAAGATGGTGCTATGCCCAAGTTGCAAATATTGAATTTAGAATGCAAATATATTAAGGACTTATCTGATACTTTGATCCACCTCAAAAATTTGAAGATAGTGCACATTTGCAAGGATAGATTTGATGACTTGTGTGAGAAGTTCAAAAACACATGGCTTTCGGGGAAATTTAGTAAAAATTCACAAACATGGTTTTGAAATATCACAAATTTTATTTTTTTGTTTTGATTTCTTTGAAAGAAAATATGGAATTTTGTTGTAATGATGAATGAATTGTCAGTAAAATGGAGAACTATACACTTCTATAATGATTTCCATATCCATATTATTGTGTGAATTTTCTGTAATATCAAAATATAATGAAATGAATTTTAATCTTGTTTTTGGATTTTTCTACATTGTATTCTAAAATGCAAATTCTAGTTATACGAAATAATTATGAATTTGGTGTTTTAATGAACTATAAAATCAAGTGTGTTTAAAATCAAAACAAAAATTGTAAATATGTTTGTATTGTGGTGCACATATGTTATTACAGTAAAGTGGAATAATTTTACGAGAATTAAATACATTTCTACCATTTGGCGACCATCTTGTGAGATTTTATTTATTTGTAATAACAAGAAGGTTTTCTAAAATTTATGTTATAGTGTTGTAGATGGTAGTGTTCAAATGATAATCGTCAACTAGGCAATGTTGGAGTGAATGAAATTACAACAAAAAAAAAAACACAAGAATTGCAGATAGTTGGATGGACCTTACTTAAAAAGCAATCATGATGAAATTTAATTTGGGAACTAATGTAAAACCACAGTTGGTGAAAATTAATGCACAACTAAAAACAAGCAAGGTGTTAGAAATGGAACAATTGTTGAAGAAGTTCAAAAATGTTTTTGCATGGACATATAAAGATTTGAAAAGGATTCCATTAAAGTTGGCACAACACAAAATTAAGTTGGACACCACTATACCACCAACACATCATGTCAAATATAGATTAAATCCAAATTATGCTACAACAATTAAATAAAATATAACCAAGTTTTAATAGTTAGATTCATTCAATCTATAGAGGAAGCTACATGGTTGTCACCCATAGTAGTAGTACCCAAGAAAAATGGCAAATTAAGAATTTGTATAGATTTCGGAAAACTAACATTATATAAAAATCATGTTCATTACAACTAATCTATTTAGTTGTAATCTAGTTCTATCGAACATTTTCTAGTTACATCGGACAAGTTGCAATAGACACAATATTCTCATAGTGTAAATGTAACCACAAAGAGGGATCCATACCCATTACCTTTTACAAATGAAGTGCTAACCATAATAGTAGGGTATGAGGTATATTCTTTTTAGATGGATATTCAGAATATCATCAAATCTCTATAACATCAAAGGATAAACACAAAATTGCATTTGTTATAGAGTAGGGGGTTTTATATGGAAGGTGATGTCATTTGGAGTTTAAAATGGACCTCTAACATATCAAAAAGTTGTTACCAAAGCATTTAAAAAATATTTGGACAATTTTATGAAGATATTTTTAGATGATTTTATAGTGAATAATGACATGGAAAGTCATCTGCAGAAGCTTAAACTATGTTTTCAAAAGTGTAAAGAATATGACATTAGTGTAAATCTAAACAAATGTGCATTTATGGTATTTTCAAGGATAATATTGGGTTTTATTATTTTAAAAGAATGGAAACTACCAAATCTAAATAAAATACAAGCAATGTTAAACAAACCACCACCTAAGAATCCATAGTAAATTCAAATATTCAATGGGATGGCACAATTTTATAAATATTTTATCAAAAACTTTGTTGCTATTATGGCACCTATCATTAAATTGACCAGAAAGACAAAAAAAATTCTTTAGACAAAAGAATGTTAAAATGCTTGAGAATTGATCAAATAGAAGTATATTTAAACACCAATATTAATATCACAAAACTAGTAGGTGGAATTTCATGTTCATACATATGCATCTTTGTTAGCTATGGGAGTTATGTTGTTTCAAAATGTAATAAGGAAGAATGATCAACCAATAGTGTATGCTTCTAGGCTTATATGCTTCTGAGCACAACAAAAATATAACATAACAAAAAAAAAGGCTTTAGTAATGTTTTTTGCTTTACACAAGTTTAGACATTATTTGTTAGGCAATAAGTTTATCTTTTATGTAAATCTATGGCATTGGTTTATTTGGTCAACAAACCACAAGTTTTAAGGAAAATAGCTAGATGGTTATTATTGTTCCTAAAATATGATTTCATAGTAATGTATAAGCGAGGCAAAACTCATGTAGTTGTAAATGCATTATCAAGACTACTAGATATTATAGAATCCACAGGTGTGCCGAATTAATCCACAAATGTAAGTATGTTTTACATAGAACCTAAATGGCTTAATGATGGAAAAGAATTTTTGAAATTAAGACAAATTGAAGGTACATTATTCGTACAACAGAAGTAGAAATTGGTCAAGTGAGTACAACCATTCACATTGAAGAATGGTGAATTGAATAGAGTGAGCCAAGACAACAAATCACAAAGATGTTTGACAAGTACAGAAGCACATATGGTGATGAGAAAATTGCATGAAGGGCCATCAAGAGGACATTTTGCAACTAAAATAATGCAAAAGAAAATAGTTGATGTTGGATATTGGTGGCCAATTATGTATAGAGATGTGCATGATTACTTCAGATCTTGTGATGTAGAACATGAACGTGAGCAAGTGAACATGAACAAGTAAACAAAACCAATTTTTTTTTGGAATATTTTGTTAGCATCAAAAAAATATTGGAAGAATATTCTTTGACACATGAGATAAAATATATCATGATGTGGAGAAATATTTTATCGTGTGTATATGGATGAATGATAATTATGAATGAAACATAATAATGGATGAAAATTAAAATGAATGAACAAAATAAAAAGGATGAAAAAATAAAATGAATGAACAAATAAAATGGATGAACACAACTTATTTACAACAAAGAGTTATGTGCTAATGTAAACTCTACCTCTTCACAACCAAAAGGTATATGTCAATTGAAACACTACTTGTTCATCTCCAAGAGGTATGTTCCCATTGGGAATTAAAAAATATGAGGCTACACATTCTCAATACCATTTCACATTATTTTGTTTTTGAATTCTAATCAAACCTTTTACATTTAAGATCATTCTTGCCATTTGAAGAAGAAAATTACATTATTTCCCCCATCTCCACCCAAACTTACTAACTCCATCTTTTCTATGGCTACCATCAATTTGCAACTACTACACATCTATTTTACAATGGAAAAATGAAAATTTACAAAAATGGTCACACTAAACACCTTGGAAACTATGATTGTATACACATTAATCTCAAGCATATAAAATAGAATATGTGAAATGACAACAAAACCTTTGGAATATCCAAGAGTTCCAACTTTGTTAGACCCCCTTAAGAATTTGCTAAAAATTAGAACATGGGGAACAAAATGGAAAAAGTAAATTGACCAAAGGGCAACATGGTGATGGGCGAATGTGAAAATTGACAAAGAAAGTCTTACATTGCTCAAAAAAAATGTAAACACTCCAAAGGAGGATATGGAATATGACGCATTCCCAAGTCCCTAGTTAGCTCCAAGTTGGGGCTAAGTCACTCAAGTTGCGGAAATACAGGGGACTCGGGGCACGCTCCTAGCTTCCAACACAAAAAGGGGTAAGAGGGGCTTGCTGAAAGCTTCGGGATTAGACTAGGAAGAGGGATAAGCTATTTAGTTATTCGGTCCTACATCTAAAACCAACCAATAAGTTAATTAATACTCATTCGGAACACTTTTGGTGTTGGGACAAGCCACGGGCAACCTTGGACTCACTTGATTCACCACGGCCCGAACTCCAGGGAAACCACCACCTTCGCCCATATAGTATTCTCTGCGTCTCACCACCGCACTTGCATCCGAATGGCACTTTTTCCCGAGACTCCCAAATTGGAGTCCCGAAACTATCCCGGTTTGGATTCCTGAGACTTTGGGCGCTCATAACTTCTCGCCCCGACCTCAGATTGGGATGAGGTCTGAAGCAAACTTGTAGCCTTCGTCGAGATCTTTCCAAGGGTGTCACACTGCTCCTGCACACACCGGAATCAGGTCAATTCCCGACTTTTTATGGTTGGGAGTCAAACTACTAGTTTGATTCCCAACCCTTTTCCGCCCATAACTTGTGTTACATATGTCCAAATGGTTCATGCAAGGCCATTTTGGACATCTACACTTCAAAACCTTTCCAACGGTATAAATAACACCCCAATGCAAGGTGTTTTGACCCCTGCAATCGAACTCTGAAGTTTTGAGAGTCCCGGAGGACTCCTAAATCCCATTTTCGGGAGTGTGAGTGGCGACCTCACACTTCCTCAAAGTGGGGTTGTGACAAAATACTACCACTAGGCAATATTTACACATGCCATGAATTTTTGTCAAGAACATACAAGTTTGAAAAAACTAATTCCAAAACATTTTTTAATAAAAATTATTTATTACATGATTTGGCTTCCCTTGGCAACTTCCTATCAACAAAATTTATGAAACACAATAGACGACTTTATGCAACTTCGAACAAACGAACTTGGGTGCCACAAGATTTAAGGAGTAAAATGTTAAAACAACCTTTGAATCACTGAATGATAGGTCCTGCCCTAAAACCATGAGATGTTTACGATCGTTGGAAGAAAAGACGTCCAACAATTGAAACAAAAACCAAAATACCATTCTTTATAATAATTTTTAGTTCATTAAATGTTTTGATATGAATTAAGGCTAAAGTTGAACATAGATTTTGTTTTTTAAAGAATCCAAAAATTCTTGAAAAATTCTTAATTTTTAAAAATCCAAAGAATCCTAATACCCAGACTAAATGATTGTATCCTCCAACCCAATGTTATTAACTCACGTATTTAATTGCCTTACTCAATGTTACCATTTCAATTGGTCTTTTGATAATCAACAACAAATAGATTACTTATTACTAGTAAGCTATCACTTACAATTTTATGCATGAAATAAACATGACATTACATTCTATTTTGGACATAATTTCCAAGCTAATAGAATGACCAAGGCGAATTCCTCAAAACAACAGTTGATTTGACCCTTTACATAGACTATTAAAAATCAAGAAATGGGGCATTCTACAAAAGGACAAAGTGGGCAAATGGAAAAAACTAAAGAACAAATTATATATATTGCTGAGAAAAACCCAAGGCAAAACCCCCACTTAATAGAAATGGAAATAAAAAACTAAGCAAAAGAATGACCAATGGTGTCCAATCTCAAAGAGATGAACTCCCAATACTCAACACGTTCTAAAACATCTTGCATTAATCAAACTCAACAAGGATATATATGTTATGAATGTTGAAATAAATAATCAATGATCAAATAATAAAATTTCAATGACTAGCCAACATAAATGTTCACAACCCACATAATAAGATGGACGTTAGAAAATGATAAATTCAAAATGAACAAGAACCTCTTCAAAGAATATATGTAATGAGAAAGAGGCACCATGGACACAAACTACATTTCATTACAAGCCTAGGTTTGGAACTATGAAAATGCTTACTAAAACTCCTCAAAACTTAAATCTATATCTAGTAATGGATCACAGACATATGAAAGCAATAGATGCAAACTACAGTGTCATAGTGGGATATTGGGCATCAAGAAATAACATGCAAGAATACAAAGTTTATGTCATTGTGATATGAATCTTTGATTCGGTTTTTGTGAACAACTTGCGACAAGCTCTTAGAAACAATCTATGGCCAGTTGAATTGACAAACCGCAATTACAATACTCATTTATTATGTCGAGCAAATTTCTATTGGGGACAAACAAAACATACCAATAGTCATTGGTAGAAATGTCAAACAAGAAATGGCCAAAAAATGAAAGTGATTTAGAAGACAATGAATATGAGTTGCCTATTTTAAAATATGATGTAAACTAAGATGCGTTAGTAGAATAGAAAGAAAAAACACTAGAGCAAGAGGAGGAGGAGCCAAGAACACCATCACAATCAACATTTGAAGAAGGAGAAGATTTAAAAAATGAGGATGATGAATCTTTTGGGTCATGCAGTGGAATCATTGTTGATTTGTGGCATCAAACAAAAAGGGGGTTACCATCATATATCCAAGACTATAGCAACACACACAAATGAGGAGTGTCAACAAGATTGTAAATATCCCATTTTTCATAAGAATTTGAAAATGTATGAAAAAAAACACATGACATTGTTGATAAGAAAAAGCTCGAATTGATTAAACTTTTTTTGCAATATTAACAGTTAGTAAAAAAAAACGATGAGTTTAAGAGATCAAGGAACATACTTGTATAGATGCTTGTACCGAAGAGTATTACACTCCTCCAAAGACACCAAAAATAGAAAGCGAAGGGGGTGTGGATATTGATGACATGAATGTGGAACAAAGGAAAAACAATTCCAAATTAACTAAGATAGTCGTAGAAAGGATCAATGTGAAAACAAAAAAAGTTAAATATAAGAACATTGGGGAAGAAATACAATAACCAAGAGTCACAATTTCCATCCATTGTTGAACCATCTAAAAGCGAAAGCAACATGGAAATTTGTAATTTGTTCCTTGAGGATTATGATGAATATGATGCAACAAAAAGATTTATTTAAGAGATGAATTGCATTGAAAGATGAAAAATTGCAATGAAACAAGAAGTTATTAGAGTTATAAATTGTTATAGTGTTTTTTTAAAAATAATTTAAATGTGTGGAATTTTTTTCTAAATAACATAGTCAAAAGCAAATATGACTAAAATTTCTTCTTCACAACAAATAAGTGGGGGTCTAGTTGAGAATCCAATCCAAAATCCTATCTAAAGTCCAATTTATAGTATGGCGAATTAGTTGGTGTTTTGAATAAGGAAGGTGATTGTTAACCAAAACTATTTGTGAACCGATATTTTAACTAATAGTAACTAAACCAGTGACATCTATTGAATTGATAGTGATAGTATAACCGATATTAACTAAATCGGTGGCACATGTTGAACTAATAACACATGTTGAACATTGAATAGGTAGTTTATAAAACCTATAGTTAACATAATAAGTAGTTGGTAGAATAGGTAGTTTGCAAAACCTATAGTTGACAAAATAGGTCAACAATAGAAATTACAGTTGATAAAAGGTACTTAACAAAATAGGTAGTAGATTTTGAAAATAATTATTGTTTATTACAATTTTACTAAATAGTTTTTATTAGTTGATTAAAACAAAAAGTTTCATTAACTAGTTATTATTTGGGTGATTTGTACAAAACATTTCAAAGTTCAAATTTAAAGTATAAAGGAGGAATGGTAGAACATGAGAGACATCAAATTTCGACTTTCCCTACTTACTTTATGAAATCCTTAATGTAAAAACTTTGAATTCTTATTACAATTTTGTATTTTCACTACAAGTTAGAATACCAATTAGCATTGAGTAGTTTGTACTTGTTTAGAATTTAGGAAAGGAGATTTGCATCAAGTAGAAGACTTTTGATGTTATTTTCATTTTGTGTTTTTTTTCATTGAAAACATAAAAGCATTTTTGTACTTCAACAAATTGAATACATGTTAATTTTAAAATTGTAAATAATTTTAGTTTTGTTAGCTTAAATGTACATGTTTGTTGTTTTAGAAACATGTTGCTAGAAAAAATCAAAAGTCGAACAACTTTAATGGGAATAAAAAAACACGCCAACAATGACCAATCTAACACGGTAAATATGAATATGCAAAGAATGGCCCTATGTTGGATTGAAAATGATAATGGTTGATTTTATACTTGTGGAAAATGTGTAGTGTTGTGTGAGTATGTGTTGCACATGTCTTGTGAAGATACATAAAATGACATACACAATGGAAAGAGAAAATCTAGGAATTATTTTCTAGTATCAACTAAGGTGCTTAAAAATATTGGTTGTTATTAACTAAAAGGCTCAAATTTAGTAAGATTTTTCATTATAAAAAATTTAATTAAATGCAATGTTCCAAAGCTCACGAAACACTAGTAATAACAATATGTGCAATTCCAATTATATTGGAAATACTAAGCATTGCAGCCTTGTAATGAAATTGATGGATACAATCAGGTAGCACATAGCTTTACTATCATAACTAAATAAGCGCAATGATCACAAAAAGAACTATAATTGAAATAAGATTTTTGGGTTATGGTGCAATGCAATTTAGGTAGCTAGGTTGGGCTACAATCTTTGGTTGAGGGATTGAAAAAGGATGGTCGACATGATGGGCTAACCATGTCCTACTTAAGGCTTGAACAAGTTGAGCCACTTTAACACAACAAGTGGCAAATAACCACATTGACAACAAGAATTAAGTTTGCCATGAGCTAAGTTTTTCATTGCACAATAAATTAAAAAATCATCCTTTAAAGGTGTCTACTAACACCTTACTCCTCGCAATAATTAGAGATTGAAGAACTTGTTTTGAAAACCTTAATTTTCACCTTAAAATTGTCAAGTGCTTTCTTGAAATTGATTCCTAGAAAATGCACTTTCTTAGTGTTGGAAGCCACAACAATTTCATTGCTCTAATCAATAAGTTAGTGCATCTTGATTGTGACAAGCAAATTTTTTGGTTGCAACCTCTCCATCCATTGACACCTTGTGCAAAGTGCAACTCTTGACATTGGAGTTGTGGTCACAACTACACTTCTTACAATGTCTTTGTGCTAAACAATAAACAAAT